>Ga0078972_1012442_pt1 | contig 14633 bp, 11 predicted proteins | sample YelNatPaOPGAMG01_FD_67568 | JGI IMG/M metagenome (GOLD analysis project Ga0078972, IMG submission 67568) | Hot spring thermophilic microbial communities from Obsidian Pool, Yellowstone National Park, USA - OP-RAMG-01 (SPADES assembly) (version 2) | ecosystem: Environmental > Aquatic > Thermal... | reverse complement strand
GGGGCCTTTGAGCCGAAGGCGAAAAAGGCGTCCAAGGGTGGGGGTCCCTCCCTCTGGCTTTGCCAGCGGAGGGGGAGGGAATGGCCCTCCCTCTTCATCCATAACTTCTTTTCTTTGGGCGTGGCACAACCGTCGCCGAAGGCACCCCGCTTCCATCGCGGAATTTCGGTGAAAGAGAAGCCTGCCCCGTTCAGGAGACAAAGCCTTTCCCCATGTGCCACCTGCGCCGCCGAAGGAAGAACTATTCGATCGCGGAATGTGGGGCCATCGCGGAATGGGGGGGAGGGGTGCGAGCGAGGAGGTCCCTTCGAAGGGTTTCGCGATGGGCGGATGGCCGGTTCTCGGATGCACTCCAGCTCTTCTTGTGCGATGATAGAGGCGCGCGAGGCGACATGCCGGAGCAGAGCCAGGTCGGACGATACCAGATTCGGGAAATCATCGGACGTGGGGCGATGGGTGTGGTCTATCTCGCCTACGACCCCCAGATCGGCCGTCGCGTCGCTCTCAAGACCGTGCGGCCCCTGGAGGGGGCCCGTCCCGAGGAGATCGCGGAGAGCAAGGCGCGGTTTCTGCGCGAAGCCCAGTCCGCCGGCAAGCTCCTCCATCCCAACATCGTGACGATCTTCGACGTGTTCGAGGACCGGGGCGTGCTCTATATCGCCATGGAGTACGTGGAGGGAGTCCTCCTGGACCGCTTCTGTTCCCCCAAGACCCTTCTCCCCGTTGAAAAGACCCTCATGCTGGTAGGGCAAGGGCTGGCCGCCCTCCACTACGCCCACCGCAACGGGATCGTGCACCGCGACATCAAGCCCTCCAACCTCATGGTCGTGAACGGGGAGACGCTGAAGGTCATGGATTTCGGCGTGGCCAGGCAGCCGGGCGCCTCTTTGACCCAAACCGGCATGGTCGTGGGGACGCCCCACTACATGTCGCCGGAGCAGATCGAGGGGAAGCTGCTGGACGGCCGGTCGGACGTCTTCTCCATGGGGGTCGTTCTCTACGAGCTCCTCACGGGCGAGAGGCCCTTTCAAGGCGAGGAGATCTCCACGGTCATCTACCGCATCCTCCACAGCGATCCCGTGCCCGCGCGAGAGATCAACCCCGCCCTGCCGGAATACCTCGGTGCCGTCCTTCAGCGCGCCCTGGCCAAGAACGTGGAGGACCGCTTCCCCACCGCGAAGTCCTTTGGGGAGGCCCTCCAGCGGTACGCCGAGCCGCAGGCCGCACGGAGCCCGCGCGAGGAGTTGCCCTCCTCCGGTCTGCGCCACGGCGACTACCTCCCCCCTCCGCCTTCGAGCGGTACCAGACGGCGGCGCGAGCACTTCAATGCCCCCTGGAGGGCTATCGGACTGATCGCCCTGATCGTGGTGCTCGCCGGAGCGGCCTGGCTCGCGCGGGGCTTTCTCCAGCAGCGCGACTCGGGGAGGGGGACCGGCATGGTCGAAGGCCCCTCGCACCAGATCCTGCCGCGGGTTCTGACGGTTGTGACCGATCCTCCCGGTGCCAAGCTCTTCGTGGATGGCCAGCCGGCCAGGGCGGTGCTGGCGCCGGGGGCGGGCCAGCGCCCGCGGATTCTCGAGGCGCGCCTCGGTTGCCTGAGCGCCCGCACGGAGTTGACCGCCGATACTCCCTCGCCCATCCGGCTGAAACTCGCCCCGGGCCCCTATCAGATCCCCGTCGCCTCCACGCCCGCCGGGGCCCAGGTGATCGTGGACGGGAAGGATACGGGGCTCACCACGCCAGCCCAACTTCCTCGCCAGGACTGCACGCCGTTCACCCTGGCCCTCGACCTCAAAGGGTGGGAGCGGAAGGAGGTGCGCGTCGATCCCTCCCGAGAGGCATCCGTGGACCTCACCCTAAAGAAGGTGCCGCCCACGGGAACGTTGCGGGTGGAGTCGGCCTCTGATAAAATCCAGGTTTATGAAGGTGATCGCCTTCTGGGCTCGTCCGGTCAGGATCTTGAGCTGACGGCGGGTGAGCACGACTTGACCTTCGTGGATCCGGTCTTGCGTGGAAGCCGCGGGCAGAAAGTGAATGTGCCAGGTGGCGGCAAAGTCCGGATCCGAGTGGCGCCATTCGAAACCGGTCGCGTCTTCCTGTATGGGAAGCCCATTAACGACGGAAAGGTCTATGTAGATGGGCGCTTCCTGGAGGAGCTTCCTCTCAACGGCACGACGCCCCTGGCCGTCGGGCGGCATCGTTTTCAAGTGGTCAGCCCGTCGGGCAAGCGCGTCAGCTTCTCCTGGACCCTTGTGCCGGGCGACCAAAGCCGGGTGGTGGATTTCGACAAGGGCGACGTGGAGAGCCCTTAGCCTGTCAACCGCGCTCCTCTTGGGAGTGACGGCCGCCGGACAGATCTCCACCTACCCGCCCTCGCCGGAGAACCGCCCGCCCACGGAGGACCTCCTGCCGGCGGCGCGTCTGGCCCTCTACTCCGGAAGGGCCGAACGGGCCTACAGGCTGATGCTCCTGGCGCAACCCGAGGAGGGGAACTCCACTTCGTGGCTCAATCTCTGCGCCCGTGTATATCTCGCCCTCGACCGTCCCATGCGAATGGCGGACTGCCTCGCCTCCCTGGGTGCATCGGACCCTAGGGCGCTGAAGATGGCGCAGGCCGTGATGCAGCGCCTCGGTCCCTCGCCGCCGTCCTCCGTCCTCACCGTCAAGCCCGCTTCCATACCGCCTCTCGACCGCTCTGTGGCCCGGAGGGTGGTGGGCATTGAGCCCGCTCCGGATGGTTCCGTCTACATCCTCACGGAAAACGCCCTGATCCGCATCGATCGGACGGGGCAGCAACGGAGTTTGACGCCTTTGGCGAAGGGCAGGGATATCACCCTGGACGAGGAGGGGAAGGTGGTGGCGCTGGGGGAGAGACAGATCCTCTGGGGGGATGCGGTCGTCCCCATACCGGCCGGGCTGGACAAACCGGTGTCGGTGGCCGCCTCTCCCGAGGGGAGCCTCATCCTCCTGGATCGCGGAGCCAGGCGGCTCTATCGTCTCGACCCCCACGGAAAGATTCAGGGCAGCGTGGCCCTGAGCCTGCGCAATCCCGCTTGGGTGCGTGTGGACATGGCCGGGCGCATCTACATCGCCGACAAGAGCTCGGAGGCCGTTCACGTCTTCCGGGCCGATATGAGCCCCCTGAGGGACATCGATCCGGCTGCGGAGGGCCACCCCGTCCGGCGGATGGAGGGGATGGAGGTGGATTTCGCCGGCGACGTGATGTTGCTGGATGGAAGAGGCCGCCGGGCCGTGCTTTTTTCCGGCGATGGTCGCTACCTGTCGGCCACCGGAGAGGATGCGCGCGTGACCGCCATGGGCTGGGACGGCCTTGATTCGGTGGTGGTCTTGGACGAGCGGAGCGGCGTGGTGGGGAGGATCGCGCTGTGAGAAGGCTGCTCTTGGCTCTTCTTGTCACCGCGGGGCTGCTGCCCCTGGCCCTCGGAAGCCAGGTGGTGGTCCAGGAGATCGGTGCCCTCCAGGAGACCTTCTCGAAGGCCCAGGATGCCTATCACGCCTTCAAGTTTCCTCAGGCGCTCCAGCTTCTGAATCCCCTGGATGACACCTTGACCAAGTGGGAACAGACGGGCCGGCTGCAGCCAAGCGACGAGGCGCTGCTCGAAAAGGTGCTGGAGCTGAAAGGCGTCTGCGCTTACAACCTCGGGCAGTTGGACGACGCCAAGCAGGATTTCACGCGGCTCATCCAGCTTCGCCCCGAATATCCCTTCACGGTGACGCGCTCCCCCAAGATCCAGAAGTTCTTTGAGGACGTCCTGACCTCCCTGACCGGGACTCTGGCCCTTTCGGTGGATCCGGAGGACAGCGTCGTCACCGTAGACGGAAGGCAGCTCGGCACCGGCTATCCGCGGAACTTTCCGGTGCTCAAGGGCCTGCATGTCCTTCGGGTTACGCATCCGGGCTACACATCCCAGGAGCAGGAGGTCAACGTCGAAATCGGCACCACCGTCCCCGTGGATATCCGGCTGGTGCCTAACGCCCGCTCCATCTACTTCTTCGTGCGGCCGAAGGGCACCCAACTGCTCATCGACGGGAAGCCGGCCGGCAGAGCAGAGAAGAGTGCTTCATCTCAGCAGGACTGGGCCCGCTTCGCCAGCGAAAACAATGTGGATCCGGGGTCGATCTACGTTATTCCGGCTCTCTACCTCCCCCCTGGCGAGCACAAGGTGACCCTCCTCCACCAGTGTTACCTCACCCGGGATTTCGTCATGACCGTGACGCTGGACAAGGTCAGAAACTCCGTCGGCTTCATCCGGCCGATTTTCCTCGAGCAGCGGAGCGTGAACCTGGAGATAGCCTCCCATCCCACGGGGGCCGAGGTCACGCTGGACGGTCAACAGGCGGGGATTACGCCCTTGAGCCTGCAGAACTTCTGCATCGGAGAGCACGATCTCCTGGTGCAAAAGGCGGGGGTGGGAGAATACCGGGCCAAGCTGGACATCCCCGATCAGAGCCCCTATAAGGTCATGGCCGTCCTGAGACCCACCCTCTTGTGGGTCGGGCTGACCCGCGTGCAGGACGTCACTCCTGACCAGCTCCAGAGCCTGCAGGGAAAGATGAACGAGGCGGTGGGCACCATGAAGCTTTTCAACGCCGTCCTTTCCAAGGAAAAGGACCCCATGCTGCCGGACACCTTCTTTGTGCCTGGGGTCGATCCGCAGGAGGTTTCGGCGACCGTTCGGGAGCTCTGCACGAAGTACAAGTGCCAGGGCCTGCTCGCCGGCAAACTCTCACCGGCTGGGGCCTCTCAAGGAGCCGCCGTGCGGGTCAGTCTGAGGCTCTTCGTCCCGGGCATTCCCGGGTACGATGAGTTCAGCAGCGTGTTGGGTCCCCGCGAGGAGGCCGCCACCGCCCTCGAACCCGTGGACCGGCCGCTCATCCACCCGTCTGCCGCGGAGGTGGTCAAGGTGGCCGATCTACCGGGTGCTCCAGGGCCCACGTTCGTTCGCGGTGTGGGCGATCCGTCGGGGCCCTCCCCTGGCGATATCTTACTGGGTGTCGGGAGAACCTTGACGCCCACCGTAGCCGCGGCCAGCAAAGCCTTGGCAGGAGGCCAGAATCCGACCATTCGCTATCTCCACAAGGGCCAGGAGAGAAGCTGGCACTTCCGGGCCGATCAGGCCTTTGTGGTGCAGGTCTACGGGGGTTCTTCTTTCGCCTACAGGCGGCTCTGGCTGCTCTCCAGGCAAGCCGTTCTGGGGGCCGAGTCCACCTTCGAAAAACGCCCGGCTGTGCTGAATCTGGCGTGCGCGGATCTGAACCTCGGACGTCCCGATCAAGCCCTCAAGGACCTGGACATCCTCGGTCCTGGGAGCGCCGATGAGCCCAGCGGAGCGGCTTGGTCCTACCTGCGTGCCGTGGCGCTGGTGCAACTGAACAGGCTGGAGGAGGCCCGCCCCCTGCTGCTCTCGGCGGAGGCTGACCCCTCGGCCAGCCTGGACGGGTTGGGAGACATTCTCATCCAGCCCCTGGCGACGGATCTGTTGCAGCAACTTCCGCCGCCGCCTCCGCCACCCCTCCCGGTGCCCAAACCGGAGCATTGACGGACGATGGAATCGGGGGCGGACGAGGGTGCGAAATTGAAACTGAGCGAGGAGGAATCGGATGAGCGACACCAGGCCGCCCGTTGGACGGCTGACGCAACTCAGCCACGGCTCCGGCTGAGCCTGCAAGATTAGTCCGCTGGACCTGGCGGAGGTCCTCCGCCAGCTGCCCCCCATGACGGACCCCAACCTCCTGACGCCCTCGGGGCACGTGGAGGACGCCGCGGCCTATCTGTTGGACGCGGAAAGGGTTCTGCTGTTCACCGCGGATTACTTCACGCCCGTGGTGGACGATCCCTACGTGTTTGGGCAGATTGCGGCCGCCAACGCCTTTTCCGATGTCTATGCCATGGGAGGTCGCCCCAAGCTCGCCCTGAATCTCATGAGCTTTCCAAGCCGGACCCACCGCATCGATGAGATGCTCCGGATCCTCAAAGGCGGAGCCGACAAGGCGCTGGAGGCGGGGTGTCTCATCGTAGGCGGGCACACGGTGGATGATGCGGAGCCCAAATATGGCCTGGCCGTTATCGGCGAGGCCCGGGTCGAAAACCTCCTGAAAAAGGGAGGGGCGAGACCGGGAGACCGCATCGCCCTCACCAAGCCTTTAGGAACGGGCATTTTGGCCACAGCCTACAAGGGGGGGGATCTCTCAGAATCCGAGTATGCACCAGCGGTGGACTCCATGCGGACGCTGAACGATGGGGCCAGCGAGTGTGCTCTCCAATCGGGCCTTCAGGGCGCGACCGACGTCACGGGATTCGGGCTCCTGGGCCACCTGTTGGAAATGTGCCGCGAGGCGGAGGTCGGCGCCGAAATCCGATTCTCCGCACTGCCGTTTTTCGACGGAGTGGAACGGCAGGCCGTGGACCAGAATGTGCCCGGCGGTACGTACGCCAACCGGGACCTCGTGCTTCCCCACGTGGACTCTCCGCCGGGTTTCCAAGATCACCACCTTCTCATGGCCGCCGACGCCCAGACCTCCGGAGGTCTGCTCCTGGCCGTGCCGCCTGGAGCCGCCGAGCGCTTCGAGGAGGCGTGCCGAAGCCGAAACCAGAGATTCTGGTGGATCGGAGCCTTTCGCTCCGCCCCCTGCCGGATCCAGATCGTCCCCTGAGGGAGGGATCTTGCAACCGACGAGCTGTCTCCCTCCCTCCCTGCTGACAGGCCTCCGATCCATCCACGCCCCGCTTTCACCCCCCGTCCGACAAGGAGCCGTTCATGCCTAAGCCTCGCCATCCTAAGGGGTTGTATGTCCTCTTCTTCACGGAGATGTGGGAGCGATTCAGCTTCTACACCATGTTCGCCGTCTTCGTGCTCTACATGACGGAGCCGGCGCACTATGCGAGGCTGAAGGTCCTGCCCTTCTTCGACCCCCACGTGATGTATGCGTGGTACTCCGGCCTCATCTACATCACGCCCCTGCTGGGAGGTTGGATCGCGGACCGCTATCTGGGCTGCCGGAAAACGGTCTACATCGGAGCCCTCCTCATGGCCATCGGCCAGTTCCTCCTGGCCACGACGAGCGTCTCCCTCTTCTATCCGGGTCTCGTTTTCCTGATCATGGGAGGCGGCTTCTTCAAGCCCAACATCTCCACGATGGTGGGGAACCTGTACGAGCACGACAGCCCCCTGCGCGATTCCGCCTTCAACATTTTCTATATGGGGATCAACGTGGGAGCCTTCATCGCGCCCCTAGTGGCGGGCTGGCTCCAGGTGGCCTACGGCTTCCGCTGGGCCTTCTTCGCGGCGGGCGTGGGTATGATACTCTCGACCGTGATCCTGATCTCCTTCAACAAGTATGTGGCCCACGCGGACACCACCGCGACCGGGACGAGCGGGTTCGTGAGCGCGCGGGAGCCCAAGGACCGGCACGCCTTCTGGATGCGGATGTGGGCTCTTTACGCCGTCTTCGGGATCATCATCCTCTGGTGGGCCGTCTACATGCAGTACGGAGACGTGATGAACCTATGGGCCCGGGACTACACCCAGCCCGTGAGGATGGGCGCCTACACCATGCCCATCGAATGGTACCAGTCCATCAACCCCATCTTCATCATCGTCTTCACGCCGATGCTGGTCTGGCTGTGGGGCTTCCTGAACCGCCGGAAGATGGAGCCCTCCACCTCGGGCAAGATGCAGTGGGGATTCTTCCTGAGCGTGGTCTCCTTTTTGATCATGGTGGCCGCCGCCGCGGGATTCTCGCACAGCCATTCGCCCGTCAGCCCCTACTGGCTTGTAGCCTTCTACGGCATGATGACCCTCTCGGAGCTCTGCCTGAGTCCCATGGGGCTCTCCTACGTCACCAAGGTGGCCCCGCCGCGGTACCAATCCCTCATGATGGGCATGTGGTTCGCGGCCAGCGGCGTGGGAAGCTTTCTCGCCGGGTACTTGGGGCGCATGTGGATCACGCCGGGCATTCAGAACACCTTTCCCCTGCAGCTCCAGCCCGGGCCCTATTTCTGGCTGATGAGCGGTCTCTCCGTGCTCTGCCTGGCCATGATGGCCTTCGCCTTCAGGATCGTGAACCGAGCGCCGGAACTCTAGCAACCCGGTGGGGGAGCAGGGTCAGTAGGTAGACGGGGCGGCGGTCCGCCAGTGGATTAGGGCCGTCGCTCCGATGACTCTTGTGGGCGCCTCGGGAGTGTCCTCATCCGGGCGCCCGAACTATTGGGAAAACGGGGCAACCGGCTTGCGCTCGGGCGGGGCCCCTCGTTGGCTGGGATTCTCTCCATAGATCGAGCAGGGTGGCGGCCCATCCCGGCGCCTGCGAGCGGGCCTTGGAACGCGGGAATAGGGGGCAGGCCATTCTCTCTATCTGAGCTGGCGGCGATCTGGAGTAGGAGCCGAACAACTCTACACATGTTGAATTAATCTACATTCGTGCAGCTCACCATAACATGCTGATAATAAACACATTATACAGGATGACGCGAGGTGGTGTAGTGAATTGCTTCACCTCGTCGAAAAGAGAGGGCCAGGGCGCCGCCCGGCCGTTGCTAACCATATTATTTGTCAATAGGTTACGCTGAGGTGGAGGGACATCGGATTTGGCTCCTCCTTTGCAACGGAAGGCAGGGGGCGTCCGGCGCTTGGCTTTCAGGGGAGGGCAAGCGGCCGGGGATCGGGCCTTCAGAGGGGAGGGTGGCATGGTTCTGATTTTGGTGATCGCTACTGTTTTAGGTCTTCTGCTGGCCGACTTGGCGGCTCGATTCCTCCTCCACGGGCGGAGGGGAGCGCAAGAGGCCCTGCCCGCCCCCTCCTCTATTACGCCGCTTCCGGATGGTCCCTTCCGCTGGAGAGTGGAGGCTCCCGAAGGGGTGTTCCTCTCCCCCCGCCATGCCTGGGCGATCCTCGAACCGGACGGCATGGTACGCATCGGGATGGATGATTTCGTCCGGCAGATGCTGGGCGACATCGATTCTCTGGATCTGCCGGCGTTGCAGACCCCGCTCAGAAAGGGGGAACCGGCGGTGACCCTGTTCAAGGGACACAGGCTGGCGCGCCTGACGGCTCCCCTGAGCGGAGTTGTGGAGGAGGTCCATAATCTGGTGGCGGTGGACCCTCAAGCCATCGCCCGAGACCCCTATGGAGAGGGTTGGCTATTCAAAGTCAGGCCTTCGTCTCTAGCGCATGAACTGAAGGGGTTGGTGGTGGCCGAGGAGGCGAAGAGGTTCTTGGACAGCGAGGTCGAGCGTTTCAGGAATTTCGCGCAGCCCTTCCGCGCCGGCCTGGCGGCGGATGGGGGAAAACCCGTGGCCGGCATTGTGCCCGCGCTGGGTTCGGAGGCCTGGGACGAGTTCAGGAGAGAATTCCTGGGCGAAGGGCTGTGACCCGCTGACAGGTACGAGCGCGGCTGTGGGATATGAGCACCCGAGAGATTTCCCGGCGAAGCGGGCTTCTCTCGCCTGTATACCTACCCTATATTGAACATAACCCTCCCGGCGGGGGTCAAAGCGCGTCCCGTTCCACCCGCTGCCGGCTTGGGCTCGGCTTATGTTCGCGCCGCGGCGAGAACTACCGGGCGGGCTTCCGGCGCCCCGGAAGGTTCCCCCGCGCGGGTAGCGCAGGATTCGGATCGATGGCTTGGCCGCCAAAGGGGAGCGTTCAGGGGGGTGCGGATGGACGGGAGGTGGCGAGTCCGGGGGCTGACGTTCAAGCTCGCTGCCGCCCTCATCGGGACGGTGGTGGTGATCTCAGGCAGCCTCTGCCTTCTGAGCGCCTATTTCCATCGCCGTGCTTTGGAGCGGCTCATGGTCCAGGAGGCGGACCGGGTGACGGATGTGGTCCGCCGCTCTACACGCTTCGCCATGCTCAACAACAGCCGCGACGAGCTCTACAAGATCATGAACAGCATCGGAACCCAGCCGGGCATCGTGAGGCTCCGGATCTACAACGAGCAGGGGCTCGTGGCCTATTCGACGGACAAGGCGGAGATCGGCCATTCGGTGGACAAGAAGGCCGAAGCCTGTTTCGCCTGCCACCAGAAGGGCCAGCCGCTCACCCGGCTGAACCGGCCCGACCGCATCCGCGTCTTCAGGGAGCCCACGGGAGAACGCGTCGTCGGGGTGATCAACGCCATAGACAACGAACCCGCCTGCTACAATGCCCCCTGCCACTACCATCCCGCTAACCAGCAGATACTGGGTGTGTTGGACGTGGATGTCTCGCTCAAGGATGTGGACTCCACCATCGCCAGTCTGAGAGACCGAGCCCTCATCGGCGTGGCCGTTAACGTCGTGATCGTCGCCCTGGTCGCTTTTCTCTTCGTCTTCATCCTCGTGGACAGGCCGCTGAAGGCGGTCATGGCCGGCACCAGGCGCGTGGCCGACGGCGACATGGATCACCCCATTCCCATCCATTCCAAGGATGAACTGGGCGCCTTGGCCCAATCTTTCAACGATATGACGCGCCGGTTGAAGGAGGCCATGGAGGTGGTCAGGCACTACAACCGGACCCTCCAGTCCAAGGTGGAGGAGAAGACCGCCGAACTTCGGCAAGCGCAGGAGCACATGCTCCGGATCGACCGGATGGCCACGGTGGGGCGGCTGGCGGCGGTGATTGCCCACGAGATCAACAACCCGCTCTCGGGAATCCGGACCTACGCCAAGCTCCTCCAGAAACGCGCCACCAAGGAACCGGGCGTCGGGGAGGAGGAGCGCCGTTACCTGGAGCTCATCGAGAGCGAAGCCACCCGCTGCGGGGAGATCGTGAATTCCCTGCTCCAGTTCTCCCGCCAGTCGCCCATCAAGCTCGAGCCCCAGGATATCAGCGGGCTCACGGCGGAGGCTCTTCGGCTCGTCCGCCACCGTCTTGACCTTCAATCGGTAACCGTCTGCACCCATTTGCAGGAGCGCCTGCCCCGCGTCCACTGCAGCGGCCAACAGGTGATTCAGGCGCTGTTGGCCGTCTTCATCAATGCCTGCGAAGCCATGCCTTCGGAGGGGACCCTGACGGTCTCCACGGGATCGGAGGAAGGAGAGAAGAGTGTGTGGGTGCGGGTCGAGGATACGGGGGTCGGGATGGACAACGAGACCATGGAACACATCTTCGAGCCCTTCTTTTCCACGAAGGAGGAGGTCCATGGTGTGGGCCTCGGGCTCGCCGTGGTTTACAGCATCGTCCAGCGCCACGGGGGCCGCATCGACGTGGAGTCCACGGTGGGCAAGGGCTCCGCGTTCACCCTCCATTTCCCCGTTCTGCCGCCGCAGGCAGGGACTTCGCAAAAGGAGGTACCGGTATGACCGCTCCCATCCGCATCCTGGTCGTGGACGACGAGTTCAGCGTGAGAGACTCGCTCCAGGCCTGGTTTCGGGATTCCGGATACGAGACCGAGGTGGCCTCCAGCGGCAAAGAGGCGCTCGCCAAGATGGGCCGGCAGCGTTTCGACATCTTCCTTCTGGACATCAAGATGGCCGGGATGGATGGCCTGGAACTCCAAGAGACGATCAAGGAGCACCAGGAGAACCCCATCATCATCTTCATGACCGCCTACGCCTCCGTGGACACGGCTGTCCGCGCGCTGAAGCAGGGCGCCTTCGACTACGTCACCAAGCCCATCGACCCGGAGGAGCTGGAACGCCTGGTACGGAACGCGGCCGAGAGGCGGCTCCTCCAGAAAGAGAACCTCTCCCTGAAGGTGCAGATCGAAGAGCTGACCCCCTTCAAGGACATCATCGGAGAGAGCCGGCCCATAAAAGAGGTGGTCGAGCTGATCAAGAACGTGGCTCCCACGGACACGACGGTGCTCATCCGCGGCGAGAGCGGAACCGGAAAGGAGCTCGTGGCCAGGGCCATTCACGCCGCCAGCCCGAGGCGGTTCATGCCCTTTGTCACCGTGAACTGCGGCGCCCTGCCGGAGGGGCTGCTGGAGAGCGAGCTCTTCGGACACGAGCAGGGGGCCTTTACAGGCGCCCAGTTCCGGCACAAAGGGAAGTTCGAGCTAGCGGACGGCGGTACGCTCTTTCTGGATGAGATCGGGGATGTCAGCCTCAAGACCCAGACCGATCTCCTTCGGGTGCTCCAGGAGAGGGAGATTACGAGGCTCGGCGGCACCAAGCCCATCAAGGTGGACTTCCGGCTTATCGCCGCGACGAACTGCGACCTCGAGGCGCGTGTGGCCGAGAAGAGCTTCCGCGAGGACGTCTACTACCGCCTGAACGTTTTTCCCATCGTGCTGCCGAGCCTGAAGGCGCGGTCCGGGGACATCCCGTTGCTGGCCGGTTATTTCCTCCAGAAGTACGCCCGGAAAATGAACCGGCCCATCCGGGGCATCTCGGCTTCCGCCATGGCCCTCCTTTCCCAGCACTCCTGGCCGGGGAATGTGCGGGAGTTGGAGAACGCCATCGAGCGGGCGGTCATCTTCTGCAAGGGCGACGAGCTGTTGCCCGAGCACCTGCCGCTTCAGAGGTCCATCGCCACCGAAGTTTCCTCGGGCCTCCCCCTGTCCGAAGTAGAGAAAATCCACATCCAGAGGGTTCTGGCGGAGACCGGAGGAAACATCTCCAAGTCGGCCCGCATCCTGGGCATCGACCGGGCGACCCTCTACAACAAGATCAAGCGCTACGGGCTCTTCGTACGAGAATGACTCCGCTCAGGCTGATCGCCATCGGGAGCGTGAACCAGGGGGTCATGGAATACCTGACCCTCGTATTGCCCGACTCCACCGGCCTGCCGTGCGTCCGGGCCCCCTGGGTCATCAACTACACTGAGGCCTACCTGAACGAGCGGGGCCAGTACCATTCGACCCGCCTCCTGGACATGATCGAGAGGCAGGCCGATGGTGCCAGGGCTTCGGGCCCCTGTCTGGGAGTCACGGAGCTGGACCTGGCGGTGCCCATCCTCACCTTCCTGTTCGGCGAGGCGCGACTTCAGGGCAGGTGCGCGGTGGTTTCCGCGCACCGCCTGCGTCAGCCCCTCTACGGCCTGCCCTGCAATTCGTCCCTCCTTCTGCACCGGGTCGAGAAGGAGAGTCTCCACGAACTGGGCCACCTGGCGGGCCTGCGCCACTGCCGGCTCTCCTCTTGCGTCATGGCCTTCTCCACGTCGGTGGAGCACGTGGATCTCAAGGAGGCCGCCTTCTGCGATCGCTGCCTGCCGGTCTTCGAGGCTTGGGCTCGGGGCTGGCGGAACCGTCCTTGAGCCAGCGATGAAGGATGGCCCGGTGGGCCTGTCCTCGCCATTCCTATTCGTGGAGAGCCGCGGCGGGCCTTGGGGAGCCGGAGGGTACCCGCTCTCTTCTCCGCTCTCCTTGCCCCGAAACGGCGGCCTTCGAGCTCCCATGAGATGGCGTGCCGCGACGAACGGGTCTCCCGCGGCCTTAGCGCGCGGAGGTGAGAGAGGGGCGAAGCCGGTTCCAGGTCTCGGTGTAGATCCGGTAATCCTCGTCGCTGAAGCAGACGAAGAGGACGAGGGGCGGGGCGCCATGCTCGCGGAGGAACCCGCTCACCTCGGCGAGGGCGATTCGGCAAGCCCTCTCGACGGGGAAGCCATAGGCGCCCGTGCTGATGCTGGGAAAGGCGAGACTGGCGACGCCGTGTTCCAGGGCGAGGCGCAGGCTGTTCTGGTAGCACCTGGCGAGCAACACCTCCTCGCCGTGGGCGCCTCCGTGCCAGACGGGCCCGACGGTGTGGATGACGAAACGGGCCGAGAGCAAGTGGCCGCCCGTGATGCGGGCCTCTCCGGTGGGGCAGCCGCCGATGCGGCGGCACTCCTCCAGGAGTCCAGGGCCGGCCGCCCGGTGGATGGCCCCGTCCACGCCGCCGCCTCCGAGTAGGCTCGTGTTGGCCGCGTTGACGACGGCCTCCACCTCCTGGCGAGTGATATCCCCTCGGACAATCCGAATCGTGGGTTCCATGATGCCCCTCCAATAACCTGTTGTAGGGTGGCCGTTCCCGGCCGGAAAGGGCGCGGCCGCGGTGGGAGTCAGCCCCCTCCATCGCTCCTTCGGAGGAGGAACGGTCAGTCGGTGCTGGGGACGGTGCAACCCGTGGGATCAGTGGCCCTGTCGGAAGGGGTCAGGCCTCCGGCTTCCAGACGGTCCAGCACCTCCCGGCAGGTGCCGTTGGCGCAAGTGACCACGTGAATACCGCTGTTTTGGAGGATCTGAAAGGATTCGCGGCCGATCTCGCCCGTAGCCACCCAGGAGACCTCGAGCCGGGAGAGCATCTCAGCCGTCTTGGCCCCGGCTCCCAGGCCCATGCCGGCGAAGGCGCGATTGTCGATGATGCGAACCACGCGCGTTTCGGTATCGGCCACGAAGATGTAGAGGGAGCGGCCGAACCGGCGTGAAACCGGTGCATCCAGGGACTTCTCCATGCTCGTGACGGCTAAGCGCATCTCGTCGTCTCCTTCGACGCGGAGGCGGCTCCAAGGATTCGGAACCCCTTAATCATTGTACATCCCGCCGTGCCTGGTGCAAATCTCCGGCCTGGCCCCAATCCCGCGATGAAACCGGAACGGAGCCCCCAAATGTTGATGAACACGTGGTTTAGCTCCAATGCTCTTTCACCTGATAAGGGATTGGGGGCCTTTGAGCCGAAGGCGAAAAAGGCGTCCAAGGGTGGGGGTCCCTCC
>Ga0078972_1012441_pt1 | contig 14634 bp, 16 predicted proteins | sample YelNatPaOPGAMG01_FD_67568 | JGI IMG/M metagenome (GOLD analysis project Ga0078972, IMG submission 67568) | Hot spring thermophilic microbial communities from Obsidian Pool, Yellowstone National Park, USA - OP-RAMG-01 (SPADES assembly) (version 2) | ecosystem: Environmental > Aquatic > Thermal... | reverse complement strand
TATAATTGTCAAAGACCACATAAAAGTTTAAACAATTTATCACCAATTGATTTTATTATTAAACATTGTCTTAAAAATTATCCTAAAGAGTGCAAAATGTATGTGACTTATACAAGATATTGACTTTTGCTTTTATTTTGTTTAATCTTTTTATAATATGCAATATTTGTTAAATAATGATGATAAAAAAAGAATATACGATGTTCTAGCCGATTGTTTTATTGTGGGTTTAAAAAACAATTATATTGGTTCTTTTGAACAAAAACATATTGCAAAAACAATTCTTAAAGAAGTAGAGCAAGCAAAAAGTATAGATGAAGTAATTATTTTTTTAGAAACTCTTTCAAAAAAATACTCTTTTTTTAATACTGCTTTAATTACATTAAAAAGTGATTTGATTAAAAAAAAAGAAGAAATAATTATTAATAAATTGGAGCAGTATATTAAAAAAATTAATTGATATTATATGTCGGAAACTGTTTCTTCTCAACACGTAGAGCCTTATCATGTGGCAGCTTCGATTTTAGGGGGAGAACTACCTACAAGTCCATCTGAAAAATTAAAACGTGCAGAGGCGGTAAGACAAAGATTGGGAGGGAAAAAAATGTTTGAGGCTGTTGCTGAAAGTGAGTCAGCAGAGCCAGAACCAAATTTTGCGGATATTGATAAAGCCGCTACCTCAAGAATAAAAGAAGCTGATAAAGTTGAGAAAAGAATTAATGATTTATCAACATCAAGTGCTACTTCTGCTCAAGCCGAAACAACATTGTTAAAAGAAGAAAAGAATTCTATCACCCAAAGAGCGGAGAGATTAAAACAAACAAAAAAGTTATTAGAAGAATTATATAATGTTACATCCAGCTCCCAAATTAGTGATGAACTTGTAAAAGAGGTTGCTAGGATTTTAGCAAATACTCCTGGATTTTGTATTGCTGTAGCAAAAGAATTAGGATACGAAGATCCTGGACTTTTAAAAACATTGTTAGAAAGCTCTGGGTTTGGAAGAGATAGTATAATTGGGAAAATTATTGAAAGATATATTCGTGATGAAAGAATGAGAAAAAGATTGATAAAAGCGATGAGTGGGGTGACTTATGATGAAACGATTGATGCTTTAGATGGTCAAATTGAAGATTTAGAAGAACGAATAGGACAAACAAGACAGAAATTAACGGCAGAGAGAACATGGTGTGAAGAGGTAGAAAAGGCATATAATAATTTAGACCAGCAAGTATTGATTAATTTAGCCCAAGTGGCACCTACTTTGCAGAATAAAAAATCTTATTTAGAAAGTCTTCTTTCAAGCTTAAACATAAAGTGGTATAATTTGGATGATAAAAATCAATTAGAGTCTTTAGCAAATTTTCTTAGGAGGCAGAAGAATACTGGATATGATATTGCTTTGCAACTAGTTTCTGAGATTTTAGATATTTACAATAGAAATCAAAATCTTTTTTTACCTCAACCTAATAATCTTCATCAAAAGAGTCCTTATCAAGTTTATATAGAATATCAAGCACTTCAACAAAAACGAGCAGAGATTGCTGCCGCAGAAACACAAATGAGAAAAGATGAGCTAGATTTAGCAAATCTTAGGCAACAAAGAAGAAGATTGTTGGAATCATATGAGGGAAAGGTTTTAAGAGTGCTAGAGTCAACAGTAAAAGGATATTATAACGAAGTAATCTTAGGTGATGCCTACGCGATTGCCCAAGCTGAGGCTCAAGAAAAAGAAGGAGAAAAAGAAAAAGCAGAAACTAGAGAACAAAAATTAAAGCTTTTACTTGATAGATTTTTATCATTGAGTTTATTTAGATATGAAGGGGGAAGAGTGGTGGGTTGGGATGATCAGTTTTTAAAAGAAGCGGTAAAAGTAGAATTACTGCAAAGATCGCCGGAAAAAATGTTGGAGTATATAGTTCAAAGAGTTATAGAACAAAGAACTCAGATGCCAGAAAATTATCAAAAGCAAATTAATAGTTTGTTAGTCGAGTTAGGAATAGGAAGTTACGAGGATGGTAATTTTACTCTTCCTCAAAATAAAACTATTTCAGAAGTAGTAAGCGATTTTTTTTCTCAGTTAAATCCTAATTTTGTTTTTCAAGAAGCAACAATAAGAGTGCCAAAGCTTCTTGGTGCGGCGTATGCAAGAGGTTATTGGTTTGATAGATTGAGATTTAGTAAGACACAAGTTGCTTTCTTAAAGAGTGCTTATACTCCAGAATTTTTCGCTAAGGCTTTAGAGGGAAAAAAGGAATATCAGAATTTAGTTGATGCTGAATTGGGGAAAGGTGTGCTTGATTTGGGTTCGGAGTTAACCCCTCAGTTAAAGCGAGTTTTTGGTAAGAATTGGTTAGAAGGATTATTGAAACTTATGAAGATATTAGGTTTAATTAGTGCTTTTGGTTTGGGAATATTTTTGGTAAAAGGAGCAGCGGGTGCGGTTTCTTCAAGATTATAAAATTTATTTATAATTTTTTATGATAAGCGAATCTTCATCTGAATTTTCTTCTGATGGCGCCTTTTGTTCTTCTAATTCTTCTGAAAAAAAAGAGACATCTCCTTTAAATTTTTTACACCAACTTTTTGCGAGGTTTTTGTTGTGGTTAGGAAGGATATTGGGATTCAAAAAGAATTCTTCCAATTTGACCTAATTTTTTTATAATTCCTTCACTAACTTTACTTTAAATTTGTTTTTAAATAGGGTAAAATCAAAATATATGGAAGGAAATAGCGGGGGGCCAGAACAATTAGGAAGAGGTAGTCAACCGAAAGGAGTTTCAGTAGAAACACTGGCAGCGTCTACACAAACACCTTCTTTCGAAAACCCAGCCGGTTTATCAACAACACCAGAAATTTCATCAGAAACAGAAATCGCATCTCAAGGACCACAACAAGCTCAACCAGGAGGATCAAAAGATGATCCTAATATGCCTAAACCAGCAGAACAAAGTTCAAATAAACCAATTAATATGATAGAAATTTTGACTCAGGAATTTAAGTTAAACGAAGGTCAACAAAAAATATTACAACAAAAAGTCGAAGAACTTAAGCAGCAAGGAATTGATTTACAAAGCTTTTCGGAAGAAGATTTAGGCGATCCTAAAAAAATGGGAATCATCTTAGAAATAATTGGTAGTGAAGAAATGGGGTTGAACGAGGAACAAAGAGAAAATTTAGAAAAAATCAAAGAAATTCTTAAAAAAGCTGAACAAGGAGAACAATTAACAGAGGAGCAAATACAAGGAGAAATTGATGAAAGAATGAAAAAGCTTAATCAAAGGATTGCCGAACTTGAAGGAAAAGAAAATTTAACTGATGAGGAACGAAAAGAACTTGATAAGGCAAAAAATGATCTTCAAGCCATTCAAGAGTTAAAAAATATTACTCAATCTAATGTAACGGCTGAGAATGAACATAAAAGAGTTGAAAGTAAAAGAGATATGTTAAGACAAAAAATAAGAACATATGGTACCTATGCCGCAGTTGGTATGGGTTTATTGTTTCTTGTTTTTGCTTGGCGGGGTTTAAGAGATGCAAGTGGAGGGCAAGGAAGGGGAATGATGGGGTAAGCAAAAGATAAACCACTTACCATCAATTGTCTAATACCTCATTTTTTTAACATTTTTTATAAGCCATTTGTAAACTTTTAAAAATACCTTTACCATCTTTTTTCGATCGTAAGAAAATGGTAACAATTTAGTTTGTTTTTGGTTTTTGTTTTTTGGAGTTTGAGAGCTTGGAAGTTTAAAAAATAGATTAAGAGGTATTAAGAAAGTTTTAAATGATAAAAAAAAGCGATAGAAAAATCTTTATAAGTTTAAGAATTATTTTCTATCCCCAAAAGCCGCAAAACCACTTCTTTTCGATACCGTCTATCACCGCGAGAGTTGATTCTTATTGCTGGTAGTTTTCCCGACTTGCCCCAACGCTTGACGGTTAAGGGAGAAACGCGAAGAAGTGAGGCAACTTCTTTAATCGTTAAAAGATCAGGTAGATCGGAAAGATTAACTTTGTTTTGGTTTGACATATTTTATATTATAGCAAGTTTAACAAGATAGTCAACTCAATTTATATTATTCCTGATGAAAACGGAAGAAGAAGATTGGTTAAAAAACTAACTGCCGGTCGAATTAAAAGATCAATCATCGAACTTTTTCCCAAAGGAAAAAACATCATCAAAAGAAAAATTAATCCATATTTTTCTAACTCATACCATTCCTTTGCTTGTTTTTCCGGTAAAATGCCACCAACAATTTTAAACCCATCCAAAGGATGGACAGGTAAAAAATTAAAAACCGCCAAAACAACATTTAAATAAATCACCGGGACAAAAAATAAATTACCTATAGTATATAAAATTTTAATTTTAAAAAATATGAACAATTTTAATAATAAAGAAATTATTAAAGCCAAAATTAAATTCGATATTGGACCAGCTAAAGAGATAATAGCTGCATCCCGGCGGGGGTTTTTTAAGTTAAACGGATCAAACTCCACCGGCCGCCCCCAACCAAAGCCAAAAAAAAGTAAAAAAAGAAGTCCAAAAGGATCAAGATGAGCTTTGGGATTTAGGGTGAGTCTTTTTTGAAGCCTGGGAGTTGGGTCACCTAAAAAATCTGCCACCAAAGCATGCGAAAACTCGTGAATGGTAATTGCCAAAATTAAGTCAATCAAATAAAAAACAAACATTAGGGGATTGGAGAAAAGATAGAAAAACATAAAAATTTTAAATTTTAAATTTTAAAACTTAAATTATTCTTGCTTTTCCCCTTTTTTTATGATACCATAAATATTTATGGCAAATGCTTGTTATCACTGTGGCAAAACGGTTCTTTTTGGCAGAAGCCACACCCATCATCGAGGTGTTGCTGGTGGTCGGTGGAAAAAACGAGCCCCAAAAACAAGAAGAATCTTTCGCCCCAATCTTCAAAAAGTAACCATTTTAGAGCAGGGTAAAGAAAAACAAGTTAAACTTTGCGCCAAATGTATTAAAAGAATTAAAAAAGATTTAAAAGAGGGGAAAAAGCCATTTTTAACTTTGGCAACAAACGTTTTGCCAAAGAAAGAAGAAAAAGAAAAATCTTCTAAAAAAACTTCTTCAAAAGAAACAAAAAAATAATTAGACTAATATTTCTCAATTCTTACAAGCTTACCTTCTTTTTCTTCATAAAGGGGTTGGTTTTGGGCAAGGGCACGCTGGGTAAAAAGAACTCCTTCTAAATGATCAACCTCATGTTGGATAATTACTGCCTCAAAACCAGAAAACCAAGCTTGTTTTTTTTCAAAACTTTCATCATCGGTTTGGTATTCCAAAAGGACTTTCTTTGCCCGTTTAACATTACCCCAAATTTTTGGCACGGAAAGACAGCCTTCAAGCTTAAGTTTTTTTTCCTTTTTTTTTCTTTTTTCTTCTTTCTCTTCTTCAACTTTTAAAATTTTGGGATTGATAAAAACAGAAATGGGTGATTTTTTTGTGGGTTTTATGATGAACAAAGAGAGGTTAACTCCCACCTGATTGGCAGCAAGACCTACTCCTTGAGGATCGGTTTTTGCAAGAAGGGTTTCTTTCATTTCTTCGATTATTTTTTTTATCTTTTTATCGATTTTTTTTACTTCTTTAGTTTTTTGAAATAAAATTGGATTGGGCGCTTGAACGATTTTTAACATAAAGATATTATAAAAAGTCAAAACTCAAAAGTCAAAAGTCAAAACCAAGTAAGACTTGATTAACAATCAAAACTAATCAAAAATCAAAAGTCAAAAAAATAAAATTAACCTAATTAACCTAATTGACCTAATTTCTAATTAGCTAAAAAATAATAAATATTACAGTTAAACCATCTTCCTACGATCGTGAAAAGTTGGTACAAGTAAAATTGGCTAATCATCATCTAATTAATCTAATTTCCGATTGACAAGAAAAAAACTGTCACTCTTTACCCTGCGAATCGGGAGGGCAGGCTTACTATATAAATGTCATTCCTGGCTTTGACCAGGAATCTATAAGATTTTACCTTATTTATTCTACTTCAAGGTATTAAGGTATTATTGTATAGATTCCTGCTTTCGCCAAGTCTGACTTGGCTTTCGCAGGAATGACAAATATTAACAACATTTACACAACTTTTTACACTATTTTTATACCACGTTTACCCTAATAACAAATAACCTTTTTTGTTATAATTTCTTTATGAAGCTTTCTCTTTGTATCCCTGCTTATAACGAAGAAAAAAATATTCATATTCCTTTATCATCAGCCATTGATTTGGTCGATGAAGTGGTTGTTATCGATGCCTCCTCAACCGATAAAACGGCTGAAATTGCCAGATCTTTTGGAAAAAAGGTAAAAGTTTTTCAAACCAACAATCCCAGAAACTTTTTGGAAAACAAAGTCCGCGCCATTGAAAAAGCAAAAGGAGAGTGGATTTTACAACTTGATGCCGATGAGGCTTTAAGTGAGGAGTTAAAAAAAGAGATTGTTGATATTATAAAAATTCAAAATTCAAATCTCAAATCTCAAAATGAAATTGTTGGTTATTATATGCCGCGGAAAAACTTTTTTTTAACCCGATTTTTGATGAAAGGTGGGGTTTATCCCGACTATGTGTTGCGGCTTTATAAAAAAGATAAAGCCTATTTTGATTTAAAAGATCTTCATGAAAATGTGAAAGTTAATGGTAAAGTAGCTTATCTTAAAAATCCTATTCTTCACTATGCCGATCCTAGTTTTTCCCGTTATCTTCTGCGCTTTGATCGCTACACTACCTTTGATGCTGAGGAGCTTTTGAAAAAATATCCCAAAAAAAAATTAACCAAAGTAAAAGAGGTTTTTCTTTTTATCGATTACTTTTTGATAAAACCTTTATTTTGGTTTTTAAAAACTTATATTCGTCATAAAGGATTTTTAGATGGATTTGCCGGTTTTGTTTTTTGTCTTTTTTCTTCAATTCGTTTTTGGGTGATTTTTATAAAGTATAAAACAATGATTGCCAATAAAAAATAAAGGTTTAAATAAAAAACCACCTCTGACGTGGTTTAAAGGGGAAATTTTTTCAGAAGATACCGGCCAAAATCGTTGAAGGTTAAATCGGTTGGCGAGCGATAAACCACCAATTCAGATTGAAACTGGAAAAAAAGATCAACGTTTTCTTGGATAGGGTTGAAATCTTTATACAAAGGATACATCAAAGGAAGAGCCAAAACCAAAGGAGTAATAAAAAAACGGTCAAAATCGGTGGTAAGCTTAAAAAAGAAAAACGACTGGGCTTCTTCTTCTTTTGTCGGTTTTTCGTTTTTTTTAATTTTTGGCCAAGAAGCAATCCAGTCTAAAATATAGTCGACTTTAAACCCCTCTTGGCGTAAGGTAAGAATAATGGGGTAAATAATCGTTTCGGTGTTGACTACTTCTTTGGTGGCTTTTTCTAAAAACGCCTTCCATAAAGAAAGCCATTTTTTATCAGAAATTTTTTGAAGAATAGGGTCTTGATCTTTCCAAAAAAGTAAAAGAAACTCAATAAAAAGCGGAGCAAAAGATAAGTCTTTGGGCAGGTCCATTTTTTTTATTCTGTCAACAAGAAGTTGATAATCAGAAAAAGAATAAAAATAAGATCGTTTTTGGTGAAGATCAAAAATAAGCGGAAAAAATTCCCAGTTTTTTTCTTCAATGGGAAGAAATTGAAATTTTAGTTTTTTTTGATAAATTTGGGGGACAATTAAAAAGTCCACCCCAATTTGAAAAAGATCGGTAATTTTTAAAAAAGAGATAATCGGTTGAGACTCAGGCGTATCGGGAGCCACCGGCGAAAACCAGTATTTTTCAAAAAGAAGCGGGACAATGTTTTTAAGAAGATTTTTTTCTTTATTTTTAAGCTGACTGATTTTTTCATCGATAATGGCTTTAAAAGTAAGAATCAGTCCTAAAACCAAAGGATGATGGCCGATATTTTTTTTGGGGTTTTCAAAAACCAGTTCCTCGCCAAATTGAGAGGGACTTTTTCCCCCTAAAAATTTAACCGGCAAATAGTTCCAGGCTTGGTTGTGAAGAAAAACATAAAAGTCTAAAAGTTCTTCTTTTGTAAGTTTTGGGTTTATTTCTTTGGCTTTTTTTACAATTTCATCAAAAACAACCATCTCTTTTTCTTTCGGACAGTGATAAATTTTTTCTTTTATCATCTCAACGGTGATTTTGGGATAAAGTTTGAGTTTTTTAAGAATAAGAAGAAGGTCGCCCTCAACTTCTTTTTGGATTTTTTTATGCAATTTAGAAAGATCAAATTTTGACATTATTAAAGTATACTAAAAAAAATAAATTTAAAAAGATTTTTTTGCTTGTAAAAAATTATTTTTTTGATAACATAAAAATATAGGAGTAAAAAGTCAAATTAACAATTAAAAATTTTTAAAAACCTATGGACAATCAAAAAAAATCACGCTTTGGCTTGGGATTATTAATTGGCTCAGTTATTGGGGGGATTACCGCTTTGTTTTTTGCCCCAAAGTCAGGGAAAGAATTAAGAGAGGATGTTAAGAAAAAAATTAAAGAGTTGGAAAGACTTTTGGCAGAGAAAGAGCTTGACAAAAAAGCAAAAAAAATGATGGAGGAGCTTTCAGAAGAAGCCAAAGTTTTATATGAGAAGGCAAAAACTTGGTTGATTGAGGAACTAGCATCTTTAAAAAAAGAAGTTGAGAATATTAACTGGCAAGATTATCAAAAGGCGGTTGCCAAAATTATAAGCCGTCTTAAAAAAGAGGCAAAAAAGGAAGGAAAAGAGATTGAGGCGATAAGGAAAAGACTTTTAAAAAATTGGCAAAATATGAAGAAGGAAAACAAGAAAAAGCAATAAATTTATACGCCAACTTTAAACTCAATTACATCACCGTCTTTTATCTCATAATCTTTGCCAACAGTTGACACCAATCCTTTTTCTCGGGCTTTTGTCCAGCCGCCGGCATCAATAAACTTTTGATAAGGGATAACATCGGCTTTGATAAAGTGTTTTTCAAAATCAGAGTGAATGACGCCGGCAGCTTGGGGAGCAAGAGTTGTCTATCAACCTAAATTTGACCGCTTCGGTCAAGAGCTGGGCTTTGGGAAGCTATTTCACGCGCCGAGCAAAAAGATAAAGGCCACCGTAAATTAAAGCAATCCCCAATAATGCTCCTATTGTAAGTGGTAAAGCTACATTTAGAGTAAAATTATAAAAATTTTCAACACCACCAATTCCAAGCAACCCCAAAGCAGTTGACCAGAGAGGATTAGATCCAAAAAGTCTAATTGCTTCTTGCGCTACTTCTGGCCCCATATATTTAAATTATACCATAATTTTTTCGGCACAAAAATGAAAGAAAATTTGATTGATTATTTCTTTACTTTTGATAAAGATTTTGAGTTGGTGTTTAGAGGAAAGTTTTTGAAGGAGGTATGATTGGAAAAATTAGAGACGTGATTAATCACGTTTAAATTTGGTTTTTTATATTATAAAGTTAAAATTAATTGATAAGATTATTGAAGTGATCATTCGAAGTAAAAATTGTTTATGATTTTAATTATGCTTGATTTTTTATGTTTCGTAACATTTTTTCCAATTCTTCATCTTCAATTTTTCCTGTAGTTGGTATGAATATTTTAATCCACTCTGGTTTAATTTCCATTAATATTCCCATTTCATGAGAAGTTATTGAATAAACTAAATTATTTGGAGCTTCAATAATTAATATTCCTGGTACACCGTTATAATCCTCATCATAATTTGTGGGAAAAGCATATTCTTTTGCTTTTGAGGGGATGATAGAGGTGCTGATAAATGGATCAAAAATAAATGAAGCTCCACCTCTTTCTGTATAAATATGAAGTCTTAATATTAAATCTAATATTTCTTGTGACGACATTTCTTCTAAAGGTTTTCCTGTTTCATTTATGATTTCTAAAATTTTTCTAGTTTGTAGTGGATCAGCCGTTGTTTCAATTAACTGGGTAATATTAATTTTTCCTTCAAATAGGTCTCTAACTTGTTGTGTTGTTAAAGAAGGATTATATCTTGATAAAATAGATTTTTGTCCTTCTCTTTGGGAAAAATTACCCACACCGCGATAAATTTTAATTGTTACTTCTCTACTATCTGTTTCTCTATTTTCTTCTCCATCAGGAAAAATTATATAACCATTATTACCATAAAAGTAAAAAGTTCTTTCTGAAAAAGTTGTTCCATTGCTATCTGTAAAAATCACTTTCAGCCCCCCACGTTTATTATATCTTAATTGAGGTTCTAATTGCTGAGCTATTAAATTGCCTTGTTCTTTCATTATTTCTACAATTAATCTTGCTATATTTCTTACCACTTCTTCTTCTGGAGGGGGAAAAAAATTTCCATGATTGGTTTCAGCAATGGAATTGATATGGTCAAGATATTGTAAATAACAGTTAACTATTTGAGGAAAAAGTGTTTCCGGAAAACCTGAGAGCCTTTCAGTTTGGATTTTTTTTAATAAATTACCCGCATCATATCTTGTATTAAATTCTGCAGTACGAGATTGAGCGGTTAGTGTATTTTCTGATTCTTGAATGGACCCTTCCATTTTTACTTTTAATTTTTTATTTTTTAATTTTTTTTCCTCCCATACCTCTCCTTCGAAATCTTTATGATTTTCTCCCTATTTTCATTTTTCAGTGATGGAAGAGGTAAAGTTTTGGCCGGGAAAGGGGCGCAGGTCATCCCGTCAATTGAGAGTTTTAAAACAATTTCATGTTTGCCCAAAGAAACCAAATCATTTTCGGTGTAAATCTGGCTAAATTCTCGGGTTAAAAGATGGGCATCCCGGGCGCCAACCACAAAAGAAATTAAAGTCCCAACATTGCCAAAAATCGCTTTGGCGACTTGTTCATCAAGCTGATCAATATATTGATTGGCCAAAGTCAAAGAAAGCCGATATTTTCGCGCCTCTGATAAAATCTTTATAAAAGAAGTAGTGGCAAAGTTTTGAAACTCATCAACATACAAGAAAAAGTCGCGCCGTTCTTTCTCTTTTTGAAAACTTCGATTCATGGCAGCTAGTTGTATCTGAGTGATAATCATCGCCCCCAGTAAAGCGGCGTTATCTTCACCCAGTTTTCCTTGAGAGAGATTTAAAATCAAAATCTTTCCTTCATCCATAATCTTTTGCAAATTAACCGTTGATTTAGGCTTACCGATAATATTTCTTATCATTTTTGAAGTGACAAACTGGCCAACTTTATTTTGGATAGGGGAGATGGCCTCAGCTTTTAGGCGGTCGGGCATTTTAGCAAACTCTTTTTCCCAAAAAGAGCGAAGAATGGGATCACTCAATTGGCTGACAATTTTTTTCCGATAATCTTGATGAGCCAAAAGTGCTAAAACATCAACCAAAGTGGCATTTTCTATCTCCAAAAGGGTCAAAATAACGTTTCGCAAAATATATTCTAAACGTGGCCCCCAAGAATCTTTATAAAGTTTATAAAAAATTGAGACAATTCCCGAAGCTACCAAATCTTTTTGTTGTTTATTTTTTACCTCCAAAACATTTAAAGAAAAAGGCCGCTCCAAATCAAAAGGCTCAAGATAGACAACATCATTGACGCGCCGGTTGGGGATGTAGTCTAAAATAGTTTCTGATAAATCACCATGAGGATCAATTATTCCCAAACCTCGATTTTTTCGAATATCATCAATTGCCATATTGGCAATTAAAGTTGATTTTCCAGCACCAGTTTTTCCAATGATATAGACATGTTTTCTTCGGTCCTCTGTTTTTATACCAAAGATAGTTTCTTGATTTTTAAACTCAGTTTTGGCAAAAAAGTTGATGTTTTGTTTTTCTTCAACGGTTAAATTTTTACTGGCAAATGGTAAATTTTCCGGCGGTTCACCTTTTAAAGTTTTTCCCCAAGCGATATTTTTTATCCCAGACAAAAGATAACCTGGTGGATGCCAAAGGGTGGCCAACTCTTGAGCGTTTAAAATCTGATCTTGTTTTTCAAAGTAGCGGATTTTTCGTTTTTTGATTTTTTGAAGTAATAAATCTTTGAAAAAAATTGACTTTTTAAAAGAAAACTGATTGCCCTCACCCAAAGAAAAAGAACCAAAAGTACCGGCCAGATTTAGCAAAAACGGATATGGATTTAGGGCTTTATCGGATGATGAAACTAAAAGTCTAATACCCACTTTTCCGCCTTGAAATGAGGCTTTTTTCATAAAAAGTAGTTTATGAGGATTTTGGGTATAGCGGCCGGAAGTTTCATCATAATGCATTTTCCCAGCTTCAGCCATCACTTGATCTTGCCAATTGATAGAAGCTGCTGTTAAAACAATTTGAACAAGATAAGAAAGTTGGGGCGGTTGTTTTGAAAGAAAGCCAATAAGGGATGATAAAGGATCAACCTCTTTAAAGTCCATATAGGTTTTTATCGGGTAGTAGTAGCCGGAAGTTAAAACCATTTCGCCAAAAGCAAGGCTTTTATTTTTTAAAACAATATCCAAAGGATCAGTGGTTTTTTTGATTTTGATTTGGGGAAAAGATGAGGATAAAAGGCTTTGGACTAAAGTAGTTTTTTCATTTGGACAGGTAAGATAAAAATAAACAGTTTGATTAAGATAGTAGATTTCAAAAGAGTAGGTGGCAGGCCAACCAAAAAGAATTCTTCGCCACAAAGGAATAGATTGATAGGGAGTAAGTGAGGCAAAAATCTGGGTGGCCGCCTCAATCGGCGTTTCATCATCTTTTGGGTTTCTAATTTGTAAGAATGAAAGAGTGGCCATATAAAGATTATAACAAATGTTTTAAAAGATGCGAATGATGCGAATATAAGAGAGATAAATGGAGATTTGTAGAGATAAATAGAGATAAATAGAGATAGGTAGAGATTAATGGAGATTGGGAGAGTAAAAATTAGTGTAAACATTGTGTAAAAATTGTGTAAATGTTGTTAATATTTGTCATTCCTGCGTAAGCAGGAATCTATATAATCATACCTTTTTATTTTTTACCATCTTCTTACGATCGAAAAAAGATGGTAAAGAGTTGGATTGATGGTGTTCTAACTTGCAATTTAAAAAGAAAAGAGTATACTTTTTAATATGTTTGTTTGGGATTATAAAATAAAAAACTTTAAACCAAAAAACGAGGCGGAGTGGCAGTGGTTTTTGATAAGAAAGATAAATTATGGTGATTTTAAAGGACTTAAAAAAAACATTCTTCTTAAGTATTTTCCAAAAATTAAAAACCAACTTGATCCGGCAAAAAGAAAAATGTTAGAAATTTATTTTGGATTTTAATGGAATTAACCGCTTCTCAAAAGATTGCTCTTGAAGTTCTTGCCTCCTCTTTTTTGAAAAACAAATTTTATTGGACTGGCGGGACACTGCTTTCTTATTATTATCTTCATCATCGTTATTCTTATGATTTAGACTTTTTTAGTGAAGAAAAATTTAGTTTTGATGAGATTAATCAATTAGTTAGTGAAATTAAAGTCAAAGGCAATTTTAAAGAAGTTGAGTTTAAAAAGATTTATGATCGTTATGAGTTTTTATTTATTGGTAAAGAGAGTTTAAGGGTGGAGTTTGTTTATTATAATCATGAAAAAAAGACTTTAAGAAAAAGAAAAAAATTTTTAGGGGTTTTTATTGATTCTTTAGAAGATATTGCTGCCAATAAGTTAATTGCTTTACTTGATCGAAGTGAACCAAAAGATGTTTTTGATCTTTATTTTATTTTTGCTTCGACTAAAATCTCACCCCAAAAATTAATAAAATTAGTGAAAAAAAAATTTGGAGTTTTGGTGTCTTTAGCTGATGTTTGGGGGAGAGCGGTTTTGATAGGAGAAAAAATGACTGAGATTGAGCCCTTGGTTTTAGGTGATAAAGATGAAAAAAAAGCGCTTTTTAAAAAGATAAAGGAGTATTTTGAAAAAAACTCAAAGGCGTATTTGGATCAGTATTTGAGATGATTGTAAGGATATTGGAGAAATTTGTAGAGACGTGATAGATCACGTCTTTTTTATTTTTAGTGGATTTTTTAATTTTTTTTGGTATTATACTTAGCATAAAATTATGAAAACCAACTTTTATCAACCAATTCTTTTTTCCCACCAGTCCGCCTTATAAGGTGGAATTTGGTGGTGGGGGATTGATAAAAGTTTGAAGTTTAAAGTTAAAAATTTAAAAATCAATCCCGCTGAAGAGGCGGGGTTTTTTATGGAGAGAGAATCAGAAATTGGAAAAAAAGAATGGAGACATCTTTTAAACCATCTACGATGTTATCCAGTATATGAAAATATCTATGATTATCCTGATGTAAGAGCTAAAATATATGTTTTAAAAAAAGGAAATGGGTGGCCTGAAAAATTATTGACTCCTGGGAAGAATTATATCTATGTTCTTATGCGGGATGGTGAGTTTAGATTTCCATATTATTGGGAGGGGGATATTCATCATCCTCAATTAGCAAAAAGAAAACCAGTAATTATGGCAGGAGTTTTTGGTTGGAGTTCAGAAGGTTTAACTTTTATAGATAATAAAAGTGGTTGTTATAGACCTGACCCTTTTCATCTTAATGTGGTTAAATATGTTTTAGATTTTTATGGAGTTCCCATAAGTATGAATTTTATGATGATAGAAT
>Ga0078972_1012439_pt1 | contig 14639 bp, 13 predicted proteins | sample YelNatPaOPGAMG01_FD_67568 | JGI IMG/M metagenome (GOLD analysis project Ga0078972, IMG submission 67568) | Hot spring thermophilic microbial communities from Obsidian Pool, Yellowstone National Park, USA - OP-RAMG-01 (SPADES assembly) (version 2) | ecosystem: Environmental > Aquatic > Thermal... | reverse complement strand
GAGCCCCGAGGTGCGGCGTGATGTGCTCGCCTTCATCCAGCAGCGGCTGCGGGCCTTCCTGCTCGAGCAGGGCTACCGCTACGACGTGGTAGATGCCGTGCTCGCCGAGCGGGGTGAGGACCCGCAGCAGGCTGTGCGTGCCGCAGAGGAGCTGGAGGCGGCGGTGCAACAGCCCGACTGGGGCAGCATACTCGTAGCCTACGCCCGCACGGTGCGCATCACGCGCGGCCTGGATACGCAGTACGAGTTGTATCCCGAGCGTCTGACCGAGCCAGCCGAGAGGGAACTGTACGCAGCGTACGCCGTGGCGGCGGATCAGGTGCGGGCCAGGCCCCAGGTGTCGGTCCTTGTGCAGAGCCTGCGGGAGCTGGTGGCGCCAATCACGCGCTTCTTTGACCAGGTGCTGGTGATGGCCGAAGACCCGGCGACGCGAGCCAACCGGCTGGCCCTGGCGCAGCGGGTTGCCGCACTGCCGAAGGGCATTGCTGACCTTAGCCGACTGGAAGGGTTCTGAGAGGAGGAAGGTTACGCGATGCTGGAGAACGTGCATTGGCTGGGGCACGCAGCATTCAAGCTCACAGGCGAGAGGGTGGTGTACATCGATCCCTGGCAGCTCAAGGACGGAGAGCCGGCCGACATCATCCTTATCACTCATGGGCACTATGATCACTGCTCTGCCGAAGACGTGGCCAAGATCCGGCGGCCGACGACCGTGGTGGTAGCGACTGCGGATTGCGCGTCCAAGCTGCCGGGGCCGGTGCAGACCGTCAAGCCCGGCGATAAGCTCACGGCGGCCGGGGTGAGCATTGAGGCCGTGCCTGCCTACAACCTCGACAAGGACTTTCACCCGCGGCGGGAGGGCTGGGTGGGGTATGTGGTCACCCTGAATGGGCAGCGCATCTACCACGCGGGCGACACCGATCACATCCCCGAAATGGATGCCCTGCACGTCGACGTTGCCCTGCTGCCGGCAGGAGGCAAGTACACCATGACGGCAGCCGAGGCGGCTGAGGCGGCGAATGCCTTCAGGCCCGCGGTAGCTGTGCCCATGCACTGGGGCACGATTGTTGGCAACGAGGCGGATGCGGCCCGCTTCCGGCAGTTGTGTCAGGTGCCGGTAGAGGTCCTCAGACCAGAGGAGACGGGCAACTGAGGGGACCGGGGGGGGCTGAGGGCGCGGGCGGACCGCTGCCGCAGCTCCCTCGGCCCCTTCACCGGTCAGTGATACCGATTCACTTTGAAGCGGTAGAGCCGAACCCGCTCGCTGGGATGGATGCCGGCCTTTTGGCGCGCGATGTCGATCTGGCAGGCTACGGTGTCGACGCCATCCAGGTCGGGCAAGAGGAGGCCACGGCGAAAGCCACTCTGCACGATGACGCCGTAGACCTTGGGATCGAGCTCGTCGGGCGAGGAAATGGGCTCGGGCGGCGTGAGGACGTCGACCGAGATCTCCAACTGCGCCAGCTCGTCGGGCTGCACCGGAGGGAAGCGTGGATCCTGCGTGGCGGCCAGGATGGCGTTGTTGATCACCTCTGCGGCCAGGTTGGGATGGGTGGCCTCGATGGTTCCAATGCAGCCGCGCAGCGCCCCGCGGGCGTGGAGTGAGACAAAGGCTCCCGCGTGCTGCTGCATCTCGGGCGGCAGAGGGTTGGGCGCCGGGATGCGCTTCCCGGTTCGCACATAGGTCTCAATGGTTTGGCGCGCGAGCTCGACCAGCGGGTGATGCGCTTCTTGTGACATCGTGCCTCCTTGTGGCAGGCAATTTCTGCCGGCAGAGCCCCTACGGAAGCTCCCACTGCTCCAGGTAGGCCGGGTCAATGGGCTCTCCGGCCAGCCAGACCTGCCAATGTACGTGGGGACCGGTCGAAAGGCCTGTGCTGCCCACCAGACCGATGGTCTGGCCTCGCTCGACGCTCTCGCCGGTGCTGACCTTGAGCGTGCTCATATGGAAGTAGCCGCTGTACAGGCCCCAGCCGTGGTCGATGATCACGACGTTGCCCCGCACCTTGAGCAATCCTGCAAAGACGACCCTCCCTGCGTTGCTTGCCGCCACAGGTTGGCCCTCGTCGATTGCGAGGTCGATGCCGCCGTGATACTCTGATGCTGGGCCACCGTTGTAGCTGCGGCGCTGGCCGTAGGTCGTGGTGATCTCGCCGGGCACCGGGCGGAGAAACGTGCCCTGCCAAAGGCGCCTGGGGGTGCGTGGTGCCAACAGGTTGGCGAGGAACTCGTTCTCCGGGCCGACAATGTCGGGCTCGAGCAGGCTGAGGGTGGCAGGCGTGAGCGTGACCTGATCGATCTCGAACTGGCGAGCTGCGATGCTCAGGGTGCGCCGCTCGATGATAGGGGCGCCGCCCAGAGGATCCAGGGCGGTGATCGCCAGTTGCCGCGTGCCCACCGCTGCGCCCGCCCAGGCCGGGATCAGCCCATACCAACGGCCATCCTCCTGGAAGAGAGGCAGAGGCTGACCATCGAGGGTGGCTGAGACCGAGGCGGCCCGGCTTGTATCGATGAGCAGCACGCTGAGCTGGCCCTGGGGCACGGCGGGGGGATCGAGACGGGCCGCGATCGCCAGCGGCACCGGGGTCGGGGTGGCGGTCGGCGTGGCGGTGGGAGGCAGGGTGGGCGTGGGCGTCGCAGTGCTGGTAGGCGTGGCTGTGGGAGTGTTGGTGGGCGCGATGATGCCGGGCAACCCGGCGCACCCCAAGAGCTGCGCTACCATGGCCAGGGCGAGAAGCGCCGCTGGGCCGCAGAGAACAATCCGTCGCAGGGCGGAGATGGGTTTCACCTGGGGCATCCTGACTAGGCCACGCACCGGCCGCTGGGCAGCGAACAACGCCGACGATGCACATGGTGCGAGTCTAGCATCGGGAGGCAGCGGTGTCAAGCCACCGGAGCCTGAGCGGTGGGAGCGCAGGGCACAACGTTCTACTCCTTGGCGGCGCCTGCGGCGGGTTTGCTCCGTGTCAGCCGGTAGACGTGCAGCATGCGCTGGGCGGCGGTCAGGTTGGTGAGGATCGCCAAGAGCCAGAGCACCGGCCGGATCCAGCCAACGATGAGGCCAAGCGAGAGGGCGATGATGCGCTCCACGCGTGAGAACCACCCCACCTGGCACGAGAGGTCGAGCCCCTCCGCGCGTGCACGTGTGTAGCTCACCAGTTGCGAGCCGATGATGGCAGCGTAGGTCAGGTAGAGCTCTTCATGCCGCCCATGGCGAGCAAAGTAGACGAGCAGGCCGAAGTAGATGGCTGCCTCCGAGTAGCGGTCGAGCACCGAATCGAGGAAGGCGCCAAAGCGGGTGGCCTGGTTCGAAATGCGGGCCAGGGTGCCATCGAAGGCATCGAGGGCGCTGAACACCAGGATCAGGACGCCGCCGAGCGCCAGGTAGCCACGGGCCAGGAGCCAGGCGTTGAGCAGGTTGAGGAGGAAGCCCAGCAGCGTGAGGGCATTGGGGGTAATCCCGAGCCGGTGCATCCCACGCGCGATGGGCTCAACGATGCAGCGGGACCATTGGCGAAGGCGATCACTGATCATGGGGACGCACTCCATTCTCTTCCAAGAGCGCCGTGTAGAGGTCGAGGACCTGACCGGCAACCTTCTCCCATGTGAAGTTGCGGGCAGTCTCTCTGCCCATGGCGCCCATGCGCGCCCGCAGGTCAGGGTCGCGCAGCAGGCGAATCAGCGCCGCGGCGAGGGCCTGGGGGTCTTCGGGCTCGACGAGCAAGCCCTCGCGCTCATCGGTCATGACACAGCGGTAGCCGGGGATGTTCGAGGCTACGAGGGGGCGCCCAGCAGCCATGGCCTCGAGGAGCACGATACCAAAGCTCTCAAAGCCGGTGGAGGGGGCGCAGCAGATGTCACAGGAGTGGAAGAGCCTCGGCTTGAGGTCCTCAGGGACATAGCCGATGAAATGGACACCATGGATACCGTCGCGCCGGGCCTGTAGCACGAAGGGTTCCTTGTCTTCCTTGCTGTAGGCGCCTGCCACCAGAAGGCGGGCGTCGGGGACGAGCAGGCGCACCTGGGCAAAGGCCTCGAGCAGGTACTGGAACCCTTTGCGCTTTTCCAGGCGGCCGAGGAAAAGGATGGTGGGCCGCCCATCGGCGTAGGGCGGCAGCGGCGCGATGCCGTCGGAAAAACGCTCGTAGTCTATGCCGTTGGGCACAATGGTGTAGGGGCCAGGAAAGTAGCGGGCCACAGCGTCGCGGGCTGCTTCGGAGACGGCGATCCTGGCGTGGAGGCGGTCGAAAAAGGGCTGCAGGAGATGGCGGCCGTACTCGTAGCCTGGGTTCCCGTTCTCGCGGAAGGCGTGGAACGTGCCCACATTGATGGAACGGGAGTGGCGCAGGACCACCAGGGGTAGGACAGGCATCATCGGCTCGTGGAGATGGATGATATCAAAGTCCTTCTCACGGAGGATGGTCTTGACACGGCGGTAGATGCGTGGCGAAAGTGAGATGCGCGCGACTGAGCCGCTGGTCGGCAGAGGCACCACTCCCCCTCCGACCTTGAGGACGTTGTGATCGAGTTCATCCTCGTCGCGTGTGGAAGCGGCGAGCACCCACACGTCGTGGCCCCAGCGGCGGAAAATGCGGTCCAGACTGGCAATGTGTTCCGTCACGCCACCCGGATAGGGATAGTCATACGGCGTGACCAGGGCGATCCTCACCGCGCGCGCTCCTGACTAGAGTCTTCCATTGGCGGGGCGCCCTGCGCAGCGTGGGCTGTGGCGACGCTTGCCGTCAGGGCGCTCGACCGAGATGGGGCGACCCAGACGGGTTGGAAGTACACCCACTGGTCTGGGTAGCGCCTGAGATAGGTCGCGAATACCGACAGGGCTCGGGGCATCGACTGTTCGATGTCGTGCTCGGCGTTGCCGGTGCGTTCCAGCGTGATCTCGGGCTCGACCGTGATCACAAAGGTGTTGTCGGGCAGTCGGCGCGAGAAGCAGAGGATGAGGGCCGCGCCGGTATGCAGGGCCAGCTTCAGGTAGCCGTCGGGCAGCCGCGCCGGGCAGCCGAGAAAGTCGACCAGGCGCCCCTCATCGGTCACATTGCGGTCGATGGCCAGGCCGACGAGCTCGTTCGCGCGCAGGGCACGGAACACGGGCCGCAGGGAGCCATCGATGGGCAGAAAGCTCAAGCCGTGGCTCTCGCGCTGGGCGCGCACGTACTGGAAGAGACGCTCGGGCTTGAGGTGCTCGGCGAGCGCAGTGACCCTGTAGCCGCGCAGGGCGAGCATCTGGCCGGCCAGGTCGACATTGCCAAAGTGTGCGGTCGCCAGCACCACGCCGCGCCCTCTCGCCAGCGCGCGGTCGATGTGCTCCAGGCCGTGCACCTCGTGTATGGTGGCCTGGATGCCCTCCGGGCTCAGGGCTGAGACCCGAAACAGGTCGAAATAGTTCTTGGCCTGATTGCGGAACACCTGGCGCGCGATGCGTTGCACCGGGCCCGAACTCGGCGGCAGGCCGGTGACGTGGGCGACATTCTCTGCGACGGTGGCCCGCTGCGGCGAGAGGCGAAAGAGCACGTCGCCTACCTGGCTCGCCAGTCGGTAGCCCAGGCGCGGCGGGATACGGGGTGCCAGCGCGCCCCCAAGGCGGTAGGTGTAGTAGCTGACCTGCCCCAAATCCATCTGCAACTTGTCTCCGCAGCCGCTCTGCTACGTTCCGAGGGGCCAGGCTCGAGATCACCGACGTCGGCCCGGCTCAGTAGGACTAGTGTCAATGCCGTTCAAATAAGACAGAGGTGGCCGTCTACAGCCCGACTCCGGGAGACGCAGAGAGCGCGGAGAGGCGGAGGGGCGCAGAGGGGCCAGGAAATGCCTCCCTCGTGTTCCCTCTGCGGTCCTCTGCACCTCTGCGGCCCTCTGCGTCCCTCGGAGCCCGGCTATTTGAACGGTATTGCTCCTAGAGGAGCGTCGCCAGCGGCGCATAATCCACGGCAAAGGCCTCGGCCACCGCCTTGCAGGTGAGGCAGCCGCGGTAGGTGTTCACCCCCAGGGCCAGGGCCGGGTCGTTGCGCACCGCTGCCACAAAGCCCTGCGCAGCCAGGCGCTGGGTATAGGGCAGTGTCGCATTCGAAAGGGCATAGGTCGAAGTCCACGGCACCACGCCCGGGATGTTGGGCACGCAGTAGTGGATCACATCGTGGTACAGGAAGGTCGGCTCACTGTGCGAGGTGGGCCGGCTGGTCTCCACGCAACCGCCCTGGTCCACCGCCACATCGACGATCACCGAGCCGGGCTTCATCGTCTCGATCATGGCGCGGGTCACCAGGTGGGGTGCCTTGGCCCCGGGGCGGAGCACAGCGCCGATCACCACATCGGCCTGCGCCACGGCATCGGCGATGTTGCGAGGGTTGGAGGCAAGGGTGATCAGATTGCCGTGCAGCACCTCGCTCAGGTAGCGCAGGCGGTCGGCGCTGACATCGACCACCGTCACCTGGGCGCCCATGCCCAGAGCGATCTGCGCCGCATTGGTGCCCACCGTGCCGCCGCCGATGACCACCACGTTGGCAGGGCGCACCCCGGGCACGCCGCCCATCAGCTTGCCCAGGCCCCCAGCCGTGCGCTCCATGTAGTGGGCTGCGATCTGCACGGCCATCCGGCCGGCGATCTGGCTCATGGGCGTGAGCAGAGGGAGCGAGCCGTCGGCCCGTTGCACCGTCTCGTAGGCCACGCCGGTCACCTTGTGCGCCAGCAGGGCCTCGGTCAGTTCACGGTCGGCGGCCAGGTGCAGGTAGGTGAAGAGCACCAGCCCCTCGCGCAGAAGGGGATACTCCTGCGCCAGCGGCTCCTTGACCTTGACCACCATATCCGCCTGGCCCCACACGTCGCTCGCCTGGGCCACGATGCGGGCGCCACTGCGGGCATACTCTTCGTCGGCAAAGCCACTCCCCACGCCAGCTCCGCGCTCGACCAGCACCTGGTGGCCGGCCTGCGCCAGGAGCTCCACACCCCCGGGCGTCATCGATACCCGGTATTCGTTGTCCTTGATCTCCTTAGGCACCCCGATGATCATCGTTGACCCTCCTGAACCCTGGAACTGAAGGAATCAGCGGAGCTGAAGGAGCAATGCCCGTCAGTCCTCCCCCCGTTCCCCCAGTCCCCTCAGTTCCCCCCGGTTCCCTACTTGGCCTCGCGGCCCGCGAAATCCACCTGCGACGAATCCCCCACATTGAGACGCTCAAAGCTGCCCGAGACTTTGGCATCGCGCCCGATCAGCGAGCCGGAGAGCATGGCACCCTCGATGTGTGCCCGCTCGTCGATGATCGAGTCGCGCACGATACTGTTCTTGATGACCCCTTCGCTGGCGATCGTTACATAGGGGCCGATGATCGAGTTCACCACGGTCGCCGACTCGGCGATGTACACGGGCGGGATGATGATCGAGTTCTCGGTGGGCACGACCTGGCCGTGCCCCTTGTCCAGGAGGTAACGGTTGGTGTGCAACACCGATTCGGGTTTGCCGCAATCCTCCCACACCTCCAGCTCGCTGGCCACCATGCGAGCGCCCTGGTCGATCATCAATTGCAGCGCGTCGGCCAGAAAGTACTCGCCCTGAGTCTTGATGTCGCGCCGGATCAACTCTTCGATGGCGCTCATCAGCCATCGCGAATCGCGGATATAGTAGACGCCGATCACAGCCAGGTTGTGCTCGAAGCTGGCAGGCTTCTCGATCAGCCGGGTGACGTACCCGTCCTCCAGCACCGCCACGCCAAAGCGCCGCGGATCCTCGACCCGCTTGACGTACAGGACCCCATCGGCATCGACGGAGGCCAGTTTGCTCAGGTCCGTCTCAAAGATCGTATCCACGAATATGATCAGCACCGGGCCCTGCACATGGTCGCGCGTCAGGTAGATCGCGTGGGCCTGGCCCTTGAGTTCCTTCTGCTCCACATAGCGCGCCGGGAACCGATAGTTCGCGCTCACATAGGCTTCGATCTGCTCACCCAGGTAGCCCGTGACAAAGACGATCTCTTCAACATCCAGGTCCGCCAACTTGTCCAGGATGTGGCCCAGCACCGGTTTGCCGGCCACATTGACCAGTGGCTTGGGCTTGGTGAATGTATGAGGGCGCAGGCGCGTCCCAAACCCCGCCAAAGGGATGATCACCTTCATCGGTCATCTCCTCTATTCTCGTGTATATCAGCAGTCGCAGCGGCGCAAGCCGCTTCTCTGCCCGGTTCGTCGGCTCAATCCAGGACGGCGACCCCAGCGAGCCCATGGGGCCGCTGGCCGTCCGGGCTGCTGCGCTAGCCCAGGCCAGGTTTGTAGGTATGCCACGGCGTAGCCTGCTCATAGGCATGGGCCACCCGCAGGATGGTCGCCTCATCGTAGGGCCGGCCAAAGACCTGCATCCCCACAGGCAGCCCGTTCGAGAAACCGCAGGGCACCGAGATGCCACAGAGGCCCGCCAGGTTCAGCGACAACGTCAGCACGTCCGACAGGTACATCTGCAGCGGGTCATCGGCCCTGGCGCCGATGGGGAAAGCGACGGTGGGGCTGGTGGGGGCCACCACCACATCCACGCGTTCGAAGGCACGTTCGAAATCCTGGCGGATAAGGGTGCGCACCTTCTGTGCCTTCAGGTAGTAGGCATCGTAGTAGCCTGCCGAGAGGGCATAGGTGCCGAGCATGATACGCCGCTTCACCTCGGCGCCGAAGCCCTGGCCACGGGTCCGCTTGTACATCTCCCACAGTTCACCGGCCGGGGCCGAGTAGCCGTACTTGACGCCGTCATAGCGGGCCAGGTTGGCCGAGGCCTCGGCAGGGGCGATCAGGTAGTAGACGGGCAGGGCGTACTCGGTGTGAGGCAGCGAGACCTCTTCGACCACAGCGCCAAGGGCCTCCAGGTCGGCCAGGGCCTGGCGCACGGCCGCCTCCACGCCCGGCTCCATACCCGGCACAAAGTACTCGCGGGGCACACCCACGCGCAGCCCCTTGATGTCGCCGCCCAGGGCAGCCGCATAATCGGGCACAGGCCGGGGGCTCGAAGTCGCATCCTGCGGATCGTGCCCGGCGATGGCGCCCAGGAGCAGGGCAGCATCGGCCACGGTACGCGCCAGTGGCCCCGCCTGATCGAGCGAGGAGGCGAAGGCAACCAGCCCATACCGCGAAACGCGCCCGTAGGTGGGCTTGAGCCCCACCACGCCGCAGAGGGCCGCAGGCTGGCGCACGCTGCCCCCGGTGTCGGTGCCCAGAGCGCCCAGGGCCTCTCCGGCAGCCACCGCAGCAGCGCTGCCTCCGCTGGATCCGCCGGGAACGCGGCTCAGGTCCCACGGGTTGTGGGTGGTGAAGAAGGCCGAGTTTTCGGTGGAGGAGCCCATGGCGAATTCGTCGGTGTTGGTCTTGCCCAGCATCACAAAGCCGGCGTCCTTCAGGCGTGCCACCACGGTTGCATCGTAGGGCGGCACGAAATCCTCCAGGATGCGCGAGCCACAGGTGGTGGGCACACCAGCGGTGCAGAGGACGTCCTTGATCGCCAGGGGAATGCCGAGCAGCGGCGGCAGTGCATCGTCGCCCGAACGGCGCGCTTCGGCAAGGCGCCGGTCGGCCGCTCGAGCCTGCTCCATGGCCAGGTCAGGCGTGAGGGTCAGATAAGCGCGGACGTCATTGTCTACGGCTACGATCCGGTCAATCATGGCCGCGGCCAGTTCGGTTGAGGAGATCTCGCCACGCCGCAACCGTTGCCCGGCCTCCCGGATCGTCAGTTCATGCAGTTGCATCAATATCGACCTTCCAAGAGGTTCGCAGTAGGCGCCCGGCGATCAGAGTTCATACGGCTCTTCCAGAACCGGTGGCACACAGAAGGAATCATCCCTGCGGGCGGGCGCATTGGCGAGCACTTGGTCGACCGGCAACGACGGCCGGGCGATATCGGGGCGCATGACATTCGCCGCATCGGAGACGCGCGCTGTGGGCGGGATGGTCTCGGTGTCGAGCCGCTGCAGCACTGCGGCGTACTCGAGGATGGCCGAGAGCTGCTCGCGAAAGCGCTCGATCTCCTCTTCGCTCAGGCCGACTTTGGCCAGCTCGGCGATGTGCTCGACTTGTTGGCGGGTCAGCGCCAAGGGGCACCCTCCATCCTGTACTGCGTATTGCGTGCTGCGTATTTGCGTAGTACTCACCTGGGTCGGGTTTGCAAACCTACGTAGCATAGGGCCTTGTGCCGTTTGGCCTCGGCGCGGCCTCAGACTCGCAGCCAGCGACGCCCACAAGAGCCTGCCCTGAGCAAGGCGAAGGGGGCTATTCCACGAGTTGGCAAACACGACCTAGCCGAGCCGCTCCAGGTTGCGGTAGGCCACTACGACCGTCTCGTCGTCATCGAGGCTGACTCGGGCCCACACCTCGCCCTCTGCCTCGACCACGGCCAGCACGCAGCCGGTCGCCCCCAGATAGGGCGCCCGGGTCACGCGCACCCGGTCGCCCACGGCAAGCGGCCGGTCCGGCGCCACGTGCACCGGGCCGCGCACTGCGCCCAGCGGGATCACAAGCTCGGGCAGCCGCGCCACGGGCTCGCCCCGGCCTCCGGCAGCCAGTGCCTCATCGCCCTCATGGGCTGCAAGGAGGTCGAACACCGGCCCGGCCATGGGCACGGCGCCCAGGCCATCGGTCACCACCACCACCAGCCCCAATTCGAGCGCAGCAGCGCGCAGATGCTCGGCCAGCCCACCCACCACCAGGCCCAAGGCCCGGAAGCGAGCGGCCCGCAGGAGCACGCGCTTGTCGAGGCAGCAGCCGCCGACCACTATTTTACCACGGCAGGCCAAGTCAATGCTAATCCAGTGCAGGCTCTCGGTGGGGGCGGCGCTGCGCAGCACCAGGGGGCCATAGCCCTCGCCGCCGGCGCCCCAAATGCCCACCACGCGCGAGACCACCGCCCGAATGACCGCGCCGCGGCCCGGCAACACTCGGATGACCTGGCCGGGCAGGTTGGCGCGCAGTTCTATGAGGCGTGGGGTCTCCTCCAGGAAGATGCGCCCGGCCGCAATCCCCGCCACGCGCCCTGCCACCGGCGCCAGGGCAGCGCGCCAGCCCATGAAGCCTCCCGCGGCCAGCGCCTGGCCCTCCTGCACCTCCTGCCCAAGCCGCACCCTCAAGTACTGCGGCAGAGCATCGCGGGCGATGCCGAGTTGCTCCGCGGCGTCGACCACGCGGAGCGGGCCACGCTCCTGGCAGCGGGCAATCACCCGGCCGCTCTCCACCTGCTCGCCGGCGGCGACCAGCACCTCGCCCGCCGCGGGCAGGCGCCGCTCGTGCTCGACCACAGTCTGCGCATACAGGCGGCTGGCAATCGGCTCTGCTCTCATGGCTCTTCGATCTCCCGCTGCCAGGCCTCGAGGGTGCTGCGCCGGGCCTCATCGTCGTCGGGCATCCGCAGTGGCCGGCCGCGCGCATCGATGATGATCCCCAGGGCGCCCCCCCGCACCTCCACCACGCCGCCGCGCCCACGGCGGCCGAGCCCCACATCGAGGCCGCGGGCGGGGTACAGCTCCAGCCGTCCGCGCTCGTTCACTCCCAGAGGCAGCCGGCGAATGCTCCCTGCGGGCACATCCAGCTCGGCGCGTGCCTGGCCCGCCACGGTCAGCCGCGCGTGCAGAGCGCGGGCGCCGCTGCGCAACACCCCGCGAGGCGCCACCACGGTGCCCAGTTCGAGGAGGGCGTCATGGTCATACACCTGCACTGCTGCCTGAGGGTCGCGCTCGGCCAGACCGCTCAGGCCGGGCAGCAGGTTGGCCCAGTCGAGCGCCAGGCGCACCAGGCCGGTGGGCTGCAGAGCATCGAGGAGCATCAACGCGGCCTGCCCAGGCGTGCGAGCGTGGTTGAACGTGGTGCCGCGCGCTACGATCATATCGGCCTCGCCGGCAGGTCGGCCCTCGGCAAAGGCGGCCCAGGCACCCAGCGCGCCCTTCCAGGTGGCGGCCAGCGCCTCACGCACGGCCGCCTGCTGGAGGTCCCAATCCTCCTCCGTCTCGGGCACACCCCCCGGCCGCACCTCGATATTGCTCAGGCGGTCCCAGACCTCTGCCCACGAGATTGGGTGATACATCCAGCGCACGACTGCCGTGGGGTCATTGAGCTGGCGCAGCGCCGCCAGGCCACTGCCAAGGCCAAAGGGAGAAGCCCAGTTCAGGGCGGGCCCCTCGGAGCGCACCCACAGCACCCGGCTGCCGTTGCCGCCCGCATCGACGCCCAGCACACCGCGCGCCAGCCCGTGCCGGCGGGCCACAAAGCGCAGGGTGCGGGCCAGGGCGTCGAGGTCATGCCGCAGCCCCACCTGGGCCCAGTGGCTCAGTTGCCGCAGTCCCTCGCAGCGGCCCAGCCGGTTGTAGAAGAGGCGCGCCAGCTCGTTCTGCAGGCCGCCCAGGTCCTCCTTCTGCGGCGATGGCCGGACGTTGGCGACTGCCGACACCTCGACGACCCCGGTAAAGGCCGCCTGCAACGGCCGGCAGGCGCGCTCGTTGCCGGCAAAGACGATGGCCGGCCGTTCCGGGGCCGCCAGGAGTGAGTAGGCCGTGCTGAGGGCCTCGCCCATCTCTCGAATAGGGGTCACCGGGCCGCCATCGGCGCCGCCGACGATGACTACCACATCCGGCGGCTGCTGCACCAGTGCTTCGAGGTCCTCCGCATCCCAGCAATCGCCAGAGCCGTCCAGCGAAATCGCGCGCTGCAGCGAGACGTAGGGCAGCGTCGCGGCCCGCACGGCGCTGGCCAGGCTGAAATCGCGGGTGAGGCCCACCAGCGCCACATTGAGCAGCGGCGCCAGGCTGGCGGTGACGACCACGCCGTCGACGCCGTGGCCGTCAGCATCCCGAGGCTGGCGCAGCTCGCCGGCCCGGTCCAGAATCTGCCGGCCCACCAGCAGCTCCAGGTTTGCCGTCGCCCGGCGCACCCCATCCAGCAGTCCGCCCTCCACAGCGGTGGTCGTCGTGCTCGCCTCGGCCACCGCCGCCAGGCGGGCAGCGCCCTCCACCCGCGAGATGTAGGCCGCGTGGGTCAGCACATGCCCCACATCGATGAGGAGGTATGCCTCGCCTTGATTGCCCTCAGCCATCGAATGCTCACAATCCCCTTTGGCACAAGCGCGCCTTTCAGAGCGCCCTGGGGGCGCCCCGAGCCCTCGCATGGTCGCACGGAGGCGCGCCCCGCTTCCCCGAAGCGCCCTTAGCGTGCCACCAGATGCAGCCAGTCCACAGCCAGAAACTCGAGCCGTGCCGCAAGCAGGGCCAGCGCCATGAGGGCGGCCCCTGCCATGAGCGCCCCCATGGCCGCCAGAATGAACGCGTAGCCCACCTTGCCCCAGGCGCCGATCAGCCGCGCCCAGGCCTTGCCCAGCGCTCCCTCACCGCTCCAGCCGGTATAGGCGAAACGAAAGAGCACACCGCCGGTGCCGATAGCGATCAGCAGGGCGTTGGCTGCCACCCACCAGCCGCCTCCGGTCTCCACAGCGCCCAGCGCCGCCGTCACCTGGGGCACCAGGGTGCCCAGTACCGCTCCACCCACCGCCAGGGCCGCGCCCACCCCAAAGAGGTACCCCAGCGACAGGTTGCTCAGCCACGACGCCGAGCTCAGCCCACGCGCCAAGAGCAGCAGGCCCAAGAACAGCCAGATGATGAGCGGCCAATGCCCCAACGGGTCGGCCCACACCAGCGCCAGGCGCGGCCGGAGAACGGTGTGCCAGGCCAGCGCTCCCCCATAGCCCACGGCGGCGCCCGCCAGCAGCGCCATGCCGAGGCGTGAAAGGCGGCTCTCACCCCAGGCGGCGCTCAACACCAGGAGCGTCAACACCGCCGCAACCCACGTGCCGACGCCTTCGGCAGTCACGGCCGGCCATGCGAACATGCAGTGCCTCCCATCCCAATGATGTGGATGCGCAAGAGGTGACCCAGTGCACCGGCTTGCATCATGCCGCCCGCATCATGCATCACTCGCCGCGCGCCGCCGGTGCAACCAAGCCACCAGCGCCCACACGTTGGCCGCGACGACTGCGGCGGCCAGCACCCACGCGCCCAGGCGCAGGGCCGCCAGGTTGTGCCCGGCCTGCCCCTGGCCGGTCTGCAGCCGCTCATAGGCTGCCGCACCGCTCATGCCTGCGACCACGCCGCGCACCTGGCCCGACGCGCGATACGCCTCTGCCGCCAGCCCCGCCGGAGCGGGCACCCCGGCCACGAGTGCCGTGCCATAGGGTGTGGCCGTCTGCTCGATCCAGCGCCGTAGCCCCGCCAGGTCGCCCGTCAGCACTACGATCAGCGGCAGCTCGCGCGCGCCGCCCACGCCCTGCAGCGCCCGGGAGGTGGCCGATGGCGCCCCGGAACGGTAGTCGGCAGGCGCTGCCAGGGGCACATCCCAGCTCAAGGCGCGCACCGCAGCCTCATCGCCAGACACGTACCCCAGGTTGACGATCTGCTCGCCATAGCGAGCCGCGGGGTGGGCCGCCAGCGCTCGATCGATGGCCATGGCTGCGAGGGCGGCGCCCTCGGGCTGGGTGCTGACCGCCACCACGCGCAGGCCGCGGCCCAGCAGGTGCCCCAGGTAAGCCTCTGCCACCGGCTGGAGGTCGCCGGCCAGCGCCGAACTGTAATCAAAGGCCACCAGCACCGGCGCGCCCTGCGGCAGCCGATCGATCAGCCCGGCCG
>Ga0078972_1012438_pt1 | contig 14640 bp, 14 predicted proteins | sample YelNatPaOPGAMG01_FD_67568 | JGI IMG/M metagenome (GOLD analysis project Ga0078972, IMG submission 67568) | Hot spring thermophilic microbial communities from Obsidian Pool, Yellowstone National Park, USA - OP-RAMG-01 (SPADES assembly) (version 2) | ecosystem: Environmental > Aquatic > Thermal... | reverse complement strand
CCACCACCCCCACCACCACCTTTCCCTCGTTGGCCATCTCCAGGGGATCCACCCCCAGCATCTCGCAGGCCGCCCTCACCCCCTCCCTGATCGGTATCCTGTCCTCGTGGAGGAGGATGCCCACCCCCGACTTCTCGCTCCACTCGTTCAGGGCGTTGGAAAGGCCCCCCCTGGTGGGGTCCTTCATGGCCACGATCCCCCCCACCCCCAGCACCTCCCGGATCATGCCGTTGAGGGGGGCCACGTCCGACCTCACCTCCGTCTCAAAACCGTATCCCTCCCTGGCGGAGAGGATGGCCACCCCGTGATCCCCCACCGTCCCCGAGACCAGGATCCTGTCCCCGGGCCTGAGGTTGGAGTCCAGCAGCCACCTGCTCCTCATCTCCCGGTGCTTCCTCACCTCCCTCAGGTTCCGCTCCAGCTCCTCGCTCCTCACCCCTATCCCCGAGGTGTTGATCACCATCTGATCCAGCGCCCCCTTCTCCATCACCTTGGTGTCCCCAGCCAGGATGTGCACCCCCGCTTCCCTGCAGGTCTCCGAGGCGCTTCTCAGGATCCTGCGCAGGTCCTCCAGGGGGAAGCCCTCCTCCAGGATCAGGCCGCAGGTCAGGGCCAGGGGCCTGGCCCCTATCACGGCCAGGTCGTTCACCGTCCCGGAGACCGCCAGCCTCCCTATGTCCCCCCCAGGGAAGAAGAGGGGCTTCACCGTGGAGGAGTCCGAGTGCAGGGCTATTCCCTCCACCACCGAGGAGTCGTCCAGGGCCTCCAGGGGAACCTCCGCCCCGCTCCCCCCCAGCTCCTCCACGATGAACTTCTGGATGAGCTCCCTCATAGCCGTCCCCCCCGCCCCGTGGGCCATCGTTATCCTCTCGGTCAAGCCATCTCTCCCTGACAGGCGGAGAAAAAAGGTTTTAGGATGGCTCTCTCCCTCCCTCAACCACCGCCGAAGTCCCCTCCCGCAAGGAAGGGGATGAGAGGCGGAATACTTCGGGCGACCTTTCTCCCCGAAAAAGTAAAAAGAGGCAATCTGAAGGAAGGAAAGATGCTCAGCTACAGGTTCCGCCTGTACCCGTCAAAAACTGGGGGTAGCTCCCTTCGATGCACGAGTGGGCGATAGCGGAGGGCGTGGTGGAGGCCCTGCTGGAGAGGGGGAGGAAGGAGGGGGCGAGGAGGATCACCCGCTTCACCCTCACGCTGGGGGAGATCCAGGGGGTGGAGGAGGAGCTGCTCAGGCTCGCCCTGAGGGAGCTCTCCCGGGGGACCCCGCTGGAGGGAGCCGAGATCAAGGTGGAGAGGGAGAGAGGGAGGGTGGGGTGCAGGGGCTGCGGTTTCGAGTGGTCCCCGGAGGTTGGGAGCGAGGAGGAGGAGGCCCTGCACTTCCTCCCCGACCTCCTTCCCCTCTTCCTTAGGTGCCCCCGCTGCGACAGCGTGGATCTGGAGATCAAGGGAGGAAGGGGAATATGGGTGAGCTCGCTGGAGCTGGAAAAATAGATCCCAGGGAGGCGGCGGCGAGGAGGAGGCTCTCCGAGATAGGCACCATCCTCCCCGTGGTGAGCTCCAAGGGAGGGGTGGGGAAGAGCCTCCTCTCCACCGTGCTGGCCCTCCTCCTCTCCAGGAGGGGCTACCGGACCGGCCTCTTGGACCTGGACTTCCACAGCCCCTCCGTGCACCTCATCCTGGGGGAGAGGGGAAAGCCCAGGGAGGACAGGGGGCTGCTCCCGGCGGAGCTCCAGGGTCTGAAGTTCCTCTCCGTGATCCACTTCTCGGGGGAGAGGCCCCTCCTCCTCAGGAAGGAGGGGATCTCCTCCTCCCTCCTGGAGCTCCTCTCCACCACCCGCTGGGGGGCCCTGGACTACCTGGTGATCGACATGCCTCCGGGGAGCGGGGACGAGCTGCTGGAGCTGCTGAGGCTGGCGAGAAAGGCGGAGTTCCTGTTGGTCTCCACCCCCGCCAGGCTCTGCCGGGAGAGCGTGGAGAGGATGGTGAGGGGACTGAGGGGGGCTGGGGCCAGGATGGCGGGGCTGGTGGAGAACTTCTCCTCCTCCCCTTACCCCTGGGAAGGGGTGCGCCTCCTGGGAACCATCAGGCACGATCCGGAGGTGGAGGGGGCGATGGGAAGGGCGGACAGGCTCCTGCGAACCTCCTTCGCCAGGGATGTGGAGAGGGTGCTGGAGGAGTACCTGAGGGGCTGAGGGGGATGGGGCTCTCCAGGGCGGAGGTGAGGATCCAGGGGGTGGTGCAGGGGGTGGGCTTCCGCCCCTTCGTATACCGGCTGGCCCTCAGGCACGGCCTGAGGGGCTTCGTGAGGAACCTGGGGGATGCCGGGGTCCAGGTGGTGGTGGAGGGGGAGAGGGGGGAGATAGAGGGCTTCCTCTCCTCCCTGCGAGCGGAGGCCCCACCCCTCTCCAGGGTGGAGGGGGTGGGGGTGAGGTGGGAGAAGCCCACCGGGGAGTTCGAGCGCTTCGAGGTGTCGGAGAGCCTCAAGGAGGGGCTGGGCGGGGCCTCCGTGATTCCCCCGGATCTGGCGGTCTGCGGGGAGTGCGCGGGGGAGATGCTGGATCCCCGGGACAGGAGGTTCGGGTACCCCTTCACCACCTGCGTGAACTGTGGCCCCCGCTTCACGGTGATCTCCGACCTCCCCTACGACAGGGAGAGGACCTCCATGGTGGACTTCCCCCTCTGCCCGGCCTGCCTGGGGGAGTACACGGATCCCTCGGACCGCCGCTACCACGCCGAGACCACCTGCTGTCCCTCCTGCGGGCCCTCCTTGGAACTCTACGAGGCGGGGGGAAGGAAGCTGGAGGTGGGGAACCCCCTGAGGGAGGCAGCCAGGCTCCTGGACGAGGGCTTCATCGTGGCCCTGAAGGGGATAGGGGGGACCCACCTGGCCTGCAGGACCCTGGAGGACGGGCCCCTCAGGAGGCTGAGGGAGGCCTTCCGGAGGCCCCAGCAGCCCTTCGCCGTGATGTCCAGGGACCTGGAGACCGTGAGAACCTTCGCCGAGGTGAGCGGTGAGGAGGCCAGGGAGCTCTCCTCCCACCGACGACCCATCGTGGTGCTGAGGCGCTCCAGGGACTGCCCCCTCTCCACCCTGGTCTCCCCCGGGCTGGACTCGGTGGGGGTGATGCTGCCCTACTCCGGCATCCACCTCCTCCTCCTGAGCCACGGTAGGGAGCCCGCCTACGTGATGACGAGCGCCAACCCTCCCGGCCTTCCCATGATCGTGGACAACGGGAGGGCCCTGAGGGAGCTGAGGGACAAGGTGGACTACCTCCTGCTCCACAACAGGAGGATCGTGAACAGGTGCGACGACTCCGTGCTGAAGGTGGTGGAGGGGGAGACCGTCTTCCTCAGGCGCTCCCGGGGGTACGTGCCGGAGCCCATCAGGCTCCCCCTCCCCTCCAAGAGAACGGTGCTGGCGGTGGGGGCGGAGGAAAACGTGACGGCCTCCCTTCTCCTAGGGGACCGGTGCTTCCCCACCCAGCACATCGGGGACACCTCCAAGCTGGAGACGCTGGGCTACCTGAGGGAGGCGGTGAGAGCCCTAAGGCACCTGCTCAGGGCGGAAAAGGTGGAGGCGGTGGCCCACGACCTGAACCCCCTCTATCCCACCACCAGGCTGGCCCGGGAGTGGGCGGAGGAGTGGGGGGCGGAAAGGGTGGGGGTGCAGCACCACCACGCCCACCTCTGCTCCCTGATGGCGGAGGGAGGGGTGGAGGAGATGGTGGGGATAGCGTGCGACGGGGCGGGGTACGGGACGGACGGGACGGTCTGGGGCGGGGAGGTGATGGTGGCCACCCCCTCCTCCTTCGAGAGGGTGGGGGGGCTGAAGCCCCAGCCCATGCCCGGGGGGGACGCCGCCGCCAGGTTCCCGGCCAGGATGGTGGCGGGGATCCTGTGGGGGGAGCTGGGGAGGGAGGAAACGGGAAGGGTGCTGGAAGAGCTGTGCCCGCGGGGCTTCCCCCGGGGGGAGAGGGAGAGGGGGGTGGTGCTGAGGCAGCTGGAGGGGGGGCGGCTCCCCCTGTCGAGCAGCTGCGGGAGGGTGCTGGACGCGGTGGCCTGCGTGCTGGGGATATGCTGGGAGAGGACCTACGAGGGGGAGCCCGCCATGAAGCTGGAGGCGGTGGCCGGGGAGGGGGATTCGGAGGCCGTGCGCCTTCCCTGCAGGATCCTCTCCTCGGGGGGGAGGCTGCTGCTGGACACCTCCCTCCTCCTGAGGGGGGTGGTGGAGGCGGTGCGCTCCGGGGCTCCGGTGAGGCACGTGGCGGCCTCCGCCCAGAGGACCCTGGCCAGGGCCCTGGCGGACCTGGCATGCCGGGTGGCGGAGGAGAGGGGGATAAGGGCGGTGGGGGCCTCCGGGGGGGTCTTCTGCAACAGGGCCTTCCTCGTGGAGGTGAGGAAGGAGGTGGAGGGTAGGGGTCTGAGGTTCCTGAGGCACAGGCTGCTCCCCCCGGGAGACGGGGGAATCTCCGTGGGCCAGGCCCTACACGCGGCCTCGCTGAGGTAGCTCAGGCGGACTTCTTCAGGGGGCTGGGACCCAGCTCCTTCAGCTTCTGGGTCATCTCCTCCATGACCCTGGCGAACTTCTCCCCCTCGGAGGCCGAGATCCACTCCAGCCTGAGGCGCTCCGGCTCCAGGCCCAGCTGCTCCAGGAGCTTCTTCAGGAGGAGGACCCTGCGCTCGGCCTTGAAGTTGCCGGAGGTGTAGTGGCAGTCGGTGGGGATGTGGCACCCCGCCACCAGCACCCCGTCGGCCCCGTACTTGAAGGCCTCTAGGACGAAAACCGGATCCAGCCTCCCGCTGCACATGATCCTCACTATCCTGGCCGTGGGAGGATACTGGAGCCTCCTCAGGCCCGCCTGGTCCGCCCCCGCGTAGGAGCACCAGTTGCAGCAGAAGGCCACGATCTTGGGCTGGAACTCGCTCATATTCCCACCAGAACTCCCCTCACCTGCGCCCTGATCTGCTCGTCCGTGAAGTGCTGGGTGGTGATGGCCGCCGTCGGGCAGGAGGAGGCACAGAGCCCGCACCCCTTGCAGAGCACCTCATCCACCTTCGCCAGGAACTTGCCCTCTCCCTTATCCTCCATCTTGATGGCGTCGAAGGGACACACGGAGACGCACACCCTGCACCCGCTGCACAGATCCTCGTTCACCTTGGCCACGATGGGCTCCTTCACGATCTCCCCGGTCGAGAGGAAGCCCATCACCTTGGAGGCCGCCCCCATGGCCTCCGAGGTGGCGTCGTGGATGTCCATGGGGCCCAGGCAGCTCCCCGCCACGAAGATCCCGTCGGATAAAGTCTCCACGGGCCTGAGCTTCTCGTGGGCCTCCAGCAGGAAGCCGTCGTGCCCCTTCGAGAGCTTCAGGAGCTTCGCCACCTTCTCTATGTCCGGACAGGGAACCAGCCCTATGGCCAGAACCACCAAGTCCGCGTTCACCTCGTAGAGGGTCTCGGTGGTGGTGTCGAACACGTTGAAGCTGAGGGATCCGTCGGGCTTCTGCTTCACCTCCGAGGGCAGGCCCCTTATGAACTTCACCCCCATGTCCCTCACCCTCCTGTAGAACTCCTCGAAGCCCTTTCCCACCGTGCGCATGTCGTTGTAGCACACGTAGATGTCTATGTCCTTGCTCACGTACTCCTTCAGGAGGGAGGCGTGCTTCAGGGTGGCGGTGCACCCTATCCTGCAGCAGTAGGGGTTGTACTTCTCATCCCTGCTCCCCACGCACTGGATGAAGGCCACCACCTTCGGGGCCTCCCCGGTCACCGGGTTCACCACCTTCCCCCCGGTGGGGCCGTCGGAGTTGATCATCCTCTCGAACTCCATGCTGGTGATGACGTTCTTGTACAGCCCGTAGCCCAGCTGCGGGACCTTCTTGGCGTCGAAGACCTCGCTCCCCACCGCCAGCAGGAGGGCCCCGGCCTCCACCTCCAGCACCTCCGGCTTCTGGTTCCAGTTTATGGCCTTGGCCTTGCAGACCTCCACGCACTTCCCGCACACCGGCTTGCCCGGCTTGCTGTGCTTCAGGTAGAGGCAGTGCTCCTCGTCCACCGTGGCCACCCTGGGAACGGCCTCGGGGAAGGGTATGTAGATGGCCGTCCTCTTGTCCATCCCCACGTTCCACTCGTTGGGGACCTTCACCGGGCACACCGTCGTGCAGTCCCTGCACCCGGTGCAGAGGGCGGAGTCCACGTACCTGGGCTTCTTCAGGATCTTCACCTTGAAGTTGCCCGCCGAGCCGCTGACCTCCTGGAGTTCGGAGTAGGTGAGGAGGGTGATGTTCTTGTGGGACTCGACCTCCGCCATCCTGGGGGTGAGGATGCAGGAGGCGCAGTCCAGGGAGGGAAAGACCTTGGAGAACTTGGCCATCCTTCCCCCTATGGTGGGGGACTTCTCCACGAGGAAGACCTTGTACCCCCCGTAGGCCAGCTCCAGGGAGGCGATGATCCCCGCCACCCCTCCCCCCACCACCACCACGTTCTTGTTGATCTTCTCCACGATGGGGGAGAGCTCGGCCAGGCGCTTCGCCCTGGCTATTCCTCCCCTGACCAGGTCTATGGCCTTCTCGGTGGCCTCCTTGGGGCTGTCCTTGTGAACCCAGGAGCACTGCTCCCTGGCGTTCACCCTCTCCAGCAGGTAGGGGTTCAGGCCCGCCTCCTGGAGCACCTCCATGAAGTGGGGCTGGTGCATGTTCAGGGTGCAGGCGGCTATCACCACGCGGTTGAGGTTCTTCTCCTTTATCACCTCCTTTATCCTCTTCCCTGCGGGGGAGGAGCACCAGTGCTCGTCCACCTCCACCGCCGCCACTCCCTCGATCTTCTCCACCGCCTTCCGCACCGTCTCCAGATCCACGAAATCGGAGATGTTCCCTCCGCACTTGCACAGAAAAACGCCCACCCTGGGGGTACCCGCCGGCATAACGAATAAGGTAATTGAAGAGATATTTAAGAATTGTGGTGAAGGGCCAAAAAGAGGCCCAGGCGGAGGACCAAGCGTGAGGAGAATTATCCTGGCTTCGGGGAAGGGAGGGGTGGGGCGCACCACCCTCACGGCCAACCTAGCCCTGGCCCTGGCCAAGAGGGGGAGGAACACCCTGCTGGTGGACGCCTGCCTCTCCTCCCCCAACCTCGCCCTCCTCTTCAAGCTGGAGAAGGCCCCCTACACCCTCAACGACGTGCTCAGGGGGGAGATCCCCCTCTCCGACGCCATCTACGAGGGACCCCACGGGCTGCGCCTCGTCCCCTCCAGGGTCTCGGAGACCGCGGACAGGGTCGACCCCTCCAGGCTCACCTCCGCCCTGGAAGGGGTGGGGGAAAAGGTGGAGTTCCTGCTGCTGGACACGCCGGGGGGGCTCAGGAGGGAGACCGTGGCCGCGCTGAGGGCGGGCCAGGAGATCCTCCTGCTAACCCTCCCGGAGATCACCTCCCTATCCGACACCATGCGCACCAAGATCCTGCTGGAGTTCCTGGGCTTCAGGCCGCTGGGGGTGGTGCTGAACAGGGTGAGGGGGAAGGACTACGAGTTCCCCCCCGGGGAGATAAGGCGCCTCCTCGACCTCCCCATCCTGGGGGAGGTGCCGGAGGACCTGAACGTGAGGAAGGCCTGGAGGAAGGTGGAGCCCGTGGTGGAGCTGTATCCCCGCTCCCCGGCGTCCTTGGCCCTCCTGGAGCTGGCCAGCAGGCTGGAGAGGAAGGCTAGCTAGCGGGTTCTGGAAAACGTGACCATCCGTGATCACGTTTTCCTTGGGACTCATCTTTGGTGCTCGAGAGTTCCTTTTTGCCTAACAATTTCAAGAGGCCTCCTCGAAGTGCTCCAGGAGGGCCTTCCTGTACCTGGAGAGGAGGAGGTCCCTGCTGCGCTCCAGGTTCTTCACCCTCCTCTCCATCCTCCCCACGAAGTACAGGACCATCAGCAGGGGGGCGGCGGCCGCCACCGCCAGGAGGGGAAGGGCCTGGGGAACCCCCGCCAGCAGGGAGGGCTCGTAGAGAATGACCAGTAGGAAGAAGAGGGAGACCCCCAGGATCCAAGAGGAGAAGCTGAGCTTCCAGAGCTGCTTGGTGTACCCCCACTCGAAGCGGGAGAGACGCTGGAGCTCCTTCTCCGTCACCTCCAGCCTGCGGCGGAGCTGCAGGACCTCCTCCTTCACCATCCTCCCCAAAAAAACTTAAACCCCAGGGACTATAAAGGGGCCGCAGGCTGCGGTCTCCTCCTCAGGAGGGCCTCGGCGATCCTCTCCAGGGCCCTGGAGGCGGGGGACCTGGGGGCCTCCAGGACCAGGGGCTTTCCGCTGGCCAGGGCCTTACCCACCTCCTCGTCCTCGGGCACGGTCCCCAGGACGGGCACCTCCAGCAGGGACTCTATCTCCTCCAGGGGGAGGTCCGTTTCCCTTCCCACCACCCTGTTGACCACCATCCCCAGGAGGCTCACCCGGAACCTCCCCGCCAGCTTCTTCACCTTCATGGCCTCCGCCACGGACAGGGGGTCGGGATTGATCACCAGCACCAGCTGGGAGGAAGCGGTGAGGGCGGCCAGGAAGTCCTCCTCGAAGCCCGAGGGGCAGTCCACCAGCACGTAGTCCGCCTTCTTGGAGAGCTTCCCCACCACCGTCTTGAGGCGCTCCAGCCTGATCTGCCCGAGCTCCTTGAGGGAGAGCCCCCCCTGCAGCACCTCCAGCCTGGGGAGGACCTGGTGGAGGGCCTCCTCCACCCCAGCCTTCCCCGCCAGCACGTCGTGGAGGGTGAACCTCTCCTCCAGACCGAAGAGCAGGCCCAGGTTGGACATCATCACGTCTGCGTCCAGGGCTATCACCCTCTTCCCCCTCTTGGCCAGGCAGACGCTCAGGTTGGCCACCACCATGGTCTTCCCCGTTCCCCCCTTGCCAGAGGCGAAGGAAATCACGCGAGCCATCACTCCCCTCCTCCTCCGGCGCTAAAAAGAGGTGGGGGAGAATCCGCCTCCCTCACGGGCCCCCCAGGAGACTTCCGGGCCCGGGAAAAGCTTAATACGCCCCCTTTTATTACTCTTAAACGGTGAACGAAATGACGGGAAGAAAGGGACAGGGAGCCATCGAGTACCTGCTGATTCTGGCCGCCGTGCTCATCGTGGTGGCGGGAGCCGTTTACTACGTCACCAGGACCGGGGGCTTCCCCACCATGTCCTTCACCGCCACTCTGGGATCTGACAACAACATAACGCTGACGGTGGGAGGACCGAGCGGCACCATAAAGGACGGCGACTGGGAGTACCGCGGAAAGACCGCCGCGGGGACCACCCGAGGCAGCTGGACGGCTGGCTCGGGAGAGCTGAGCGAGGGAGCAAGCGCCACCCTCACCGCACTGAAGACCTTCGTGGACGCCGGCCAGCTGGGAGTAGGGGACAAGGTGCAGATCAGGCACAAGCCCTCCGGCCACGTATACGACGTACCAATAGCGCAGGGCTGACCTCCTCTTTCTCTCTTTTTTTTATTCCTCCTAACCCAGCCCCCACTGCCAACTTTTTAATCCCGGCCGCGGGGAGTAGGAGGGTGGTGGGATGTCGCTGGTGGGCAAGAGGGTCAGGCTGGAGAGGATCATCGACCGCCGGACCAAGAGGACGGTCATCGTGCCCATGGACCACGGGCTCAGCATGGGCCCCCTCCAGGGCCTGGAGAACATGGAGGAGACCATCGACAGGGTGGCCAGGGGAGGGGCCAACGCGGTGGTCCTCCACAAGGGGATAGTGAGGGCGGGGCACAGGGGATACGGGAGGGACATAGGGCTCATCATCCACCTCAGCGGGAGCACCTCCCTGGGGCCAGACCCCAACTGCAAGGTGCCGGTGGCCACCGTGGAGGAGGCCATAAGGCTGGGGGCCGACGGGGTCTCCGTCCACATCAACGTGGGGGCGGAGAACGAGCTGCAGCAGCTCTCCCACCTGGGGGAGGTGGCCAGGAAGTGCGAGCTCTGGGGGATGCCCCTCTTCGCCATGATGTATCCCCGGGGGCCCAGGGTGAAGAGCGAGCACGATCCCTCGGCCGTGGCCCACGCGGCCAGGGTGGGGGCGGAGCTGGGTGCCGACATCGTGAAGACCGTCTACACGGGGGACGTGGACTCCTTCCGCAGGGTGGTGAGGGGATGTCCCGTCCCCGTGGTGATAGCGGGGGGGCCGAAGCTGGAGACGGACGTGGACGTGCTCAGGCTGGCCAGGGAGGCCATAGAGGCAGGGGCCATAGGCGTCTCCATAGGGAGGAACGTTTTCCAGCACCCCAACCCGGTGGGGATGGTGAGGGCCCTGAACAGGGTCGTGCACGAGAACTGGTCGGTGGAGGAGGCTCAGGAAGAACTGAAGCGGTGAGGGTTTGAACCGCAAGCTCTTCTGGGTCAGGGTGGAGAGGGGGGGAAAGGTGGACCCCTCCCTCCTCTCCGCGGCCCTCGAGACCGGGGCGGAAGCCCTCTGGGTTCCGGGGGGGGAGGCGGAGAGGGTCAGGGGAAAGGGGGTGGTGAAGCTCCTCTCGGAGGAGGACCTCCCCACCGTGGACATCCTCCTCCTCAGGCTCCCCTCCCCGGGGCAGCTGGGGGAGGTGGAGAGGCGGGTGGTGGAGGCCAGGGGGAAGGGAAAGGAGGCCTCGGTCCTGGTGGAGATCGTGGACAGGGAGACGGAGGGGGCCGCGGAGAGGGCCGCGGGGGTGTCGGACTACGTGGTGGTCCGGGGGAAGAACTGGAAGATCATACCGCTGGAGAACCTGATCGCCGCCCTGCACAGGAAGGGGGGAAAGCTGCTGGCCCTGGTGGAGAGCGCGGAGGAGGCCAGGACGGCCCTGGAGACCCTGGAGAGGGGGGCGGACGGGATCCTCCTGGATCCCCCCGGACCGGAGGAGGTGAGGAGAACGGGGGAGGTGATCCGGAGGGGAATCGCCGGAAGGCTGGAGCTGGTGCCCGCCAGGGTGGTGAGGGTGAGACCGGTGGGCCTGGGGGACAGGGTGTGCGTGGACACCTGCTCCCTCCTGAGGGAGGGAGAGGGGATGCTGGTGGGGAGCCAGGCGGAGGGGCTCTTCCTGGTGCACTCCGAGACGGTGAAGAGCGAGTTCGTGGAGACCCGTCCCTTCAGGGTGAACGCGGGGGCGGTGCACGCCTACATCGCCGTCCCCGGGGGAAGGACCAGGTACCTCTCCGAGCTCTGCTCGGGGGAGGAGGTGCTGGTGGTGGACGCCTCCGGGAACGCCAGGCCCGAGGTGGTAGGGAGGGTCAAGATAGAGAGGAGGCCCCTCCTGCTGGTGGAGGCCCTGGCTGAGGGGAGAAGCCTGAGGGCGGTGCTCCAAAACGCGGAGACGATAAACCTGGTGGACAGGGAGGGAAAACCCCTCCCCGTGACCGGGCTGAAGGAGGGGGACGAGGTTCTGGTGCACCTCTCCGGAAAGGGGAGGCACTTCGGCATGGCGGTGGAGGAGTCCGTGATAGAGAGGTGAGGGGCCTGGGAATCCTGCGGCTGGGCGGGAGGAGGATCAGGACCCCCGCCGTCTGCGGCTCCGTGATGGGGCGGACCTTGGAGGAGCTGGAGAGGGGCAGGGAAAAGGCCGAGAGGAGGGGGGCCGACCTGGTGGAGCTCCGCCTGGATCGACTGGAGGAGGGGCCGGACTGGGAGAGGCTGCTGGAGGGGAAGCTCCCGGTGATCCTCACCCACCGCCCGGAGAGGGAGGGAGGGTTCTTCCGGGGGAAGGAGGAGGAGAGGGTGAAGGGGCTCCTGAAGGGGATGGAGCGGGGAGTCCCCTGCCTGGACCTGGAGTTCTCCACCCCTCCCCGCCTCCGCCGGCTGATCCTCTCCGAAGCCAGGAAGAGGGGAACCTCGGTGATCCTCTCCCACCACGACTTCTCCGGCACCCCTCCCCTTTCACACCTCCTGAAAAGGGTGAGGGAGATGGAGAGGGAGGGGGACCTGGTGAAGGTGGTGACGCTGGCCAGGAGCACGGAGGAGGTGCTGAGGGTGCTGGAGCTCTACCAAGCGAAACCCTCCGTTCCCCTGATCTCCTTCGCCATGGGGGAGGTGGGGGCCCTGAGCAGGATCCTCTCCGCCCTCCTGGGCTCCCCCCTCGTGTACGCCTCGGTGGGGGGACCCACGGCACCGGGACAGATGGATGTGGAGACCACCAAGAAGCTACTGGAGAGATTGCCATGATCTCCTCCAGAACTAGGGTGTTCGCATTGGTGGGGGACCCGGTGGAGGGAAGCCTCTCCCCACCCATGTACAACGCCGCCTTCAGGCATCTGGGGCTGGACTGCGTCTACGTGGCCTTCAGGGTGCCTCCAGCCCTGCTGCGGGAGGCCGTGAGGGGGGTGAGGGCGATGGGAATGGGGGGGCTGAACGTGACCTACCCCCACAAGGTCGGCATCCTCCCCCTCCTGGACGAGCTCCACCCCTCCGCCAAGGAAGTAGGGGCGGTGAACACCGTGAGGAACGAGGGGGGGAGGCTGGTGGGCTTCAACACGGACGGGAAGGGGGCAGTGAACTTCCTGAAGGGGAAGCTGGGCCCCCTCCGGGGGAAGAGGGTGGTGATCCTGGGGGCAGGGGGAGCGGCGAGGGCGCTGGCCTTCTCCCTCCTCAGGGAGGGAACGCAGCTCACCCTCCTCAACCGGACCCCCTCGAAGGCCAAGAGGCTGGCCTCCGAACTCAGGAGGAGGGGAGGGGAGGTGAGCTGGGGAGGGCTGGGGAGGGAGGAGGTGAGGAAGGCCCTCTCCCGCGCCGACCTCCTCCTCAACGCCACGCCCGTGGGGATGGACCGGGAGGGGGAGACGCTGGTGACCTCCGACCTGATGCACGGGGGCCTCTTCGTCATGGACCTGGTCTACCATCCCCCCGAGACCGCCCTGATGAGGGAAGCCAGGAAGGCGGGGGCGAGGGCGGAGAACGGGCTGGGGATGCTGCTCCACCAGGCCGCCCTCTCCTTCACCCTCTTCACCGGAAAAAGGGCCCCGCTGGAGGTGATGGGGAGGGCCCTGAGGGGAAAACCGTGAAGCTGGGCATAGCGGGGGCGGGGGCCATGGGGGGCTGGTTCGCCTCCCTGGCCCGCTCGGAGGGGTGGGAGGTCTACCTCTTCGATCCCCTCAGGGAGAGGGCGGAGGGGGTGGCCAGGAGGACGGGGGCCCGCCGGGTGAACAGCCTGCGGGAGCTGGGGGAGAGGGCTGAGGTGCTGCTGGTGGCGGTGCCCATCTCCCGCACCCCCGAGGTGCTCAGGGAGCTCTCCGGGGGGAAGGAAGAGCTCCTGATGGACCTGGCCTCGGTGAAGGGGGAGGTGGTGCGCACCCTGAGGAGGATAAGGGGCCCGGAGACCGCCTCCCTCCATCCCCTCTTCGGACCCGGGGCCCGGACCCTGAGGGGGAAGACCGTGGTCTCCGTACCCGTGAGGGTGGGGAGGAGGTACCGGGAGTTCCTCCGCTTCCTCTCCTCCCGGGGGGCCAGGGTGGTGGAGATGGGGGCGGAGGAGCATGACAGGATCATGGCCGTGACCCAGGCCCTCACCCACTTCCTCCTCCTCTCCTGCGCCGGAGCCCTGGAGGGGCTGGAGCCCAGGAGGAAGCTCTCCACCCCCCTCTTCTCCTCCCTCCTGCAGCTGGTGAGGGCCTCGCTGGTCTCGGACCCCTCCCTGTGCGGGGAAATCCAGCTGCTCAACCCCCACTCCAAGAGGGCCAGGGAGAGGCTGCTGAGGGTGATGGGGGAGCTCCACCGGGAGCTCTCCTCCGGGAAGACGGAGGGGCTGTGCCGCATCCTGGAGAGGGGGAGCAGGAGGTGGGGGAGGGAGGTGAGGGAGGCCTACCGGAGGCTCTACGAGGAGCTGGAGCGCTCCGGTTCCAGCCCGTAGAGCTCCCTCCTCCTGGCCTCCAGGGGCTCGGGCTCCCTCCCCAGCAGCTCCGCCGCCGTGCAGACCCTGTTTCCCCTCCTCCCCGCTTCCTCCCTCACGGGGGAGAGGTACTCCCGGTAGTCCAGGGAGCGCAGGAGATGGTGGTCCACCACCAGCAGCGGGACCCTCCTGGCCAGCCTCCTCAGGTTCTCCCTGGCCTCCTCCAGCTCCTCCCCCCTCACCCCGAAGCCCCTCAGGTAGAGGGGGGGACCCCCCACCACCACCGCCTGGGGCTCCCTCCGGAGGATGAAGGAGAGGGAGGAGGGGGAGAGGAGGCCCTGCACGTCGGGCGCGTGCACCAGGCAGCCCCTCCCCGCCCTCACGGAGAGCATGAGGACGCTCCCCATCCTGGAGCCCTCCCTGCCGTGGGGGACGGGCTCGGAGAACTCCAGCTCCGTGCCCCCGAACCTGAACCTCCTCCCGTCCGCCACCCCGACCTCCCTGGCCAGCCCCGAGCAGAACTTCCGCAGTAGGTAGCCCCTCTTCCTCTGGGAGGGGGTGACCCCGGAGGAGAAGTCCTTCATCAGGAGGGTCTTGCCCCGGTAGAGCCTCTCCGCCAGGGAGGGGGAGCTCCAGAGCCACAGCCAGTTCTCGAAGGGGGGGAGGTAGTGATCGTAGTGGAAGTGGCTGACCGTCAGGACCTCCGCCCTCCCCGCCGCCCTCTGGATGAGCTCCCTGGAGGAGGAGAGGGCCCGGTACTCCCTGCGGTGGGGGGTGAGGCCGAACCTGGGGCCCAGGCAGGAGCCCGGATCCACCACCACCCCCAGGT
>Ga0078972_1012436_pt1 | contig 14640 bp, 11 predicted proteins | sample YelNatPaOPGAMG01_FD_67568 | JGI IMG/M metagenome (GOLD analysis project Ga0078972, IMG submission 67568) | Hot spring thermophilic microbial communities from Obsidian Pool, Yellowstone National Park, USA - OP-RAMG-01 (SPADES assembly) (version 2) | ecosystem: Environmental > Aquatic > Thermal... | reverse complement strand
AAAGAGACCGGGTTGGAGTTGCCTTGAAGGCAGCGAGTGAGTTCAAAGCGATTGTGGTGCTCAAGGGAGCAAGGACGATCACTGCCGAGCCTGACGGGACATTGTTCGTCAATTTGACGGGCAACGCTGGCATGGCTACAGGTGGAAGCGGCGATGTCTTGACAGGCATGATTGCGTCGTTATTGGCTCAAGCCCTTTGCCGCCGCTTGGATGTCCATCCCGTTGAAGTGGTGGCAGCAGCCGTCTTTCTTCACGGGCTTGCGGGAGACATCGCCAGTTGGGAAAAAGGTGAAGTTTCCTTGACCGCAGGCGATTTGCTTGACCACTTGCCTCGTGCCATCAACGAGCCTGAACTCTCACAGCCACTAACCCTTCGTCCCCTCAGTCCTTTCGTCCGATTCGTCGTCAGGATGAGAAAATGAGGCTGATGTAGGGAAACGCCATTGAACGATTTTCGCAACAAGCCTACCATTTCGCCTGTAAGGTTGCCCCACACCAATGACCTTTCCATCGCACCAAATCAGGAAGTTGCTTTGCAAGGGCAAAATCGTCCCGACTTTCAGGTTTTGCAGTTGCTGGATGCTGATGGGGAAGCCGCGCCATCCGAAACTGAGTTTCAAGCGAACGGCTGGCGACAAAGGAGAGGTCTGCGCTAACGATATTGAGACTTGGCGGCTCGGTTTCGAAATAAGTGCCGACAAACTCTCAGCGGGCAAAATCCACTGAAGCACTCCTGTCTCCTCACCGATTTGAAGCCTATGTGACACCAGTAAGGCACCACCACCGCTTTGATAACTAACTGTTTGGTCGCTCAAATCTCCTGTGAAGATTTGCGTCAACCTAAGAGTGGGGCGCCCATATCCTTGTTGAACCCACGCATTAGCGTAAGCGTCACCGAGAAGACCTAAAACGCGGGACAAAGCTGCTCGTTCCAGAGGGGTCCATTCCTTCTTCTCAAACGAAGTTGCTTTCCCTGGACCACCTAACCAACGATCGATGAGGATCAGTGCAAGGGACTGGCTGATTGCTAAAATCCAAATTCCATGTCCCAAGCCAGTGTTAAAGGTGGCTGCGACGCTCCATTGATAATCCCTTTGCAGGAAGTTGGTAAAGGTGTCTTTCTCGAACCTCGCTGTTGAGGAACGAAGACCTATACGCATTCGGATGCCAAACTCTTGGTTAAGTAGTTGTTGATATCGTTCGTGAACCTGTTGCAAGACAGCATAAACGGTTCGCCCTAAGTATTCTGGGTTGGAAAAATCGTAGCGTGCGACGGAACGGCTGGGTTGAATGATATGTTGGGCAACGAAAACGCCTCGTGCTTCGCTCCCGTCGCCTGGTGACAAGGCAATAGATAGTCGCAACTCCCCTGCTTCAGTATTGAGCGGGATGACGATTTGTTGAAAATCTCGTTCGGAGAGCAAAATGCCTCTTCTCATAAGCAACTCAGGTGGGGATATGATGCAAGTTTTGCCTACCTCCTCAAGATACATAGCGGAACGCCCTGCCAAAATATTGGCTATTTCTTGAAGAGCACTCCTGGCTAACTCACTCTCGTTCAAAAAATCACTTATTGGCAAGTTCGTGTTTAGTTCCTCTCCAAGCATTTGTTGCAACATGTGAAAGGCAGTTCGATAATTGAGCCCCAACAAAATAACACCTCTCAACGAGCCTTCAACGCTGATGGCGACTGTGATGTCCTCCTCGGTGTAAGCGGATGTCCGCAAAGAAGGCTTTCCACGCTCAATTGTCAATCCCATCAATCCCTCCAACGCTTCCGATGCCGCTCTTAAGATCGGGTTCGTTATTTCTGAATACCACCTCGCTATATCGCTCAGGCTATAAGACGAAACTGCTGCTACCTCCGGCACGCTTTCTTTTTCACCCCCCTTACAACACTTTCTGGTAAAAACCAAACTGTAGGGGCGCGAAGCCATACGATGAAGGGTTAAGCAAAACTTCAGACGCACCTAAAAACAAGACCCCACCCCTCACCAGAGATTGAGCAAAACCTTGAAAGATCCTCGGTTTGACCTCAGGTCGAAAGTAAATCAGTAAATTGCGGCAGACAAGCAAGTGAATGCCCTGCGGATATGGATCGCTCAAAAGGTTCAGGTATTGGAACTTGACGAACTTCTTGAGGGTAGGGGGAACAACTAACAAGCCGTTTTGAACGGAGAACAGTGGGCGATAAATAGGAGGAATTTCCTTCACATCACTTGCAGGATATTCTCCCTTTTTTGCCTGAGTCAAAGCTGTTTCGTCAATATCCGTAGCGATGATGATATGCGTCCCTTGGGGTGCAAATTGATAAAGCAATGCCGCGAGCGAATAGGGTTCCTTTCCAATAGAACAACCGGCGCTCCAAATGCGAAGTGACTTAAATTCGCTCAATAAGGCAGGTAGGATTTCTTTCGCTAAAATGTCCCACATTTGGGGATCGCGGAAAAATTGAGTGATATTAATGCCCAAACTATCGAGTAAGTTCTGTCGCAATTTAGGGTCAACTCTCAAGGCACTAATCAAATCGTCCAAATTGATAAATCCATTTCGTTGCATAAACGCAGTTACAAGCCGCTGTAATTGCTGTGGATGATAGGCATGCAAGTCAAGCCTCAAAATTTGGCTTAGGTGTTGAACTTGTTGCTCCGTCAAATCAAATCACCTCAACACCTTAGCACCCGTTGTTCTCTGTGAGCTCAATGTCTCTTGGATTAGTTCACTCAACCGTTTGGGCAACAGTTCCAACGGCACACTCTCTTCGGCAGCGTTTAATTTGAGTGCTGACTCCGGCATACTCGAAATGACACAAGTTTCCGGTGATTGAACCATCGTCCTTCCACCATGCTCTCTCACGGTGAGCAGCCCGACAGCACCGTCACTGCCCATACCTGTCATGACAACTCCAATGCACCTTTTTCCGTAGACATGTGCTGCACTGTCAAAGGTTTTATCGGCAGCAGGGCGGACATTATGTAGGGGCGGGGATAAATCCAAACTTAGCCGGTCACCCCTTTCAACGAGCATGTGAAAGCCAGATGGTGCCAAGTATACTTTTCCGGGCATAATTTCTTCACCATCTTGAGCCTCGTGCACTGGCAGGCGCGAAACCTGATTGAGGTTATCGGCGAAAAATTTAGTGAAGCCTCTGGGCATGTGTTGGACAAGCAAAACCGCAGCGGGTAAGTCATGCGGCAACTGAGAGAGAACATAGCGAATTGCTGCTGGTCCGCCAGTCGATGCGGCAATGACGACGACTGCCCAATCTTTGAACTTGTAAGTCGTTAACTTTTCCTGTCGGAGGGTAATCGGGGGTGTCAATAAAGGTCTTAATTTCGCTTTGGCTGCTGCCTTAACCTTTGACACAAGTTCGTCCTTGACCTTGTGAAAGTCCAAGGAAATTGAACCCGAAGGTTTGGCGATGAAGTCAACAGCCCCCAATTGCAATGCTTTCAGCGTTACCTCTGCTCCCTCTTTGGTCAAGGCACTGACCATAATAACTGGCGTTGGACATTCTTTCATTATTCGTTCAAGGGCTGTTAAGCCATCCATTTCAGGCATCTCAACATCAAGGGTAACGACCGATGGGCGATGAGTTTTGACAATTTCAATTGCTTCGAAACCGTTGCTTGCTGTTCCCACAACCTCAATCTCAGGGTCTTCTTCAAGCATCCTTGTGATAACCATTCTCATGAAGGCTGAATCATCTACAACGACTACTTTACACCATCGGTTCATGATTTCATCCCACCCTTTAAGAAGATATTTCTCCGTCGTAATTTAGGGCGATTAACTCGACACAATCCATCTTTGGACGACTTGTTTAATTTGGTCTGGTTGGAACGGTTTAACAACAAAGTCCTTAGCGCCTAATTGCAACGCTTGCATCACCACACTCTCCTGCCCTAATGCACTAACCATGACTACTTGGGCAGAAGAATCTGTCTCCATAATAACCTGAAGTGCTTTCAACCCGTCCATTTCAGGCATAGTAATGTCCAGAAGGACAAGATTCGGATTTTGCTCCTTAAATTTCTGGACAGCTTCAACACCATTGGCAGCCTCGATGACTTCTAAACCTAAGTCTTCAAGCACTTTTTTCAACTTCATGCGAATGAACGCAGCGTCATCTGCAATGAGAACTTTAGGCATCTCTTCACCCCTCCATTTGCGGTAAAGATAAGTTAATTTCGCGAATGTGTCCTATTTTGTCTTTAACGAACAATAATCCATCGTCGACATATAGGCGAACAGAAAAGCCATTGTTTCCTCCAACAATTTGTGCGACTATATTCACAGATCCGTTCAAGTTTTCCAATACTGCTTTTATGTTCAACTCACCTATATTCGCGATAGAACTCGCTTCAAGCGAAAAATTAAGAACATTTGCACCACCTACGATAGCACAGTTTGGTCGAATTGCTCCCTTGTTTCTCATGTTTTCTATCAGGTAGGGAACTGCTATATCGGCAAACCAAAAAGGCTTAGTCGAGGCTTCCTTTCGCCCTTGACTCGAAGGTAAAACAATATGAGCCATTCCTGCTAAACGCGTTCTTGGATGAAAAACGCACACAACGATGCACGAACCAATTCCCGGGACAGTTAACACCACTTCAGGGTCGTCGGTCACCACGACTTCTCCCAAATTAACCATTCGTTCCCTCAGCGCCATGTCGCTTAACACCTCTAAAACGAAGTGTGGCGAGATTAAGCCCCGCGGTTTTCATATTGGCAGGAAAAAGTGAGCCGTGCCGTTGATGAGTCCTTTGGGCAGTTGAACCTTAAGTTTCCAGACGGAGTGAAAGACCTTCATTTGCCCTTGACTCAGAAAGAGCGCTGAAAGGCTTTGAAGCAGAGAACCTGAGAAGTCAACTTGAGTTTGTGGCGGTGTCGGCATCGCCTCTCCATTAGTTTGGAGGGCTTTGCTAAAGCCCATCAATAGGCGGGCTGTCGTTAAATTCCCAATCTCAGCCAGAACGGATTCTTGAACTTCTGGATCACTCTCTCCATCCAGCATGTAGGTCGTCAACTCCTCTGCGTCCTTGATTCGGAAAAACATGACGAGATAACCTTGCAAGTCACCATAAACACCAACCACGATGGCGCGGTATACCTCTTCCACGCCAACGAATTGACCTACAACACTTAGAAGTTCATCGGCGTGACACTCAATCCACTCTGCAGGATGAAACTCCACATCCGCTCCCAAGAACTCCGTGAGTGCAGTTTCGCATTCCAATTGTGCAAACTTTAACGCCTCTTCAAGGGTGCGGGTAGTTCCCACACCTCATCACCTCCTTATCGTCAGTCCGTTTAAGTCAACGATGAGGGCAATGCTGCCATCTCCCAAAATAGTTGCGCCAATGAAAGAACGAAGGTTGTGCAGAGGATAACCCAAAGGTTTGATGACGATTTCGTCTTTCCCTTCCACTCCTTCAACGCTCATCGCTATTAACTTCTCTTGCTGTCGGACTATAACCCCTGTCCCTTCTGTCCCACCATTTGGAATGCCGAGCAGTTTCGCCAATGAGAAGAGAGGCAAGGGATTGCCCCTCAAGACCAGCACTTTTTCGCCAGTCCCTATTTCTTGAATATCTGACCTTTGCAAATCCAAAACCTCTGTGACACTGTGCATTGGCAGCGCAAATAAGCGTCCCCCGACTCGGACCAAGAGCGCTGGGATAATTGCAAGGGTCAAAGGTAAGCGCAGCGTCACCGTCGTGCCCGCTCCGATTTGGGAGTGGAGGTCAATCGTTCCCCCAATTTGTTCCATTGCAGCTTTAACAGCGTCCATCCCGACGCCTCGCCCCGAGACTTCACTGACCTCTTCCTTCGTGCTGAAGCCCGAGCGGAAGATGAACTGAATAGCATCTTCGTCGCTTAAAGAAGATGCTTGCTCTTCCGTGAGCAGCCCGCGCTCAATAGCCTTGCGTCTGATCTTGTTTGGGTCAATTCCCCGTCCATCGTCGCGGACGACGACGATGACGCTGCCTTCTGATTGAGAGGCTGAAATCTCTATGAGACCTTCAGGTGGCTTTCCGGCAGCGGTGCGTTCGTCAGGAGGTTCAATTCCGTGGTCAATGGCGTTGCGGATGAGATGAACGAGGCACTCATTCAGTTTCTCAACCAATGCGCGGTCGATTTCTGTGTCCTCACCTTCAATCTTCAGTTGAACGCGTTTATTCATGCTCCGTGCAAGTTCGCGAACCAGCCTTGGAAACCGAGCGAAAACCACATTCAGTGGGACCATTCGAGTTCGTGTTAACGCTTCCTGCAATTGACTGACTATCCTGCTCACCCGTTCCGTGACACCTTGTAGTTCCTCTGCGATACCGTTACCGTTCAATTCCGCAACTTTTCGGACTCCTCGTTCAAGTCGTGCCCGCTCAATAACCAACTCACCAACTAAGTTCAACAACGCGTCCATTTGTTCAATGGAAACGCGCACACTTTGCAGTTCTGCTTGCGGCGCTGCGGATGTTTCAACCTCTCTTTGGGCAGTCACTATTTCGCTGATTTTTTGCCCATCTTTTTGCCGCTGCACCTCAACGACTAAATCACCAAACCTCGTCAACTCCTGTTCCATTTCTGAAAGGGAGTTATCGTCGGGCAATTTAACTTGGGCGACCAACCGATATTTTGCTCTTCCAGCCTGAATTTCACTAACTGGTGGGTCAAGGAAAGTGATTTCACCATACCTGCTCATAATCAAGTAAGCCTGGAAAGCCCTTGCCGAAGGCATCGGGCACTCAGGTTTAATGAAGATGTTAAGAGTTGCACAAATTTCCCCGCTCGACATCGAAACCTTTTGGTCAGAAGTGTCGGATTGGTTCCTCTGCTCCTCAGAAAAGGCACTCAACTTTCTGACAAGCAGAGATGGGTCAGGCTGTTTCTCACCATCGCGAAGGGCAAGGACCATTGCCCTCAACACATCCACACATTCAAGCAAAGTATCAACCAATTCGCTCGTAACATTCCGCTTACCATTGCGAACCTCGTCAAGCAAATTCTCCATAGCGTGGGCAAGTTGACTCATCTCCACCAAGCCCGCTGCTCCTGCTGAGCCTTTGAGAGTGTGAGCATATCGGAAAAGTTCCGCCACTAAAGCGGCATCTCCTTCCCGCTCTAATCTCAAGAGACCGTTTTCCAAGTTCGCGATATTCTCTTCCGCCTCGGTAACGAACAGTTCCAATTCGTCCTGGCTGAGTTCCACCACTGCCCGTCACCTCCGTTGAGTAACAGGAGAGGCGGATTGGGACATAGTAGCCTCAATCGTTTCCTCGTCCAGCAATCTATTCGCATCCAGTAGTAAAACCAGTTTCCCATCCAGTTTCAAAATGCCTTCAAGGCGCCTCGCTTCTTCGGGGGAAACTAAATCGCTGACAGGCTCAATTGAGTCGGAGGCAACTCTGGTGACTTGCTCAACCTCATCAACAGTGAAGCCAACAAGGTGCTCACCAATTTGTGCAACCATGACCAAGACTTTATCCGTAGAAGTTTTCCCAATTCCCAAAAGCCGTTTAGTGTCAACGACTGCCATAATTCGCCCTCTCAAGTTGACGATGCCCAGAATGAAAGGGGGAGCACCCGGCACCGAAACAATGTCACTTTGCTGAACAATCTCTTGCACATTTTGAATGTCCAAAGCAAAAAGTGTCCCGTTGAGCCGAAAAACAACGATATTTCGCTCCTGTTTCTCTTCCATCACTTGAACCATTTCCCATCCCTCCAAAGTTAGTTTTAAGGGGCGAGCCCAAAGGCTCGCCCCTTGAGTTCCCTAACTTCTGTATGAAGCGACAGAGTATCCATCGGTCTTGCGTCCGCTAACCTCTCGTGCAAGTCCTTCTTTGAAACGAGCCACAACCTCAGTTTCATCAATCTTGAATTGATGAATGGATTCATCCAGTTGAACAGCCATAAGAGCCAATTGCTTTGCATTACTCGCCATTTCAGTTGCTTGTGCGCTCACCTCCTCGGCTGCAGCGGAGACTTCTTCCATTGCTGCGGAAACCTGTTCGCTTATTTGAGCCACATTGCGAATCTGCTCGTTCATGTCAGAAGCAGTTGCTGCCAATTCCTCCGTGGCAGCAGCGTTCTGCTCCGCTATCGCTGACAATTTCTGAACCGCAGTGATTACTTGCTCCAATACATGTGCCACTTCTTCTTTCGTTCTCTCCAGCGCCTTGCTTTGTTCTCGGACCTTTTGAACTGCTTCAACTATGCTCCCTAAGGCTTGCTCCGCTTCTCCTACGGCTGAAGCGTTCTCTGAGACTTGCTCATACACTTCCTTCATCGCCTTAAAGCTTTCCTCTGCTCCTTGTTGGACCGTAGCAATCAAATCAGCAATTTCCTTCGTTGCTTGGGCAGACCTTTCTGCAAGTTTCCTGACTTCGTCGGCTACAACCGAGAACCCTCTTCCTTGTTCTCCAGCCCTCGCCGCTTCAATGGCTGCATTTAGAGCGAGCAAGTTCGTTTGTTGAGCGATGTCTGCGATTGTGTTGACAATTTTGCCTATATCGGACATCATCCTGTTCATGTCATCAACCCTTTGGCTTGCCACTTCAACTGCCTTTCTAATTGTCTCCATTGCGGTAAGCATTTGCTTGAGTCTCTGAGAGTTCATCGAGGCGACATTTTGAGCGTCCGAAGCAGCATTGACGCTTTCTGTGACAACTTTCGCTAAGGATTGAAGGGCTGTTTGGATTGTTTGGGCTGCCGATGTCAGGTCATTTACCAATTTCGCCTGTTCTTGTGCACCGCTCGCTATGCTCTCAACTGCCCTGTTAAGTTGCTCAAAAGCAGACTGGGTCCGAGCAGCAATGGATGCTTGAGTTGTTGCCCCCTGGGCTGCTTCTTGAACTGCCGATGCAATCTGTGCAATTGCTTCCTTAACTTGCTCCACAGCGCTTTCCACTTGATTTGAAGCGCTTCCAACTCGGTTAGAAATCTCTTTGACTTGAGATACAAGGGAGCGGAGGTTAGTAAGCATCAAGCCCAGGGAGTTACCCAGGGTATCTCTTTGCGACCTCACAGATGCATTGACAGTCAAATCTCCCTTACCGACTTGCCCCAGTGCCTCCGAGAACTCGCGGATATAGGCTACCATCTTTCTAAAAGAATTTGCGAGGCTTCCGATTTCGTCTTTCCCTTCGTAGCGAACCTCTTGATTGACATCTCCTTCCGCTATCGCCTCAGCGATCTTGCTGATCTCTCCCAAAGGTTGAGAGATTGTCTTGCTTAAGCGCCAAAAGAGCACTGCTGCCCCTAAGGAGATAAGTAAGCCCATCAACACGAAGGTGAGAATAATCTTTCTGCGCCCCTGTTCAATAGGTTGAACATAAGTTTGCAAATCATCAAAGTAACCGCTAACGCCTATGACCCAATCCCAAGGTTCGTAATAACCGACATATGCGAACTTTTCACGCGGTTTAGGGTCTTCTGGGTTTTTCCACCAATAACGAATCAACTCAAATTCGCCAGGTGCTTGCTTTAGAGCCGTATTTACGATTTCCTGAATGATATACTTGCCATTTGCATCTTTAGTTTCCCAGATATTTTCCCCGTCTCTCTCTCCGTCCTTTGAAATGATGTAGACGCCACGCATGTTGCCTTTACCGCCAACGACAAACACATAACCGGACTTGCCGATTTTTATGTCCATGATTGCTTTGCGTATCTTATCATCGCTATCTCTTGGGACTCCAGCATATAGCATCCCTATAACCTTCCCAGTCTTGTCTCGGATAGGTTCATATACAGTGACATACCACCTATCGACCACGAAGGCAACTCCTCGATAAGTTGTGCCACTCAAAACAGAAGAGACCACAGGGTTAGGCTGACCATCAGGATTTCGTGCAGGAATATAAGTTCCGATTGCTCGCTTGCCATCCTTTGTGGGCACACTGGTCGCAACTCTCAACATGTCTCCCTGCTCATTCATCCGTTGGAAAATAGTCACTGTCCCGCCCACAAGTTTAGTTGCGTCATCTACAACGGGCACATAGGTTTCAAAGTCAGAAACCATACCGAGCCATTTCCCACCGACAAGCATTTTTGGTAGAGTAACTGTTACGACTTCGTTAGTGAATTGGTTCACAGCCCTCCATTTGACCTTCTCGTCGTCAGAGAGAGAAATCCCGCCACGAGCCTGAAGGAAGTGTTCGGCAACTTTTAAGTTGTGCTCTAATCTTTCACGAATTGCGGAATCATAGGATGCTATCATGTTGTAAATGGAAATGCACAAAGCCTCAAGTTGCAGATACATTACCTCTTCTACTTCACTTTTTGCCCGCGCTTCGAAATCTTTGACTTGGATTGTTACCGAGAGAATGTTCACGATTGAGATTGCCAAGACACAAGCGACACTAAAGGTCATTAACCGAACTCCAACCTTCATGTCACGCAACGAAAGTCTCCGTAACATCTTGCATTACCTCCTTTCATGGAATTTACGACGAAGTTTTAGAAGTTGTATTGAACGAAAGTTCCAATGCGATGGTTGATGCCCGTTGCTGAGCCTCTCCATTTCGTCGTCCAGAAAAGGTAACTGATGCCCAACGAAACGCTTGGGCTTAATTTGAAGCGGTTGTGGAGATACAAAGCATGGTTTTTGGTCCGACCACCATTAGGAACATCACTGTCTTTAGGGTCATCAAGGGCGTAACCGACGGCGATGCGATGTTTGGGTGAGATATCGTGAACAAGTTCCACCCAACCACCCTTGCTGGCAATTTCGTGCCCTGTATTGACATTAACACCTTGAGCAATACCGCCACGAAAATCGCTTAAGTTGCGACCTGTCCAAATTTCCCCTTGAAGTGTCCACTTCGGGGCGAGTTTCCATTGGAAGTCAAGACCAACGCTTTGGCTGTTGAAATTGGTCTTACCCCCAACGGATTTTGCTGTTCTTTCCCAAGCATAGTGTCCCCATATCCCCAAAGTTGCCTCTTTTGTTTTCCAAGCCAACCTACACTGTATGTTTGGAAGCCCGCTGTCCTCTCCATCCCTCACCTTATTGCTGTCAAGGTCCTTTGCGTCCACTGCGCCTGTTAAACCCAATGCCACTGCCCAAATAAAGGGCTTATCTTTGGGAGAGTAACTGAAGCGAATCTGAGGGCGTCGGTCACCAAGGTTGCCCACATTCCACATCACAGAGTCATCGTTAGGACACGGGAAGAGGGGTGAAATCAAATCCCAATCTTGACCCAAAAGGACACTGTAATCCTTCTGGCTAAGTTGAAGGTAAGCGAGCCTAATTCTTGGCGCAGGACGAGACTCTGGCGTTGTGTTGTAAGTGTTGTGCCAATCGATCTCCAACTTGCCAGTTACATTCCACCTGCCTGATTTAGAAGCATCACTGTAGTTGATTCCGAAACGGGTAAGTCGTGGATGAATGGTAATCTGTTGGTCGCTAGTTCCCTTTTTGTTCGGGTCGCTGGGCGAGTTCACATAGAAAGGCACCGTCGCAAAATTCATCTGCCCACTGTCAAAAAGAGTGTCAAGCCTGAGGAAACCGTAAAAACTCAGTTTCGCCCCTGATGGAACTTCAACGGCGGGTTTGGGTGGTTGAGGTTGTTTCAACTGTCCCAACTGCTCACGCAATGCTTGAATTTCTGCCTGTTGTTTTACCACTATTTGCCTCAACTCCTCAACCTGCCTCCTTAACTCTTCTACGCCTTGCGCCATTCCCTCTCCACAAGCCAACGACAGCAAGAAGAGTGATGTTACTACTACCATTACTCTCGTTGACATTTTTCCATCAGCCCTCCTAAACCTTTCGTTTTTTCGTCGCTCCGTTCTTTATATTCGTCTCTTGATTATTCAAACTTTAGTCACAGAGGTGGATTCTGACTCGCCCGTCTTGAAGCGTTGGACGAGTTGGTGCAATTGCGCCGCCATCGCCGCCAACTGTTGGGCGTTGCTCGCCATCTCCGCCGCTTGGGCGCTGACTTCCTCGGATGCCGCCGAAACTTCCTCCATCGCCGCCGCAGCTTGCTCGCTGATGTGGGCGATTTTGCGGATTTGCTCGTTCATGTCCGAAGCCGTCGCCGCCAGTTCCTCGGTCGCTGCGGCGTTCTGCTCGGCAATGGCGGAGAGCCGCTGAACGATGCCGAACACTTGCTCCAACGCCTTTGACACATCCGTTTGCGCCCGTTCTAACTCGCCACTTTGCGCCTGCACTTTTTGGACGGAGGCGATGATGTCGTCCAGCGCCTTTTCCGCCTCGCTGACGGTTGTGGCGCTTTCAGCGACTTGTTGGTGAGTTGCCGCCATCGCTTTGACGCTCTCTTCTGCCCCTTGCTGGATGGTGGCGATCAAATCAGCGATTTCTTTCGTCGCTTGAGCGGAGCGTTCGGCGAGTTTGCGCACTTCGTCGGCGACGACGGAAAAGCCTCGCCCCTGTTCGCCTGCCCGCGCCGCTTCAATGGCGGCGTTCAGCGCCAGCAAATTCGTCTGCTGGGCGATGTCGGCGATGGTGTTAACGATTTTCCCGATGTCCGCCATCAATCGGTTCATGCTTTCCACTTGCTGTTGCGCCGTCTCCACCGAACTGCGGATGGCGTTCATGCTGTCGAGCATCCGGCGCAACTTCTGGACGCTCGCAGACCCGATGTTGAGGGCACCACTCGCGGCTGCCACGCTTTCGGCAACGGTATGGGAGAGGGTTTGGAGGAATTGTTGGATGCGGTCAGTGGCGTGAGAAAGGTCACTGACGAGTTTGGCTTGTTCTTGGGCGCCGCTGGCGATGCTTTCAATGGCGCGGTTAAGTTGCTCAAACGCCGATTGCGTTCGGGCGATAGTAGCGGCTTGCTCAGTTGCACCTTGGGTGCTTTGTTGGACGGAGTTGGCAATTTGGGCGATAGCAGCGCCGACTTGTTGTGTCGCCGTCGCCATCTGGGCGCTGAATTCGTTCAAGCGGTTGACCGCCATCCCCACTTCGCTGACCAATTGAGTCAACTGTCGGGACGAAAGGCTGTAAGCGTCGGCGATGCGACGGGCGCTGCCGACTAACTGAGCCGCCGCCGTAAGAAGTTGCCCCTCTTCTGTCTGTGCATCGCTGTCGGCAGGGATGTCGGCGATAGCGACATTAAGCCGATGGGTCAAATCGCCTTGCGCCAAACGCTCCAACGCCGTCACCAATTGCGGGAAGACTTGCTCGCTAAGGTGACGAGCATGTTCGGTGACCGTTTGCAGCCCGTGCGTCGCGGCGAAGTAGAAGCCGAAGAAAAGCCCGAATGCCAACGCCAGCATTGCGACGATGACGCCGACCATGACTGCCCGCTGCCGTTGCAGTTTTTGGATGCGGGTGTTGAGCAAGTTGTCTAACTCACCCGACAGCGTTTTGGTTAAGTCAAACAAACTGTCAATGGCTGCCGTCGCTGCCGCAAAGTATTCCTGCGAGGTCAGCGCGATTTGCTGGCTACGGAGCAACCGCTCGTCCAGCATCGTCAGGAAACTCTGGGTCTTTTCATGGGCAGAGCGGACAGTTTGCTCAATGCGGTTGCGTAAGGCGGGATTGTAATTCATCGCCCGCTCTAATCCCTTCTGCGCCCGACGCAGCCCGTTGGATGCCATCTCATATGCCGTCCATAGTTTTACCCGCTCCGCATCGGTCACTTTTCTGTCGGCGATGGCAGCAGTCCCTTCTGAACGAGCCCAGCCGAGTTGTTCCTTCGCTTCGGGGTAATGTTGGACGACGGCGAGCATTAGGTAGTAGGAGTCAAGTTCGGGATCAAGGGTAAGGTTGGAAGCGTCAGCGATGTCTTGGCTCAAATGCAGGACTTTGTTGATCAAGTCTCGGTGGCGCTGGAAACTCTCGTCACGGGAAAGGCGCTCCACTTGACTTTGCAGGTTTTGCCACTCTCGTTTGATTTCTTCCCAAGTGCCCTTGACCTTGAACTCGTCGCCGTAGCGCTCCATCACGGCGTCTATGGCTTTGATGTCCTCGGCGATTTCCGCCTGCTTTTGCGCCATCGTCCCTTTGAAGGAACGGTCACCCGACAGGTAACCATCCGATGCGCCCCGATGCTGTTGCAGGTGTTGGATGAGTGGCAGCAACGGTTTCAAGCACTCGTTGCCCTTGAGTTCCTGACGGGTGAAAGTAATGTCGGCTTGCAATTTGGCGTTCAGTTGGTAAGCGACGAAGAGCAAGGGCACGGTGAAGGCAGCACCGATCAGCGCAATCCGCCGCTTGAAATTCAACTGTTGCATCAACGCAACGATAGGGCGAGAAAGCGCCCGCGTCATTCTACATCACTCCTTTCCCGAGAGTTGACCGAGTTTAGATACTTTCCTGTCCGAACCCTTTATCGGCTAAAAATTGCTTAAACTTCAGTCGTGAACCTTGAGATGAAGCCGTCTGTTTCTGGTGAGCCTTCGCTATCCTTGAATCACACAGAAATGAGCGAGGAAACTGATATGTGGAAGAGCGTTACTCGTGCAGGTTCAATTTGAGGCTTCCGATGCCCCGATTGGTCGGAGGTTACTTTGGTAAGGTTGGGTAGGCTAAAGGTGTCATTTGACCTTCAAAGCCTCAACCAACTCCATTGGCTTGAATTGCCAGCGAAGGGCTAAGGGGTGCTGGTCAGAGTAGTGGGGCGATTGGGGGTCTTCGCTTTGACCTGGTGGTAGGATGTT
>Ga0078972_1012432_pt1 | contig 14647 bp, 12 predicted proteins | sample YelNatPaOPGAMG01_FD_67568 | JGI IMG/M metagenome (GOLD analysis project Ga0078972, IMG submission 67568) | Hot spring thermophilic microbial communities from Obsidian Pool, Yellowstone National Park, USA - OP-RAMG-01 (SPADES assembly) (version 2) | ecosystem: Environmental > Aquatic > Thermal... | reverse complement strand
AAGAGCAATAATAAGATATGAGAGACTAGCCATAATGTTCCAAGCAATCATAACATTCACATGCATAATAATACATATGAGATATGGAATATGATAAACTTAAATATTTTGAAACCACCTCCTTGTAAACTTAAGCATGTTTTATCACCTCTATTATTGGTATTGTATTCTCTATGAATTCTTTGCTTTAACTCTTCTATTTATCCATGTTTCGTTCATCATTATAATTATTGATTTTAGAATCATTTCCGCATGCTCCTCATCGCATTCATCCTTAATGCATGGTATGTAGTTATCGAATAGCCTAGTCCTATTCTTAACTTTATTATTCTCTCCATTAAATTTCTAACTTCAAGGCTGTATACTCCATGTCTTAAGTTGAGAATCCTGCATGAAGCCTTATAATATGGGGCTCTATCAGTTAGTATAGTTATTTTGAGCCGTAGATAGCTCTAATCCTCTTAATGAATATTATTGATGTTAATATGTTAGCAGCATCGAAAGTCGTCATGTATATGATCTTCCTTAAGTAGGGCTTGAAGGCAATATACAATACCCTCTCCCCAGAGCCTATCCTAATCCTGGTATCATCAACCAGTAAGACTCTAGCATTCCTACGAATACTCCTACTAGGAAATAGGAAGCCTAAAGACCATGATAGAATAGATTTATGACTCCTACATATTATAAAGCTTAAAATATCTGAAGAAGCTCTCGAGAATATGAGCGAAATATATAAGCACCATAAACAACTAAGATAAATGAGTTTCCCTCCCCAACAAACTTAATAACCTTAGACATGGTTTCACCATAGATAAGGAGAAAAACCCCCAGATAAAGCTTAAGTTTACAAAGCGCGCCCGGTTTGGAGTAAATTTTATAAATGGGTTTTTAACTTGGTGTTTATGAGTGGATGGAAAACTGATAAGTGGTGGGTTAGTTATCTAAACTTTATTGATGAGGTTAGGGGGAGTTATAGGCTTCCTGATTCTGTATGGATTCATGATGTGACGTTGAGGGATGGTGAGCAGCAAGCTGGTATTGTTTTTAGGAGGGAGGATAAGGTGAGGATTGCTAGAATGCTTGATGAGGCTGGTGTTGATAGGATTGAGGCTGGTATGCCTGCTGTTTCAAGAGAGGATATGGAGGCTGCTAGGGAGATCGCTCATGAAGGATTGAAGGCTAAGGTTTACTGCTTCGCTAGATGTATGAAGGCGGATGTTGATATAGCTTTGAAGTGTGATGTTGAAGGTGTTGAAATGGAGCTTCCCTCCAGTATTCATCTTATAGAGAATGCCTATAAGTGGCCTTTAGAGAAGGCGTTGGAGCTTCCTATAGAGGCGACAAGGTATGCTGCAGACCATGGGTTAAAGGTTGCCTTCTTCACTATTGACGGTACAAGAGCTGATATGGATTGGTGGTTTAAAATCATTAGTAGAGTTGCAGCTGAAGGACATATGGATTCCCTTGTTGTAGTTGATACATTCGGTGTATGTACGCCTGAAGCCATAAAGTACTATGTGAGAAGGGTTAGGAAAGAAATTCCGGATAAACCTATTGAAGTACATTGCCATAACGATTTCGGGCTAGCTGTTGCGAACACGTTAGCTGCTGTAAGTGAGGGGGTTGAGGTAGTGCATACAACTATTAACGGTATAGGTGAGAGAATGGGGAATGCTGATCTTGCCCAGACAGCATTAGCGTTAAAGGCATTGTATGGCTTAAACATAAATCTAAGATTTGAAAAGCTTTACGAGCTATCTAGACTTGTAGAGGAGCTATCAGGCGTTAAGCTACCACCAAACGCTCCAGTAATTGGGGAGCGAATATATTGGATAGAGTCTGGAATTGTTGCTTCATGGTGGCTTCAAGTAATGAATAGCAACCCCCTCATCATGTTTCCCTACCATTGGAGTCTAATAGGACAAAACCCTCCAGAAATAGTTTTAGGTAAGAAGAGCGGTGTTGGAAATGTACAGTACATGCTGAATAAGATTGGAGTAAATATATCTGAAGAGAAAATCACGCAGTTACTAACAAGCATTAAGGAATACTCCGTTAAAAAGAGGGGACCATTAACAATCGACGAGTTTAAAAACCTTCTAGAGAAAGTTACTCAGTAAACTCTCCTAATATTAGAAGCACATTAACAGCTACATTAGCATTAATACTTTTCTAGAACTCCACTGGTTACCTCCATCTATTTCTCTGCTTAAAATCGTGAAATAGCTCTGATTGATTTAAGCTATCTATTACCACAGTAACTTAAGAAGCTAAATATAATACGTTAATCTACTAGCTTCTCATCTTCAACAGTAATGTTTAAAATTCCTCAATTTTCATAGTGTTTATGGCTTCTAAGCCTATTGTTCAGTAACTGCTTCTCTATTTAGAAATGTTAAAGAAGGCTTTTGGGATAGCTTAGTTTCAATGTGTCTTTATGGAAGTGTTGTTCGAGGTAGCTTTAATGAGGAGAGTGATATTGATGTTCTTCTTGTCATATCCAATCTTCCCCTAGAGATTGATTTAAGAATTGCTAGAGTTACTGATTTAAAAATGGAGATTAAGAAAACTGAAATCTACATGATGCTTAAATCAAGAAGGCTTCCTACATTAATGTCCGACGTTATTCTAACACCTGAGGAAGTATCTAGCCATCAACTAATACTTCTAGATATAGTTGAGGATGGTTTAATTCTATATGATAAAGATTGATTTCTCTCAAGAGAGTTAAGCATCTTAAAGAATAGGCTTAATGAGCTTAGCGCAAGAAGAGTTGGGGGAGTATGAATTCTTAAACCAGATTTAAAGCTTGGAGATGTTGTAAGAATATGATAAATATAGAGATGGCTAGGGACTACTTTTATAGATCGGAGAGATGTTTACGTGAAACATCGTTGGAGGATGGAGATTATGCTGGGGCTATTAGACGCAGTCAAGAAGCTTTAGAGATGGCTGTAAAATCTCTTTTAAGAGTATTAGCTATTGAGTATCCACGTACCCCATACTGTATGTTGGGTTGGCAGTTCTCATTTATTAATAGAAAAGTTTATTAGATTAACTTTATTGTGTCTAGTATGGTTTCAGCAGATATTGCTGATGAGGCTGAGAGAAGAGCTTATAATTATCTTTCAACCCGTAAAACCCTTTCCTGCTCGCAAACTGTGTTATTAACTATTCAGGAGGTTTTCGGCGTTAGGGATGATTTGATGGTTAAGGCTGTTGGACCATTAGCTGGTGGAAGTAGAGTATATTCTCTATGTGGAGCTCTTATAGGTGGTGCTATTGCTTTAGGTATGTTTTTCGGCTCTGAAAAGCTTGATGACTTTGATGCATTAGTAAAGTCCTATGAGCCTATTAAGGATTACTATAGAAGATTTGAAAAAGAGTTTGGAAGTAGGTATTGTATTGCTATTATCGGCTATGATCTTAATAATCCCAGTGAGAGACAGAAATGGCTTGACTCAGGTGGATGGGAGAAATGCTCAAGACTTTGCGGTAAAGCTGCCCGAATGGTTGCTGAAATAATTATAAGTAGAAAGCAAGCTTAAAATCTATAGCTAATTTACTTCATAAGCTTCTAATTTATGCTGTAAGTATAGTGTTGCATGTAATGATTGGAATCCTGATCGACTTATAAATTCAACATTATCCAGCTTCCCTCTACTTACGGTAAAGCTATATCTAAGGATTTGCTTGATCTTATCATTTTACTCTCGATTTCTTCAATATGTAAGCCTCCAATTAGTGGAGGTAATACATCTATTTTATCATGGTTAGATCTTAACCCTTATCAGTGAAATTTTAATGGGGTGTTGATGCTGTATTAGTTAAGATCTAAATGTAGGGGTGGATTTAAGATTTTGAAATTAATATTTAGCTGATTGTACTGTTAATTTATACTTATAGGATATACTCCATATTTAGCCGCGTATTTATACATTACATATATTTTTTCAGGGTTTGTGTCTGGCTGTAGGTTATGTGCTGGAGCTAGAATGTATCCTCCTCCAGGAGCTAAATCTCTAATCCTATTTTTAACCTCCTCCTTAACCTCCTCAATGCTTCCTCTAAACGACATAACTTTCTGCAGATCTACTCCTCCATGGAAGCATATTTTGCTACCGTATTCTGCCTTCAGCTCTTTTGAATTCATTCCGCGAGCTAGTGGCTGTATTGGGTTTAGTATATCTATACCTATCTCGATAAGGTCATGTATTATGGGTCTTAAGGCTCCGCAGCTATGATGAAATACTTTAACGCTTGAAGCTTTACTCTTTATGAAGCTAACTATTTTAGCATATCTAGGCTTTATTATTTTCCTCCATGTATTTGGTGATATCAGCATTCCATGCTGATGAGCTACATCACATGCTGGAGCATATACTATCTGAATATAGTCCTTTACCTCGTCGAGAAATACATCGTAAAATCCTATTATTATACTGCATACCTTATCTAGGTATGCCTCAATAAGTTTAGGGTTTGTAACTATGTATTTTAGAAAGTTTCTAAATCCTATTAGGCTTAATGCCGGATCTAAATCTATGGAGGGAGGTGTTGGAAACCCCATTACTGCATACTCCGTCTCCTCACATAGCTTTCTAGCTGCATTCAGAACACCATCTATCCTACCCTCCGCATACGGATCTGGCCAGCTATATTCTTCAAGCTCCTCAGCTTCAGATATGTTTTCAAGAGGTGGCTTAACATACTCTAAGTATTCCCCAATCCATTTAAATCCTCTACCCCACTCATCTATGATAGTTCCGTCAGGAAGCTTTTTTGAAACCCATCTTTTAGGACGTTTTAAATATACCCTTCTAAAATCTATGTTTAAAGCCTTCAATACCTTCTCAGATACTTTTAACGGTTCAGCCCATGACCAGTTAACATCATCATCCTCGCTTATCCCAAGATAATTCTTAAGCTTCCTATATGCTGATGGTGTTGTCCAGAAGTCTAACGGTACCCTATCAGGCTCTCTACGCTCAACAGCTAGCAGTACTCTCTCCCTAGGCTTCATAGCTTTTAAAGTAGGGTATTACCTGCTTCTCAAGATATGATATTGTCTCCTCAAAGTTTACTGGAAACGGTAGTGCTATGAATAGTTTAACTCCAGCTTTAAGGTACTCCTCAATCCTACCTATAGCTTCATCAGGTGTTCCTGCAGCTGTAACTGCTTCAACTGCTTCTAGCGGTATTTTATCAGCAATGCTGTAAAGCTTATCCAGCTGCTCCCTCGTAAAGTTTGTATTCCATATGTCGAAGGCTTCATCAGCAAGCTTTCCATATCCAAGATCTCTAAGAAGCCTGCTGCGGAGTGCAAGCACAACTCTAGTTCTTTCTACAAGTACCTGCCTAGCCTTCTCACCATCTCTCGATATACTTGTAAAAACCATTACTGCAGCATCTATATCCTCAGGGTTTCTACCAGCCTTCCTAGCGTGGAGATATATATCCTCTATGCTTCTCCTATATGTTTTAGGAGACTCCACCCATGGTATCCATCCATCGCCAAGCTCCCCTATAAGTCTCCTCATCCTAGGCCCATAACCCCCAATATATATTGGGGGTCTACGTATCGGCTTAAAGCTTAGAAATGCATCTTTAAGCTTAAAGTATCTGCCGTTAAATGATGCTGGCTTCTCCCTTGTTGAATCCCACAGCATCCTTATTACTCTTACCCCCTCCTCAAGTATTGATGCTGGCTTATCCCATTTAACATCCGGAATTGGATCTAGATTAAACGCTTCACCAGCACCTAACGCAAGTACAGCTCTACCCTTCGTTAACTGGTCTAACGTAGCTATTATATGAGCTATCGTGGCAGGATGTCTTCTTAAAACATCTGAAACCCCAGGTGTAAGCTTAACCCTACTAGTGTTTAAACCTATAGCTGTAAGTAATGTATAGACATCCCACGGCGGATCCTTAAGAAATCTTTCATCCAATGGATGGAATAAATGGTCTGGAAGCGATATAATGTCAAATCCAGCCTTCTCAGCCAAAACAGCATATTGAATTGTCCTCCAAATATCTCCATAAGTAATTATTTGACATCCAAATCTTAAACTCATAAAACCACAAATCAAAAATAATAGCTAGATTAAATACTTTACTCTTAATAAGGATTCTCATGGATGAGAATACTAATATGCTTCAGCTTATTAAGTCTATTATTATAGTTAGTTCATAAATAAACTAGGTATAATGCTTTAATATGGGGTGTGTCCAACTACTTATAAGTTTTTCTAGCATAATCTTGGATACGGTAGCTTAGAAGTTGATGTGTGGTGTTGTTGGGTTTATGATGTGAATAGGTTAACATACTGCATTTTTAAAACCTCATTAAATCTATGTGGTATCTTTTTTTTAAAACTTTTGTGATGGCTTTTAGCGTCTTGTAAACTTAAGCATGTTTTATCACCTCTATTATTGGTATTGTATTTTCTATGAATTCTTTTGCTTTAACTCTTCTATTTATCCATGTTTCGTTCAGCATTATCATTATTGATTTTAGAAGCATTTTTGCATGTTCTTCATCGCATTCATCCTTAATGCATGGTATGTAGTTATCGAATAGCCTAGTTCTATCCTTAACATACTCTATTATCCTCTCCATTAAATTCCTAACTTCAATACTGTATACTCCATGTCTTAAATTGAGAATTCTGCATGAAGCCCTATAATAGGGTGCTCCATCAGTCAATATAATTATATTTGAGCCGCAGAGAGCCTTAACCCTCTTAATGAATATTAGTGATGTTAGTATGTTAGCAACATCGAAAGTCATCATGTATACGATCCTCCTCAAGTAGGGCTTGAAGGCAATATACAATATCCTCTCCCTAGAACCTATCTAATCAGTATCATCAACCAGCAAAACCCTAGCATTCCTACGAATACTCTTATCAGGGAATAGAAAACATAAAGATCTAAACCATGATAGTATAGATTTATGACCTAAATATTATGAAGCTTAAAATATCTGAGGCAGCTCTTGAAGAGTACGAACGAAATATATTAAGCACCATAAACAATTAGGATAAATGGGGTTCTCTCCCTAACAAACTTAATAACTTTGGACATAGTTTCACCATAGATAAGGAGAGAAACCCCAGATAAAGCTTAAGTTTACAAGACGGCTTTTAGCTAGATAATGTACAGTAGCTTAACTATTAACTCTAATTTGGACTCTAGTATTCAGTAATTATTGTAGAGCCATCTTACAGTATTTTAGCAGCATACTATGATTCTAGGATTATTCTGTTCTTGCCGACTCCATCCTTCTCGTCTCTACTCTATCCCAAATACTGTTAATGCTTCGAATACCCCCTCCCCAACCTATACGAGTATAGGGATTCATCATACATTTTATCCCTTATTCTTGCTCCATATCCCCTTGGGCTTGTTAAACCCCTCCTTATAATGGATATCCCTTAGAAGCTATTGTGTTCAGCACGGGCTTAGCGTCGAATACTCCATCACCAATCATGAATCCTAAACCCTCAGGTATACTCCTAACAAACTCCACCTCAGAACTTGTTAGCTCTGCATGTACTGGGAATAGTGTGCTACACTCCTCACCCTCACATCAATGAATAGTTCATGAAGCCTCCCCAACCAGTCAGAGAGCTTGTTGAGTCTACTACTGAGTACTCTATGAGGTTAAGGAGCCTGAAGATTATTTTCAAAACCTCCCCACAATACCTCCATGCCCCCAGTAGTGTAGTGTGGATTTAGGAATTCTAACACCGATGAGGGATAATTCCCCAGCATACCTTAAGCCTGCCTTAAAAACCTCCTTTAAAACCAATGCCTCCACATAAAGCCTAGGAAACCTCCAAAACCTCCCACTAATCCTTGAATCAATATCCATAAAATCCAAAACATAATCTAAACATCAAGAAGCCGACATCATAAACCCTAACATCCCACCTCCTAAGCATAAGGAGAAACATCAAAAACTAAAATAATAGTTGGACAGCCCTTAATATGGTAAGTTTTAAGTTAAACTCTGCAAGATATCTTTATTCAAAAGCCATTTCCATAAAGGTATGTATTTAATTGTTTTATTGTTGATATTTAGCTTATCCTCATAATTCCATGTAATCACTATTAGGTTTTTACATTTTAATTCATCGCTTGCCTTTACTAATGCCTTAATCTCTCTCCTATCAATTTCCCTCTTACTGGAAATGTATGTAACCTGTATTAGTTGTTTTATTTGTAGGCCTTCTTTTAAAACAAAGTCAACCTCGTTTTGTTGATGGTCTTTCCAGTAGAAAAATTCTAGGTCATTATACCAGTAATTTTTCTTTCTTAATAGTTCAATAGCAACTAGATTCTCCATTAATTTACCATGCCTTTCAGTAGTTTTAAACGATATGGTGTTAACTAAGCCATTATCTATACAGTAAATTTTCTTTGGTGCAATAATTTGTTGCTTTAGTTTTGGTGAGTATCTTTCAAGGATGAAGAATAGGTATGAGCTTTCTAAAGCGTCGATCCAGTTTTTAACTGTATGGACATCTTTAACCTCAAAAATATGTGAGAGCTTTCTTATAGTAAATTCTGAAGCAATATTGGATATTAAGTACTTTGTAAACTCTTTAAATGTTTCTTTCATCCGTATTTTAATTCTTCTCAATACATCTTTTTCAATTATATCACTATATATCCTTACGAGAATTCCCCTTCCAAACATGTATGCTTCAGGCATTCCGCCGATTTTCATGTATTCCTCAAAGAATCTCTTAATCTCCGCCGTCTTTCTTGTTGAGTAGAAATCCTCCTTAGATAAGTCTACACCCTTAAAGCTGAGATATTCTCTAAAGCTGAAGGGTGTTAATGTAAAGTCGATATGTCTTCCAGTTAGATGAGTTGCAAGCTCCCCACTTAAAAGCTTCGAGTTGCTTCCAGTAATTATAACTCTTTTAGTTCTTCTTAACCTGTTTGCGAAAAGCTCCCATCCTTCAACGTTCTGCGGCTCATCCAGGATAATATAATCTACATCTCCGTAGAGCTCGTAAAAAGCTTGAAGAACCAAATCTAAATCTTTAGCTTTAACACCGTATAATCGTTCATCATCAAAATTAATGTATCCGAACAGTTCACCTTTAGAAATCTGCCATGAAAAAACAGATTTCCCACCTCTCCTTATTCCTAAGATAGCTAGGATATTGGGATGTGTAAGAAACCTTTTTAAACTATTTATTTCAGGTTCTCGATCTATTATTCTTTCATTCCTAAACTTTTCCTCCACCTCCTCCCTTTGAGATATAACTACCCTCTTAACCTCTTCTAGATTCATAATGCAGTATCTGCAAACTTTTTTAAAAAGTTTGTGGTTGTAGAGTAAGTTAGCCTCAAACCAATAATTTTAGAATCTTAATACCTAGCTTCAATCTTAAACATCTATATGAGCTTTAATATGCTGCTAAGTAGCTGTCTTTAAGGTTTATGGTGATTGGAATAGATAATGTGGGCTTTGTTCTTAATACTGTTGAAGAGCTTTACGTGTTTGGAGGCTTTCATCATTTAGGTAGGGGGTTAATACCAGGATTCAATGTATTTTTTCTGTTTTTCTGTTAGTTTATCTATTTCTACTCCAAGTGTTTTCAGCTTTAACTCCGCTATTTTAGCATCGATTTCATGAGGAACCTTATAGACTTTTCTTTCAAGCCTCCCCCTATTCTTAACCAGGTATTTTACACATTCAGCCTGTAGTGAGAAGCTTAAATCCATTATTTCAGCTGCATGTCCCTGCCCACATGCTAAATTTACAAGTCTACCCTTACCTAGGAGATATATGGTTTTACCGTTTTTAAGCTTATACTTTCTAACCATGTATGTATTGTATGGTGTTTGGAAGAACCTCATATCCTTCTTCTCCACAGCCTCCATCTCCAGGTCTCTTACTGAAACCTCAACATCGAAATGTCCAGCATTTGCAAGTATGCATTTATCCTTCATATTCCTTAAATGCTCCACAGTAACTACATCTATATTTCCAGTAGCTGTTACCACTATGTCAGCTATCTTAACGGCTTCAATCATCCTCATAACCCTAAACCCATCCATACATGCCTCCACAGCTCTAACCGGATTAACCTCAGTAACTATTACGTTTGCGCCCATACCCCTAAATCTCTGGGCAACTCCTCTACCAACCCATCCATACCCAGCAACAACAACTGTTTTCCCAGCTATAACTGTGTTTGTAGCGTTTAGGAATCCGAATACTGCTGATTCACCAGTACCGTATCTATTATCGAATAGATACTTCATCATAGCATTATTAACAGCTATAGCTGGAAACTTTAGTAAGCCATCCCTCTCAAGCCCCCTCAACCTTCTAACACCTGTTGTTGTTTCCTCACATACACCATATACATAGCCTATCTTCTCAGGATATTCTCTATGTAGGGTTATGGTTAGATCAGCTCCATCATCAATAATTATGTTAGGGGATTTATCAATTACCCTCCTAATATTCTCCATATACTCCTCCTCAGTCTCCCCCCTCCATGCATATATGTATGCATAATCTGATAATGCAGCTGCAACAGCATCCTGTGTACTTTCAGGGTTTGAAGCGCAAACGTAAACTTCAGCTCCAGCATCAGTAAGTGTTTTAACTAGTACAGCTGTTTTACCCTCAATATGTAGGCAGGCACCGATTCTAACATCCTTGAGAACCTGCTCACTTATAAGCTCCTCCCTTACAATCTTTAGTATAGGCATCCAATCCTCAGCCCACTCAATAAGGTCCATACCGATCGATTTAAGACCAAGATCCTTAACGATGGAGCTCATAATAGTAAAGTATACGGTAAAATTAAAATCTTCCTGTAGTTCCCCATAAACCTAGAAATACCTACTATTCACATATTCCCCAACATTGCCTCACCCCTCATCAATTCAAGCTTAAGCCCACCCTGCTAATAATCTGTTTAATAATCATTAATCATAGTGCTGTATAGATTAAGTAGCCAAGAGGTTCTTTACATCGGCTTTACCATTATAACTTTGCTCTAGCCTTGCTTTGTTGATTCTGAATTAACTCCATTATGTACTACATCCCCCAATCTTCCCTGCTTCAGCAGGCTTAAATTATCTCAGCCATTCTTCCTTAACTACCTATCTCTAAACATGTGAAGCTTAAAGCCAATATGAACATGTGTTTAAGAGCTGTAGTAGCTGAACTGTAATTTAGCATAATGTATTTAGTCTTCAATGTATTGGTAGCTGATAATGTTAAGCTTAGACCTAATGAATCCATTCATTTTAAATTCCATTATTTAGGTCTGGCAGCTTAGCATATTGTGTCTGACTTCCTAAGCTGTCATGTTCCAGTATCTTAGCGTTAAGCATATAAGGTAGCTATATACTATTTAGTAATGCATAGTGAGGAAATAGAGGGTCTTGCTAATAAGATAAGGGATGCTCTGCAGAGGGGGAGGTATCGTACTGCATTGAAATATATTGATGAAGCCTCAGGAAAAATAGATTCAGCTGAGCTTTGGCTTACGAAGGGTTATGTTTATGCATGTCTTAACAGTTATGAGGATGCTTTAAAATGCTATGATAAAGCTTTAGAAATGGATTCAAGTATAGCTGAAGCATGGAATAATAAGGGTGTAGCTTTACTTCAAACCGGTAGGTATGAGGAAGCATTGGAACACCTTACTAAAGCCTCAGAGCTAAACCCTCTAAGCACTGTTATCATGATAAATAAGGCTGAAGTCCTCCGTAAGCTTGGAAGGCTGGAGGAAGCTATTAAATGCTATGATGAAATTATAGATTTAGATCCGAGAATTGTTTCAGCATGGATTCATAAGGGGGATATTCTCCTGGAGAAAAACGTATTGGAGGATGCTCTTAAATGCTATGAGAGGGCTGTTGATGAAAATCCAGCGTACATTATGGGATGGGTGAAGGTAACCTCAACCCTAAGAAAGCTAGGTAGGGAGGGGGATGCTGAAGAAATTGGGAAGATTATGAAGATAGTTTCTAAAATATACAGTCTTCTCAGTAGGGGTAACTATAAGTCAGCCTTAAAAAAGTCTGTTAAAGTAGTGGATTTAAGACCTCACCTCCCATTTGCATGGAGGTTAAAGGGAACAATTCTTTTATACATGGGGGAAAAGCATGAAGCATTGAAATGTTTTGATGAGGTATTAAGAATAAAGCCTAAGGATATAGCTTCACTAATACATAAGGGGGAAATACTTGTAAGCTGTGAAAGGTATGGTGATGCGAAGGAATGTTTCTTAAAAGCGGTTAAAATAGGTAGATGCAGTGAGAGAGCACTATATGGAGCTGCTGTAGCATCATTTATGCTTAGCGAATATGAGGAGGCTGAAAGCTATATTGAGAATATTCTTAAAATAAATCCTAGAAACTACGAGTCAATACTTATTAAAGCCCTAATTCTAGCACAGCGTGGAGACTATGATGGAATGAGGGAGAACATAATGAAGGTATATAGGATAGATAAGCATGGAGTAATAAGGAATCTGGAAGCATTAACATATGAGCAGATGAAGAAGCTAAACATAAACATAACAGTTACTAAGTGTAGAAGAATTCTATGTAGGGCAAAAACACTAACCATCAAATACGTAGAGGGTGAAGCTGAGAAAACAATAGTACTTAAAGAATGCAGCCATAAATAAAAATTAAGATTTAAAGTATTTTTACTCCGAAGAATTGCTGGGATATCATTGCTGCTGCGAAGAATATGCAAAGCATCCAGAATATTATTAGGGCTATGTATTCCCATGCTCCAGGCTTCAGCTCTTTAGGAAGCTTAGTATTTAAGTATAGGACTGCAGGTACGTAGAATATAGCTGCTATATTGGCCATGTTAGCAGCTATCAGTAGTAGAATTAGTGGGGCTGCCTGCCACATCGCCCATGAAGCGAATATAATGTAGGCTATGTTAAGCGTGTAGTATAGAATTCTTATATCGTCCTTAAAGAATTTCCTAACCCCCCTATGTATCCATGCAGTATCTGTAGTTGTTCTAATAAGTATATCAAGTACTCCAAGCTGTGTCGGCATTAAACATGCAATACCTACAAGCGATATGAAGTAGAATCCCCATGGACCAACCTTAGCTGCAAACTGGGTAGCTATATGTGCAGCTATACCCCATGCAGGTAGTGATGTACCGATCTTTGTAACTGAGCGTACTGCAAGTGCTGGTAGAAACATTCCAAGTAGGGCTCCTGTGAAGAATATGCCGTATTGGTCGTATTTAAGTATTCTAACCCATCTCTTCCATGTTTCAAGATTTTCCCTCGTTATTTTAAACATTTTACCTGAGGGTGATATCGGTATCTTCTTACCTCCAATAGCTGCAGGTATGTATCCAACTAAGTTGCCTACACCGTATCCCTTATCCCTATAGTAGCCGCTTGTAAGGATGTTAAGACCTGTTGCATAGCCTATATATCCCCACCATCCACCTAGGAGAAGGGCATCAACACCCTTCGGTATATATCCCACACTTACAACACCTGTAGCAGCTTCACTTAAAGCCTCCCACGTTACTGTAAGAGGTGCTATAATGAATATCATGGAGAAAAGGGTGAATCCAACACCGAAAACCCAGTTAAATATTTCAAGAGTTCTCTCAATTTTACGTCCAATAGCTAAAACTAATAAACATATTAGGAAGAGAACTACACCTGTATATCTTACTAGATCAGCATGCTCAGGTCCAGGTATTCTCCCAAGAACCATCGCTAATACTCCTGTTGCTGAAGCTGAAGCCCATCCAGGCCACATCCATCCAAGCCAGGCAAGTACTATGATGGCTGGAGACCAGAACCATGCTCCTGGAGGTACTCTATTAAGATATCTTGTAGCAGATTCACCTGTAGCTATTGTTATTCTTGCAAAGCTGCAATTCCATACTGTTTGTAGAAGTGCTCCAAGCCACACCATCCAGAATAGATATAGTCCATAAGCAGCTGCAACACTAGGCCCCATAAGCCACTCTCCACTACCTATAGATACACCGAGAACAATAACAGCAGGTCCAAGAACCTTAGTTATTAAATTACCTGTTGTCAGCTTTGGAACTCCGAAAACCTCTTCAGGTGTTGGAAGCTTATCAATAACCTCTATAGGCTCAATACCGAACTTAAAAGTTTCCCCAGACATACAATTAACCCCAGAACTCTCTACCTTTACACTTATAAACTTTGCGTTTAAAAGTAATATGGCTCTGTTAAGTTAGAGCTATATTGAATTATTAGGTTTTTAGTTAGGCTGATAGGGTTATGAATGGATTATTAAAGAAGAGTAGAATCCATATTTGGAGTATTGGTTAATTGGTTTGAATATGCTAAAGTAGGCTTAATGGCTGGAGCCGCATTAGAATAGATTCAGCAATAATATTTCTGGCAGAAATTATTTGGGGACAGTTACTTCATGAGTTTAAGATATTCTACAAGGACTGGCAACGTAAATACTGTATTTAAACTTCTAAGTTATTACACTTTTCCATATCGTCTTGTAAACTTAAGCTTGTGGTTTAATTCTCTTATTTGACCAGTCAATTGGGCTTAAGCTTTATTTGGGGGTTCTCTCCTTATCTATGGTGAGACTATGTCTAAAGTTGTTAGATTTG
>Ga0078972_1012429_pt1 | contig 14649 bp, 8 predicted proteins | sample YelNatPaOPGAMG01_FD_67568 | JGI IMG/M metagenome (GOLD analysis project Ga0078972, IMG submission 67568) | Hot spring thermophilic microbial communities from Obsidian Pool, Yellowstone National Park, USA - OP-RAMG-01 (SPADES assembly) (version 2) | ecosystem: Environmental > Aquatic > Thermal... | reverse complement strand
ATGGATTACAGGAATCGGGCTAGGAGACAACCCCCGAGCAAGTTTTTCGCGCGGGGTTGCGTAACTCGGGTGAGCGGGGGGTGTGAACCCCCCGGTAGCACAACCGGGGGGTTCACACCCCCGCTCACCATGCTACCGGGGGGTTCATACCCCCCGCTCGCCAGAGTGCCGCAACCCCGCGCGAAAAATCCAGAGGCGCCCTTCTACCTTCTCTTGGGCTTGATTCGTTGGTGGTACGAAGTAAACTTTGATGCACCTCTTGCGCTTGCTGCCCTTGCGTTTGCTTCCCTCCGCTTTCGTCGTCATCCAGGAGAAGCCGACCAATCATGAAGTTGCCTTCCTCGCTTGCTGGTGCGGAAATGTCATCACTCGATCCGACGCATCCCAGCCTCGAATCGTCGTCGATCCGTCGCCTGCCGTTGACGCCGGTCGGCGGTCGGTATTGGCTGCGGGCCAAGCAAAGGAGGGCGGCGACCGATGTCGCCGTAAAGGGCGAACAGCCTTCGTTGTCCATATCACGGTCGCGGCGTCTGCGCCGCTGCGGCCGAAGGGTCATGCTTTGGGTCTTGTTCTGGTACGTGGCCTTTCAGATGGCGCCCACCTTTCTCAAGGATCGCTGGCACCGGATCGGCCCGTATTACGAACTCAACAAGTGGCCGGCGCTGGAACAGCTAGTGGCGGAAGAGCCTAATCGCCCGCTTCTGGTGATGGTGGGCAGTTCGCGGACTGCCTGGGATTTTCAAGCTAGCGCTCTTGATGGCATGCCGGACAGCGACGGCCGGCCGATGCTCGTCTACAATTTTGGCGTCCCTTCCACTGGCCCCTGTTTTCAATTGTTTTGCCTGCGTGACATGCTGGCCAAGGGTATTCGGCCGCGCTTCTTGCTGGTTGAATTTTTGCCGGCCCTGTTGTGCGAGCCGCGGCGCGGCGTCCTCAGCGAAGACAGTATGCTCGAATTTGAGAGCCTTAGCGCCCATCGGATGTGGCAATGGATGCCCTATCTCCACCGTCCGAAAAAATGGGCCAATCTTTGGCTCGAAGCGCGCGTCGCTCCGTGTTACGTTTTCCGCAATCACATTATCGCCGAACTGAAAGCGCTGGTCACCGGCCAGCCTATGCCCAAACATGGCCCTTTTGATAACCGCGGCTGGCACATCGCCCTGCCTGCGCTTGATCCTCTGGTGCATGAGAATGCCTTGAAGGCCGCTCGCGCCGGCTACGGGCCGGGACTCATGCAGTTTCGCTTGGGCAAAGCTCCGTATCGGGCCATCCACGAACTGTTCGAGCTGTGTCGCCGTGAAAAAATCCCGACCGCCTTGGTGCTCATGCCGGAAGATTCCCACTTTCGCAGCTGGTATTCCGATGAGGCCAAGACGGCGGTACGCCATCTGCTTGCGGAATTGAAACAAACCTACGGCGTCGAGTGCATTGACGCCCAATGCTGGCTGCCCGATGAGGATTTTGAAGACGGTCACCACGCCCTGTTGGATGGCGCCCTTCTTTTTACTCAACGCATCCGTGCCGAGCTTCCCCGGCTCTTTGCCCAATCCGAAGCGGTGAAGTCCGATTGACACATGAAAGCCGGCAGAGCTAGAATCTTCCCGCATTTATCCGTTTCACCCGGGGCCCTTGCTGGCGCTGCGGGCTTTGTGCTGCGGGCCCTTGCTGGCGCTGCGGGCTTTCTGCTGCGGGCTTTGTGCTGCGGGCTTGACAGGGGAGCGAGAGAGGGAGGTCTTTCGGTGACGCTGCGCGACTACGACGTGATCGTCGTCGGAGCGGGCTTTTATGGCGCAACCATTGCGGAGCGTACGGCCGCTGTGCTTGGCCGCAAAGTCTGCGTGGTGGAACGCCGTAATCATATCGGCGGCAATTGCTATTCCGAAATCGATCCCTCTACCGGTATCGAGCACCATAAGTACGGCTCACACCTGTTCCACACCAACAGTGAAGAAGTCTGGCGCTACCTGCATCGCTTTACCACGTTCACCTCTTATCGGCATCGCGTGCTGACGGTCCACAAAGGGCAGGTTTACCCGATGCCTATTAATCTGGAGACAATCTGTGCATTTTTCGGACGCTACATGACACCCTCGGAGGCGCGCGAACTGATCCGCCAACAGACCCGCCCCCATGCCCACGCCTACGCCCATAATCTGGAAGAGAAGGCAATCGCACTGGTCGGCCGGCCACTCTACGAAGCGTTCATCCGCGGCTATACCAAAAAACAGTGGCAGACCGATCCGCGCCAATTGCCGGCGAGCATCATCACCCGGCTGCCGGTGCGCTTCAACTTTGAGCCGTATTATTTCACCGATAAGTACCAAGGGCTGCCAACGGACGGCTACACAACCCTGTTCCGCCGTATGCTCAATTCGCCTTTGATCGACGTCCGACTCGGCATTGATTTCTTTGACCTGCGCCAAGGGCTAGGGCCGCATCAACTGGTGGTCTATAGCGGGCCGATCGACCGCTATTTCGATTATCGGCTCGGCGAATTGGCCTGGCGAACGCTAGACTTTGAGCGCGAGGCGTTGGCGACCGAGGACTACCAGGGTGCAGCCGTCATTAACTACGCTGATGAGGACGTGCCTTATACACGTATCCACGAGTTTAAACATTTGCATCCCGAACGACATTATCCACCGGGCCGGACCCTCATCTGCCGTGAATATTCGCGTTTTGCCCGCCGCGGCGATGAGCCGTACTATCCAGTGAATACCGCCCGTGACCGCCAGTTGTTCGCGGCCTACAATCGGCTGGCCGGACGCGAGCACAACGTCCTCTTCGGCGGCCGGCTCGGTTCGTATCAGTACCTTGACATGCATCAGGCCGTCGCCGCCGCCCTCAGCGACTTCCGCAAAAAAGTTGTGCCCTTCTGGGCGCGAGCGCGCGTGTGTGCAGCCGTATGAGGGGCGTCTATGGCGGAGAAAGTCCTCCAGCGTATCGTGATGCCCCCCCGACGTCCGTTGATGCCGTTGTATTGCCGATTCGACGGCGAACCGTCGCAGCTGCGCAAACGAGGTCGGCGGACGGCCTTCCTCCCCGAAGGCGCAATTTTGCGGACGGATACGTGGTTTAACGCCTTTTTTGAGAGGTATTGGCGCGAACATACACACTTTTCGGGACTCGCTCTTCGGCTGCGCCTCAGTGGAGCCGGCGTCCTGCGGCTTTATCGTCATTGCTCCGATGAAGAGCTGATTTTACTGCAAGAAATCACCTTCGGCGGCCCGGAGCGGGAATTGCGCATTGAGTTAGCAGATACGCGGCTGGCTTTGGGCCGCTTGGGCCTACTGTTCTTCGAGATGGAAGCTCGTTCGTCTTGCTTGGTGATGCATCGGGCAGAATGGACGGCCCGCGCGATGGAGATGCCCCCCCCTCGGCTGGCCGCCGGTTTTTGTACGTTCAACCGCCCGTCCTTGCTCCTCCGCAACGTCCAGGCCCTTCTTGCTGATGCGGAGGTTGCGGCGCTGCTGGAGCGCATCATCGTCGTCGATCAGGGCACGGCCAAAGTGCGCGAGCATCCGGCTTATCCTGCCCTAGCACGGGCCGCAGCAGGCCGATTCCAGCTTATTGAACAGGCCAATCACGGCGGGGCCGGAGGGTTCACGCGCTGTCTTCTGGAGGCCCAAAGTACGCCTTCCGCAACTCACGTCTTATTGATGGACGATGACATTGTTCTGGAGCCGGAATCCGTCTTCCGCGCCGCTGCCTTTTTGTCTCTGGCCCGCGGCGATTTGGCCGTGGGCGGCCATATGCTCGATCGCTCCCGCCCGCACCAGCTCGTCGAGACCGGCAGCTATTATCTGCCCGAACGGGTCCGCACCGATGAGCCGAGTCGCCGTCATCTGGACCGTGCCAGCGATTTGCTCCCATTTCTGGAACCACGTCTTCGGCATTACAACGGTTGGTGGTTCTTCGCCCTTCCGCTGGCCGTGTTAGGCCGAGCCGGTTTGCCGTTGCCGCTGTTTCTACGCGGTGATGATGTGGAGTTTGGCTGCCGGCTGATGCGGCAAGGCGTGCCAACGCTATCGCCGCCCGGCATCGCTGTGTGGCATGAGCCGTTCGAGCGAAAAGGGCATAGCTGGCACGCTTTTTATGAGTTGCGCAATCTGTTGATTGTCGGGGCTTTGCACTTCCCGATTGTTCGTGCCGCCACCGTGGCCCGCCAGTTTCTCAGCCGGCTGCTCGACGAGCTGTTGGCCTACGATTACTACGAAGCATGGCTGCTGTGTGAGGCCGTCGCGGCTTACTTGCGCGGTCCTAGGGCGCTGCGGCACCCGCCTCATGCCCATCACCATTATCTCCAGGCGGTAGGGGAAAAACTTGTGCAATGGCAACCCGCAGGAAGCCCGAGCGCTGATGAAGCAGTCGTCGCTCCGGCTCCCTGCGGGCGGCTCCGTCTTTCCCTTCGGGCCTGGCGCTGGTGGCTTGTGTTCCGCAATCTCTTGAGGCCGAGTCCCTCCCCCGACGCACAACCGCGAAAGGTGTTGCAAGGGCACGGCGAGCAATGGTATGACGTTGCCAGCGCCGACATCGTGGCCGTGGCGGAATCACATCGCACGCCTATCCTGGTGCTGCGCCGCTCGCGCGGCCGATTCGTCCGCTTGTTGCTGCGGGGAGGTTGGCTTGCACTTCGATTGCTTGGCAGTCATCGCCGCACCGTCCACCGCTGGCGGGCAAGCGCTTCCTCGCTGACGAGTCAGATGTTTTGGAGAGAACAGCTGTAGAGGAGATCATGCACAAAATCAAAGTGCTTTACTACAACTGGGCGGATTTCGAGGACGAACGGCAACACGGCGGCGGCGTATCCCTCTACCAACGGAACCTGATCGATGCCGCCGCCCAACGCGGCGACGAAGCGTGGTTCCTCAGTTCCGGTGCTTGTTATAGCCCGTTCTGGCGCCGGCCCTTCCTCCGTGAAGTGAAGGCCCGAACCAAGGGCGTTCGCAAGTTCGAGATCGTCAACTCGACCTTCGTCAGTCCCGGTCCCGTGGCATTTGGCCAGGATGCAGCTGCCTCACCGGAAATGGAGACGTTGTTCGCGGCCTTCCTGCGCGAACACGGCCCTTTTGACGTGGTTCATTTCAACAACCTTGAAGGCATCCCTCTGTCGTTTCTTCGTTTGGCCCGTGAGCACTCTTCCGCAGCGAAGATCATTTACAGCGTCCACAATTATTTTGCCTTCTGCCCACAAGTGAATTTGTGGTTCCAGGACCGGGCGGCCTGCTACGATTTCCACAACGGTCGCAAATGCGTCAATTGTCTGATACAGCCCCTACGCCCAAACCGCTACAAACGCTTCTATCGTTTCGAATACCTCCTGCGGAAGCTGGGTATCTCGCCACTGTCCGTGATGGATCGCTTCATCAACCGACTTGTCTTTGTCTTTTTGCGCAGCTGCTTCCACTGGATGATAAGGGCTTATGGCGGCGAAGGATTACAATCCAGCCCTTTGCCGATCACTCTTGTTTCGCGCCGCCCTACTCCCCCAGCGATGATCCTCGGAATGGAGGAAGCGGCCCACTTCGCGTCACGGCGACGCCTGTTCGTCACGGCCCTGAATACCTACGTCGATCATGTCTTGGCCGTGTCCCGACGAGTCGCCGAGTTGGTAGTCGGTTTTGGCATCGACCCGGCCAAAGTGCAAACGCTCTATATCGGTACACGCTTCGCCGAGGAGAAGAGAGAGAGGAAGAACGAACTACCCACCAGTAGCATAAACTGTCCGATGAGAGACCGGTCCCACTCGGCAGCTTCTCCTGTAGGTTCGCCGCTCCACATCGCCTATCTGGGTTACATGCGGCGCGATAAGGGATTTTTCTTCTTCCTTAATGCCCTCGAGAAGATGCCCAAGGCGCTGGCTGGCCGACTCGCCCTTACTTTTGCCGCCCGGATCGCTAATCCGCACGCTTATCAACGTATCAAGCGCATGGCCCACCGTTTCACCTCGGTTGCTTTCTACAACGGCTACACGCATTCCCAGCTGCGCGACATTCTCTCTACTATCCATCTCGCCGTCGTTCCGGTATTGTGGGAAGACAATTTACCTCAAATCGCTATGGAGTGTGTTCTTTCTGGCGTTCCCATCCTTACCTCGAATCGCGGCGGCGCTCAGGAGTTGCTCCATTGCCCCGAACTGACCTTCCAGGCAGGCTCGCGCACCGATTTTTACAGGAAACTTCAGGGCATCCTCGACAATCCGAACATTCTCTCTAACGCCCTGGCCGGCCGTATGCGGCTCTACACGCCCCACGAACATTACACTCTCTTACGAGAGAAGTATTATCTCGGCACCGCCGCGTCCGACGAGAACAAGGAAATGCTCCTGGTTAACGCTCTCCCGCCCGCAGCGCACGTAAGGACGTGAATGTCCTTTGTGGGGGTTGCGGGCGGGAGCGCGCTCTCTACGCCGCAACTCGTGCCGCTACCGGATGCCGTTGTCGCCACCACGCCAGGCAGTGACAAAGGCCCGTCACGATGTCTGTCGTCGGCTCATACTCCAGGTCGGCGCGGGCTTCGTCGATGTTAGCGAGACTGTGGCGCACGTCGCCAGGACGGGCATCGGTGTGGATCGGCTGAAGGTCGGTGCCGAGCAAGGTATTGAGGTGTTGCACTAACTCCAGCAACGAGGTGCGTCGGCCGCAGGCAATGTTGTAGACTTTGCTGTGGACGCCTGGGGCCTCAGCGGCCAACAAGTTTGCTCGCACAACATCGGCGACATACGTGAAATCGCGCGATTGATGGCCGTCGCCGTGGATGATGGGCCGGCGACCACTCGTCATCGCAGCGATGAATTTCGGGATCACCGCTGCATAGGGACTATCCGGTGATTGGCGAGGCCCGAAAACGTTAAAATAACGGAGTCGAACCGTCTCCAATCCGTACACGTCGGCAAAGGCGGCACAGTAATGTTCGCCGGCCAGCTTGGCCGCCGCGTAGGGCGACAAGGGCAGGGTCGGATCATCTTCGTGCTTGGGCAATTTCTGCGAGCCACCGTAGGCGCTGGAACTGGCAGCATAGACGACGCGACGCACTCCGGCGTCCCGCGCCGCCAACAACACGTGCAACGTGCCAGTGACGCAGGCATGGTGGGTGGCCAACGGATCGGCGATGCTGCGCGGCACCGACGCCAATGCCGCCTGATGGAAGACCACCTCGACACCTTCCATCGCCGTCCGTACCGTTTCCAGATCGGTAATATCGCCATCCAAAATGTGGACGTGACGGCGAACGTGCTCCAGATTGGCCAGGTCGCCGGTGCTGAAATTATCCAGTACGCGCACGGTCTCGCCGCGTTCTACCAAGGCTTCGACCAAGTGCGACCCGATGAATCCCGCTCCGCCGGTAACTAGACAGACGCTCATGCATGTCTCCTGTGATTGGGTAAGGGCCTTATGCTTTGACGATGCGGGCGCGGGGCGAGACACATTCTGCTGTAGCATTGCGTGTGTCGACAACGAGCGAGGTATTCTCGACAATGAAGTCCCAATCGTAAACCGAGTGATCGGTGACAATCACCACACAGTCTTGCTCGGCGAGGAACTCCGGCGACAGCGGCTGGCTGTCCATTTGCAAATGGTGATGCCGCATGGGCGGCAGGCTGGGGACATGCGGATCATTGTAGGAAACGACCGCGCCTTTAGCTTGCAGCATCTCCAAGATGGGGAAAGCGGGCGATTCGCGTGGATCGTCCACGTCTTTCTTATAGGCGACGCCGAGCACACACACTCGGCTCCCCTTGAGCGGTTTGCCCTCGTCGTTGAGAGCGTTCATCAAGCGTTCGACCACATATTGCGGCATGGTGGTATTGACCTCGCCGGCCAGCTCGATGAAGCGTGTGTTCAAGCCGTAGCGTCGGGCCGCCCACGTGAGATAAAACGGATCGATAGGGATACAATGCCCCCCCAAGCCAGGACCAGGGTAAAACGCCTGGAAGCCGAACGGCTTGGTTTGGGCGGCAGCGATCACCTCCCAGATATCAATTCCCATAGCTGTGAACACACTTTTCAGTTCGTTGACCAGGGCAATGTTGACGGCCCGATAGGTGTTTTCCAGGATCTTGCAGGCTTCAGCAACGCGCGTGCTGGAGACCGGGACAACGCCATCGACGACCGGCTCGTACAAGGCGACGGCCAACTTGAGGCACGTGTCGTTGAGCCCTCCAACTACTTTAGGGATGTTACGTGTAGCGTAATCTTTATTGCCCGGATCTTCGCGTTCGGGGCTGTAGGCGAGGAAGAAATCGCGACCAGCCTTGAGGCCGCTCTTTTCCAAAAGCGGCAGCAACAACTCTTCGGTGGTGCCGGGATAGGTGGTGCTTTCAAGGACGATAAGCTGTCCTGGCCGCAGGTACAGACGCAGCATGTTGGCCGTGTTGATGATGAAGGACAGGTCTGGCTCGCGCGCCTGGCCCAAAGGCGTGGGCACACAGATAAGGATAGCGTCGGCCGAGGCCAAGCGGCGTGGATCACTGGTGGCCTCGAAACGGCCCGAGCCGACCAATTCACTGATGCGTTCGGAACAGATATGGCCAATGTAGCTTACGCCGCAGTTGAGTTTGGCAATCTTGCCGGCGTCTATATCAAAGCCGAGAACGGGATAACCGCCCCAGGCGAAGGTTTCAGCCAAAGGCAGGCCGACATAGCCAAGTCCGATGATGGCCACGCGCGCCGTTCGCTCTTCAATGCGGCTGAATAACTCCTCAGCCAAAGACAGCGAAGAAGCCAAATCCAGTGTCATAACAAAACTCCCTTTTCCAAAAAGGACGGAATTTCTTCTAGGGCATGATTCCAAAGGAGCAAGTTGGAGAATGTTTGCTGCTTTTTGTCCTGCGGGGGCGCCCTCATGGGTGTACCGTCAGCGAATTTTCAATTCCGTCAGCATCCGCTGATACTCATTCTGCTCGGAAGGGTACAGAAGGCTCGCTTGCAGCCCTTGCTCCTGAGCTAGTTTGAGCACTTTGAAGGCGTTGGTTTTATCACTGACCTTGTAATGGGCACAGGCCAGGTGGAACAGATGCGCCGGCGAGGGCATGTCAGCGGCGGCGTCGCGGAAATCGGCCAAAGCGGCGGCATCGTGACCCAGCTTCAGGTGGACCAGGCCGCGCGTATCGAGCAGGTCGGCGCGGCGGCCGATACCGGCGATGGCGGCTTCGATCCGCAGTAACGCTTCCCGATGTTTCTCCGGATCGTTGGAACGCTGCACCAACAGCCAGGCCAGATTGTTCAAGGCCACAATGTTCTTCGGTTCATTCTCCGGCTGCAAAACCCGACGATACATGGCTTCCGCCTCGTCCCAACGGCCGCGCTGGCCGTATAGCTCGGCCAAGTGCAACATCAGGATCACGCTTTTGGGCTTGGACTCCAGCGCCTTGTTGAGGTACCGTTCGATAGTCTGGACTTGCTCCTCGCTGGCCGGTGCGCCGCTGGCTTGCATGGTACGCAATAAAGCGATGCTGGCGCCGCCGATGACCTCTGGCGAACACTTTCCCTCTTTCCATACTTGCAAACAGCGCTGGTAGGCCAAGGCGAACTTTTTCTGCCGCCGCATCGAATGGAGTACCAGCAACACTTCATCCGGATTGGCGTGCTTACGCTTGATGTGGTCCTCCAGGAGCTTGAGGGCTTTGTCACCGGCCTGTTGCTCTTCCAGGAGTCGGGCCCGCAGCTCGACGGCTGCAAAGGCATTTGGTTCGGGGCCGCGCTGTTCCTCCAGGGTTTCCAGCGCCTCTAGCGCTTTAGCCGCTTCGCGCAACTCCTTGTGCTCCAAAAGCGTCTGCACATAATACGCCAGGTGCCGCGGCGCCGGTTCTTTCTGATGAGCCAATTCGGACAGGATCGGCTTGGCCTTCAGCCATTCATTTTCACTTTCGTAAAGCATGGCCAGGATAAAACGGTCGTCCGCCGGCAGCGCCTTGGCCTGTTCCATTTCTTCCAACAACTCCCGCGCACGTTGGCGGAATGGGCGATGAGACGCTTGCGAGGCAAGCACGCGCGCCTGGAAACGGCGGTTATCCGAACTATCGGTGCGTTCCCGTTCGCTATCCCGGACGAGATTGCCATTGTCGTCCAACTTCAGACCGACCAAGGCCAACGCTTCGCGGAATCGGCCGTAATCGGTGCTGCTGGCCAGTACAAGGGCCAGGTGCCAGCGTGCCCAATCCACGTCTTCAGGGGAGGAACTTTGGACGCGTTTCTCCACGATATCGCGGAGCAACGGTTCGGCTTGGGCAAGTTTATTGGCGTTCCAGTAGAAGTTGGCCACGCGGCGCACTACGGCGGCATTGTGGCGGTAGCTGTTCAGGGCCTCCTCGTAGCGCGCTTGCGCCGACTTTTTGCGGCCGAGAACCTCGTAGCAGCGCCCCAAGGTCAGCTCGACCTGTTCGGGAGGGAGTCGGTGCTGGGCCAGGCGCAACACAGCTTCGGCGTCTTGCTCGCGTTTCTGGCGCGCCAGATACTGCACCAGGACCACGTAAGGTTCCGGTTCGCGCTGGGCCAATTCCACAGCGGCGCGCAGCTTCTTCTCTGCCTCTGGGTTGTTGGCTTCGGCCAGCACAAGCCCTTCCCATAAGACGGCGCGGAAATCGTGTGCATCCTTGTCTGAGCGGTTTTTGGCCAACAATTCCTGGGCGCGACGAGCGTCTTTGTGATGGGCTGCCACCGTTGCGGCCAAACGCCAAAGCTCGGAGCTGCCCAAGAGCGGCTCGCTGACCTTTTTCAATGCCCAGGCCGCTTCGCGTTGGGTCGCTTCTTCGTCGGGGTTATCGCGGAGCAACAGCTCGACATATTCGCGGACCACGCGCGGATTGGTTTCTCCTAGCTCGATGGCCCGGTGCAGATGAGCGCGGGCCTGGTCTTTGCGGTCGGCCAACATCTCCATATGGGCACGGGCCGTGTACACCAGCGGCCAATCCGGACGCAAGGCTTGCACACCGTCAAGAAGAGTACGAATTTCTTTCAGGAGATTTCCACGATCGTTTTTATCTGTTTTCTCCGCCTGCCACAGCAGCCGCAACGCCTCGCCCAGTCGGTGAAACGGCCCGTGGCCACCTTCAACGACGCGGATCGATTCGATGGCTTGGCGCACGCCTTCTTCGTCTTCCAGTTTGCGGGCCAGGTCAAACAACAGCATTTGCAAGCCCAGGTCGCTGCGATGGCTCGGCAGCTTGGCTACACGCTGCCACAGGGCCCGAGCCGCCCTCTCGTTTTTCAGACCTAGCTGAATGTCCGCCAAACCGCTCAACAATTGGGCCTGGTCCGCTTCCTTCTGGAAAGTATCGGCATCGCTGGCCAGGCGATTAATTGCCTCCTCGGCTGCTCGGCCTTTCTCCTCGGCCAACAATCGTGCTTCGGCCAGACGCAACAGCACCACACGGTCGCCCAATTGTTGTTTCGCCTCCGCGAGCAGTTTTCGGGCTTTGGCGAGACTGTCTCCTTTCTTGTCGTGCAGCTCCAGCAAGATGCGGGCCGTCCACAATTCACTGCTGTTTTTCCAGGGCTTCTCTGCCTGGGCCGCAATCAGGGTTTGGCGCGCTTCGTCCAGGTCGCCTTGCAGCATCAGCCATTGGGCCTTGGCGAGCGGCACTTCAACCGCGTCTGGATTGAGCCTTTCCGCAGTCCGCAGCACGATTTGAAAGTTAGTCCAATTGGGTTGCCCTTGTTGGACTTGCCGCTCCATTTCTATCCGGACATAGTCCAGCCATGCCTTGGCGGGGAGTTGCCGCGACTGGGCCAGGCGCTGAAAGATCTCCGCAGCTTTGTCGAAATGGTGCAACATCCACTCCGCCTGGGCCATGCCTAGCTGAGCAACGAGGGAATTCGGATCTTGATCGCGGAGACGTTCATAGGCCTTGAACATCTGCCCCGGTTCGGCGAGTTGTTGGTAGCACCGGCCGAGATAGCGGTTGATTTGCCCCGCCAATTCGGTTTGTCCGCCCAGTACCGTCCGCGCTTGTTCGAAGAGCGTGACCGCCTCCGACCAACGGCGCTCCAACATCAGCAGACGGGCCTTAAGGAAGTCGCACGCTGCCGGCGAGCCGCGTGTCTTCCGCGCTTCTTCGATCGCTTGACTTGCTTCTTTCAGCCACGCTTGTCGTTGTTCCCTTTGTTCTTCGGTAGCGAACGCTGCCGGTTCATCCTCTCTTCCTGGCGAAGCGACCGCGGCAGCCGTTGGGTAATCGAGATGTTCGACTTCGTCCAACAACAAGTTGACCTTGTGCCACAACAAGCGGAACAACGGTAGATCGACAGCTACCCGCCGCTGACGCTGGTAGTGCAGTTTCAAGCCCTGGCGGATGTATGTTAGCGCCTTCTGGCGATGCTTTTGTCGCTCCTTCTCCTTATCTCGTGTCGAGCCAGGAGCAAGGAGGGCGGCTTGGGTTTCCAAGCGTTCCAGGTCGGCGCCAGCCAACAGCGCGTCCAGCGTCTCGGGCGCCTGTTGCAATGCTATCTCCACATCGTTGGCCGCTTCCTTAAGGGGGACATGTTCGCTCGACGAGCCGCCTTCTGGAACGCTTTGAAAAGTGATCAGCCCAAAGTCCCGGCGATAGCGCCAGCGCATCAGATGGGCCTCGGCGGAGCGCGGATTGTTTTTCACCATTTCATCGATCGCTTGATTGGCTTGCCGTTGATTGGCTTTGAGGCGGTCGGGCCCGAGGCGCTCCTGTTTGCGCAGCAGGAGGGCGAAGAGGAGATAGTTGCTTTCGATCTGCGGTGCTTGTTGTTTGGCCAGGCGATAACAGCGCAAGGCCTTATCGGGCTGGTTTTCCACTTCCAGGAGTTGCCCGGCGTATCCGACGGCTTCGCCGCGTTCTGGGTCGAGTTTCGACTCGGTCGCGTCCGGTTCGGGCGGATTATTGAGGAAATCGCGGGTCACCAATTTCTCCAGGTGACTGCGGGCCATTTTATATTGATGCACTTCCAGGGCGGTCTTGACCAGGAGCCGCCGCAGCTCCGGCCGATTGTCGTCCTGGGCTAGCACTTCATCGAGCAGCCGCACCGCTTTTCCTCGTTCGCGCGGCGAGTCCGCGAACTCCTCGCTGGTCCACAGTTTGGCTAGTTGGGCCTTGGCCTCAAAGTCCTTGGGATTGAATTCGAGATAGCGCTGCAAATAACGGGCTTGCCGACGTACTTGTCCCTGCTCTTCGGCGCGCCGCGCTTGCCAAAGCAAGGAGTCAGCGATGCGACCATACTGAAAGTGATGGACGCCGAAAACGGCGCCGGTGGCAAACAACGAACTGAGCAAAAGCCCCAACAGGAGCTTGGTGTTGAGTTTACGCATGCGCAGTTATTCCTATGGGTTACAGAGTGCCGGACGTTGGGCGAGAGGGAAGGGAGTGTCCGCGGAGGCAAATAAACGGAAAAATTGGCGGTCATGACGCGGTTGCTCAGGCTGTTTTCACCAGGGTAAGGGGAGGTTTTTTCGGTACGGTCTTATCAACCCGGAGCGCCAGCGATAGGCTTCTTCGACCATCGCAGGCGCTCCGGCCCTCAGCGGCTCGTTTCTTCTAAGGAGCTTAGGCGGGCATCGCAGCTAGAGAACGGCGGCCTTTCCGCCATGAGGTCAAGCCGGCGAAACCCAGACCCAACAAGGACAATACCAGCGTAGACGGCTCCGGCGTGCCGGAGGTAGTGCCGCCGCCGCTGCTGCCGCCGGGCGTTACCTGCACGTAAGCAGCGATGCTGCCGGCGTTACTGGACGAGGGCGGCCCCGGCGGCGTGAAGCCGATTAGACTGACTGTAAACTTGTTGCCGTTTTGGGGATCTGTCCAGCTCTGGGTCGTACTGCCCGTGAAGGTGTTGGTAATGTTGGCGTTGGACTGCGAAAAAGTACCGCCCAGCTGACCGGTGAAAGTCATAGTAGTGCTTTGACCGGAAGCCGTATCGGTCAGCTGTAAGCTGACGGACCATTTCCCCCCGCTGCTCGTGAACGAATCCGGGGAAGTGTTCGGCGCCGTACTGGAAACTTTCAAGTTGGTGACCACCACATCGGAACTGTTGATAGCGTTGTGGGTCGGCTCATTCGAGAACGAGACCGTACCGTTACCCGTATCGGAGTGGATAAGCGGCTGAGAAGGCGTAAAGTTGTAACTCCAGCTGACATCGGGAGGCGGCGAAGGACTGGCCCATGCCGGCGTGCCTCCCAAGCACAAGAGACCGGCCGCCAAGGCGATTGCAAGAAGGGAACGTTTCATATTTTGTGGGTCCTTTCCTATCCGTAGTTTTGACCACACCAAACAAGAAGGGCGAACGATCTCGACACATCCATTCCAGAGGTCGTCTCAGGTGCCTGTCAGGAATTCCGAACCTAACACCTCCTGGACATCAGGGTCAATAGCAAGACCAGAACACCGGCGTCGGCCTCGTCGATTTCGCGAGCCTACTGTAAACACACCCTATAGTTGTGTCAAGCAGAGCATCGAGATCTTGCAGAGCTGGTGCTGGATTAGATCGAGCGGAGTTGCATAATTTGGGCGAGCGGGGTTGGGTTAACAGGGTGAGCGGGGGGTGTGAACCCCCCGGTAGCACAACTGGCGAGCGGGGGGTGTCAACCCCCCGGTAGCACACCCCCCCAGTAACACAACCGGGGGGTTGACACCCCCCGCTCGCCGGTTGTGTTACCGGGGGGGTGACACCCCCGCTCGCCTCCGGA
>Ga0078972_1012427_pt1 | contig 14651 bp, 15 predicted proteins | sample YelNatPaOPGAMG01_FD_67568 | JGI IMG/M metagenome (GOLD analysis project Ga0078972, IMG submission 67568) | Hot spring thermophilic microbial communities from Obsidian Pool, Yellowstone National Park, USA - OP-RAMG-01 (SPADES assembly) (version 2) | ecosystem: Environmental > Aquatic > Thermal... | reverse complement strand
CTTTGGTTAGCTCACCATGCAGGTGAAGCACGTTTTTACTACCTGCACGTTCGTGCAGGTTATCGACATTCTGGGTGATTACAAATACATTGAAGAGATTTTGTGCATCGGCAAGCGCTTTGTGGGCTGCATTGGGCTCAACGGCTGGCAGTTGTCGCCTTCGTTGGTTGTAGAACTCCAGCACGAGCTGTGGGTTTTTCTTCCATCCATCGATGCTTGCCACCTCCATAACGTCGTACTCTTCCCAGAGCCCTCCCATGTCGCGGAAAGTGCGAATGCCGCTTTCGGCACTAATGCCTGCTCCCGTGAGAACTATCAGTCGTTTACGTGTGGTCATAAATCGAAATGGATTTTATAGAAATTTTCAACATCCCTGTTAAGGGTTAGGTAGAAATTGTATGCTTCAACGGGATTAAATTCAAACTTAGTCCACTTATCGTAAAGCGTTTTGGTGCGGGCAATAATTTCCTTATCGAAAATGTTGGTTAACTGAATTATCCCGGTTTGCTCCTTGTTAATGAGTTTGCTTAGCAGCACGTAGTTTTCGCCTTCGGCCCATGAGCTAAGCGGGAAGCAGTCCTTTTTTAGTTTAAGTGTGAAATCGCATAGCTTGGCGTTTAGTCCATCGGGGGCAGTAATAATATCGGGCAGTATGCCACCTGCGCCAACCCACAATGGAATGGCAACCGATGCGGGCTGAAAGCCCAGTTTTACCCACATGGTGGCAAAATCGGTGGGTTCCTTGGGCAAAACGCCCTGCACTACCACGGTTGACGATGAGTAGTATCGAACTATAAAGTCGCGGAAAGGGTAAATCTTTTCGGCCTTTGAAACCTCTTTGGATAAATCAATTCCAGTGATATCCTGCCTTAGACTAACTGAGGCTTTAGTTAAGAGGAATTCAGGGGTTAGCTCGTTGGCCGACTTAGCTTCCTTAAACAGGTTTGATGCCGTATGAAAGCGAATGTAGCCTGCTCCTTTGTTGGGTTCGCCCGAAACCGAAAAGTTTGAACGGATTAAATACCCCTCGGGAGCATCGGTTGTGCTGTTGGCATCGTAAAAGCGGTAGCTAAAATTGTTAACCTCAAAGTAACCCGCTCCACCCTTGGCATCGATTACCCCAAAGTTTGCCGATACGCCCCAAGGTTTTGGGAGCGTGTCGAGCATTTGGGCAAAATCGGTAATGGTGGCGCAACTGCCTAATGCCAATTTCATGATATATCCCTCAAGATCTTCAACTTTAGTTGAATCGGTTTTGGGTTTGATGTTGTACGAGGCCGAGTTCATTATGGCAAAACCGGCACTATTGGTACCTGCCCATGCATGGCGTTCGGGGTCGTTGGAGTTGATGAGCGCTAAGTATTTAAAACGTGGCCCAACCTCAAAAACAACCTTGTTGTTAAAATCATCAGCATCGCGATGCTTCCATAGCAAAGGCCGTCCATCGGGTGTTGCCCTGCCGCTTATAATCGCTGTGGTACACGCAAAAACTTGGGCGACCAAAAGAATCAATGCAAGTAAAAGTGCATGCCTTTTCATGGTAAAATTGGCTTAAATAGAACTAATTTTTTATATTGCAAGATATGAAATAATTGTCAAACTAAATACTAAGGCTTATGGGATATGGTTTGGTCACCATAAGGTAGTGTAGAGTTGCTGTTTAACTGAAAGCCTAATGAAACCTTAGTATTTACAAAATCAATAGTTTACCCGGTCAGTATTATACTGAATAACTCAGATAATAAAAGTATCAAGCTTCGCTTAGAGAAAGCTTTAGTTGCTTGAGTATAGATGCTAATACGTATCGGCGCTAACTCTCTCAAGCAAAGCAAGCGTTTCAACATGGTGCGTTTGTGGGAAGAAATCGAATGGGATACAGCGCACTAAGCGGTATCCTTTTGAGCAAAGAACTGCTATGTTTTTCGAGAGCGTGCCCGGGCTGCACGAGAGGTATGCAATACGGGATGGCAAACCATGCTTAATTATCCATTCAAGAACCTCGGTTTCAAGCCCTGTGCGGGGTGGATTTGCATACAGAAGAATATCTTTTCCTTGGCTACGGTTTTGTTCAGCCCATTCGGAGATCTGCGGCACCCTTTGGCGGCAAGCGCCCCGTAGAACTAACGCCTCGGGGACATTAAGCCGAGCGCACTCCACAGCCTCGCCTCCAAGCTCAACCCCAATAACGTTAGTTCCGCGGTTAACCCATCGCCGCATTGAGTTTCCGGTTCCGCAGTATAAGTCAATAAGAGCGCTATTCCCATTAGGGTTTAAAAACCTTTCCGCCTCCTCCAGCGATTCGTTGTACAGTTCGGGTATTAACTGCTGAAAAGCAGCGGGGCCATAAAGTAAGCCATTGTAGTCCTTAGATCGGGGGTTACCCCAAATGAGCTTCCACCCCGATTTCTCAAAAATCCTTCGCCCCGTTGACGGGTTCATGTGGTACCATAAGCCGTCGACACCCAGTGCCGATAAGCCTTGTGCAACGTCGTCGGTTATCCAGTTAGCCGTAGGCTCCTTTTTCGATTTGATAACCAAAACAACCTGAGCACCTGAAATCACGATGTATGCAAGTGCAAAAGAGTGTTCCCGCGGAAATGAGTCCGCCATAAGTGCAAGTGTTTTGTTTAGGTTTGGGCTATGAACTGGGCAGTTGGGTATTGGGATGAACTCATCGCGACGCCACATCCCAAATTCCCAATTCTTACCGTTAAGCTGGGCACTTAGGGTTGTTTTAGTGCGATACCCCCAACGCTTATCTTCGGCAACTGAACGAACAGGCTCAACCCAGCTAGCCCATTCCGATAGTTTACTTTTAATGAATGCTTGTTTTTGCTCAAGGCTATCGGTCATGGACCATTCCCTGTGGCTACATCCCCTGCAATCCGGATTACAACCCTGTGGCAGCATAAACATCAATTTCCGCAAAGGTAATAGATAGTTTTGAGTGTGTGGAAATTCAAAACGGCAGGAGTTTTACTCCGTTGCCTTACTGTTATTAAGTCCATAGGTCAAATTCCCAGGAGTTACCATTTTCCGTAAAAATGTTTAACTTTGGATTTGTTCTTGTATTTTTATTTGATAATGCTTTTATTTGGCTTACAATTTGTAGCTATTGAATGTTGAAATGAGTTCAATTTTTGGGAAAATGTTGAAATGAAAATACCGCACATGTTACGTAAATCATTAGTTTATTTCATATCGGCTTTGCTTCTCATGGTTTCAAAAGCCGATACTTTAGTTTATCAGGATTCGCCTGAAGCAATAGTTAAGAAGAGTGCCGAGGCCCTTGAAAAGGGCGATGTTGATAACTTAACCAGATATTTCTTCAAAACCGTTGAAATCGATTTGCTTGGCGATGAAAACTTTTACAGTCAGGCTCAAGCGGTTCTGTTGCTGCGTTCGTTTTTTGAGAAAAATACCCCCGTTAAGTTTACTATTAACCACCAGGGTGCAAAGGATTTAACGGCATTTGCCATTGGAACCCTGCAATGCAAGAACGGTTTGTTCCGCGTATCGATATTTTTAAAGACCGATCAGGGAAAGACCTACATTCATCAATTCAGGGTTGAGCCCGAGTCGGCCATAAATCCAAAGTAAAACGATGAATTCATACGAATATCTTATTGATAGGCTAATTGACTTAGCTATTGCCGAGGATATTGGCGATGGCGACCATTCTTCGCTTTCGTGCATACCCTCAAATGCCACTGGTGCTGTGCAGCTCATGATGAAGCAGGAGGGTGTTATTGCCGGTTTGCCCATTGCTGAGCGCATATACAGGCGGATTGATAGCGATATTCAGGTTGATTTTCTGAAAACCGATGGCGAGTTGCTTCAACCTGGAGATGTTGCCTTTAAGGCTTATGGCAGGATTCATGCCCTTTTGCAGGCCGAAAGGATTGTTCTCAACGTTCTTCAGCGCATGAGCGGTGTTGCCACTCAAACTCGCGAATACGTTAGGCTATGCGAAGGGACAAAGGCAAAGGTGCTCGATACCCGCAAAACAACCCCAGGTATGCGCGTGCTCGACAAAATGGCTGTTGCCATTGGTGGGGGAGTGAATCACAGAATGGGACTTTTCGATATGATTATGCTAAAGGATAACCATATCGATTTTGCCGGCGGAATTGAGCAGGCAATCCGATTGGCTAACGAATACCTTGCTAATACCGGACGTAAACTCGATATTGAGGTTGAAACACGCAACTTAAAGGATGTGGAAACCGTTTTACGCGTTGGCGGCGTTCGGCGCATCATGCTCGATAACTTTACGGTTGCCGATACCCGCAAGGCTGTTGTGCTGATTAATGGACGTTTCGAAACGGAATCGTCGGGAGGGATAAACCTCAGCACCATCCGCGACTATGCCCTTTGCGGTGTCGATTACATATCGGTTGGGGCAATCACCCATCAAATAAAGAGTATCGATATGAACCTAAAGAAAATTGATTAAATTTTGATGAAGCCTTTCGGGAAATATAGGCCATTGTTAATGCGCTTTAGAGGCGCATTTACCCTGTTTCGCCGAAGGTTAAAATATTTTACCGTGCCCAGCCTCCACGGGGTTCCTGTTGTTGATGTTGTTCGATATTTTTTCCGGGGAATTGTAAACGGTGCCATTACTACCAGGGCCTCTGCTGTTGCTTTTAGCTTTTTTCTGGCTACCGTTCCCTTGCTGATTTTCATTTTTACGCTTATCCCTTACCTGCCGCTGGAAAACTTTCAGTTTCAGCTGCTACAGCTTGCCAAGGGAATCATGCCAACCCATGCTTACCAAACCGTTGAGGCAACTCTGGTTGAGGTGGTAACCACTAAAAGCTCCGGTTTGCTTTCGTTTGGCTTTCTGGCGGCGGTCTTTTTTAGCCATAATGGTGTAAGTGCATTAATCGATGCGTTCAATGCCACCTACCACGCAATTGAAACCCGCACCTTCATTGAGCAGCACTTAATAGCCCTGCTATTAACCTTTTTGTTACCCCTTATTGTAATTGTTGGCATTGTATTGCTTTTTTTTGGAGAGTACCTGTTGAACATTTTAGGCGATTGGGGTGTTTTACATTCATCGTCGATTTTGATTATTGCTATGATTATTAAATGGTTACTTGCCATACTGGTTTTCTTTTTTGGGATTTCGCTGGTTTACTACCTTGCCCCATCGCGTAGGGATAAGTTTAGCTTTTTCTCCCCGGGAGCCATACTTGCAACCATACTTATTATTCTTACCTCATTTGCTTTTTCCTACTACGTAAACCACTTTGGACAGTATAACAAGTTCTATGGTTCGCTTGGCGGGTTAATAGCCTTTCAACTTTGGCTATATTTTAATGCATTTGGTTTGATTCTGGGGTTTGACTTGAATGCCAGTATCCGCAGCGCCATTAATGGTCGTAGGCATCGAATCGACATTCAAATGGATTAAGATTTAAATAATGTAGATGCCATGAGTCCAAAAGACCTTAACGAGCTAAGGCATGAGTATTCCTTGAAATCGCTCAATGAGAGTGAGGTAAAAACATCACCCATTGAGCAGTTTGACCAGTGGCTGAACGAGTCCATAAATTCCGGGATACTGGAGCCCAATGCCATGACCCTTGCAACATCAACTTTCGATGGCAAACCATCGGCCAGAGTGGTTTTGCTAAAGCACTACGATGAGAAGGGACTATCGTTTTTCACTAACTACGAAAGCCGAAAGGCTAAAAACATACTCCAAAACCCTTATGGCGCCCTTGTTTTTTTCTGGCCTGAGCTGGAACGACAGATAAGAATTGAAGGTAAAATACAAAAGGCAACTGATACCGAAAGCGACAGGTATTTCAAAACACGACCCGAGGCTAGCAAAATTGGGGCTTGGGCATCGCCTCAAAGTTCAGTAATTCCCAACCGGAAATACCTTGAGCGCTTAATGTCCGACTTTGAGGAGGAGTTTAAGGGCAAACCCATTAAGCGTCCACCTAATTGGGGTGGTTACATCTTGGTTCCAACACTTTTTGAATTCTGGCAGGGGCGACCAAACCGTTTGCACGATAGAATACAGTATTCCCTTGTAAATAATCAGTGGAAAATTGAGCGGTTAGCTCCTTAACGTTTATCGCGATTTCTTTTCGATTAAGCTTAATATTTTTTTGATAAGCAGATGTGAATCGATGGGTTTGGTTACGTAATCATCGCAACCGCTTTCGATGCTCTTGTTAAACTCCGACTGGAGTGCATATGCTGTTTGGGCAATAATAGGCAAATCGGGGCGCAGGCGTTTGAACTCCGCCGCTATTGTGTAACCATCGGCATCGGGTAGTCTGATGTCGAGCAGAACAATGCTAATATCCTTGTGTTTTTTGAATAAAACCCTTGCCTCGCGGGCATTATGTGCAAAAAGAGTTTTTGCACCGGTTGGTTCTAGCAAACGTTCAAAGTAAAGCCTAATCTCCTTGATATCCTCAACAACTAAAATCTTTTTATCTTTCAATAGTTCTGGTGAAAGGAGTTCTTGAGTACTGCTTTTTGATTTACTAACTTTATCGTCGCCTTCCTGGAATGGAATTGTAAAATAGAAGGTTGAGCCTTGCCCTTCGGTACTATCAACCCAGATATGTCCACCAAGCAAATCGACCAAACCCTTGGAAATGGCTAACCCTAAGCCGCTACCGCCATAAATGCGTGTGTAGCTGTCGTCGGCTTGCCGGAAACGTTCAAAAATTAAGGCCTGTTTTTCGGGCGAGATGCCAATGCCAGTATCCTGAACATAGCACTGGATGTATGGCATATCCTCGTCAATCAATAAGTTATACCCAAAGCGAATGCTACCGGTAGGGGTAAACTTTATGGCATTACTCAGCAAATTGCTTAAAATTTGTCGGATTCTAATGGGATCGGAGTAGATTGTAAAAGGTGATTCCTGAGGCATTTCGGGCTTAAGAAGCAGTGTTTTCTGGTCGGGTTTTCGGGATAGTTGATTTGAGTAAATGGCATAGAGTTCCTGAAATAGCTCATTTAGGTCGAATGATGTTTTGTTTATGCGAATTTGATTCGATTGAATTTTTGAAATGTCAATTATATCTTCAATTAGGGCAAGTAGTTGGTTGCCGCTATTTTCAATGAGTTCGATATATTGCTTCCCGGTTTCGCTGAGATTTTCTTCGGCTCTAAGCAGCTGAATAAAACCCAGCACAGCATTCATGGGCGAACGGATTTCGTGGCTCATATTCGATAGAAATGCCGTTTTTAGCCTGTCCGATTCTTCGGCTTGTTCCTTTGACCTAATGAGTTCCTGCTCAATTAACTTTCGTTCAGTAATATCATTGGCAATACCCACTGTGGCTATAGGCTCGTTAAACTCGTTGTAAACCGGCGAAGTGGACAGGTATATAGGGAAAATTGTTCCATCCTTTCTTACATTTAATAGCTCGCCTTTCCAACCACCTTTTAGGGTTGCTGCGTGGATTTCTTTACCGAGTTCGGAATCAAACCCGATTGGTCGTATAATGTTCAGGTTTTTCCCTAAAATCTCGGTTTGGTTGTACCCATATATTTTACTGAACGCCGGGTTGACGTATATGAAATTACCATTAAGGTCAGTAATTGATATACTATCGTTTGCGTTCATAATGGTTTGGGCCAGAATTCTTATTTCTTCCTCAAACTTCTTTTGTTGGGTTATATCGCGCAGCAAAACAAGGAATATCTTTTCACTGGCAGGAACAATGCGGGCTTCGTAGTAGAAAGTGTTTTTTTCATGCTTAAAGAAATACTCAAAGCGTTGAAGTTTGCCAGTTACGGTTGCATAGTTAAGCGCCTCGGAGTATTTTTCAAAAATGGCTGGTGGAAAGATTTCGGAGATATTTTTCCCTAAGTGAAGATTAGTAATTTCGGGGTAGAACGTGATGTCAGTGGGAGCAAAATCAATAAGAATGCCTTGGTGGTTAATTCGGAATAAATGGTCAGGAATAGCCAAAAGCATGGCTTTGAATTTTGCTTCGCTCTCAGTTAGTTCGTCAATGGCAATTTTACGATCGGTAACATCGGTAAGCATACCATCGAAATAGGTGGCATCGGGGTTTTCAGTTATGTTTGGCTGAAGAATATTTTGAACCCAAATGGATGACCCATCGTTTTTTAACATTTGAACCTCAACGGGGCTCTTAGCTGTTGAACAGCTAACCAGCCATTCCTCAAAGTGGCTTACAAGCAATTTGATATTTGTCCCGGTAACCGATTCGGAGTCTTTAAATCCAAAAATGTTTGCAAAGGCAGGGTTGCAGTAAATAATTTGCCCGTTACGGAGTATTCGGTATAGCCCAACGGGGATTTGTTCGGTTAGCGACCGATACTTCTCCTCGCTTTCGCGGAGTATGGCCTCGGCATTTATCCGGTCGGTTATATCGCGGCACATCACTAAAACAACCGATAGCCCAAAGTAATCGCCACGGCTAAAAACAATATCAATGGGAATAGGGTCGCCATTTCTCTTGATTCCCCAAAATTCCATTTTTTGGGGATGCCCTTGATATGCAAGCCTTATAAATCGAACCACCTCTTCGAGTGAAGTTTGGGATTGGTCAGTAATGTCATGAATGGTTTTGCCCAGGAATTCAACTCTAGTGTAGCCCAAAAGCATCAGTATGCTTTTATTGGCATCCAGAATCACCCCGCTTGAATCGATAATTAGTATCCCCTCGCTTGAGTTGTTGAATAATCCCTTGTAGCTTTCCTCGCTTTCCCTTAAAGCCTTTTCGGCTTGTTTACGAATACCGATGTCGCGGATGAAAACAATATCGATTTTTTCTCCGGCAAGTTCAACTATTTTTGCGTTAAATTCAACATGTAGTTCTTCTCCTTGGCTCGAAAGCAGGATGGTTTCGTAAAGCGAGGGTTCATTCTTGCCAGCAAGCCGATTATTATAGATTTTAAGTATTCTTTCTTTTTGTATTGGGTCTATAAATTTGGTGATGGGTTGATTTAAAAACTCTTCGGGATTGGTTTTTAGAACCTCAATAATTTTTGGGTTGCCATAGGTTACCAGGCCATCCTTAATAAACACAATACCATCGTTGGAGTGCTCCACCAGAATCCTGTACATCTCCATCGATTCCTTAAGTGCCTCTTCGGCTTGTTTGGCACGGCTTATATCGGTTGAGATAACCATTATGCCATACTTGCCGTTAGGGAATATAACCCTGGTTTCGTGAAGTTGAACAAAGCGTTTACTCCCGTCTTTTCGGATATTGTAAACCTCCGTAATAAGCGATTCGCCCCGTAATATTTTTTGGATATTGGCATCAACTTGTTCCGTTAGCTCTTTGGGAGCTAAATCGTGGAATCGCATTTTCAGGAATTCATCGCGCGAATACCCCAAAATATCTGTGGCTGCAGTGTTTGTGTAGATAATATTTCCCTCGTCGTCGCTAAGGAGAACGCCGTTAGGTGATTGCTCAAAAATAATTCGCCAAGCCTGCTCCTCGGTTATAATCTTTTTAAGCCTGATATGGTTAGTGTCGAAGTTGCTGTTTGCAAAGGTTTCAGCTTTTTGTATCTGTTTCTTAAGCAACTGTAACTCAATGGCAAGGTCTAACTCCTTGTCAGTGAAATTGGGCTCAATATGTAAACTCTCAGGGAGGTTAGCTATTTGGTTGGCAATTTCTTTATAGGCTTTTCCTGTATAGTAAAGGATTACACCATCATACTCAAGCGATATCTCTTTAAATTTTTGGAATGTTTTTTCGTTTTCGATACCTACAATGGCAACATTAAAGATTGGTAATTCGATATCGGCAGCAACTTTATCAAGGCTAAGGCACGAATACCCCTTTGCTTCCAGTATTTTTTCAAACTTATCAACCGGAAGTAATTGATTAATAATAAGTAACGCTACTTTCGATGCCAATTCTTACAGCATTTTCATGGGGGTAATATATGGTATTTTTACGTTTGTTAACAAATTTACGGTTCCTTTTTAGTGTGTTTTTTACCGAAAAGGACTAATGGTTGACAAATGCTGGAGTTAGATTGATTAATTGCGTTTACCTTCTGAGGGTAGCTACCAAACGGTTGGGATTAAGTAAAAGGTCGAGCGCGTGGTTTACCGAGTAACAAACCACAGTGGCATGCTTAAGGGATTGCGAGGAGGCACCTTCGGCTTGAATGGTTACTATGCTTAAAGCGGCATGCTTTAGCATTTGCCAATCGTTGTATCCATTCCCAATAGCAGCACATCTTTTCTTGCCAAGTTGTTTTATGTAGATTTTTTTCTGTCTGTCCTGTTGTTCCTTTTCAAGTATCTTAACGTGGCAGTTAATCCCTTTAAGCTGATTGGCCACGGTTCCAAAGGTGTCGGCGGTAATCACATGAATGCTCAGCTTGCCCGAGAGTTCCTGTAAGCGTTCCTTTACTCCATCAATCAGATTGCCATCAACGGCAAGCGTGCCATTGAAATCGAGCACAAGATGTTCAAGGTGAAATGTTTTTCTTCCCGGAATATCTATCGTTATCATGGGTCAAGCATTTTTCCAGTTAGAGTATGGGTTTTCGGATAGGTATGAATTATAGTAGCGGAAATCGTGAGTAACCTCTTGGGTAACCCAATCGGGTAGAGTAAACCTTTCATCTTCGGTTTGCAATTCAAGTTCAGCAAGCACTAAGCCTTTATTATTTCCTTCAAAAACATCAACCTCCCATGTTTTTCCTTTATGGTTAATCAAATACCTGTTTTTTTCTATAACTGCTCCGCAAAACTTATGTATCAGCTCATAGGCCTTATCGATAGGTATTTCAAATTCAATTTCTTCTCTGGCTATACCTTGAACTTGACCTTTGATGGTCATTAAGGCTTTTTCGCCTTTTATTCTTACTCTTATTGTCTTTTCGGGGTTTGTGGTAAGATAACCCTGCACAATTTTGATGGGTTTGGGCTTTGAAAGGTTTTCCCACCTCTGTATATCAACCAGGTATTTGCGTTCAATTTCCATACTGTAAAAATAAAAAAGCCCGCCCAAACAGGCGAGCTTTTAGCCAAGTTTTTTACTAGAAAAGTTTCTTTTTGAAGTATAGCGCTACGTTAACCAGCCCTATCATTACCGGAACTTCAACAAGCGGACCAATAACAGCGGCAAATGCCTCGCCTGAGTTAATTCCAAATATTGCAATGGCTACGGCTATTGCTAACTCAAAGTTGTTGCTTGCCGCAGTAAACGATAGGGTAGTGGTTTGCTCGTAGGTTGCTCCGGCCTTTCGGCTCATAATGAACGAAAGCAAAAACATTATCACAAAGTAGGCAAGTAAGGGAATGGCAATCAGCACAACATCCATTGGGATTTTCACAATGTACTCGCCTTTAAGCGAGAACATAACGACAATGGTGAAAAGCAGTGCGATTAGTGTGATTGGGCTGATTTTCGGAATAAATTTGGTGTTATACCATTCCTCCCCTTTCAACCGTATCAATGTAAAACGTGTGATAAACCCGGCAATAAAGGGTATGCCGAGGTAAATAAATACACTTTCGGCAATCTGGGCAATGGTGATTTGTTCCACAGAGCTGTTGGTTGGTATTCCAAACCATCCCGGCAGTATGGCAATGAATACGTATGCGTAAACCGAGTAAAAGAGAACCTGGAAGATTGAGTTGAAAGCCACCAAGCCGGCAGCATACTCGGTATCGCCTTTGGCCAAATCGTTCCAAACAATCACCATGGCAATACAGCGTGCCAGTCCAATCATGATAATGCCATACATGTACTGCAGATTGGTCTCACTCGGGAAAAACTTATAAAAAGTTATTGCCAGGGCAAACATCAGAATTGGGCCAATTATCCAGTTCTGAATAAGCGATAGCGAAAGGATTTTGTAGTTCCTGAAAACATCGCCCAGTTCCTCGTACTTTACCTTGGCTAGTGGGGGGTACATCATCAGAATAAGCCCAATGGCAATGGGGATATTTGTTGTACTCTCGGGCGATGGTTTCATGGCATCCCAAAAATCAGCTATGGCAGGGAAAAAATGGCCACTTAAAACACCAATGGCCATGGCCAAAAATATCCACAGGGTAAGATACCTGTCTAAAAACTTTAGTCGTTTTTTCATGGTTTTAAATCTCTTTAATAAATTTACTAAACCTTTCTTTGATTTCGTCTCTAACCTTGCGGAATACCGCCATAACCTCATCGGGAGTTCCGGTGGCCTCGGCAGGGTCTTCGAAACCGATATGTAGCCTATGCTTTACCTTGCCTAAAAAGGCCGGGCAGGTTTCCTTGGCATTATCGCAAACCGTAATCACGTAATCCCATTCCTGGTTGATGAACTGGTCAACCAGTTTTGGCTTGTTTTGGCTGATATCGATGCCTACCTCGGCCATCACCTTTACGGCATTGGGATTAACCTGCGTGGCAGGTTCAGTTCCGGCCGATTCAACAGTTAAATTGCTGTCGAACGATTTCAGGAATCCTTCGGCCATCTGACTCCGGCAGCTGTTGCCTGTACATAGAATCAAAATCTTTGTCATATGTGTTGTGGTTTATTTAAACCTTGGCCTAAGCTGGCACATACATGAGCCATCAAGGCGTTCTTTGTTGTTGATAATCAATGGAAGCCCATCGCGTTCCCATTCAACTATGCCTCCGGCAAGGTTTGCAATTAGAGCAAATCCTTTCGAAATGAGGATTTCCATTGCTTCGTGACTACGTAGGCCGGTTGAATCGGCAATTATAAGTGGAAAATCGGTAGGTAACTGGCTGATGCTCTGTTCTAACTCGCTTAAGGGTAGGTAAATAACCCTTGGAACATCAAAGCGCTTGTAACCTGTGAGATTCTCTTCCCTAACATCAACAATAATGGCATTGCCCGTTTTAGCTTCGTAGTAAGCATCACGTGGCGTCAGGTTAAGAAAACCTCCGCTTATAAAACCATTACCAGAGAAAGGATTGGCTTCCATAGCATTGTGTTTTTAGCCGCAGCAACTACCACTCTTTTTTAAACCGTTCATCAGGAATCCAAACCCGTTATGGTCGAGGGTAACATCGGTAAGGGTTTCAGTTAATGAATCTTCTATGTAGAAATCTACACCATCGATGTTTGTGGCAGTTTCGCCGGGCTGTGGTGCGTTTGCAACATCCATTTGCACCGATGGGCCACAGCACCCCTGTGTGCTGTAAATTCTTATTCCCTTAGTTTCATCGTTAATGGTCTCAAGAACTTTTATGAGTTCTTCCTTAGCTTTTACTGATAGCTTCATAATTTGTAGTGAATTTAATGGTTTGTTATTTAATGAATTAGATTTCACAATTAACGGCTGCATCCCTGACCTTTCTGAAAAAGGTATCGAACTCCTCCAGGTACCTGTGTATGTTCTCGGAACAAATACAGTAATTAATCTTTAGCCCGTCGATTTCACCGTGTATAAGCCCCAATTCTTTTAGTTCCTTTAAGTGCTGCGAGACGGTGGTTCGGCTTAAGGGCAGGTTTTGCGATATATCGCCCGATATACAGGTTCGGGTTTCGGCAAGGTACTCCAGTATGGCCAACCGAGCCGGATGCGAGATAGCCCTTGCAAATCGGGCCAGTTCCTGTAATCTATCGTCAAATTCTTCGGACTTATTCATGTTGCATGTATTAATGTCGTAAACATACGACATAATTTTTACTTAAACAACCATTTTAGAAAAAAGTTTTTTGTAAATATTAAAGTATTGATAGATAGATGAATATGATTTTATGGGAGCAATTTGATATTTTTTAGGTGTTAGCGGTGGTATGCTATTTATTAGTCAATTTTCTGGGAATCGGCTTGTTTACTACCGTTGCTAACCCGTCGGGGCTGTTGGTTATTAGATGGATGTGGTTATACATAATTACATAGCCGAATACCTGCAACCCTTTATGTTCCTGGCAGTCACGCAAACTATCGATTACAATATCCTGGCAGATTGGCTGCGTAAAGGCGTCAATCCAATCCACTGCCTTCAAGGTTAAGTAGTACAGTGCGGTTTAATCTGCGATTTGAATTTTAGGCGGTCTGAGGCCGCTATTTATTTACGGCGAAATTACACTAAGTTAAACTTCGCCGAGCGAGGGTTTGTTCCTTTTTATTTTTTTACAGCTCTACCTTAACGCGGCATTTTCAGTTTTTATTCTATCGATTTACGCTCTTATATGATAAATATGAAACCAATACGCCTAATGATAATGCCAATAATGACCACGATAACTCGTTAATATCAAAATTCCGTCTTAACAGAATACTAATGACTATGCCAATTGCAACAAAAACTACAGCGGAGAGGGCTCTCTTTGCGTTAAACAGCGACACGCCTAAGTAAATTAACATAGTAATGAAGAAAAATATTACGGAGTAAAAATTTCTTTCGTAAAAATATATTTGCCAAAATATTAATCACTAAAATCGGTAGTGATATGTATAACCCAGGTATGGGTACTGATCTGTTAAAGTCTACAGACAGAACTAGAATAGCCTTAGAAGTTGAATCAGCTCTCAGGCAGACTCAGAATATAGTTAACTCCGAAGTAGATAGATTCGGCGATGTATTGCTTACCAATGCAGAGCTATTAAATGTTACTAGACAACAAGGGGCTATGTCTCTTCAGATTAGACTTGCATTCTCAGATAAAACATTCCAGCAACTAACTATAGAGGTGTAAAA
>Ga0078972_1012426_pt1 | contig 14652 bp, 14 predicted proteins | sample YelNatPaOPGAMG01_FD_67568 | JGI IMG/M metagenome (GOLD analysis project Ga0078972, IMG submission 67568) | Hot spring thermophilic microbial communities from Obsidian Pool, Yellowstone National Park, USA - OP-RAMG-01 (SPADES assembly) (version 2) | ecosystem: Environmental > Aquatic > Thermal... | reverse complement strand
CCCCGGCCGCGGGGGCCCCCGCCCCCAGCCCCCCCCCCGGCCCCCCCGGCCCCGCCGGTGCCTCCGCAAAAAAAGATCGCGCCGCCACCGCCCCCGCCGCCGCCTCCCCCCGTTCATCGGGCCCCCGCGCCGCGCGTGATCCGCAGGCCTCCGGTCCCCAAGCCCGTGATAAAACCGGTCCGCAGGCCCGTCAGGAAGGTGAAAAGGAAGGTCGCGGTAAAAAAAACGCCGCTGCGGAAGGTGTCGCCGCAGAGAAAGGCGCTGGCCCCTTCGAAGGCGACGACGAAGGAGTCCGTGCTTAAGACGCAGAGTTCAAAGGCGGCCCCGGCAGCCGTCTCGAACCCCGTGCCGGTACACATGGATCTGGCCGGAACGCATTTCCCGAGCTACCTCCAGCATCTTCTGATCTCCCGGATCAAGTCGAACTGGTCGCCGCCTCCGGGATCCCACGGCCGTTCGGTCACGGTCAGCTTTATCCTCCGGAAGAACGGGGAGCTTGACGGCGAGCCGGTTCTCGTCACGCGTTCCGGCTCGCAGGTCTTCGACGATGCCGCCCGTTATGCCATTCTCCGGTCTGTTCCCTTTCCGCCCTTTCCTTCCTCCTACGGGAAGGAGAAGGAGGCGGTGACGGTCACCCTTCAGGCAACGAAAAGGCAAGGTTTCTGATGGTCAGGCGATTTCTTCTTTCGGTCTTCGGAGCGATCCTTCTGGGATCGGCACTTCTTGGCGAACCTTCCCCGGCGGGCTCCGTCGATCTCTCCGTCATCACGAACGAGACCCGGCTCTCCTTCAAGGTCGTTCTCGTCGGGAACATGGAGCGGAAAGAGAGCTCCTATCTGACGAGGAAGGCAGAGGCGCTGGTCAGGAAAGACCTCCTCGAGACCGGATACTTCGAGATCCTGACGCCGCCCCCCTCCATCGCCTCCGCTCTTGACCGGGAGCCCTTCGACGCGGTCTCGGCCCGTTCGGTCTCCTCTCTGGGAGCCGAGGGGGTCGTCGGCATGCAGTTCGCTCTTGCCGCCGACGGAGTGACCCTTCACGGAGTCGTCCGGGATCCCCTCAACGGCGCCATCCTGTTCGACAAGATCTACCGGACACCGGGAAAATACTCGGAGCTTGTCCATCGCTTCGTCGACGATATCCTCTTCCAGTTTGCCGGGATCCGGGGGGTGGCCACGAGCCGCATCGCCTTCGTCGGCAAGACACGCCGGGGATACGATCTATTCACGATGGACTTCGACGGGGAGAATACCCGACGGATGACCTTCGACCATGTTCTGGCCTTCAACCCTGCCTGGTCCCACGACAAGCGGCATATTTTCTACGTCACCTATCTCCATGGCGATCCCCAGATCATCGACTACGATCTCTCTACGGGGAGCCGCCACATGCTCTTTGCCTACCCCGGTCTCAATATCACACCGACCTTTTCTCCCGACGGAAAAAAGCTTGCGGTGGCGCTCTCGCGCGGACGGGCCTCCCAGCATACCCAGATCTACCTCTATACTTTCGCGACGAAGCGTCTCGTGCGGCTTACCTATTCAAGCAGCAACAGCCTCTCTCCGACCTTCGCCCCGTCTGGGAATGCCCTGGCCTTTGTCTCCGACCGCGACGGCCATCCCCAGATCTTTGTGATGGATGCCGACGGCTCCAACCTGCACCGGCTGACCTTTGACGGAAGCTACAATGTGGCCCCCGCCTGGTCGCCCCGGGGGGACTGGATCGCCTATGTTTGCATGAACGACCTCCATCGTCCTAAAATATGCCTCATCAGTCCGGACGGCTCCTCCCGGGTGATGATCACCCGGGGAGCGGGACGGGACGACAGTCCCAGCTGGTCCCCCGATGGACGATTCCTTCTCTATATCCGACAGATCCGCGGCCACTCCACTTTGGCCAAGGTCTGGATCGACGGCCATGGACGCGAATTCCCGGGCCACTACCGCCGCAGTGTTTTGACGCCTTCATGGTCGGGGCCTTGAGCCGTCCCGGCAATGGGAACACCCTTGTGAGGAGAGACGATTGAGCACCAATGACCGAAAAGGAGGCTTCGTGACAATACGGGAAACGCTCTCGGGAGCAGGATGTTTTTTTGTTCTCTGTCTGGGGCTCTCCTCCTGCGCTTCCCCCTCCGATGTCTCCGACCTTCGGGCCCAGGTCGACACCCTGTCGACCAAGATGACGAAAATCGAGCGCCAGAACGCAGGCGGCGAAGGTGTCTCCGGGGGAACCCAGCTTGCGGATATCGAGACCCGTCTCGACAACCAGAAGCTCCGGATTGCCCGTCTTCGGGACCGGATCGAGCGCATGAACCACCGTCTCGACCAGCTTATGAACCGCATCGAGGCCCAGGCCCCCCAGCCGGCCCCCAAGACGCCCGGGGCCGCACAGTCGGCAACCTCTCCCCCCGTTCCCGGCTCTCCCGCCGCGGCGGGAAGCTTGGGAGTCGCTGCCGGGGCCGCTCCCCAGAAGTCCTCGGAGTCCCCCGACATGATCTACCATCAGGCCTACGCCGACTACCAGGCCGGCCATTTCGACATCGCCATCTCCGAGTTCGACCGCCTCGTCAAGGAGTATCCCGACTCCCATCTCGCCTCTTCGGCTGTCTTCTGGGCGGCCCAGTCCCACTTCAACCTCAGCCACTACAAGCGGGCTCTCGCCCTCTACGATGCGGTGATCCACAAGTACGTCGACAGCCCCAAGAAGGCCACCTCCTACTACAAGAAGGGGCAGGTCTACGAGAAGCTCGGCAACAAGAAGGCCGCTATCAAGAGCTACAAGAGGGTGCTTGAACTCTTTCCCCTGGAGCCTCAGCTCGACGACCTCGCCAAAAGACGCCTCTCCCGTCTGGACGAATAGCCGATGGGGCTGATCCGCGAACTTCCGGCGGCGCTGGTCAACCAGATTGCGGCGGGGGAGGTCGTCGAACGGCCGGCATCCGTTCTCAAGGAGCTCCTCGAAAACAGTCTCGACTCCGGCGCGACCCGGATCTCCGTCGTTGTGGACACCTCGGGGGAGGGGCTCGTCCGCGTCGGGGACAACGGGTCGGGGATCCTCCGGGAGGATCTTCCCCGGGCCTTTCTCCGCCATGCGACAAGCAAGATCGCCTCCTTCGAGGATCTTGTCAGGACAAGATCCATGGGCTTTCGGGGGGAGGCTCTGGCTTCGATCGCCTCGGTCTCCCGCGTCACGGTCGAGACCCGCCATCTGTCGGAGGAGCCGGGCGCCCGAATGGAGATCGTTCCGGGCGCCGACCCCGGGATCTCCTCCTGGTCCGGGCCCGTCGGCACAACGGTTGCCGTTCGGGATCTCTTCTTCAACATTCCGGTTCGCCGGAAGTATCTCCGCTCCCCCCAGACGGAACAGGGACACCTGACAGAGGCCTTCCAGCGGTTGGCCTTGGGCTTCCCCGAGATCCACTTCGAGCTTTCGACCCCGGCGCGAAAGCTCTTCTCCCTCCCCTCCCGAGACTCTCCCGTCCTGCGCATCCTCGACCTCTATCCGGCCATTTCGGAGGAGGATCTTCTTCTCCACGAACGGGGAGGGGAGGATCTCAGGGTGACGGTGGTTCTTCTCCGCCCCGACAGGCTCAGGAAGGACCGCCAATACCAGCATCTCTTCATCAATCGTCGCTGGATCCGTCATCCGGCCCTTTTCGAGGCGATCACCCAGGGGGCCATGGGCCGGATCTCCCGGGATCTCCATGCGGGGGTCTGGGCCTATCTCGAGATCCCGCCCGACCGCTTCGACGTCAATGTTCACCCTACCAAGCGCGAGGTCCGCCTTCTCGAGGGAGACCGGATCTTCTCCCTTCTCCGGCGGGTGATCTCCGAGGCCTTCGAGAGGTTCACGGAGGGGGGGGGAGGGCCCCTCGGGGAGGGCTCCGCCACCGCTCTTCTCCCTTCCGGGAGTCTTCCCCTCCATGCCGTGCCCTCCTCGCCAGTTACAGAGGCTACAGAGGCTACAGAGGCTACTCCGGCGCCAGATACTACAGATGCTACGGAGGCTCAGGAGAAGAGGGGGGTGAGCGGTTGGCCGGCGAGCCGGGAGAGGGGGGACAGGACAGACTCTCCTCCCGGGAGAGCCCCGTCGGCCTCCCGGGAGAGCCCCGATGCGGCTTGGGGGAAGGGGGGCAAGGAAGGATCTCCCTCTTTTTTCCGGGAGCCGCCCTCTCCGGGCTTTCGGGGGGCCGCCGCCCCTCCTCCCCCGTTTACTTCGAAAAAGGGCCGGGGGGCTTTCGGCGGGGGAGGCGAGGAGAGCGATCGCGCCTCCTTTCGCGAGATCCCCGAGCTTCTCAGGTCCCTTCCTTCGGTTTTCTCCGGCGGGAGACCCTCTTCCGATGCCCTCTCGGTGCTTTCGCAGTGGGCCGGGACCTACCTTGTCGCAACAAACGGCGAGGAGCTCTGGCTCGTGGACTGGCATACGGCCCACGAGAGGATCAACTACGAGCGCTACCGGAAGGCCCTGACGGAGGGAGGGAGCGGCGGGGCCCGCCAGAACCTTCTCTTTCCGCTTTCCTACCGGGTTGCGCTCTCGGTTGCCGACAACCTCGACAGCCGGCTCGAGGAGCTCGTCCATCTGGGATTCGACCTCGACCGCTCCGGCCCGGACACCTTCCGGATTCGGGCGGTTCCGGCGCTACTCGAGGACCGGGATCCCCTGGGCGCTCTCGACGAACTCGGGCAGCACTCCAATAACTTCGAGGTGCCTCTCCTGCGCGCAGACCGGATCGATGAGATCCTCATGACGCTCTCCTGCCACCGGAGCGTCCGGAAAAACGACGCGATCGGCCCGGAGGACGGGGAGAGGCTTATCCGGGAGCTTCTCAAGACGGACCACCCATACAGCTGTCCTCACGGGAGGCCGACCATTCTCTCTCTCGGCCGGTCGGCCATCGATTCGTGGTTCGGCCGCTAGAGGCGGTCGACCTCGTCATCGCCGGCCCCACCGCCTCGGGCAAGAGCCGGATGGCGCTGGCCTGGGCCCGGGCCAACGATGGCGAAATCGTCTCCGTCGACAGCCGGCAGATCTACCGCGAGATCTCTGTGGGAACGGGGAAGCCTTCCCGGGCCGACCGGGAGCTTGTCCCCCACCATCTGATCGACGTCTGCCCGATCCGGGAGCCCTACAGCGCCGGGGCCTTTGTCCGGGATGCCCGCCGGGCGATCGGAGAGATCCAGTCCCGCGGGAAGAGGGTGGTTCTCTGCGGAGGAACGGGGCTCTATCTCCGCTCCCTCCTCGACGGGATCGTCTCTTTGCCCGAGAGGCCCGCCTCCCCCGCCCCGGAAGGAGAAGAGTACCGGAGGAGGATGGAGGCGATCCCCACCGCCGCCCTCTACGAACGGCTTGCCGGGGTCGATCCCCTCCGGGCGGAGAGCCTCCATCCCGGCGACCGGGTGCGCCTCCTTCGCGCCCTTTTCCTCTACGATGTCTACGGTCTCCCTCCCACCGAGCTCTATCGCCGCTACCGCGGAGAGGGTCTTTCTTTTCGGACCTTTCTTGTTCTGTCCCCCGAGAGGAGCCTTCTCTACGAGGCGATCGGGCGTCGCGTAGAAGAGATGCTGTCGGCGGGATGGATCGGTGAGGTGGAGGAGCTTCTCTCTTTCGGGGCCGACCCCGCCTCTCCGGGATTCGACTCGCTCGGATACCGGGAGGTGGTGGAGCATCTGGCCGGCCGCCTGACCCGGGAGGAGCTCCAGGGGGCGATCGTGCTGAAGACCCGCCAGTATGCCAAGCGACAGGTGACGTGGTTTAGGCACATGCAGGGGGCGGTTTCGGTGGATCCCGAGAAAACGGGACTCATGAGTGACCCTGGCCTGTGACCTTGGATAGTATTCTTTGACTGGGACTCTGGTCAGCGACCAGGGGCTGTGACCGAAGTGGGTGTTTTCCCGGCCTTGGGCGTGCGCCTCGAGGCGAAGCCGTTGCCTTTTGCCCGCTCGCAAGCTCCTCCCTTCTCCTCAAATCCTGCCTCAACTTTCATTTGTCGATGGGGTCGGAAAACACCCTGTCGTGCGCCCCATATCCCTCTTTGGCGATCCCGGCGACGGTTCAGGCCGGATGCCAAGCGATGATCGGGCCCAAATCAAAGAAGAATGCCGGAATTCCCTTGGAGTCTGTCTCAAACTATGGTAGAATCCTGAGAATTTTTGATGTCGGGAACGTTTTGCTATTTTTGTGGAGGAAGGTGTGAGCCAAGGGACCGGGAAGACAGTGAAAAAGCGGGGAGTCAAGGCGGGGGGCGAGGCGCCGGTCGGCGTGATCGGCGGCTCGGGCCTCTATCAGCTCAAAGGTCTGTCGGATCTTGTTCCGACGGTGGTGGAGACCCCCTGGGGGCAACCCTCCGACCCCTTCATGACGGGGTCGATCGGCGGGGTTCCCGTGGTCTTCCTCTCCCGCCACGGAGCCGGCCATCGCTACCTTCCCGGCGAGATCAACTACCGCGCCAACATCGCAGGATTTGCCGCCCTGGGGGTCAAGCGGATCTTCTCCGTTTCGGCGGTCGGCTCCCTTCGGGAGGAGATCGTTCCGGGCGACATGGTGGTGGTGGACCAGTTCATCGACGGAACCCGCGGACGTCCCTCGTCCTTCTACGGTCAGGGAGCGGTGGGTCACACGGGCTTTGCCCACCCCATCTGCGGAGACCTGGCGAAGACGCTTGTTGAGGCCTGCCGGGCCACGGGGGCCCGCCACCACTCGGGCGGGACCTACTACTGCATGGAGGGGCCGGCCTTCTCCACCCAGGCCGAATCCTTCCTCTACCGCCAGTTCGGGGCCCATGTCATCGGGATGACCAACGTGACCGAAGCCCGGCTCGCCCGGGAGGCCGGGCTCTGCTATGCCACATTGGCCCTGTCGACCGACTTCGACTGCTGGCATCCGGACCACGATGCGGTGACGGTCTCGGACGTGCTTTCCGTGATCGCAAAGAACGTGGCTAGCGCCAACCGGATCCTCGAGAAGGCCCTCTCCTCCGTCCGGAAAACCGGCACCTGCTCGTGCCAGGAGGCCCCGGCCAACGCCCTCATCACCTACCGCGACGCGATCCCCGAGGCGACCCGGGAGAGGCTCTCCTTCCTCGGGATCCTTCCTCCTTCGCCGCCCTCTCCCGCTTTGAAGGGAGGCGGCCGATGACCCCGAAGCTCGTCATTGTCGGGACGGTGGCGCTCGACGACGTCACCACCCCCTTTGGAAGCGTCTCCCGGGCCCTCGGCGGCTCGGCCTTCTACGGGGCGATCGCGGCCTCCTACTGGACCACGGTAGGGGTCGTGGCGGTGGTGGGAACGGACTACCCGGAGGAGGGGCTTACATTGCTCTCCTCCCGGAACATCGATGCCCGGGGCATCGGGAAAAGCGCCGAGAAGACCTTCGCCTGGACCGGCGAGTACACCTACGACCTGAACACCGCCATCACCCGGGAGACCCGCCTCAACTGCCTTCTTTCCTTCGACCCGAAGGTGGCGGAACACTACCCCGATCCGGAGACACTTTTTCTTGCGAATGTCGATCCCGAGATCCAGGGGCGCATCCTCGACTCTCTTCCGGCCCGCCCCGCACTTGTCGCCCTCGATACCATGAACTACTGGATCGAGTCGAAAAAGGAGGCCCTTCTGTCGGTTCTTCGCCGGATCGACCTTCTTACGATCAACGAGTCGGAGGCGCGGATGCTGACGGGCGAATACAACCTCGTCCGGGCGGCCGCCGCCATCCGGGAGATGGGGCCTAGGGTGATCGTCCTCAAGAAGGGCGAACACGGGGCCCTCGTCTTTTTCGAGGGGGGCGTCTTTGCCTCTCCCGCCATGCCTCTTGAGGTGGTGAAGGACCCGACGGGGGCCGGAGACTCCTTTGCCGGAGGCCTCCTGGGCTACCTGACCCGCCACGGCCGCATTACCCCGGAGTTTCTGAAGCAGGCGGCTATCGTGGGCTCGGCCATGGCCTCCTTCTGTGTCTCCGACTTCGGCACTGCGGGGACAAAGTCCTTGTCGACGGACCAGATCTCCCGGCGAATCGGGGAGTTCGGCGATCTTACGGGATTTTCCCGGATCGACGCCGGGGAACGGAGGCTTTAATCTTGAAGGGGAGGGGGGCGCTACGGGGACTTCATGGAGTGCTTCTGGGAGGATCCCTCCTGGCCGCCTCCGCCTGCCACCCCGCGGTCTCCTCGAGAAACCATCACATGGCCATCGAGCACTACAACGGGGGCCTTAGGAATCTCAAGAACCACCAGCTTCAGGGGGCGTTCTGGGAGTTCGAGTACGCCAACCATCTCGACCCGAACATCCCCAAGGTGCACTACTCTCTGGGCCATGTCTACTACCTGATGCACGACATGACCGATGCCAGGATCGAGCTCAAAAAGGCGCTCCGGCACAACGAGGACCCCTCCTCGACTTACAACTATCTGGGGGAGATCGCCCTCGAGGAACGGGAGTACCCGGAGGCGCTGAAGAACTTTCACATGGCCCTCAAGAACACCCTGAACAAGACCCCCTACTTTCCGCTGGCCAACATCGGCAAGGTCTACATGCTGACGGGCAAGTACGAGAAGGCGAAGGAGTTCTTCGCCAAGGCGATCCTGAGAAACGACCGGTTCCTGCCGGCCTACTACTGGCTTGGCAAGGTGCACTTGACCGAGGGCGCCTACGAGAAGGCCCTGGCCGACTTTTCCCAGACGATCCGCCTCGCCCCGAACTTCTCGGCAGGCTACTACGAGATCGGAAAGACCTATCTGAAGCTCGACAATCCGATCCATGCCGCCGAGGCCTTTGAGGAGGCGGTTCGCCTCGACCCGAACTCGAAGGTCGGGGTCAAGTCGAAGCGCTATCTCCTGCTGCTTCCCAGGATTGTCGACGGAAAGGTGGTCCCGAAGGGGACCCATAAAGGGGCCGGAGAGCCACAGTCCCGGGCTCTTTCCGGGGCCGACTCCCCGACGAATGAAGAAAAAATGCCCGGGACCCGAAGCCAGCCCTAACATGCCAGATAAAATGCGAAGGACAGACCATGGCCAATGAGGAAGTGAACGCACCGGAAACGGGTGGAGAGACGAACGAGCCAACGCTTTCGGAGCCGGTTTCCTCCATCCTTACCCGGGCCCGCGAGGCGAAGGGGCTGACGATCGACGATATCGACGATGTGACCCACATCAGTCCGGGATGGGTCTCGGTGATGGAGAAGGGGGACTGGAACCAGTACCCCAGCATGGTCTATGCCCGGGGGCACGTGAAGGTCTATGCCGAACATCTCGATCTCGACGTTCCGTCAATCCTCATTAAGTTCCATGAGGACTGGGCGCGGACCGTCGCCCCCGAGCCCGGGGAGAGCCCGTCGGCATCTCCCGGCATGCAGCATATGTGGCCCCGGTCAAAAAGCGATTCCCGGGCCTACTGGCTCGCAGGAGGGATCGTTGCGGTCCTCATCATCGGAGGGCTTGCCGTCAAGCACGAGAGAAAGCATGCAAAACGGGTGATCCACGCTCCGCTGGCGATGTCGTCTCCTGCCCCTTCCTCGCCGCCCGCGCCATCAGGGGCACTCTCCCCCGCACCGACGACGGAGTCCTCCTCCCCTTCAATAGCGACAGCCCCCCCTCCGCAGAGGTCCGCCCCCGAGGCCCGGGCCAAGACTCCGGCCGGAACTCCGGACAAGACTCCGGCTCCGGTCCCGTCCACAGGTTCGGCCCCCGGATCGCGGCCAGAGCCGGGTGCCCCTGCGAGTCGCCTTACTCTCCGGATGGTGGGTCTCAAGAGCGTCTGGGTGGTCATCTCGGTCGACGATGGGACCGTCCGGCACTTTCGCCTCAACCCGGGGGACGAACGGACCCTGGTCGGCAAGAACTTCATGACATTCTCGACCCAGTCGGGCGACGGCCTGGCCCTTTTCCTCAATGGCAAGAGGCTGGGACTCGCCGGCCCCAACTCGCAGCCGGTTATTCACCGGCGTCTTAACCGCCAGTCGCTTCGCCACATGAAATCGGCCCAATCTCCGTCGTCTTCCCCCCGGAAATCCCTCTCCGCCTCTTCTGAACATGCAAAGAGGGGGGCTCAGGCGGGATCGGCCCAGAAGGGCGGGGTCTCCCCGGCTGAGGGGACTTCTCCCCCCTCCCGGGTAAAGACCGTTCCCCTTGTGCCGTCGCCTACGTCAGGCGGGACCCCGGACTCTCCGGGATCGCCCACTCCCTTGTTCCCCTCATCCTCCGGAGGTCAGAACTGATGCGCCATCTTCTTGCCCGCCTTCTTTCCCTGTGCCTTGTTGTCGTCTTTGTTGCAACGGCTTCCTGCGCCCAGACACCGGTCGTTCTGAACTACAGCCCAAATTCGGGAGAGACGCAACCCAACGAGTTCCGCTCCTCCCTCAGGTTCGGGTTTGTGACCTTCGAGGACCATCGGGTCGCCAAGCGGCTCATGGGGGACTCCACCCTGATCGGGTGGGGGTCGAACACCTATCATACCAAGGCCAATGTTCCCGCTCATGTCACCAAGGCCTTTGTGGACACCTATCGCTATCTCGGCCTCAAGTCCGTCTGGATCAAGATTCCGCCCGACAACTTCTCCTTTTCGACGAAGTCGTGGGTGCGCGCCTTGCGGACGCGCTATCCGGACGTCAATATCTTTGTGATCGGAAAGATCCGGAACTACGAGTTTCTCCTCCGCTCCGGAGGTTTGAGCGGGGCGGCCAAGGGGCAGTTTACCGCGCTTGCCGCCACGACCCAGGCCCGGGTCGAGCTCTACTATCTCGACAGCCAGTCGGGGAGGATCATCTGGGGGAACACCCTCCATCACGACACCTACGACAGGAAGGTCTCGAAAAAAGCCCCGACGGATTATGCGGCCATCCGCCTCGACGAAGCTCTTCACAACGTGGTCATCCAGTCGGTCGACCGGGTTCTTCCGAAGATCAATTCGGCGCACCCGGGATCGGTGCAGGTCCTTTCGGGGATGATGGCCGATGTTCCCAAGACCCCCGAGGGCAAGGTGGCCGGGAGTGTTCCCTCCGACAAGGGACGGATCGAGGTCGTCTCCCAGCCCTCCGGGGCCAAGGTCTATCTCGACGGGATCTATTACGGGGTGACCCCTCTCGCCTTGGATATCGCACCGGGGGTCCATCTCCTGAAGGTCCGGAAGGAGGGATTCGAGACGAGCCGGGACAAGATCGGGGTCTTGGCCGGGAAGGTGACGCCCTGGAAGGGGGTCCTCCCCGCAAAGAATTGACATTTCTCGTGGAAAGTGGGGCGGGGCAGGGCTCAAAAAGCTTGCCTCGGATTCCCTCTTTCGCTATGATTACCTCTGCTTCTTTTCTCCCTCCTCCTGCCGGCGTAGCACAGTGGTAGTGCAGTCGATTCGTAATCGACAGGTCGCCAGTTCAATCCTGGCCGCCGGCTCCAGTTTTCAAGTAATTCTGTGAAAATGATTTACCATAAAAAATAGTTTTTGCCATAATTACGCCATAGTGAGGTTGTTCGGAAACTCTTCTTCCGGAGGAAATTATGGCAACGATCCGAGAACGAGGCCCCTACCAGTGGCAAGCCCAAGTCATACGAAAAGGCCAGTCTTCCCAATACAAGACGTTCAACAACAAGGCCGATGCTGAGAAATGGGCACGTCAGGTCGAAGCTGAAATGGACCGGGGCGTCTTTGTCTCCCGCAAGGAAGCCGAGAACACAACGCTTTCTGAAGCCCTGGATAGATATCTCCGAGAAATCACAATTCACAAGAAAAACCAGCGTTCGGAAAAGATTTACGCTGAAACGTGGAAGAAGGCGTTTGGCGTCAGATCTCTTGCCTCCATATTTCAATCCGATATCGCAAAACACCGTGACGAACGGCTCAAGGCCGTCTCGCCCAACATGGTCCGTCTTGAACTGGCCCTTCTCTCCCATCTTTTCACTATCGCAATAAAGGAATGGGGCATGTCCGGGCTTGTTAATCCGGTCCAGCAAATCCGAAAACCCAAACTCCCCAAAGGCCGGGAGCGCCGGCTGAAACCGGGAGAACTTGAAAGAATCCTAAATGCCTCTGGATCTTCCTTCCTTGGCAGTATCGTTCGGTTTGCCCTGGAAACGGGCATGAGACGATCGGAAATTGCCGGGATAAGCTGGAACCAGGTAGACATGAAAAAGCAAACGGTCACACTCCTCGAGACGAAAAATGGAGAAAAAAGATTCGTTCCTCTCTCCTCCGAAGCCCTCCGGATTCTCTCGGCCCTCCCCCGGCGAATTGACGGGAAGGTCTGGGGAGTGGAGGAACAATCCATCACGAGGGCGTTCGAACGTGCTGTCTCCCGCGCCCGCCTTGCCTATGAAAAAGAATGCGAAGAGAAGGGACAGAACCCAGACCCAGGCTATCTGGTAGATCTGACCTTTCACGATCTCCGGCATGAGGCCACTAGCCGATTTTTTGAGTCGGAGGCGGGATTCAACGTCATGGAGGTGGCCGCGATCACGGGCCACAAGACGCTCCAGATGCTCAAGCGCTATACGCATCTGAAAGCCGAGGACCTGGCAAAGAGGATGAAGTGAACGAAAGAAGAAAGTACTTGAAGGGGCGGAATCCCATGCAAGTTGCTGCCATCACCGGGCACAAGACATTACAGATGCTAAAAAGGTACACTCATTTGAAGGCTGAGGATTTGGCGGAGTTGTTGAAGTAATCCTCGATGGCAGATAAGGGGTTTCATGACATTTCGGGAATTGGTGAGGCTTTTGGAAACGAACGGCTTTCGTCTCGTCAGGGAAAAGGGATCCGTTCGCTATTACGGTAAAACGGATGTGGCACGGCTTATCCGGCTCGATTATCATGGGTCGAAGGAAATTCCGACAGGAACCTGTCACGCCATTATGAAAGCTGCGGGGTTTTTGGAAAAGAAAAGAGGCGACAATGATTGATCTTAAATATTCTTTGGTGATCGAAGCAACCGAGGATCCAAATTTTTTCGGATTCTACTCGCCGGATCTGGAGGGATTCACGGGAGTCGGTCATTCTGTCGAAGATTGCCTTTACCAAGCGCGATGGGGGATGGAAGAGCATCTTGCGCTTTGCCGGGAGGAAAAGATTTCCGTTCCCTTTTCCAATCCGAACCCGGTGGTGACGATTCGGAATTCTTACAAAGATTCCGTTTCTCCAGCCTTGCATGAAGTCTGAGGATCTCGGGAACAAAAAGGGGACATTATGTCCCCGTCGGAACCGTATCATGATTCGATGCATCACTAGGAGCCCCGTCTTGTGTTTCTCCTTCTGGTATCACTCCATCTTCTCCCCCCAGCTTGTTCCAGATGGCCCGGAACCGGAGCGGATTCTCTTCCTTTACACGGTAGAGGTCGGCGGTTCGAAACCGCCCGTGCCTACCATATTTGAAGCCATTCTCCGAATATCCTCTCGAAAATAAACCTCCGAAATTTGAATTTTTGGCACAAATTTGGCACACTCCGTTCCAGAAAGTTTTCCGAATAACCCCGGAATTTTTTTGGAGGAAACATGGCAACGGTCCAGAAACGTGGTCCTTACCAGTGGAGAGTGCAGATCCGGAAAAAGGGCTTCCCGCCCCAGACCCGAACCTTCGACGTGCGGTCCGAGGCCGATGCTTGGGCCAGGCAGGTGGAAGGAGAGATGGACCGGGGGCTTTTCGTGTCCCGGAAGGAAGCGGAAAATACGACCCTCTCCGAGGCGCTCGACCGGTACGAGCGGGAAGTCTCCTCCAAAAAACGCTCAAGCGACCAGGACCGGATCTATGTCCGGTACTGGAAGAAGACGGGGCTGGCCGGGCGCTTTCTGGCTTCGATTCAGGGGAAGGATCTGGCGCTCTGGCGGGACGAGAGGCTTCTCGCAGTCAAGCCTGCGACCGTCGACCGGGAACTTCGGATCATTTCCCATCTCTATACGATTGCCGTCAAGGAGTGGGGAATGGCGGGGCTCGTGAATCCTGTTACCCAGATCAGAAAGCCGAAACTTCCTCCGGGAAGGGACCGGAGGCTGGGACCGGGAGAGCTGGAGAAGATCCTCGTCAACACAGAGTCTCCGCATCTCGCGGATATCGTCCGCTTTGCCCTTGAGACGGCCATGCGCCGGGGGGAGATTGCCGGGATGACATGGGAGATGGTGGATCTGAAGAAACGGACGGTGACGCTTCCTGAAACGAAAAACGGGGAGAAGAGGATCGTCCCTCTTTCGATGGAAGCGCTCCGGATCTTATCGGGAATCCCCCGGAGGCTCGACGGATCGGTCTGGGGAATCACGGAGGATCCGATTACCCGGGCCTTTGTCCGGGCCTGCAAGCGGGCCGAGGTCGAGGGGCTGACCTTTCACGATCTTCGGCATGAAGCAACGTCCAGGTTGTTCGAGAAAGGGTTCAATCCGATGGAGGTGGCGGCGATCACGGGACATAAGACATTGCAGATGCTCAAGCGCTATACCCACCTGAAGGCCGAGGACCTGGCGAAGAGAATGGATGGGTGAGTGCTGAGACTGCTCTATTTCGAGGGATGTCCCAATGCTCCAGTGTTTGAAAAAATGTTGTGGGCAATTGGCAAGAAATTCGAGAGGATCAATCAGGTCAATCTGCCTTCCGCAGATCCCTATTGGAGCTACGCATCTCCAACGCTCTTATGGAATGACCAGATCGTTTTCGGATCCAAAACTGAAGGATCCGGAGGGTGCTCATTGA
>Ga0078972_1012425_pt1 | contig 14653 bp, 14 predicted proteins | sample YelNatPaOPGAMG01_FD_67568 | JGI IMG/M metagenome (GOLD analysis project Ga0078972, IMG submission 67568) | Hot spring thermophilic microbial communities from Obsidian Pool, Yellowstone National Park, USA - OP-RAMG-01 (SPADES assembly) (version 2) | ecosystem: Environmental > Aquatic > Thermal... | reverse complement strand
TTCTGTGATACACCACTTTTTTCATTTGCTGTGATTGCAGATACACACCTTATAAGCAAAGAGAATAATGCAATGGGTAAGTTTGAGATGGTTGTTGAAAAGATAAAAAGCCAGGATGTGGATATGTTTTTTATCTTAGGAGATATCATATTGCCTGAAGATGATACAGCATTTAGAAGGGTTATATCAGAGTCAGGCATCCCTGTCCATATTGTCTTTGGCAATAATGACTTCCATTCAAGAAACAGGTTGAGAAAGATATTTCCTGAACTGGCAAAGAGTGATTACTACCACTTTGTTTATAAAAACAATCTTTTTATCTGTCTATGCGATGCTATCAATGACCATGTGGGACACCTTGAATCAGAATATATCACACCAGGACAGATTGAATATCTTGAAGGTTTACTTTCCGAATATAATAACAAAGTTGACAATATCTTTATCTTTGCACATATACCTTTAAGTCAGGATGGGAAGGCAGGGAAGATGTATCTTTCTACCAATGACCAGCACTTTATAAGAGAACTGATAAAAAAATATCATATAACCGCAATGTTTTTTGGCCACCTGCATTCTCAGACAGAGTTTAAGATTGGAGATACAGAGGTAGTGGTTCTTCCCGCGACATTCCTGATGATGCCACCACAGTTTTTAAAGGTGGATGTCTTTAAGGGCAGGATTGAAAAGGATTATAGATGATGAAGTTAAGATATATCTTTATATATTTCTTTTTATTTGTTTTATCCATTTTGCCTGCTAATCTTCCGCAGAATGACTATGTTGAAGGGGAAGTCCTTGTCAGATTCAAGCCATCTGTAGCAGAAAGGATAGAGCAACATCGGGCAGTGGTTTCCCATAACCTGTCACTCAAGAGAAGATTTTCATCTATACCAGGTCTTTATCACTTTAAGGTTCCTGCTGGCTCAGATATAAAAGGTGTAATAGAATCACTCTCTTCTGACCCTGATGTTCTTTATGCAGAGCCAAACTATATCTATAAGGCACTCCGTGAACCAGATGACCCTTATTATGGGAGTCAATGGGCACTCCCTAAAATCAATGCACCCGCTGCATGGGAGAGGACAACAGGTAGCAGGAATGTTGTAATTGCAGTTATTGATACAGGGATTGACTATAACCATACGGACCTTTCAGACAATATATGGACTGATAGCCAGAACCAGCCCGGATATAATGCAATAAAAAATAGCGGGGACCCTATGGATGGAGATGGACACGGGACGCACTGCGCAGGTATTATAGGTGCTCTTGGAAATAACGGCATAGGGGTTTGTGGTGTCAACTGGAATATAAAGATTATGGCACTAAAATTCCTTGATGACAACGGTAATGGGACGCTTTCAGATGCTATTGAGTGTATTGACTATGTGATTGCAAGAAAAGATGAAGGGGAAAATATTGTGGCAACAAGCAATTCCTGGGGTGGCTATACATACAGTAGTTCACTTTATAATGCAATCTCACGGTTGTCTGAAAAAGGCATACTTTTTGTTGCTGCTGCAGGGAATTCAGGGACAGACAATGATGCCTATCCTATGTATCCTGCGAGTTATAACCTTCCCAATATCATATCAGTGGCTTCAAGTGATAGCAGTGATAACCGCTCTTATTTTTCAAACTATGGCAGAACAAAGGTTCACATAGCAGCCCCTGGTTCTTCTATCTATAGCACAATCCCTGTTTCTAAGGGTGAATATGGATATAAAAGCGGGACATCTATGGCAACTCCGTTTGTTGCAGGAGTTGCAGGGCTTATATCGTCTCTAACAGAAGAAACAGATGCAGTAAAACTAAAAAAGTGGATATTACAGGGAATCACGCGGCTTCCGCAATGGACAAACCTTACAACAACAGGTGGCCGTCTTAATGCAGATGAGGCATTGAGGGTTGCTTCTTTACCTGCTTATATCTTGCCTGTAGAAAACTTTACTGCTGAGAGAAATACAGAAGGAGTTTTTCTTCAGTGGAATAAACCTTCAGGTGCAAACTATGTCATTATAAGTAGAAGTACAGATACATTTCCTTCAAGGTGGGATGAGGGTGGAATAATTTATACTGGGACAGGGAATTCTTTTACTGATGAAGATACAACAGAAGGGATTCCATACTACTATACCATCTGGGCTTACTATGGCTCTACACTGGAGATAGAGGAAGATAAAATTTCAGCAGCAAGTTATGCATATACCAACTCTCCACCTTATAGACCTGAGTGTATCCTGCCTGAAGATGGGGCAGTGGATGTCTCTTTGACACCTTTGCTTAAGGCGACTGGTTTTGTTGACCCTGATAATGACAGGCATAATGCGAGCCAGTGGCAGATTGCAAGGGATAGCAGTTTTAACAGTATTGTATGGGACAGTATAAGTTCTCCTGTAACAGAGATAACCGTTCCTTCACGGAAACTTTCTTATTCTACACAGTATTACTGGCGGGTAAGGTATCAGGACGAGAAGGGACTCTGGAGTGAGTGGGCTGTCCCCTGGAGTTTTACAACAGAATCTGCACCATCAGGAGGCGGTGGCGGTGGTGGAGGTTGTTTTATAGCAACGGCTGCTTTTGGCTCACCTTTTGAAAGACATGTCCAGGTATTCAGGGAGTTTAGAGACAGAAGATTGCTCACCAATAGACCAGGAAGGGCATTTGTCAGGTGGTACTACAAACATAGCCCTGAGTATGCTAATATAATAAAAAGAAGGCACTTTTTGAAACTGGCAGTAAGGATTGTACTGGTGCCGATTTCCATAATTATCCGGCTTTTTATTTAACTGATGAAGACCACATTATATAACGCACATATTAAGGCAGGTGGCAGGATTGTTGAATTTGGTGGTTTTTTGCTTCCACTTCAGTATGATGGAATTATAAAGGAGCATCTGTGGTGTAGAAGCAGTTGTGCCATCTTTGATACATCTCATATGGCAAAGTTTATCTTCAAGGCAGAAAAAAACTTACTGGAGTTAGGGCGTCTATTTACTATTGATATAGAGAAGATACCTTTAGGGTGTTGTCGTTATGGTTTTCTATTAAATGAGGATGGAGGTATTATAGATGATGTGGTTGTATATAAACTTTCTGATAGTGAGTATATGGTTGTTAGCAATGCGGCAACAAAACCAAAGGTACAAGACTGGTATATCTCACATCTAAAAGAAACAGAAATTGTGGATGCAGATACCTATCTTGATAAGATAGATATTCAGGGGCCTCTTTCTACAGATATAATAAGGGACCTTTTCCATATAGACCTTTCAACGCTTTCTTTTTATCATTTTTCAAGATTTACTCTTCTTAAAGAAGAAGTGCTCATAAGTTATAGTGGCTATACAGGAGGCAGGGGATATGAGGTATATATTAAAAAACAAAAAACAGAGGAATTATGGGAGACACTTTTGAAAGATGAAAGGGTAAGACCAGCAGGGCTTGGTGCAAGGGACTCCCTTCGTTTAGAGGCAGGACTTCCACTTTATGGAAATGAACTTGATGAAGAGACAACGCCTGTTGAGGCAGGTCTGGAAAGATTTGTTGACTTTTCACACGGATTTATAGGTAAAAAAGCGCTAAAAGAAAACCTGCCTGAGAAAAAGATTGTATTTCTGATTTCAGAGACCCGTCAGTCCCCAAGGCATCATTACAGGATATTCTCAGGAGATGATGAGATTGGATATATAACCAGTGGCTGTTTTTCTCCTTCTATCCAGAAAGGTATAGGGATGGGATATATAAAAACAGATATCAATATTCCTGATAAGGTATCTGTTTCAGCAGAAAAGGAAGGTTGTGGTAAAATAAGATGTTTTATTGTTTCTAAAAAACAACTTGTAAAGGCATCAGGTCTGAAGAGATAAAGCAAACAACATAACATAGAAAGGGACACACCCCTCACCATTCCCTCTCCCCTCGGGGGAGAGGACTAAGGTGAGGGGGAAAACACCCCGTCTGCTGACGCAGACACCCCTCTGAAAGAGGGGAATTGACAAAACAGAGAAAGGGGAAAACAGCCCTCGCATATGGAAAGAGATGCAAAGGAGAATGCGAGGTAAAGGAGGCGATATGGAGGTAAGAGATGGACTTTTTTATACAAAGGAACATGAGTGGGTGAAGATAGAAGGAAACAAAGGGACTATTGGAATTACTGAATATGCCACACATACACTCGGAGATATAACATTTGTGGAACTTCCTTCAATTGGAACAAAAATATCCCAGTTTGCTCATCTGGGAACGGTGGAGTCAGTAAAGGCGGCATCCGATATCTTCAGCCCTGTTTCAGGGAAGGTTATCTCATCAAATGAAAAGGTTGTGCAGAGCCCAGAAATTCTTAACAGTTCTCCTTATGATGATGGATGGCTTGTGGTTATTGAGATGGATAATGTAGAAGAGACAAAAAATCTTATGAATGCACAGCAGTACAGCGAATATATAAAAAACTTATGAACTACACACCACATACTGAAAAAGAAGTAAAGGAGATGCTTGCAGAGATAGGAGTAAAGTCAATAGATGAACTCTTTTCTGATATACCGGAGAACCTCCGGGCACGTTCTTTTAATATCCCTCAGGGCAAAGCAGAACCAGAGGTTGTGAACCATCTTCGTTATCTTGCCTCAAGAAATTCAACAGCATTGGTATACTTTATCGGGGCGGGGTTCTATCAGCACTATATACCTTCTGTTGTTGACTCTATTGCATCACTGCCGGAGTTTTATACTGCCTATACACCATATCAGCCAGAGGCATCGCAGGGATGGCTACAGGCAATATATGAATATCAGACAGCGATATGCAACCTTACTGATATGGATGTGGCAAATGCATCCCTTTATGATGGAGGAACTGCCCTGTATGAGGCATGTATGATGGCTATAAGGATAAATGGAAGAAAAAAGATAGTGGTTGATGAGGGCGTAAACCTCATCTACTGGACGATGATACAGTGTTATATATCAAACCTTTCACTTGAAGTGGTAAAGATTCCTGTCAAGAATTTTGGGGTTGACAGGGAGCGGCTTTTCCAGCATATGGATGAGAATACATCAGCCGTGGTTCTTCAAAACCCTAATTTCTTTGGATGTATTGATGACTATTCAGATATTGTTGAATATGCACATAAAAAAGGGATTGTTGTTATAGAGTCCGTCTATCCAATCTCTCTTGGACTTATTAAGACACCGGGGGAGATGGGGGTGGATATTGCTGTGGGAGAAGGGCAGTCGCTTGGCATACCACTTTCTTTTGGGGGTCCATATCTCGGCTTTATGGCAACAAGGAAGGAGTTTGTAAGGAAGATGCCGGGAAGGATTATAGGTAAAACAGTGGACAGAAAAGGGGTGGATAGTTATGTAATGACACTGCAGGCAAGGGAACAGCATATAAGGAGGGAAAAGGCAACATCTAATATCTGTTCCAATGAGGCATTATGTGCACTGCGGGCAGTTGTATATCTCTCTTTACTTGGTAAAGAAGGGCTGCAAGAGATAGCACAACTTAACCTTGATAAGGCAGAGTTTACAAGGCAGCAGTTAGAGAAGATACCACATCTACGGGTCTTTAGAGACAGACCTACTTTTAATGAGTTTCCAGTAATCCTTCCTGAAAGTGCCGATGTGGTGGTGAATAAGATGATTGCAAAGGGGTTTGCAGCAGGGTTTCCTTTAGGTAGATACTATAAGGGAATGAATAGGTGTCTTCTTATTGCAGTAACAGAGCAGAGGACAAAAGAAGAGATTGTAAAGTTTGCTGAGAGTATGGAGGCGGTTCTATGCAGTTGATATTTGAGAAAGGTAGAGAGGGAAGGCGGGGATTTAAGATACAGAGAAGTGATGTTCCTGTGAAGGCAACTATCCCTGCAAACCTGAAAAGAAAGACAGATAATGGTCTTCCTGAGGTCTCAGAACTTGATGTTGTGAGGCACTTTACCACTTTAGCCAATAAAAACTTCTGCGTTGATACGCACTTTTATCCACTTGGTTCCTGTACTATGAAGTATAATCCTAAGTTTACAGAGGTTGTATCCAGGATAAAAGGATTTGAGGACCTTCATCCACTCCTTCCACAACTTTCAGGGGGTGGAATCCTTACACAGGGCGCCCTTGAACTGCTATACCATATGGAACAACTTTTATGTGAAATCACAGGTATGGATGCATTTACAATGCAGCCACTTGCCGGTGCCCATGGAGAGCTGACAGGCACAATGCTTATTGCTGCCTATCACAGAGCAAGAGGAAATAAAAAAAGATATATACTTGTTCCTGACTCTTCACACGGGACAAACCCTGCAAGTGCAGCAATTGCTGGCTATGAGGTTATTGTTATCCCATCTGATGAGACAGGTGTTATGGATATAGATGAGTATAAAAAACACCTGAATAAAGAGGTTGCAGGTGTTATGCTAACCTGTCCTAATACACTTGGAATCTTCAATCCAAGGATAAAAGAGATATGTAATCTGGCACACAGTGTAGATGCCCTTATGTATTATGACGGTGCCAATCTTAACGCTATACTGGGTAAACTGCGACCAGGTGATGTTGGCTTTGATATAGTCCATCTTAATCTTCACAAGACATTTGCTACCCCTCATGGTGGTGGTGGACCTGGTGCAGGACCTGTTGGGGTGAAGGAGCACCTGAGTAGATACCTTCCAATTTCAAAGGTGGTTTTACGGACAGATGGAACATTCTTCCTTGACTACAACTATCCTGAATCCATTGGCTATATTGCCCCTTTCTATGGGAACTTTGGGGTAATAGTTAAGGCATATGCCTACATACTCTTACTCGGGAAGGAAGGACTGATAGATGTTGCGGAAAAGGCGGTGTTGAATGCTAACTATGTGAGAAGTAAACTGAAGAAATACTACAAACTTCCATATAACAGGACATGTATGCATGAGTGTGTATTTTCAGCAGAGAAGCAGAAAGAGAAGGGTGTGAGTGCCCTTGATATAGCAAAATATCTTATAGATAAAGGAATCCATCCACCAACAATATATTTTCCGCTGATAGTCAGGGAAGCACTTATGATTGAGCCAACAGAAACAGAGAGCAAAGAGACCCTTGATAATTTTATCTCTGCAATGATTGAAGCAGCCAAGATTGCTGAGACAAACCCTGAAAGATTTGCTGATTTTCCTGAAAAGACCCCTGTAAGCAGGCCTGATGAGGTAAAGGCGGCAAAAGACCTTAATCTGAGGTGGCGTAAAGAATGAGTGTCTGGAGGTTTATCTTTTCTGGATTTCTTCATCCTATTACCAATATGGCGATAGACAGGGCATTGATTGATATTTATAAGGTATCAGGTATCCCTGTATTTCGTATATATGGCTGGAGTCCTTATGGATTCAGCACGGGTTATGGTCAGAAGATAGAGGATGTCCTTGATATCCCTTCCTGCATAAGGGATGGTATCCCTTTTGTGAAAAGACCAACAGGTGGCGGAATTATATTTCACGGCGATGAGGTTACCTATTCCCTTGTTTGTTCTGAAAAAGATATTGGTGCTCCTGCTACAGTGAAGGATGGCTATAAAATTATCTGTTCATTTATCCTTGCTGCATATCGTTATTATGGGGCTACCCCTGTATTTGCAATTGAGAGTGGACAGTTAAAAAAAGAAAGGTCTACACTCTGTTTTGCATCATTTGAGGACTATGACATACTTATTAAAGGTAAGAAGATAGGTGGAAATGCACAGAAAAGGATAAGGGATATAATAATGCAACACGGTTCACTTCCTCTTTCTCTTGACTATGAGGTGGTCCTGAAATATGTAAAAGAAAGGGTGTCTTTGTCCAGAGATAGGACCACATCAGTAAGTGAGGTTGCAGGAAGAAATATTGGTTTTGATGAATTTGCTGAGGTGTTGAAGAATAGTTTTATAAATACATTTGGTGTGAAACTTGAAGAAAAAGACCTTACAGAAGAAGAAATGGAGATAGCCGGTGCCTATGAGAGGCAACTATTACAGGAAAAAGATTGTCTTATCAGAAACAGGTGAGACAAAAAGAATACTCAGAGGGTTAAAACTTCACTCTGTATGTGAAGAAAGCAGGTGTCCCAATATATCTGAGTGTTTTAAGAAGAAGACAACAACATTTCTCATACTTGGTGATACCTGTACGAGAAACTGCCTTTTTTGTAGTGTGAAGAAAGGAAAACCAGCAACTCTGGATGAAGAGGAACCCTGTAGAGTTGCAGAGGCAGTAAAGATGCTTGGTATGGGATATGTTGTTGTTACCAGTGTTACAAGGGATGACCTTCGTGATGGTGGTGCTGAGATGTTCAGGAGGACAGTAGAAGAGATAAGAAATGCCGGATTTACTGGGAAGATAGAGGTATTAATTCCCGACTTTAATGGGGATGAAAGGTTCATAGAAAAGGTTGTCAGGTCATCTCCAGATGTCATTTCACACAATATGGAAACAGTTGCCCGCCTGTATCCTGTCTTAAGAAGTAAGTCATGCTATAGCAGGTCTATCAATGTATTGAAAAAAATAAAAGAACTAAATCCACGCCAGAAGATAAAGTCAGGGATTATGCTTGGATTGGGAGAGACAGAGGATGAGGTTTTTGCAACGATAGAGGATATTGCTTCTACTAACTGTGAATTTTTGAGTATAGGACAGTATCTTGCTCCTTTGAAGGTAAGTTATCCTGTGCAGAGGTATTTTTCAGATGAGGAGTTTGGATATTTTAAAGAGAGGGCATATTCTTATGGATTTAAGCATATTGAAAGCGGAGTGTATGTTCGCACCTCTTATAATGCTGCTTTATATTTATAATCTATTCAATGACGGACGGCTCTATCACTCGCATCTTTTTCCATCCACCCTGTAAAAATCTTAAAAAGAAGGCAAATCCGAGTATGATGACGTAAAGTGTTGCTATAACCCAGGCAGTATAGATATTACTGTTGAGAATGATAATAGCGATATAAGATGGCACAATCAAAACGAATAAAGATAATATTCCCATTGATTTCAGTATATAATGCGTATCCCCGGCACCTCTCAATGCAGAGGCAAATATAATATTCATAGTATCAAATATAGAGTAAAATGCAACAAACCTTAATAAAACAACTGCTATTCTGTGTATCTCTTCAAAATTTCCTGGATAGACACGCGGGGCAAATGGCTTTATAAAGATATCAGGAACAAGAACATAAAGAAGTGCAATGGTTGCCATATAGATAAATGTGAGATGAAAACCGGAATATACACTCCTTTCAGCAGTATTTATATCGTTCCTGCCGAGGTTCTGTCCTACAAGGATACTGACCCCTATACCTATACCTATCATAGGCATAAATGCAAGTGTATTGATATTAAAGGCGATATTTGTTGCTGCAAGCGGGATAAGTCCTAACTTTCCCACAAAAAGAAGGAAAAGAGAGAAGCCAGCCATATCCATAAACCACTGGAAACCGTTAGGCAACCCAAAGTGCAGTAGCCGCTTAAAGAGATATAAATCAAAACCATTATTTTTTCTTGTTCCAAATTGGATATTAAAGTGCTCTCTTATAAAAATTAAAAAGTAGATGCCAAAGGCAGCAAACGCAGATATAACAGTTGCAATTGCTGCTCCTTTTATACCCATCTCAGGAAACCCCCACCTGCCAAATATCATACAGTAGTCCAGTATCACATTTATACCTGTCTGTAGAAAACTCATCCACATTACAGGCAAGCTATGTCCTCTACCGGAAAAAAAGCCAGCCAGGGATGAAGATGCTATGGCTGGTGCTGCTCCTAAACACAGTATCCGAAAGTAGATGGTTTCATAACTTGCTACCTCTAATGGATGTCCAGCAATGGTGAAAAATAGATGGGCAAATGGGATAAGAAGAAGCATAACCAGACCGCCTATAAGAGATAGATAAAGCCCTTGCCACACAATTTTACCTATCCTTTCATATCTCTTTGCACCATAGTACTGTGCAACAAATGTACTTACAAAAGATGCTGTTCCTGTGAATATACCTGTAATTGTCCCATTCAATAGCCCTGCAGGAAGGGACGCAGCAATTGCTTCTGCAGAGTAACGTGAGAGGAACAATCTGTCTACAAAGTGCTGGATTGTCCACGCACTTGTGCTTAATACAAGAGGAAAGGAGATGGCAAGTATCTCTCTGTAGCCACCATGTTGAGCCCACCTCTTATGTAAAAAAACAAAAAGATTTTTCATAGTAAATACTGAATAATTTTCCTGATGAAGCAAAGGACAGGTGACAGATGGGACTGAATATCTGTAATTTACTTTATCACAAAAATTAAATCTTATAGTTTTACCTCCCAGTGCATTGATTATCTTTTATACACAAAAATGTTGTTCACAGGATACAGAATTAATAAGTTCTTTTGCCTTTTCTACTTCTTTTTCGTTGCCACTTATAGCAAGCCATACAGCACCTTCTGCACCACCCACACCACCAGCAGCAAAAAGTTCTGCCTTTGCCCCTGTAAGTATAGATATTGCCTCTATCTCTGTGATAATCTCACCGTTCACAGACATAAGCCGCGGTCCATCTGCTCCGGGAGAATTTATCTTTACTGCTAAGTTATCAATATCTTCACACACCCTTTTTTCCAGCCCTACAGGAATAATCAGACGCACCCTTCTTCCAGCCACTGCCTGAATAATTGTCCCTATAGTTCCTGCTTTAGGGTGTCCTATAAGGATGCCTGCCTTTTTGTTTTTTATATCAACAGCATTTGCACCCTTTATCACAATATCCCCTTCATTCATCCTGTCTATAACATCAAATATTGTCTTTCCTTTTTCCCATCTACCATTAACTATTATGACATCTCCGGGGAATTCATTTCCTTTTAATCTACCTGTCTCGTCTGTAGGGGAAGATGGTGGTAGTGTTATCCCACGGAAGAAGGATTTTCTGCTAAAATTTTCAAGTTGTCCTTTTGCCTTTAATATCTCTTCTGCTACATATCCATTTGTAGTTCCTGCAACGATGGCGACTATACCTGACTTCAGCCGCTCCTGTATGGCAGGATGGGCTGCCACTGCCTTACCTATCAACCTCTTCCCTGCTGCTGGTGTGAGCACTACCTCTATCATCTTCATATCCTTTAATAAAGATTTTACCTTAAACAGCATTCCCCTTCAAAATATTTACCTTTTTAAGTTTTTGGGTTATAATAATAACTCTTAAAGGTTTTGGGCCGCTAGCTCATCTGGCAGAGCACCGCCCTTTTAAGGCGGGCGTGGCAGGTTCGAGTCCTGCGCGGCCTACTTGCTCCTCACTCTTCTTTGATATACTTTCTATGTGAGGAGATTAGATTTAAACTGGTTCTGTAACAATTTAATTTTTAAAAAGTTTAGACAAAACAATTGAAATTTCATATAAAAAAATTAAAGGAATTGCGATAAAAATCTGTGTAAAAATATCTGTTGTTGGAGTTATTATAGCAGAAAGAATAAAAGAACCTACTATTGCAAACTTCCTTTTTTCTCTTAAAAATTTAGAGTCAATAATTCCAATATAAGAAAGCGAGGAAATAAACACAGGAAGATTAAAAATAAGCCCCATTGCAATAAAAAAGATAAAAAGAAAATTTAAATAGTTTGTTATTGAAATCAATGGTTTCATAATATCTTTACCAAAAGAAAAAAGGACCTTCAAACCAAAAGGAATAATTATATAAAAGGCAAAACTCATTCCCAGAATAAATAAAAAAGGGAAAAATATAAAGATTGTTTTAATGACTTTCCTTTCCCTATCAGTTAGTCCAGGAGCAATAAATAGATAAATCTGAAATAAAATAAAAGGAATTGATATAATTCCTGCTGTAAAAAATGTGGTTTTGATGATAGAAAAAAATGGTTCAACCGGTTTTAAAAATACAACTGTCTCCTGATATTTTTTTAATGGCTTTACTATGAATGAAAGTATTTTGTTAGAACAAAAATACAAAATCAATGATGTAAAAATGAAAAATATGGATGAGTAAATAATCCTCTTTCTCAATTCTTCCAGATGTTCTACAATACTTAAATCTTTTTCTTCCATCTTTCATTCTTTTCTCTCTTCTTCTTTCTCTTCTTTTTGTTCTTCTGATACTCCTTCTTTCATACCCTTTTTGAATTCACCCAGTGCTTTTCCGAGAGACCGACCAATTTCAGGTAATCTTTTTGCACCGAAGAGCAGAAGAATTATAAAAAATATAAGGATGAGTTCAGGGGCTCCTATGTTAAACATTTCTGCCTCCTTTTTAATTTCTTCCTTTTTTCGCCTTTGTTTGTTACCTTTATTGCTCCTTCTCCAGAGACAGGACAATTTTGTTCACATTGCCCACAACCCACACATACTTCCGGATTCACAACAGGTTTCCCATTTTCATTTTTATAGATTGCTACAACAGGACAGACCTCCATACATACAAAACAATCTTTATTTTCCTGCCAGACAATACACCTATCTGTATTTATCTTAGCAGTTCCCATTTTTACTTCCTCAATTTTCACATTCTGGATTGCTCCTGTTGGGCAGATTTTACCACAGTTTAGACATAATAAACAAGCCTTTTTTCTTGGTATTATATGAGGAGTTCCAAATTCTAAAATACCTTTATCTAACGGAACTGACTCAAGGCAGTTTACAGGACAGACCTTGATACATTCTCCACACCTCACGCACTTATATATAAAATCATCTTCTTCTATTGCCCCTGGAGGTCTTATCAAAACGGATTTTTTTATTAATTTGAATTTTTGTCGCGAAACTAAAATTATTCCCCATACACCTGTAAAAAATTTTAGAAAGTCCCTTCTTTTCATTTTTAAATTTTCCTTTTTATTATATTTCTTAATTTGATGCCAATAAGATAATTTAAATACCCAAGTGGACATATATTGTTACACCAGAATCTTGGAATTAAAACACTCAAAAAAACTATTAAACTAAATACTATAAGAATCCTTCTGAATAACATTCCTCTCATTAAAATCACGTATGGGTCAAAAATCCAGAATAAAAAAGGTATATTAATAAAAATTGTTGTAATAGAGGTAAAAGTTATCGTCCAGAAGATAAATATTTTCAGGTATCTGAAGTATACTGGTAATTTTATTTTTATTTTCCACTTTTTCCTTAAAAGTATTATGTTTGCATAGTCAATAATTCCTCCGAAAGGGCAGAACCAGAAACAGAAAAAATTACCTAAAAATAAAAGTAATAATAAAACAATTACTGCAGGTAGAAACAGATATGTAAAATGGAGTGTTGAAATTGTAGTGAATATTGCCAGGAATAAGTCAATACGGAAGAAGAAATTTAAAGGAAGTGATTCAGAAACAGGGAAGGTTGTTTTTTTAAAAAAATAAAAAAATAAAAAGATAAAAAAGCCCTGTGTTGATAATTTAAAAAGGATTTTGACTGATTTTTTATGCATAATTTATGTCTATTCTATCAAGATTCATTGTGCCTAAGCCCATTTCAGCACCAATTTTTATATGAGGGACCTGTTCCGGTTTTTTGCCAAGTAGTGTAGCCCCATAAGAATCAAGAGCGACTATATCAGTTCCAGCAATTACCGTATTTAACTCTTTCGTCTCTCCTGGTCCCTGGGGTCCATTTGTTAACATAATTCTTGTAGCGTCAAGGACTATCAGTTTTGTTTTAGGTAAAATATATTTTGTAATTTCTGCGATACATCTGTGGAGGTTTGTTCTGTGAAAATAACCCCTATCTTTTACAATACCCATAAAGTTTTTCATCGCAAGCGTAACGACTCCTCCACCATGTATTTTTACAACTGGAACATCTATCAAAACATCACATTCAACAACATCCTTCAAAACTTCTGCTTCTTTCAAAATCTCTCCATTAACATTTACCGTTACCCATTCTGCAGGTGGCTTCATAATTCCATTTGCTTTTTCAACGGCTTCTTTGATTCCACTTGTTATATATGTCACATTCCATTGATTGACTGGATTGTCTATTACCACAACTTCTCTTGCCCCTGCCTTTTTGCATAATTTTACAAGTGCACTTACGACATCAGGATGGGTATTTGCTCCCTGTTCTGGTGTTCTATTCCATCCGATATTTGGCTTTATAACAACCTTTGCTCCTCTTTTTACAAACCTTTCAATTCCCCCAAGTTTTTCAACGACCCTTTTTGTCACCTCTCCAAAATTCTCTCCTTTACCAATACAAATTTCACTATCTTTATTTCCCGCAAAGACAATATCTTTTCTACCTTTCAAAATATTAAAAAAACTTAAACCAGCAATAAACAGAAAACTACTTTTCAAAAATTCTCTTCTTTTCATATTTCCCCCTGAAAGCATAGGGTTTTGCCAAACTTGGCTATGTTTTAAGTGGTCTTTTTCTTTGTATTTCAATGGTTTTATATGTTTTTATAGACCCCTTTTTTACTCCATTTATTTTACCAGAACCGCAGGCAAAGGTCGAGATCCTTTCTACCACCTGGTATAATGCTCATAATTGAGCATATAAGTAGTTAAAAGTTTTTTTTAGTTTTATAATTATACAATAAGTGCTGTTCTTTCAAGACATAAACTCTGGTAACTTTCAGAAAGCAGGGAGACATTTTTCTCCCCCGTATGGGTCCATCTGGACACCATTTAATAAAGATTAT
>Ga0078972_1012421_pt1 | contig 14657 bp, 16 predicted proteins | sample YelNatPaOPGAMG01_FD_67568 | JGI IMG/M metagenome (GOLD analysis project Ga0078972, IMG submission 67568) | Hot spring thermophilic microbial communities from Obsidian Pool, Yellowstone National Park, USA - OP-RAMG-01 (SPADES assembly) (version 2) | ecosystem: Environmental > Aquatic > Thermal... | reverse complement strand
TATTATGGTATAGACAATATAAAACTCTTTTATGAAAACGATATAAGATTTTTGTCTCAATTTGAACAGTAGTTTTTGGCTTTTCATGATAAAATAAATATATGAAGTTAAAAAGAACAGCTCTTTTATCTTTAGGTGCTTTGATAGGCTTTACGCTTTTTTATATAGGACTAAACCAATGGCAACATGAAAAAGAATCCACCGGAAAGATAAATATAGTAGGCGCTGCACCACAACCTCAAACTCCATTGGTCCCATCTCCAACACAACCCCAACCTCAGACACCACAGCCAAACCAAACTCTTCCCACTACCACTCCTCCTACCACTCAGCCAACGCCTTCTCAAGCCCCAACCCCTCAAACCACTCAAACCAATCAAGCTAACCAAGCACAAGCTCCTAAAAGCCCAAAAACCACTCAAGAAAAAACACCAAAAAGCATAGCTCAAATAATAAAAGAAAATGAAAAATCAAAACCACCTCAAACACCACCTATTCAAAGTAAGGTTGTATTTCAGATAGGGGCTTTTAAATCACCGTCCGCCTTAGAAAGTGCTTTGTCAAAAGCAAAAGCTTTGGGCTTTGAGCCTATCGTAAAACAAGAAAAAGGTTTTTATATAGTAAGGGTGCAACTGACCAATTCAAATGAAGGTATAAAGCTTTTAACAGCGTTTCCTGGCGCTTTTAGAGTCCATTGAATCTTCTTTTCATCACAAGTTTAATGATATTTGTAAGCTGGATAGTCCAAGGTATATCTGGCTTTGGCGGCGGAGTTTTTATGCTGACGCTTTTGAGTCTTGTGATGAATATAAAATCTGCTGTGCTTACATTTTCTTTTATTCAAGCTTTAGGACCTTTTAGTATTATTTTAGTTAGTAAAAGCTATAAACCAAATATAAAGATGATATTTTATCTGATAAGCGGTTCTTTTGTTGGTATATTTTTGGGTGCCCATATTTTAAAAATTATAAGCGTTCCTTATATGGAGATCTTCAGTGGATTGTTTTTTATGAGCATAGGAATTTTTGACAGCTTATCCATCTTTAAAAATGAGCTTTTAGACTTAACCTCAAAAATAGAGATAAAACATGGATTTTTCGTTGGAGTTGTATCTGGAGTATTCTCTGGTATAGTAGGAATAGGGGGGCCGCCGGCTGCCATATATCTGAGAAATATAGTAAAAGAGTTTGATGAGTATAGATATCTCATATCTATTTACTTTGTTTTGCTAGTAGGTATTAGGCTTTTTATATACTATATGCTTCATGCTTTCTCAAATGTAAGATACGACTATATAGCGTACTGGGGAATTGCGTCGGTAATGGGGCTCTGGACAGGTAGATTTATAAGTAGATTTATAAACAAACGCTATCTTAACCTAAGCGTACCGTTTGTAACAATGATATGCGGTATACTTTTGATAGCAAAAGGCGTAAAGAATTTTTAAAAATTTATGCCCAATGTTATTGTTTTAAGAATTTAATATGATATAATATTTATATGAACAAAAAATCTTCTTTGGAGCTCCAATGGTTAGAAGAGCTATCCAAACTGGATAGTTTTGTAGTTAAAACCCCTGTTCACAGACAAGAATTTTGGGCAGAATGGCAAGAAAAATACTCAAAGGCAAAGATGGGGCGTATAGCATCTCTTAGAATGCTAAGAAAAAAAGGATTAGATGGTGAGCAAATAAGAAACCTAAGAGACAGCATAAGCTTTTACGATAGCGTCCTTGAATATCTAAACGAATTTAAGAACATAGCTCTAAACGTGAGGGGATTTTTCTTTACTACAGATACTTTTGAGATTGACGACGAAGATATAGACTTAGATTTTTAAGTGGATATACCTATATTCTTAGTGGGTTTTATGTGCAGTGGTAAAAGCTCTGTGGGGCATATTTTGGCATCTAAGCTTGGATTTTATTTTATAGATGTTGACCAAGAGATAGAAACCCGTCTTAATATGAGTATAGAAGATATCTTTAGTGAAAAAGGAGAAGATTTTTTTAGGGCTTTTGAGATAGAAACCCTAAAAGACATTTCAAAACCAAAGAGCGTCATATCCACCGGTGGAGGCCTTGGCGCCAGACAGATAGCCATGGATTTTATGAAAAAAAATGGTTTTGTGGTATTCTTATATATAGATTTTGAAACTTTTTACGATAGGTGCAAATCCCTTTCCAACAGACCACTTTTAAAAAAACCTGTAGAAGAGCTTAAAAAACTCTTTTTAACAAGGCAAGATGTATACAATCAAGCCCACAGGCGTTTTGATGCTACCAAAAGCCCAGAAACCCTTTCAAAGGAGATAATAAAAGACTATGAGCAATTTAAAAGAGATATCAGAACTTGTTAAGTTTGAGCATACGATATTTGCTCTTCCTTTTGGTATAAGTGCGTTTTTGTTGCTTGCTCATGGTTTTGACCTATGGAAGTTTACACTTATCATAATAGCTATGGTGCTTGTAAGAACAGATGCCATGACTATGAATAGACTATCAGATATTGATCTTGATAAGCTTAACCCTCGTACCAAAAACTGGCCCCATGCTAAGGGTAGTGTCTCGGAATTTGAACTAAAACTTATTATTTTCATTACCTCTTATCTATTTTTAATAGTAAGCCTTATGCTAAATAAACTTGCTTTTTTGCTTTCTCCTATAGTGCTTTTATCTATTTATATATATCCAAAAGCCAAAAGGTTTACATATATGCCACACATTTTTCTTGGTTTGGTTTATTTTCTCATACCAATAGGAGTAGATGTTGCCCTAAATAGCCACGTATCAGAAGAAGCTATAATGCTTGGTCTTGCAATGGGATTTTGGGTGAGTGGGTTTGATATGCTTTACGCTCTTCAAGATTACGAGTTTGATTTAGAGCATGGTGTAAAATCAATAGCTGTTTGGCTTGGGAAAGATAAGGCTATATATACGGCGAGGGTATTTCATGTCATAACGTTTTTATGCCTTTTGTGGCTTCATTTTATAGATAGTAGGCTTGGAGCTCTTTATCTAATTGGTCTTGTTGGAATAGCTGGGTTTTTGGTCTATGAACACAAGCTCATAAAGCCAAACGACCTATCAAAGCTAAACAAGGCATTTTTTACAGTGAATGGTTATATAAGCATAGTTTTTATGCTTTTAATAATGCTATCTTTATGGATTTCATAAAAGCTGAGATACTAAAAGTTGCAAATTTAAGTTTTAAAGAGGGTTTGGTGAATTCTTTTGCTGGGAATATAAGCTATTCGTACAAAAATTATATGTATATTACCAAAAGAGGTTCTTTTTTTGGAGATCTCACAGAAAAAGATATAATAAAAATAGATCTAAAAAAAGATAAAATATCAGAAAAAGCCTCTTCTGAAGCCTCAGTCCACAAAGCCATATATCTAAACACAGGTAAAAAGGCTATACTTCATACCCATCCAAAGTACACTGTCCTTGCATCGTTTTTATACGATAAGATCTTACCGATAGACTCCGAAGGAAAGCTTATATTTGGGCAAGCCAAGGTGTTGGATGTAGACCCACCATCTGCATCAAAAGCCTTAGAAGAAGCCCTTTGTTTGGCTCTAAAAGAATACGATATAGCGATAGTCAAAACCCATGGTGTTTTTGCGGCTTCAGAAAGTCTTATGAAAGCTTACGCTTATACCGGGGCTTTGGAGCATTCTTGTTTTATGCTTTTAAAAGCCAAAAGCGTGCTAAAATAACTAATATGGATGAAATAAGTAAATTTTTAGATGTGGCAAAAAACGCAAGCCTAATAGGTGGGGAAGTATTAAAAGAGTACTTTGGTAGTGTTAAAGTATCAGATATAGAGGAAAAAGCTGAAAAAGATGTTGTTAGTTTTGTGGATAAAACCTCTGAGGCTAAGATAGTAGAGTATATAAGCTCAATATTTAAAGACCATCAGATAGTAGGCGAAGAAGGAGCTTCTATAAACAATAGTCCTTATAAGTGGTATATAGATCCTCTTGATGGTACAAAAAATTATCTTATGGGTTTTCCAATATTTGCATGTTCAGTAGGGCTTGCTTATGAAGATGAGCCTATAGCTGGAGCTGTTTATTTGCCTTATTTTGATAAACTTTACTTTGCAGCAAAAGGTTTGGGGGCTTTTAAGAACGGAAAACCTATAAAAGTTAGCAATAGACATATACTAAAGCACTGCAACGTATGCTATGGGTTTCCATCTCGGTCAAAAAGAGATTTAAATAGTTATCTTCAAGCTTCGAAAGAGATTTTTATAGAAGTGGCTTCTATGAGGCGCCCAGGTGCTGCGGCGGTTGATATATGTTTTTTGGCAGAGGGTATATTTGATGGGCTTATGGAGTTTGAGCTTCATCCGTGGGATATATCGGGGGCTTTGATAGTACTTTTAGAAGCTGGCGGGACTTATTCTTTAACCAACGGCCTCAAAAGTTCTACAGATATAGTGGCTTCAAACGGTCTTATACACGATTGGATGCTTGATGTTGTGCAAAAAAACGTGGGGGTTAGTTATGAAGTATTTGATAAGCGTTGATTTTTCAGATATCACAAACTTGGTGGTAAGAAGTGCAAAGCTAATGGCTATGAAGCTAAATGCCCAGTTAGAGCTTCTTCATGTTATAGCTCCTTTTACATATTTACCATACCCAGAAGGGCTTTCTATAGATATGGTGGATATGGATATTATTCAAAAAGCCGAAGAAAACGCAAAAAATTTAGCTTTGGAAAAACTAAGTGCCTTAGCAGAGTATTTAGAGCCGGTGAAAACCACCTACAAAGTACTAATAGATACGCCTTTTTCTGAGGTCATCTCTAAAGAAGCCGAAGATAACCACATGGACGGTATATTTTTGGGAGGGCATAGTAAGAATCTTATAGAAAAGATATTTGTGGGAAGTACTACTGAAGATGTGGTAAAAAACGCCAAAGTAAGCACCATTGTGATAAAAGCCAAAGAGATAGAAAAACTTGAGCATATTCTTATAGCTTACGATTTTACAAGCATTTGCGATAAAATGATAGATTTTGTATTTGATGCTTTTAAAAGCCTAAAACCAAAGATTACTTTGATACATATAGATAAAGGCATAAACGTAGAGCTAACAAAAGACGTATCCCAAACCTTAGAACAAAGTGTTACAGATGCCAAACTTCAAAAGCTAAACGCTATAAAAGATAGGTTTTCAAGTATATATGATTTTTCTTATCATATACTGGACGAAAAAGATGTGGCCTCTGCTATAGAGGCATTTGCTGTCAAAACAGAACCAGATATTGTTTTTATAGCCTCCAAAAGACCAAAGCTGCTTGAAAGAGTCTTTGGCAGCATAGATACTGTTAAAATCCTAAAAACCACACAGTATCCTCTTTACGTATTTAAGGTAGAGGTTTGAAATGTTTAAAAAACTTTTGACTGGTATTTTGTTAGGAGCTGGTGTAAGTTTAGCCAACCCTTATTTTGATTATTCTATGTGTCATTATTACATAGACAACCCTCAAAAGGCTTATCCTTACTGCTCAAAAGCCCTACAGGAACTTCCTGTTCCAAGCGTTTTTGAAGATGTGATAAGTATGTACGTAAGAGCCCATTATTTGGACGGGGCCATATATGTGGCAAAGATCTACAAAGATAGGTATCCAAACCTCAAAAGACCTTACATAGACTTATACACCCTTTATACTATGAAACAAGATCATAAAGCTGCCAAACAAATATTAGAAGAAGCCCTAAAAAAATTTCCAGAAGATAGCTTCTTTGCTCTAAACCTTATAACCACTTATATTCATGATGATGATATAAAAAAGGCTAAAGAGCTTCTTAACAAGTTTTTGGCTTTTAAGAATGAAAAAGAAAAAGATATATTTTACTACATAAGAGCTAGGATAGAATTAGCTCAGCAAAACGAAGAAAAAGCTATAGAAGATCTCAAAAAAGCCATAGACTTAAAACCAAATTTTGATGAAGCTATAGATACACTTGCAGATATATACGAAAAAGAAGGTGAGTACACCAAAGAACAAGAGCTTTATGAAAGTATTCTCAAAAAAGATCCTACAAATGTGATGGTTTTGGAAAAGCTTGGCAATTTGTTTTCCAGATTGGGGCTTAGTTATAAGGCTTCAGATGTATACAAAAAGCTCACAGAGTTAAGCCAAAACAACCCCAATTACAGATACCAATACGCTATTTCGTTGCTTCAAAGCATGAGATACAAAAGAGCCATATCTGTTTTAGAACCGCTTTACAAAGAAAATCCCAAAAACAAAGCTGTAGGCTATCTTTATGGTCTTGCTTTGGAAGCGGCCCACAAACCAAATGAAGCCTTATCTGTTTACAAAAGCCTTTTACAAATAGATAAACAAAACCCAAAACTATACGAAAGGATAGCAAGTATTTTGATAGACGAAGGAAAATACAACGAAGCCATGCCTTATATAGAAAAAGGCCTAAAGCTAAACCCTCTTAGCTCAAAACTTTACATATTCAAAGCCATAATAACCGCCAGCCATAAACACTACATAAGGGCAAAACTTTACGCAGATCAATCTATAAAGCTAAACCCCCACGATTATAGAAGTTATTTTATAAGGGCTATGATAGAAGATAAGCTTCATCAAATTGATAAAGAAATAGAAGATCTAAAAAAAGCCGTAGCTTTAAAACCAGACGATGCGGATATGCTAAACTATCTTGGCTATACCATGCTTCTTTACAACAAAGATGTACCAAAAGCCATGGAGTATATAAAAAAGGCTGTTAGTTTATCTCCAAAAAACCCCTCTTACATTGATAGCTTAGCTTATGGGTATTTTCTTTTAAAAGATTACAAAAAAGCCCTCAGCTATGCAGAAGAAGCTTATAAGCTAAATCAAAAGGATTCTGTTATAATGCAACATCTTGGAATGATTAAACTTATGTTAGGTGATAAAAAAGATGCCAAGGAGCTTTTGTTAAAAGCGCTAAAACTGGTAGACAAAAACGGTGAAGAAGAACCAGGTCAAAAGAAAATGATATTAGAGTTTTTAAAAGAGATAAAATAGCCTATGAGAATAGAGGATTTGACCAATTTTCTAAAAGGTTCAAGTCAAGAAAAGGTTATCAAAACTATAAAAGAAGACACTCCATCTTTTGAAGATACGTTGAAAGAAAGCACGGCTAAAGAAAGTGCCTCAAATACTCTACCTTTTACAAAAGACAATTTTATGTCGGATAACTCTTCTTTGGTAGAGATGTTTAAATTCTTTGATATGGTAAATGCCCTAAACCAAGATCCACCAACGCCAAATAACACCAACAATCCTAGTGATCCAAATCCAAGCAGTCTTTTAAGCCTCATGTCACCGGCAGATAAAAGCGAATTAAAATATTCTTTTGATACCCTACCAAAAGACTTGAAAAATAAGATAGAAGAGTCAGTGGACCAAGCTTCAAAGACGTACAACGTCCCCAAAGAATTGATATACGCCATTATAGACCAAGAATCCTCTTTTAACCCTTATTCGGTAAACCACAATAAAGACGGCACCACCGATAGGGGACTTATGCAGGTAAACTACGAACACAATTTAGATCTTATGAAAAAGTTTAATATAACTGATAAAAATCAGCTTTTCGATCCAAAAACAAACATAGAAATAGGCACAGATATATTATCAAGAGCCTTTCAAGAGTACGGAAATTGGCCTACCGCCATAAAAGCCTACAACGGCATAAATGCAAACAACTGGGATTATGTAAAATCTGTTATATCAAAAATCAATAAATTTAAAAACGCCACATAAACAACGATAAAGTACAAACAGGATGCTGAATACGCTCAGCATCCTAAAATAGCCTGAAAATAGGTTTAACTATTTACTGTGGACAAATCTCTCTTGTCTCTGTTTTTACAAGTTGACCGTTTTGGTAGTATTTTGTAATAACAGTTTGACAGCCATTTTGCGCTTGGCCTTGTGGTATAGCTTGAACAGTTTGATTGCCGTTGGAATATTGTACTGGTTGATTTGCTTGGGCAGCTTGCTGAGCAGCATTGTTGGCTATTTGCCCCAATGTACCACCTAATATAGCACCCATAACGCCACCTATAACACCTCCGCGCCATCTGTTGCTATTGTCTAACATCGTACCAGCAGTGGCACCTAAAATACCGCCAACAGCCGCTCCTTGTTGTCCTGATGGTGAAAGGTTGTATTGTCCAGTTTGGGCGCAGGAAAAAAGCATAGCCGAAGTACCAAGCAATCCTATCATTTTCAAAACTTTTTTGTTTCTAATATACATTTTAACCTCCTTTTGTACGTAAATTCTAACATTAAATATTATAATATTTATAAAATAAATTTTTATGATATAACAATATCCACGGGGCTTTGCCCGTGGAGTCTAAGCAATTTACTTATGTTCCATCTTTTTTATGGGTTTATGCCACATTTTTTTATGTGGTCTGCAAGCTCTTAGTTCTTTCCAGTTTTGAGCTTTTTCTACGCAAGCTTTGTGCTTTTGTAAAAAGTCCATTCTTTTGTCAATCATGTGGAGAATACGAGCCTTTACATGCTCAAATTTCTCCTGAGATTTGGTTTCATGTGTTGCGGCAGGCTTTGCTGGTTGTGCTAACACAACTCCAGATAAAAGTGCAACTCCTAATACTGCTTTTGCAAGCTTTCTCATATCAATACCTCCTTAAGGTTGATGTTATCAATATAAAACCAAAATGATGAATATTTGATGAAAAGTATGTAGTGTATTTTTTTGTAAAATTGTTTATAATAAAACTATGGAAGATATAAAAAATGTGGTCAAAAATGTGGTCAAGGATGGTTTTGAGTTTGAAATATATGTGAGTGAAGCAAGCAAATCAAAGATTGACATAGAAGATAAGGCTTTGGACCGAGTGGAGGCTTCAAAAGAACAAGGAGTGGGTATAAGGCTTATAAAAGGCTCTAAGGTGGGCTTTTCTTACACCACAAAGCTTACAAAAGATGATGTAGAGCGTTGCACGAAGATGGCTATGGATATAGCCCTTTCTCAGGATACCGAAGACGATATCACAGATTTTATTTTAAAAGAACCCAAAGAAAACAAAAACCATATAGAGCTTTACGATAAGACTGGTCTTACCAAATCAAAAGAAGAAAAGATATCAAAACTCATTAAAATGGAAGACGATATAAAAGCTTACGATCCTCGTATAAACTTGGTAAGAGATCTTTCTTACACAGAATCCACATACACTTATCTTATGGAAAACTCTTATGGAGTGAAGGTAGAAGAGACTATGAGCGGATTTTTTGTTATGGGTTGTGCCATAGCAAAGGATAAAGAGGATACATCTTCTGGTTGTTCTTACATGGGTAGTAGATTTTTGGAGGATATTGATTTTGAAACCCTTTCTAAAGAAATCGCTATAAATACGGTAAGTCTTCTCAATCCGAAAAGCTTTGAAACCAAATCTTTGCCGGTGGTGTTTTCCCAAGACAGTATGGTTTCTCTGTTGAGGACATTTTCAAGTATATTCTTAGGCGATGCTCTTATAAAAAATAGAACGATGTTGAAAGATAGACTAAATGAGCAAATAGCTAGCCAAGAGGTGAATATAATAGACGACGGTACTATTGATAGAGCCCTTGGGAGTTCTCGTTTTGATGCAGATGGCAACCCCACCCAAAAAAATGTAGTTTTGGAAAACGGGGTTTTTAAAAGCTTTTTACACAATATATACACCGCTAAAAAATCAAACCAACAACCCACAGCCAACAGCGTAAGAGCTGGTTATAAGAGCGTACCTCAAACTGGAATTCACAACTTTTATTTGGTACCTAAAAACAATTCTTTAGAAACACTTCTTGGTGCTTATGAGGATTGTGTTTATATAACAGAGCTCATGGGGCTTCATATGGCAGACCCTATATCTGGGAACTTCTCTTTGGGAGCTTCTGGAATAGTTTATAAAAACGGTAAACCCTCTTATCCTATCAGAGCTGTGACTGTAGCTTCAAACTTTTTAGAGCTTTTAAAAAAGGTAAAACTCATAGGAAACGACTTTAGATTTTTTGGACATGTGGGCTCTCCTTCGGTATTGGTGGAAGAAATAACTATCGGGGGTATGTGATGAATATTTTTACAGCACTTTTTGCAATGTTTTGCGCTATATTTTTTATCGTGGGGAGTTTTTATATAGCATCTGATTATTATTACTACTCAAAAGAAGAGCGAATATCAAAAGATATGGCAATGGCTCTTTATAGTGTTAAAACAAACTCAAATCAGATAGTGCTTCCTTACGGTGAGGATATGGTGGTGGTGATAAAAACCCCAAACCGGGTTATAAAATCCACAAACCTTATAAACCATCCCATAGACCAAAATCTCTTCCATGGAACTACCCAAAAAATAGGCAACGATACGTTGATAGTAGGTGTAAAGATAAGCAGTTTTGGGGAGATCATGACGGAACTTTTCAAAACGCCTATAGCCCTTGGTATGTTTTTTATAGGACTTGCCATAGCCACTTGGATAGTGTGGAGTCTTAGAAAAACTTTTGTGGATTATTTGGATGAAGAGCTTATAGAAAGACTTAAAGCTTTGAGACTTACCATAGCCACAGCTAAAATCATACCCCAAGAGAGCTCAGAAGAGGCAAAACGTATAATAGATATAATATTAAGTTATGCTAAGGAACGTTCTAAGGAGAAAAAATCATGAAAATCTTGGTGTCTTCCTTTGATAAGCTTCTTTTGGAAAAGCTTCAGCATCTTCTTGCAGGGGAAAATGTAATCTTTGTAAAAAACGGAGAGGAGGCTATAAAAACAGCCCCAAAGGATATAGATATCGTTGTTTATGACGCTGTTTCTGGGCTTGTATCTGAAAATGATTTAAACGCTTTATTTGAAAAAGCCTACAAAAACTCCAAATACATAGTCCTTATGGATGATCTTTTTCCCATAGACCCAGATAACCTAAAAATGAAAAACAAAGTGGTTATATCAAGAGATAGAGAGCTCTCGGTCTTGCCTGAGCTTTTAAGAAAATATAAAGAACTATCGTCCTCGCCACCTCCATCACCAAGTCCAAAACCTACGCCGTCTTCTATATCATCTGAACATACTGGCCTTGAAATAGCCATAATATCAAAAGACGAAGAGCTTTTAAAAAATATACAAGAGGCTCTTAGTGGTGTTGCCAATCTTAAAGTATTTTCCCCGGACAATATAAACAAAGATGAGGTACTTAAAACAGATATTATAATCTACGATACCACAGAGGGAGTTTCAGCGGCAAGAGCCCTTATAAGCATGTATCAAAATACCGATATACCAGTTATCATCATATTGGATGATATGTTCCCCATAGATATAAGCCGTATTCCCATATCTAAAAAGATAGGTATTATAAAAACTGAAATAAAAAACTCTTTAAAAACTATCGTCATGAAGCTAATATCGGATTACAATATTAAACCGAAAGAGAAAAAAAGTTTTGATAAAATATCGGAGGTTTTAGCGATGGACTCTTCCAAAAATCATTTGAAAGATATAATAGTAGATGTGCTTAAAGAAGAAATCAGATCTACCGTTAGAGAATCGTTGTCTGGTATCAATTTTAAAGAACTTGCAAAAGATGCTATACAATCTCAAATTGCTACGGAGGATATAAAATCTTTGATGCTAAACAGCGTAAATGAAATTGTCAACAATATGAGAAATGAGATTATGAGTATAGCCACCAAAGAGATAGAAACCGCCATCAAAGAAGAAGACATAAGGACTATTATTAGAGAGATCACCACATCTATATTAAAAGAACGTATAGATAACCTCCTAACCTAATTTCATATGAAAAAACTTATTTTAACAGAAAAACCATCGGTGGCAAAAGATATCGCATCTGCTCTTGGAGCTAAAAGTTCCCAGGCAAAAAAAGGGTATTTTGAAATAGATGATACCTATATCACTTGGGCTTTGGGTCATTTGGTGGAAATAGATGACGAGATAGCCCCAAGAAAATGGACATTGGACAATCTACCTATATTGCCAGAAACCTTCAAATATAAGGTTATAGAAAGGGCTGCTGAACAGTTTAAAGTGATTTCTAAGCTTTTAAAAGAATCAAAAGAGGTAATAATAGCCACAGACGCTGGAAGAGAAGGTGAGCTTATAGCCAGGCTCATACTCATGCTAAATCACTACAAGGGCAATGTCAAAAGATTTTGGACTTCCGACGCCCTCACAAAAGAAGTGATTTTAAGAGAACTAAACAATCTAAAGGATGCTTCGGAGTTTGATAGCTTGTACTACTCTGCTTTGGCAAGGTCCCATGCAGACTGGATAGTGGGTATAAACCTAACAAGACTTGTGACGGTAAAAGCTGGCTCTGGGGTTTGGTCTGTGGGTAGGGTTCAAACGCCCACCCTAAAGCTTATTGTGGACAGATACAATGAGCATAAAAACTTTGTTCCAAAAGAATACTATATAATAAAAGCCACATTTGGTAAAGATAGTTTAAACTACGATGGACTTTTACTTCTTACCAAAGAACAAGAGCGTTATTATAAAACCCTAAAAGATGCTATAGAAGAGGATGAAGAGTCTGATGGTGCCAAAACCCCCAGCGGGTCTTACTTTACACCGCTTTTGAAAGAATCAAAAGAAAAAATAATGCAGCTCCTAAAAGACACAAAAACTGCCACTGTGAAAGATGTAAAGATAACAAAAAGAAAGGAAAACCCGCCTTTACTTCATTCTTTGACATCGCTTCAGCGAGAGGCCAACAGGATATACGGATATTCTTCCCAAAGGACCCTAAACATAGCCCAAAGACTTTATGAGGCTTACAAATGCCTATCTTATCCAAGGACAGATTCCAATTATCTTGGAGAGGACGAAGAGACCAAAAAACTCGTTAAAAAACTCCTAAAAACGCTAACAGACAAAGATATGTATAGTTTTTTACAAAAAAATGTGGACAAGGTGGGCAAAAGGGTATTTGATAGCTCAAAGCTCACCGATCACCATGCTTTGATGCCTTTTGCCAAGCTCCCAGAAGGAGCTTCTGTTGAAGAAAGGAACGTGTACAACCTTGTTTTAAGGCGTTTTATAGGGGCTTTTATGGAACCTTATGAATACGCTATTATAACTATAAAAACCCAGATGTTGGGAGAAGACAAAACCCCTTTCAACTTTTTATCAAACATAAAGATAGAAACTCTAACCAAAGAAGCCTATCAAAAAACCTATCTTTCTTTGTATAAAGATTATAAAGAAGATGATATCGATCATAACCATTTTAAAAGCCTAAAACCAGAAGATATCGTGAAAAAACTTTCATTAGAAGATATCCAAAAATTCACAAATCCGCCTCCTTTATATACAGAAGGTACGCTTTTGAGGATTATGGAAAAACTTGGACTTGGTACACCAGCTACAAGAGCCTCTATAATAGAAACGCTTTTAGAAAGAAAATATATATCACGGATAGATAGATCTCTTCTGCCCACCTTAAAAGGCGAGGAACTCATAAAGTCTTTGAAAAACAGCGATGTATCAAAACCAGAGATGACCACCAATTGGGAATCAGAGCTTGAAAGGATATACAAAGAAAGAAAGTCAAAAGAAGGTTATATAAGGTTTATGGAAAATATCAAAAACTTTGTATTTGATGACATAGACCGTCTTAAGTTTGTACAGATGAAAAAAGTCCCTATGGCCACCAAAAAGATGATAGAGTTTGCAAGATCTTTAGCCAAATCAAAAAACATAAAACCCCCTCATTCCACAGACTATGAGACTATAAAAGCCTTTATAGAAGAACATAGACCCAAAGATACGGAAAATACTAAAGAAGAAAATACCACAAAAAGCCCCACCGAAAAGCAGATATCCTTTGCAAAAGCTTTAGCCGAAAAGCTAAATCAAGAGATACCGCAAGAGGCTTTTGTCTCTACAAAGACGATGTCTGATTGGATAAAAGATGCCATGAAAAAAACAAATTATAAGCCTCGTATAAGGAGAAGAAAATGAAAGATCTCCAGGAGTTAAAAACCAAGATAGAGCAACTTAAAATCCTATACAAACAAGGGAGAACAGATATAGAAAAAGAACTTAGGGCTTTTCAAAAAGAACTAAAATCAATATCAAAAGAGTATTGTAAAAACTTAAGCCCTTGGGATAGGGTAAACATAGCAAGGCACAACGAAAGACCCCAAACCCTTGATTATATAAAAGCCCTTTTTAAGGATTTTGTGGAGCTTCACGGGGATAGATGTTTCGCAGATGACCCAGCTATTATATCTGGATTTGGCAAGTTTTACAACCAAAGCGTGTGTATCATAGGACATCAGAAAGGCAAAGACACAAAGGACAAGATATATAGAAATTTTGGTATGGCTAACCCAGAGGGTTATAGGAAAGCCCAAAGGTTGATGAAATTGGCTGAAAAGTTTCAGATACCTCTAATAACACTTGTGGATACTGCCGGGGCATATCCAGGTATTGGAGCTGAAGAAAGAGGCCAAGCCCAAGCCATAGCCACAAGCATACAATTGATGGGAAGCCTAAAAACCCATATCATAACAATCATAATAGGAGAAGGGGGTTCTGGTGGAGCTTTAGGGCTGGCGGTGGCAGATAAGATACTCATGCTTGAAAACGCCTGGTATTCTGT
>Ga0078972_1012420_pt1 | contig 14658 bp, 9 predicted proteins | sample YelNatPaOPGAMG01_FD_67568 | JGI IMG/M metagenome (GOLD analysis project Ga0078972, IMG submission 67568) | Hot spring thermophilic microbial communities from Obsidian Pool, Yellowstone National Park, USA - OP-RAMG-01 (SPADES assembly) (version 2) | ecosystem: Environmental > Aquatic > Thermal... | reverse complement strand
AGGGTTATCACATAAAGACCGATGGTCTATTCTGTATGAATCTTGAATTATTATGTGGTTTGCCATTGCGTATATTTGGTGATTTTGGTTATTACTACAATCAAGATAGTTTGAAATGGCAACATTCTTATGATGCGGGAGTAAAACTCACCCTGGGACCGATTTCTTTTATCCTGCCCCTTCTCAATGCTGAAAAGTTCTATCCGAAAAACTGGTCAATTGAATTTTCAAGTTTTAGCAGTTTTTGAATATTTTTTATTATAAGTCCATTATCCTCAAAAGAAAAATTTGTTTTAAATTCTTAACTCGCAAACTTGATTTCATCCTGTAACCAATAAATAAACATCCTGCCTTCTTTGCAGCCATTAAATCGGTCTTTGTGTATCACCAATAAATAAAACCTCATCAATGGTGACCTCTTATAGCCTAATTTTTTCAACTTACTTAAGACTATTTTCACCTTCGGTTTTACTTTCATATATTTCAGAAACTTATGAAAATTCATTGAAAAATGTCTTTTGACATCTTTATATTTTGTTTTCGGCATAAAAATCCGCACATACTCTTCAGTGCTCTGCCCCCAGTTTTGGGCAAAAACTATTAAAGTAATTGGGTTATACACGAAATGCATTAAAGTTTGATTGAAGAGGCGAGACCAGACCTTATATGTATCAACAAGAACTCCATCAAGGTCTTACTCTTCACGTTTAATTGTGAAACAGTTACTGAATTTTGTAATGAAACAACGGAAAATACAATTTTTATTATAGTACAGTTCCAACTAAATTCGGCGACAGTTTCCGGATAAAAATTACTCATAAATTAGTTAGTAAATACCGAAATTCATTTTGTAGTGCACTTATACATGGTAGTAAGATAAAAGTTGTGTATGAAAAGGCTTGAAAAAGATTAAAAATTGATATAAAAAGGAGCAGGCTATGAAAAAAGAATCGGTGTGGAGTTGGACTGGAAGGAAACCCTATGAGGCGATCAAAGAGCTCTTTCCTAAAACTGACCATCAGCTCGGTCTTACCCATTTTAAGCGTAACATCATCCGTAATATGTCTCAGGCCGATGCCAAGAATTTCAAAGAGCAATTTGAGCAATTAAAGGTTGGACTCAATTTTGGCTTAAAATGAATATACTCATACACAACTTTCAGGCGAAGTGCCATTTCACAAGCTCACCATCTGCCAAATTAACCATCATAAACCCCCTGATGGCTTTTAAAATAGTTCTCCCCTCTGGGAAGCACTTATAAATCCCTTTGCCAACCGCCCCATACACCTATATATACAACCTTTCGGAAATCTCACTCATTTATTTCACAGCCGTCCTCGCCCAATACACCTATATATACAACCTTTCGGGAAAAATATTCCCAAAAATTTTATTCTTGTGCGGCTTTTTGCAAAATCCTGGTCGCACAAGATTAACACTTGGTGCGTAGAGTAAATGCCATTCATTTCCTGTTTGCGAATTATATCTCAGCAATCCTTTTTAAACTTACTTTCGTGTATTCTAACCATAAATACTCCCGGTATTTTGATAATTTTGTTAGTCCTTTAATATTTTCCGGGAGTCCTATTACTTTAAGTATTACTTTAACATCTTTTTTAAAGTGTGAATAAGGTTCCTTAGCGTTTGCAAGAATTACTTGACATCCAAGGTTTTTTGGTTAAAATTAGATATTAACAAGGAGGAAACCTTTATGAGACTCAAACCTTTTTGGGCCTATCTTTTAATTCCTCTCTTTCTCTTTTCGGGTGTTATAACTAAAGAATTCAATTTCGCAAAAGAAAATATAAATATAGCCACTATTGATGATTATGACTTGATTACCTATCCCGGAAGTCCAATGACCATGCAAAAGGGTGCGCCACTCCTTCCGGTTTTACCTTATTATTTTGTAATTCCATCAGGAGCAGATGTTGATAAAGTAGAAATCATCTCTTCAGAATACGAAGAATTGCCTGGGAAATTTGTCCCTTACCCTGCCCAGCAAATTCAGCCTATCTCAAGCATAAACAAATCAAAATTTATCCCTCCTGATACAGTGATATATTCATCGCGAAGTCCGTATCCTGGTATAATTATTGAAAATATTCCCGGTGGCTGGCTTGGGGGTTTTAGGATTGCCTGTTTGAATGTCTATCCTGTGCAGTATAATGGGGCAGAGAAGAAACTGATATTTTACAAAAAGATAAAAGTAAATATCCATTATACTGAGGGTGTCTATGAGAGCATAAAACTTACTAAAAGTCAGGTTGATTTATTCGGTTCAGTTGTTAAGAAATTTGTTTGTAATCCCGAAATGGTTGAATTGTTCAAACCTGAAATTCACGACCTAAGGGGTGATGAGGTAGATTATCTTATTATTACAGGGGCGGCATTAAAAAATTACTGGAGCCAATTTGTTGATTGGAAGACGAAGAAGGGGTTAAAGACAAAGGTTATTGGAACGGATTCAATCTATGCCCAGTATTCAGGCAGGGACAATCAGGAAAAGATAAGAAATTGTATCAAGGACTACTGGCAGAATAAGGGAGTGAAATATGTATTACTTGGTGGAGATGATTTTATCGTGCCGGATAGAAAGACCCGTCTTGTGATTGAGGAGAGCACCATAACCGGTAATATCCCTACTGATATGTATTATGCAGATTTACAGTGGTCGTGGGATGGTAATAACAATAACTATTTTGGTGAGATCGGTGATACAGTGGATTTATTTTTTGATGTCTTTATCGGTCGGGCACCAGTTGATAATGTTACAAACATAAATACATTTATTAATAAAGATACAATTTTTGAAAAGCGACCTGATACAAACTATGTCCAGAGGCTCCTCTTGCCTTCTGAGATGCTCTTCAGTCCCTATCACGGAAGGGTTATAAATAATATCATCTCCAGTTATTATCCTCCTACGTGGAGGCGTTCAAAACTAGAAGACCCACCTTCCAATGCGGTGCGTGATTCTTTAAATATTGGTTATCAGTTCTGTCATGTTGCTGACCATGGAAGTTATAATAGTTTGAGTGTATTAAGTATGTCACAGATACCTACACTAACAAATGGAATGAAGTATAACCTAATGAATGGGATAAACTGCGATTGTGGGAGTTTTGACGGAAAGGATTGTATAGCCGAAAGTCTGGTTAATTATCCGAATGGTGGATGTATTGCAACCATTCTTAATTCCCGTTATGGTCTTGGTTATCCACCAGCACTTGGTCCATCAGAAATGCTTGACCTTGAACTATTTAAAAATTTTATCAATAATATCAATGAACTTGGGATTGCCCTTGCGACTGCCAAGAATTACCTGCGCAATCTCGCAATGAGCCAGGCACCAACAAGGTGGTGCGTTTATGAACTTACCCTGTTTGGTGACCCGAATACAAGCATCTATACACAGAAACCACGGCCAATAACCGTTAGCCATCCCAGTTCAATCCCTGCTGGACCACAGATGTTCAGGGTTACAGCTATAGTCTCAGGCCAGCCTTTGAAGAACGCCCTTGTTTGTGTAATGAAAGATTCAGAGGTCTATTCTACAGGCAGGACAAATTCTTCAGGCTGGTTAGACCTTTTTGTCTATCCTACTACAAGTGGAACAATGAGCGTTACAGTAACTGCACCGGATTGCAAACCCTATGAAGGAACATGTTCAGTATCAGGAAGTTCCTCACAGCCTTGTATTATTTATCAGTCGCACAAAATCTTTGACCAATCGGGTAATAACAATGGCAAACTTGACCCTGGTGAGACTGTGAGATTGCGGGTTATTCTGAAGAATCAAGGTAATGTGAATGCAACAAATGTGAATGGGACATTGCGCACATCAAATTCATTTATTACATTGATTGATTCACTCTCTTACTACAATAATATTCCAATTAATGACAGTACTGGTGGTGATTCGTTTATTATCTCAGTCTCACCCAATACACCTCAGGGGACTGAGGTTGAATTTCTAATTAATACCACATCAAACCAGGGAATCTGGACACCATTCTTTAAGGTAATGGTAGGTGAGGCACCAGAACCGAGAAGAGTATGGGCTGACCACGATACCGGGGTCTGTGCATTCACGGTAACAACTAATGGTAGTTTTGGAACTACATATCCTTATGGTGAAGGTTCAGGATTTAAATATTCAAAAATTGCCTCATATGGTTGTCTATTCTATGGGAGTATGTTATGCGGAACTGACTCTTCCTATATCGTTGACCGATTCTACGGACCTCCAAATTCATCAATGATCAATCAGGATTTCAAAATCCTTGATACCTTGAAACCAGTGATTCCACCGCTTAAGGCAGAAGAAGAGTATCTGGCTTTATACAGTGATTCCGGGCACCCCACACCAAAAGGATTGGTTGTGAAACAATGGAGTCTCTCGTTGTCACAGCCCGGGTATGATGACTGGGTCATCGTCTGTTTCTATTACTATAATTATGGCTTATATCCGATAAATAATTTCTATTCAGGTATGATATTTGATTTTGACATTTACAATAACGTTAACAATATTGTGAAATCAGATAGTATAAGGAGATTTATCTGTATGCTCCAATCTACAAGTTCACAAAAACCGACTGCAGGAGTAAGAATTCTTGAACCAAAGATTGCGCGGAATCTCTCCGCGATCAACCACTCCCAGTATGTGACGCCATCCAATATGATGTCTGAGATAGTTAAGGATAGTTTTCTCACCGGGAAGAAAAGAGTTCCAAACAGCACGAGCACCACAAACTGGTCAATAATTGCATCAACTGGTCCACTCAGTATTCCACCGGGTGGATACTGTCGTGTTGCTTATGCAATTGTTGGTGGCGATGATACCACAAGTGCAAAAATTAATTCTGACAGTGCCCAGTCCTGGTGGGATAGGTTTGTGGGTATTGAAGAGATGAATGTTCCTAAAGGGGAAAGGCAAACAATCGTTATAATTCCAAACCCTGCAACAAAAAGGATAAATCTATACTATACATTAAATGGATTACAGGACATAACGTTTGAACTTTATGACAGGGCTGGAAAATTTGTTGATAGAATATATAGTGGAAAACTTGGTGGCAAAGGATGCCTTAATTATAATGCAAAGGGACTACCGAGCGGGGTTTATTTTATCAAGATTAATAAAAAAGTAGAGAGTGAGTTTATAAAATTCGTATACTTGAGGTAATGAGAACTTTATATCTCTGTAATGCGTAGGGACCTTGTTTACACTTTTCCAGTAAGAACTGGTAGTAAGATTATCTAAAATCACTAGTGGAAATAGCGCAATATCTCGGTTCAGTTCAGGCATAACCTCCTTAGCATACTCAATTGGTGTCTTGCCGTCAAGATTCTTCCCAGTATGGGCACGCCTGGTATTGTAATATCCAATCCAACTATACGCCATTAAAAAAAGACTCAGTATCTTCAACCTCAAGCCCATAGGGAATGTAAAACTCCTCATCGTCTGCCCTGTGACTCCGCTCCCCATAACCATTCCCTCTTTGCGACCTTTATGGATACGGGTAATCTCCGCAAAATTTTATTTTTGTGCGGCTTTTTGCAAAATCCTGGTCGCACAAGATTAACACCTGGTGCGTAGAGTAAATGCCATTCATTTCCTGTTTGCGAATTATATCTCAGCAATCCTTTTTAAACTTACTTTCGTGTATTCTAACCATAAATACTCCCGGTATTTTGATAATTTTGTTAGTCCTTTAATATTTTTTGGTAGTGCTATTACTTTTTTAACATCTTTTTTAAGGTGTAAGTAAGGTCCTTAACGTTTGCATCTCTTTATTGACTTTGGCAAAATTTTAGGTAAAATAAATCAAAAAGGAGTGATATGATTGAGAAAGACAAGGCAAAAAAGATTGTTGATTATATTCTCAAGAATTCAAAGGCAGACCAGACCGAGGTTGTAATATTTGATTTTGATTCAGCACTTACAAGGTACGCAAATAATTACATTCACCAGAATGTCCAGGAATCAAATACTGGTGTTCATATCAGGGTTGCATTCGGCAAAAAGATTGGTTCCTCATATACTAATTCAACCGAACCTGATAAGGTAAGAGAGGTACTGCGCTGGGCTGAAACCATTGCTCGGTGTCAGGCTGATAATCCCTATTTTAGTGAATTACCAGAGATCAAACCCTCCCTTTACAAAAAGGTCAATGCATATGATAAAAGAACAGCTCAATTGCCTCCTGATAAAAGGGCTGAGGCCGTGAGGGAGATTATTGATATTGCTAAAAAGAATAAACTTATCTGCTATGGCTCGGTTTCTAATGGTAGTGCGACAATTATAATTGGAAATTCAAAGGGAACATTTGCCCATAGGCAGACAAGTGATATATTCTGTAATATTGTGATGGCAACTGATAATTCCACCGGGTATGTTCAATCCGGTGCCAAGAGTATAGATGAAATAGACTTTTCAAAACTCGCAAAGATGGCAGCCGAGAAGGCATTAAAGTCAAAAGACCCGATAGAACTTTCCCCTGGCAAATATACAGCAATATTTGAACCACTTGCAGTCAGTGATATACTGAGTTATCTTTGTTATTATGCATTCAATGGCAAGATTTACGAAGAAGGTCGGTCTTTTATCTCAGGTAAGCTATTAACAAAAATTGTTGATGAAAGGATTACAATAATTGATGATCCATTTTATGCAAAAGGATTTCCTTATTCATTTGATTTTGAGGGTGTGCCGAAGAAGAAGCTAGTTTTGATTGAGAAAGGTATTGCTAAAAATGTTGTTTATGATACAATTACTGCAAATATGGGAAAGAAAAAATCAACCGGTCATGCATTGATGTATCCTAATCCATTTGGTCCTGTGCCTCTTCATATTGTAATGAAGGGGGGTAATAGTTCAATAGAGGAGATGATTGCTAATACAAAGAAAGGGATTCTTATCACAAGGCTCCATTATACTAATGTCATTGATCCCTACAAACTTATCTTTACCGGAATGACGCGGGATGGCACTTTCTTGATTGAAGATGGTGTCGTAACCAAGGGTATAAAGAATCTCCGATTTACCGAGAATATATTTGATGCATTAAATCGTATTGAAGCAATATCGCGCAGGACTGAACTGGTAGTAGATGAACCTGGGTATGGTGCCCGTATGCCTCATGGAATGGTGGTGCCGGCTTTAAAGATAAGGGATTTTACCTTCACAAGTGCTACCGAGTTTTAGAATACGAGCCATTTAAACAAATTTCCAGTGAAGTTTTATATAAGACTTTTCAGGCCCGAGCAATGGATAAAGAATGTATTTCTATTTGCTGGTTTAATATTTAGTCGGGAATTCCATAATGTGGATAAGATTATAATCACGGCGATTGGATTTTTTTCATTTTCAATCTTAAGCAGCGCCGGGTATATACTCAACGATGTTATTGATTATAAGTCTGACCAGCAGATTCCAACAAAAAGGAACAGGCCGATTGCATCAGGTAAAGTTAAACAGATTAATGCAATAATAATTTCTGTTTTTCTGATAATCATCGCCCTTATTATAAGTCATCAGATTAATCAGAAATTCTTTTTTGTTTCAATGATTTATATCATCTTGAGTTTCCTTTACTCTCTCATTTTCAAGTTTTTTGTTATTATTGATGTACTTGTGGTTGCAGTTGGATATGTCTTGCGTTCAATTGCTGGAGCACTGATAATAAATGTTGAGATATCGTCCTGGTTGATTCTTTGTACATTTCTCCTCGCGTTATTTATAATTCTGGCAAAGAGGAAGGCAGAGATTATTATGCTCGGAATTGATGCGAATAAACATCGTCCTGTCCTTTTTCATTATTCAGTTGATTTATTGAATCAGATGATTATCGTTGCAGTATCAGCCTGTATTGTTTCATATTGTATATATACCCTATCCCCGGATACAATTAGTAAGTTTCATACAAGGAATCTCATATTTACAATTCCTTTTGTTATCTATGGTATATTCCGTTATCTCTATATCCTTGAGAAAAAGTCTGGTGCAGATATGCCTAATCGTGCCCTGGTAGGTGATATTCCAACAATAATAAATCTTGCCCTCTGGGCGATTGCCTGTATAATCATCTTGATATGAATAAACAATATTCTCATTTAGTTGTCTAAAAGTTGTATGAGATTTGAGAAATTTACTCAAAAGGCACAGGATGCCATCGCACAGGCGCAGGAAATTCTTGATGAATACAATCATCAGGAACTTGATGTTGAACATATTTTTCTTGCCCTTTTACGTCAGGAAGATGGACTTGTGCCGAAAATTTTGAAAAAGATGGATATAATGCCTGAGCTTGTGGAACGCCGGCTCGAATCATCACTGGATTTGAGGCCAAAGGTATATGGTGGTGCAACTGCACAGATTTATATCACACCAAGAACAAAGAGGTTATTCTCCGTTGCCCAGGCTGAAGCCCAGAGGATGAAGGATGAATATGTGGGAACGGAGCATCTCTTTCTTGCAATTACTGAAGAACTTGAAGGCGATACAGTGAAAATATTAAGGGAATTCGGGATAAACAAAGAAAAGGTCTATCAGGCATTACAGATGATAAGGGGAACCCAGCGCGTTACTGACCAGGATGCAGAGAGTAAATATATGGCACTTGAACGTTATGCAAGGGATATAACAGCTCTTGCAAAGCAGGGTAAACTTGATCCGGTTATTGGACGTGATGCAGAAATAAAGAGGGTTATACAGATTCTATCAAGGAGGACTAAGAATAATCCGGTCCTTATTGGTGAGGCGGGTGTTGGTAAGACCGCAATTGTTGAGGGATTGGCACAGAAGATTGTGGAAAAGAATGTGCCCGAGATTTTAAAAGACAAGAGAATACTGGCACTTGATATGGGTGCACTCGTCGCGGGTTCAAAATATCGTGGTGAATTTGAAGAACGTTTAAAGGCTGTGATGGACGAGATAAGAAAGGGCAAGGGAGAGATTATTTTATTTATTGATGAGTTACATACAATAGTTGGTGCAGGTGCAGCAGAAGGTGCAATTGATGCCTCTAATATGCTTAAACCTGCCCTTGCCCGTGGTGAATTGCAGTGCATTGGTGCAACAACGTTGAACGAATATCGTAAATATATAGAGAAGGATGCAGCGCTGGAGAGAAGATTTGCCCCTGTATATGTTGGAGAACCTTCAATTGAGGATACAATTGCAATATTAAAAGGATTGAGGAGCCGTTATGAATCCCATCATGGTGTGACTATTGATGATTCAGCAATTGAGGCAGCAGTTAAACTTTCGCATCGTTATCTCACGGAACGCCATCTTCCTGACAAAGCGATAGACCTTATTGATGAAGCGTGTGCGAGGGCAAGGATAGAAATCTATTCAATGCCTGAGGAATTGAAACAGATGGAGAATAGGCTTGAACAATTGACTGAAGAAGGTAAACGTGCAGTGGAAATGCGGAATTATGAACTTGCAGCAAAGTTGCGTGATGAGACCGAGGCACTTCAAAAGGAGTATCGTAAGAAAAAGAATGAATGGATGAAACAGCGGGGAATAGATGATAAAGTGACTGAAGAAGATATTGCCGAGATAATTTCTGCCTGGACTGGAATACCAGTTTCAAGAATGATGGAATCAGAGATGTCAAAGTTGTTAAAAATGGAGGAACGGATTCACGAACGGCTCGTTGATCAGGAAGAGGCTGTGGTTGCAGTTTGTGATGCAATAAGGCGTTCAAGGGCGGGTTTAAAAGACCCGAAAAGGCCAATTGGTTCATTCATTTTTCTTGGTCCAACCGGTGTCGGTAAGACCGAACTTGCAAAATCCCTTGCCGAATTTCTCTTTGATACTGAAGATGCGATGGTAAGGATTGATATGACCGAATACCAGGAAAAGCATACGGTATCAAGGCTCATCGGTGCGCCACCCGGATATGTTGGTTATGAAGAAGGTGGACAATTGACCGAGGCAGTTAGGCGAAGACCATACCGGGTTATACTCTTTGATGAATTTGAAAAGGCGCATCCTGATGTATTCAATATTTTACTTCAGCTCCTTGATGACGGTAGATTGACTGACGGACAGGGCAGAACTGTTGATTTCCGAAACACGATTGTAATAATGACTTCAAATTTAGGGAGTGAAATCATAACAGAAAATCTTAAGAGCAAAAAATATGATTATGAACAGGTGAAGAAAGATGTCTACAGGGTTCTTGAGCGAAGTGTAAAACCAGAATTTCTAAACAGGATTGATGAGGTCATTGTATTCAAACCCCTTGGTTTTGATGAGATTAAGGGGATTGTGGAGAGGGAACTTAAAAAAGTGGCAAAGAACGTAGCAGAATTTGGATACAAAATTGAATTCAGTGACAGGGTAAAGGATTACCTTGCCCATGAAGGCTTTGATCCGGTCTTCGGTGCAAGACCATTGCGCCGGGCAATACAGAGATTGATTGAAAATACTTTATCAAAAAAGATAATTGCAGGGGAATTCAAAAAGAACAGCACAATTAAGGTTGATATAGAGAAAGGAGAGGTGGTCTTTAAATAATTTAAAGGCCATCGGATTTAGCCAGAATGGTTTCATTAATTGCACTTAAAACTGGAAGGTAAGGCGTGGCTCATAAACTCATTTGGTAAGTAAATTAAACGAGCGAGCCCCGCATTAATGTGGGGCTCGCTATTAATTATGGGAATATGCCGCGATACTTATAGACCTCGGCAACACGCTCAAGGGCAACAATATATGCGGCAGTGCGCAGATTCACTTTCATCTTATTTGCCTTATCCCAGACTTCATTGAAGGTCTTTACCAGTTTATTCTCAAGGCGTTCGTTTACTTCCTTCTCTTCCCAGTATAATCCAGATAATGCCTGGACCCATTCAAAATGGCTAACGATAACACCACCAGAATTAGCAAGGATATCCGGAACAACATAAACACCTTTTTTATCCAGTATCTCATCTGCTTCAGGCGTGGTTGGACCATTTGCACCCTCTATAATTGCCTTGACCTTTATCTTATCTGCATTATCTTCGCGAATCTGGTTTTCAAGCGCTGCAGGGATCAAAATATCTGCATCAATATATAAAACTTCATCCCTGGGAACCTTTTTCCCTTTTTCGTAGGGTTCAAGTAGTTTATGTTTTTCTACACATTCCATTAACTCTTTGACATTAAGTCCATTTGTATCAATAATACCGGTAGAGGAATCTGAGACACCAATGATTTTTGCGCCTTCCTGGGCAAGGAAATATGCTGCATAACTTCCGACATTACCAAATCCTTGAACAATTACCGTTGCACCCTTTAAGGATTTGCCAAGTTTTTTATATAACTCACGAGTGATAATAAAAACTCCTCTACCAGTCGCCTCCCTTCTACCCTTTGATCCACCAAGGACTTCTGGTTTGCCAGTGACAACTGCAGGTTCAGTATGGCCAGTCATCATACTGAATGTATCCATCATCCACGCCATTGTCTTGGATGTTGTAAAGACATCGGGAGCAGGAACATCTATGTGTGGGCCCAAGATTGGCATAATCTCTGCAGTATATCTTCTTGTAATCTTTTCCAACTCTCTTTCTGATAATTTTAATGGGTCGCAGATAACCCCGCCTTTTGCTCCACCATAGGGGAGGTCAACGAGTGCACACTTCCATGTCATCCATGCGGCAAGGGCAATCACCTCATCTTCGGTTACATCAGGATGATAGCGGACACCGCCCTTTGTAGGGCCACGGGCATCATTATACTGGCATCTGAAACCAGTAAAACACTGAATCGTGCCATCATCCATTTCAACTGGAAAAGTAACCCTTAAAACCCTTTTTGGACACGTAAATATTTTTTTCAAGGATTCCGGCAGATTCATTGCATCTGCGGCCTTTTCTATCTGCTTTCTTGCCATTTCTGCAACTGAGAATTTCTTCATTATTTTAACCTCCTTTCTGCCAAAGCTTTAAAGAATCTCTCCTTAAAAGTACGTCTAAACTTATAATTTAAATTATACACAAGAATGGACATTAGTCAATCCTCGTTTAAATCTGACTACTCACCACTTTTTCCATCCCTTTGAAGGGGAGGATATAAGTGATGGTGAGTTTTTTAAAGTCCCCACAAAACTCTAAATTTGATTCCTGCAACTTTTCTGGATATAAGAAAACCAGTGCTGTGTGAATTAGCACGCAAACTTCCAAATAATGATTTCCTACAAATACCACCTGAAAAGACTCTGGTGGTTTTTAATTGTATCTTTACATTACCTATTCAACTTCAAATAAAGTATGTCCAAAAGATGTATAAAAATAGTGGGAGGTAAGTTATTTAAAATCACTTCTATAAAAAATAATAGAGCCCGCATTTTTATGCGGGCTCCAGTGAATCAATCCAGTGGCGGACCCTATGTCATTTTTCCATCAAGTATCTTTTCAACCTCTTCTTCATCAATTTCAGTAACATAAGGAATACCCGAAATCTCAGCTGCTTCCCTTGTTATTGCTGCAATGTCATTCCTGGTAATATAATCAAGGCTGAATTTACGACTGCCGCACATCAATTGCCTCAGACCCTGGGCAAGTCTTTCAATATAGGTATAGACACCGATTGCTCCGGTCGGGAGTTTATCAAAATCCTTGCCGAGTTCGCGTTTGAGAACCGAGGCAGTAACAAAGATCTCTTCTTTCTGGTTACCGAATCTTTCTACGAAGACGGGTATCTCACCTTCTTCAATCTTCTTGCCGATTGTCTTGCCAACCATTGCTGCACAGACAATGGAACGTGCCATACCCACAAGTTTAACATAGGGAGCTCCGAGTGCCAATGCCTTAAATATCTGGTCCTCAAATGCAATACCACCAGCAAATGCAATTGCAGGTACGTATTCACCTTTCTTAGCAAGTTTATCCGCATAGAAATAGGTTAAAGAGTGTAGTTCTACCGGTGGAACGCCCCATTCGTTCATCATATGCCACGGGCTCATACCAGTTCCACCACCAGCACCATCAACTGTTAGCAAATCAATCTTTGCAATGGATGAATATTTCAATGCCCTCGCAAGATCCGCAGGACGATATGCTCCGGTCTTTAAAAATACATACTTTGCACCGGCCTTTCGTAATTCTTCAACCCTCTTGACAAAAGAATCCAATTCAACCATTCCAATTCTGGAATGCCTTTCAAATTCGCTGAATGCCCTTTTCTCAAATGCCTTAATCACATTCTCATCAAGCGGGTCGGGGAGCACAACATAACCCCTTCTTCTAAGTTCCTGTGCCTTTTTTAAATCTTTGATCTTTACTTCACCGCCAATATCTTTTGCACCCTGCCCCCATTTTAATTCAACTGCCTCCACACCAAGTTTTTCAATCGCATATTCCTGGACACCGAGTCTTGTATCTTCAACATTTGCTTGAACCACAATCGTGCCATATCCATCGCGCTGCCATTGTTTATATGTTTTTACACGATATTCAAGGTCTGGAGCCTTTACAATACGGCCATTCTTTATCTCCGATTCCATGTCCATTGCTGCAACATTCTCACCGATAGTCATTATTATTCCGGAGATTGCGGCACCAATTGCAATCCCATCCCAGTTATTCTTAGCAACATTTGTTGAACCAAGACCGGGAACTACAGCAGGAAATTTTACCTTTATCCCTTTATCATGTCCAATTCTCTGTTCTAAATTGACGTTTGGAAAGATTGCCTTGTCCGGGTCTGGTTCAATACCATAAGCCCCGACTGCGCTTCCCATAATATTGAAGTGTGAATAATCAACAGGATAATTTTTTTCAGATGCAGCAGTAATGATACCAAATGGTTGCGGATACAAGACCTCATGACCTCGGTATGCGGACTTACCAATCTCACACATACCAATACAACCATCAACACAGGTTACACACATCCCACTCAAGGACACAATTGAGTCCTCAGTTCTATTTTTTGTTAGTGTTGCTGCTGATGCATTTATTCTTGATAAAGATCCCATTTTTTCTCCTTTCATTAAAATTTAAGTAGCGAGTAGCAAGGAGAGAGTATTGCTCTAATCTCATTTAATACTGCTACCCGCTTATTAACTATTTCTTCGGGCAATATTTTACTTAATCTTTTGTATCTACCTTTAGCTCCTCCAGCCGAACCTTTTGACATTCTAAAGAAGTTTATAATCTCTTTGCCCGATTTTCTTTCATAGCCTTCTTCCATATTTGAACAAATGGAATCCAGACTTCTCAACTGATTGCCTGCCAATATTCTGCCCACAAAATTTTTTTGTAGAATTGGCAAATCTTGTTCAATGAATTCCTCAAACAAGTTTCTGCCTTCTGATAAACTACGAATTTTATCCATTCTCGCTACTTTCTTTTTTCCTGACGCATGTTCCACAGTCCCCGGTCGTCCCCATCCAGCATTGATAGTCTTCGTATTGTTCAATACAGGTAGGCTCAAGAGTCAAACAGGCATTGCAGACATCAGTTGGTGCTTCAGGACCCTGACATCTTAACTGACAGGCAGGGCATACATAGATACAGCCGCCACAGAGTCGGCATACATCAGAGCGGATATCAAATGGGGTTGCAATCTTCTTTTTGTAACCGCGTTCTACAACTCCAATTGCTCCTGCCTGCATCTGCTCTTTACACATCCGCACACAGAGACCGCACAGG
>Ga0078972_1012419_pt1 | contig 14659 bp, 21 predicted proteins | sample YelNatPaOPGAMG01_FD_67568 | JGI IMG/M metagenome (GOLD analysis project Ga0078972, IMG submission 67568) | Hot spring thermophilic microbial communities from Obsidian Pool, Yellowstone National Park, USA - OP-RAMG-01 (SPADES assembly) (version 2) | ecosystem: Environmental > Aquatic > Thermal... | reverse complement strand
CAATCTTGAATTAACCGATGAAGGCCAAAACGAAATCTGGGCATTGTTGCTTAAACAATTTGAGGCAGAGCTTGTAAAAGTAGCCGAAGAAAAACTCGCCGAGGAGGAGAAGAAATAATATGCTTTGTGTTAAACTAGATTGGGAAACCAAAATAAAAAACGTTATTCATGTAACTCTTTATTCGCAGGGAATTCCATCGAGAGAATCTAAACGCTTGGCGGAGATTACTTATCGCTATATAAGAGGGATTATAACAAAAGAAATTTTAGGAGAGCTGGAAAGGGAAATAAAAAATGGAAAAACTTGGTCGAGGAAAAAGTTATTAGCGTTGATAAAGAGAATTAAATTAAAACTATGAAAAAAGATGATATAAAAATTGTAGAGTATGTTTGTAAGGAAAGAGAATGTGAGGAATGCGGTAGGCCAGCAACGCATTGTTTAACATTTCTGTATGAAAACGCCAGAAGCAATCCAGCAAGTTCGGGCTATGGCGGCGATGATATTTCTTGGGCTTCTGATGAAGAAAAATTTGCTTGCGACGAACACGTCGAATCAATGCGGCGGAATCCCCCACGAGGAATGATGTGGTGCTCAGATTTTTATAGATATAAAGACGATGGCACGGAAACTCCACATCGGCATAGATATTTTTATTGGGAAAAAGTTAAAGAAGAAATAGTTTCTCGCCAAGGGGGTAGAGATGTAAAGAATTAAATTAAAATGAAAGTAATCCATTACGACTTATTTGCTGGCATTGGAGGATTTTCAATTGCATTTAGGGCAGAATTTCTTTAGGCGGCTTAATCCCGATTACTATTTCAATGAATTAAGATTGAACGCTATTAGAAGAAAGGTAAAAGGATATGATGAAAAAGGAGCGAGAGAATTTTGTCAGAAGCTGGTTAAAGATGGTTGGAAGATAATAATCTATACTTCTCGCCACTGGGCTGATTATGAATTAATAGAAAAATGGTGTCAGAAAAATAAAATTCCTGTTCGCAGAATAATTTGCGGTAAGCCCTTGTTTAGGTGTATAATTGATGATAGGTGTATGGAATTTACCGGAGATTTTAACGAGCTTTATCGTAGGATTGGTGAGTCAAAAACTGCCAAACCCTCCCGGTTTTTGGCTCGTCAACGATGAGCCATTAGTTCTTTGAAAGGAGGGACAGAGGTGAAAAAGGAAGACGTAATCGGAGTATTGGCTGAAAGAATAATTGCTAATCTTCCAGCTATAAAAGGAATTCAGCTGCCAATTCCTCGTATTCCAAAAGCCGGTAAGTTTGATGAAGAAGAATTTGTCTTGTTGATTTCTGATATTCAGATAGGACACAAAACTCATACCTTTAATCTGGAGGTTGCTAAAAAGCGTTGCGAGACTCTCATTAAGGGGCTTGCCAAGATTACGGCAATTCATCGGGCGTCGCATCCAGTGAGGAACATAAATCTCTTTCTTTTGGGAGATAATATACATAATGAAACCATTGGGCGTTTTCTTGACTTAGACGAGTTTGATGTTGTAGTTAAAAAGCAAGTCTTTGAGGGAGCAATTCCTATTCTGTCTCGGATTATCGCTTTTTGCGCTGCTAACTTTAGACAGGTTAGGATTTGGGCGGTTAGGGGCAATCACGGCAATATGGGTAAGTTTGCCGCTACCACGACTAATTTTGATGACGTTGTTTACGAATTCTTGAGGAGCGAGTTTCGCAATCAGAAGAATGTCGAGTTCCATTTGACCGACAACTTTTATCAGGTAGCCAAAGTTATGAATACTCGCTTCCTGTTAGTTCACGGCGATAACATCCGTATGTGGATGAACATTCCATCTTATGGTATTACCCAGCGTCTTATGAGGTGGCAGGGAAGTATCCAAAACTTTGACGTAATGGTTCTTGGGCATTTCCATAATTTTGTCCATCAGGATTGGAATGACAAGGAATTTATCGTCAACGGCACTTGGGTTACCGATGATGACTATATTCGCAAAACTATTGGACTCACTGGTTCTTGCGTGCAGGTTCTGCTGTCGGTTCATCCTCGGCAGGGAATTACTTTTACGAGAAGAATTCGCCTAACCAATGGAGGTGAGAAATGACGGCAAAACTGGCTTTAGTGGTTTGGGAAGATGCCGTTTTGGTTCAGAATCTTTCTTTAGCTGAACTGAATAAAAAAACAAATTTCCTTTGTGAGTCTAAATCCGTTGGTTATGTTTTAAGGTGCGGAGATTCATTAGCTATTGTTCAAACTATTCAAGATGTTGATGAGAGGGCAACCGCCGATGTATTGTTTGTTCCTAAAAAGTGGATAAAGGAAATTATTTACCTAAAGGAGGTGAGAAATGGCAGAAAAGGAAAAGCTAACAAGAAGACTTGATACTTTTCACGATTCTCAAAAATGTCGGGGCAGGGTTCAAATAGTGTTTATTTACCTTGCCGAAGGTTTTGAGTTTTGGGTTGAAGGGGTTTGTATGAAGTGTGGAACTTTTATTCGTTCTGTAACTCCTCTAGAGCAGTTAATCTCTATGACTCCTAATCCGAATAATCGCCCCTTCTTTAAACCGCCGTTGGAGAGACAACAAGGTCTTTCTAAAGAAGATAAAGACTTTTTGAAGGATTTGGGAATCAATAATGGTGAGTAAATCCTATGTTCCTCCTTGAGTTCTTCCTGGCTCTCTCTAAAAGAACCAGGGATTTAAACCCGACTATGAGTGCTCTCTTGTTAAAACCTAATTAAGATAAAGAGAAATTAAAACTATGAAAAAAGAAAAGATAGAAAAAGAAAAAATAAATTAAACTAATAATATGGATGAAAAAGAACAAAAAACTGAAAATACAGATGGGAAACAATCAGAAAAGCCGTGGTTATGGAAGCCTGGACAATCTGGTAATCCAGCAGGACGTCCAAAAGGCGCTAAAAATTTTACAACTTTATTTGAAAAAGCGGTAAAAGAAGTGGCTAAAAAATTAGAACTTGGAGAAGACCCAGATGCGGTAGAAATTCAGATTATTCAAAGAGGGATAAAAGAAGCATTAGCAGGCAAATATCAATTTTACAAAGATATCTTTGACCGAATTTATGGACAGCCAAAACAGCCAATTGATGTAGATTTTAAGCCCACGCCATTATTAGATGCCGTATTTAATAACAACCGCAATAAAGAAAATAGCGAACCTGAAACAACGGATTAGGGTTGTGCAGGGCGGGACCGGAGCAGGAAAGACGATAGGAATAATAGCCGTTTTAATTGATTTAGCCCAAAGAGATGAAAAGCCAACGGTTACCAGCGTTGTTTCGGAGAGCTTTCCTCATCTTAAAAGGGGGGCAATGCTTGATTTTTTAAATTTGATGAAAGAACACGGATATTTTCGGGAAGAGAGGTGGAATAAAACCGACTATGTTTATACCTTTGAAACCGGGAGCAGGATAGAGTTTTTTTCGGTTGACCAGCCCGGTAAAGTAAGAGGACCAAGACGAGATAGGTTATTTATAAACGAAGCCAATAATATATCCTTTGAGACCTTTGAACAATTAGAGATTAGAACCAACGAGTTTATATTTCTGGACTATAACCCTGTTAGTGAGTTTTGGGTATTTGATAAAGTGTTAAATCGTCCTGATGTGGATTATATTAAACTTACTTATCTTGACAACGAGGGGCTAGACCAAAGAATTATAAACACCATTGAGCAAAGAAAAAATCGCAAGGGCTGGTGGCAGGTATATGGTTTAGGGGAATTGGGCGAGGTAGAGGGCAAGATTTATAAAGATTGGCAGATAATTGATGAAATTCCCCACGAAGCAAGACTGGAGAGATATGGACTGGATTATGGCTACGAGAATGATCCGACATCAATCGTAGCGGTGTATTATTATAACGGTGGATATATTTTTGATGAAATTACTTATCAAAAAGGACTTTTAAATAAACAGATAGCCGATATCCTATTAAATCTTCCCTCGGCTATAGTTGTAGCTGATGCCGCTGAACCAAAGTCTAACGACGAATTAAAAGCTTATGGATTAACAGTTATTCCGTCTCAAAAAGGGCAGGGGTCGGTATTAAGGGGAATTCAGTTTGTTCAATCTCAGAGGTGTTCGGTAACCAAAAGGAGTGTTAATATCATTAAGGAATACCGTAATTACTTGTGGCAGGTTGACAAAGATGGTAGAATTATTAACGAGCCAGAACATCAATGGTCGCATTCTATGGACGCTATTAGATATGCGATGGCAAGTCTTGAGGTGGTTCAGCGTCCAGACGAAGAAGAACGGGCCTCCCGCCTTTTAGCAAGATTAAAAGCCGTTTCCGATCAACGATGAAACAAGAACAACAAAAACAAAGACGCCCGCGTTTAACAGATCCCGAAGAGTTTGCTATAATTAGAGGGATGTATTTTGATGGTTTAACCCCCAAAGAACCAAGTGAAACAAAAGACCGCTGGGAAAAAAGAAATAAAAACAAGATAAACCAATGCCGCTGACTTATACTTTTGAAATTACGCCAAACGAAAAAGAAATTATAGACCAATTAAGGACTTTAAAGCCCTATGAAACAATAACGATAATGGCTGATGCTGTCGGGCGACCCGATAGCTATATTCTTACCCGCAGTTCAAAGGCGCTTTTGCTTAAAGACAAAGATCCGCAGCCCATAAGAGCAAAAGTGCATTTTCAAGATTGATATGCTGTTTCAAGATTGATATGCTATAATTAGTTTGTTATAATAATCCTAACGAAGCTGACCGAAGTTCCGGAAGCCTCTACACAGGGGGCTTTTTATTTATGAAAAAAATTATCAATTCTCTTGTTAATCTAAAAAAGAATTACGATGGCTATATTCAGATATTGCCGGGTTTAACTTTTAGCCAAAAGGATAAGATCCGATTAGTTGAGTTTTATGGCAATTCTAAATATCTCAATGGCCAAAAAGACGAATTTGGCAGAATTAAGTTTTTTTATAATGTTTTAAACGGAATTTGCGACGTGGAAAACGCCGCTAAAGATATTGATACCAAAGATGTATGGGCGGTATCAGATGACGGAGAACATTATACGGAATCTTTTATCCTTTCAAAGGATATTTACGAGTGGATGAAAGAAGCCAATTTTGCCCAAACCCTAAACGAGATGATAGACACGCATACCCGCTATGGCTCGCTTTTGGCTAAGAAAGTGATTAAAGACGGCGAGTTGAGAATTGAAATTCCCGAATGGAAAAATCTAATCACCGACCAAGTAGATATTATTAACAATCCAATTGTAGAAATTCATTATTTAACCCCTGCCGAGATTCTTGAAATGGAGGGCTGGGATTTATCTAATGTTCCCGAAAAGTGGTTAGAGTCCAATAAAAGGCTTCCTGTTTACGAGGTGAGAGGCAAGTTTTCTTTGGCTCATTATAAAGAGTGTATTGGTCAAAAATATACCAAGGCTGATGAACGCAAGTTTAGCAATCAACTTTATTATTTCATCGGTGAGCCTGGAAGCGAATTAGAGGATTCTAAAGACATAAACGAAAAACTGGTTTTGGTTTATTGGGAAAATAATGTTGAACAGGTATATAAATATCTTGCTCGCAAAAAGAAGGCTGGAAGAGCTTTTGGCGTAGGAGTATTTGAAGAGGGTGAAGAAGCTCAAGCGGGAATTAACGATGCTGTTTTGAAGCAAATGAGGGCAATGGAATACACGACTAAAGTTATTGCTCAAACCGCTTCCAAAAAGCTAAGGGGCAGAAACTTATTAGTAGAAGCGGACGATGGAACGATTTTAGAACACGAAGAAGGAAAACCGATTACCAATCTTCAGCTTGGACCATCGGGAGGGTTGGCTCAATTCCAAAACTTAATAGATCAGTGGTATAACCAGCTTCAAAAAACCACTTCCGCTTATGAGGTTCAGAGAGGAGAGCAGCCGCCGTCTGGAACGCCGTTTAGATTAGGAGCTTTGATTTTACAGCAATCAAGTTCAGTTTTTGAAAAACTGAGAGAGGATTTGGGGATATTTATTACCGAGATATTTAACGATTGGATAATGCCCCATTTGGCCAAGAAACTGAATAAGGAACATATTTTGGCTCACGAATTCTCGCTAGAAGAACTAAAAGAAATTGATAGAAACTTCGCAATTAATCAAGCCAATGAAATAGCTAAAGAGCAATTATTGTCGGGGCGAATCGTTACCAGCGAGCAGTATGAGGATTTAGTAAAAAGCATTACCGAACAGCTAACTAAAACCAAGAATAAAAGATTCCTAGAAATTCCAAAAGATTATTACAAGAATCTTAAGGCCAAGATAACAATTAACGTTACCGGTGAACAAAGAAATAAGGCGGCTACCCTTGAAAGTCTTGTGAATATAATGATGATTTACGCCAAGAATCCAAACTTAACACAGGATCCGGTTTTGAATCAAATCTTCATGAAGATAGTTGAATTGAGCGGAGCTGGAATATCGCCGGTATCGCTTATGGGGGCAATTACCGAAAAAGCCCCAGAAACGCCTCAAAATGCCGTAACGGGTAGTAAGATACCACCCCCGCCCCAAACGCCTCAAGGTGAGGCAAATATAGCGTTACAGGGGCTTCCTGAGGGCAGTTTACCTGAAGGTGAATTGTCTTTAGGGGCTAACCCTGTTCCTCAATTATGAAGCTATATCAAGCGGCACAAGATAGCGAGCTGATGAGCGAGTTAAAAGAATACTTTATGACTGTTTTACGAGAAAGGGCTATTGAGAAGATTTTTGATACCGGGTACGCTCCGGCCGTTAAAGAGGCAAAAGAGGTATTAGATTTAGTTTTTGAAAATATAGAGCTTCAATTTGGGAAGAGGTCGAATCCCAAAGAACCAAACAATGAATCGAGATAAAAATATGAAAAAGTGGATACAAAAAGCTATTAAGAAACCTGGGGCTTTGAGAAAGACCGCCAAGGTAAAGAAAGAACAAAAAATTCCATTAAGCAAATTGCATGAATTAGCAAAGAAACCCGGTAAGACCGGGAGACGCGCGCGGTTGGCAATAACCCTTAGGAGGTTTTCTAAAAGGTAAAATGCCATTTCGCAGCAAAGCACAAATGAGAGCGGCTTTTGCCGGTTATCTTGGCAGAGAAATGAAGGCAAAAGCAAGACAATGGGCTAAAGAAACCCCTAACATTAAAGCGCTTCCCGAAAGGGTTAAAAAAAGAAAAAAGAAAAGAAAAAGCTGGGTTGAAAGATATCACGAAACCAGAGGAAGGATGTAGGCAATATCTTATTCTCCCTTTATGGGGAGAAGAAGATGCGGCTTACGCATCGCAAGGTCGTAAAAAGTTTAATTGTCCCGTCGGAGACTTGTCCGACAAATGCTATGTCTGAACAAGACGATGTGATGCTCGACACTTCAAACGAGCCGTCAGAGGAAGACGTTAAAACCAGCGAGGTCGAGGAAACCGAGGCTTACTCGGAAACCGAGGACACGAGTGCCATGGCTGAGGAGGAGAAATCCTCCGAAGATGTGGCAAAACTCAAAGAGCTTAATAAAAAACTCTTTGAGAGGGCTAAAAAAGCCGAAGCCGAGCTTAAAAAGCTAAAGGCGGAGGTTAAAAAAGTACCGTCTGCCCAGCTTGACCCAGACGAACTGCGCCTTATTGCAAGAGGCTTGTCCGATGAAGAAATTGAACAAGCCAAAGTTATTGCAAAAGGCAGGGGTGTTTCTCTTTCAGAAGCCCTAAAAGATCCTCTATTCGAAGCGTTTCGAAAGGATTTTGAGGAGCGACAAAAAAGAGAAAAAGCCCAGCTCGGTGCGTCTAAGGGGTCGAGCCAGGTTGAAGAGCAGCCCCTCGTGAAACCTGGAATGACCACCGAGGAGCATAAGAAAGTTTGGGCCAAGATGATGGGCAGATAATTGCCCAATTCTGAGCCCATAAGAGTTCTTTAAAATTCTATTGGAGTCAGATTGAGGCTTAAATGAGATGGCTTTTCCTACTATTGTGGGAAAGTAAAACTCTCCCTAATTGACTCGGAAATCCTTTATTGCGGGATAACGAGGCGGAAGGCAGGTGCCACCGTGAGAGACTAAACGGGAGAGCGGTTGATAAACCGATGCAATAGTCCGAACTCACCATATAAGCAATATCTATATGATATGAAGGGTGAGAAGTTGGCAGAAATGTCCAACTCGCTTATTGGCAAAATATGACTTTCGTTATAGGACATAAAATTCGGCTCGGTAAGAAACATTCTGAAGAGACAAAAAAGAAAATTAGTGAAACAAAGAAAAGACAACATATTGTTCCGAAAACAGCTTTTAAGAAGGGTGTGGTGCCTTGGAATAAGGGCAGAAAAAATCCTTGGATTTCTGAGAGAAACAAAATTATGAATCGACAGAGAAAAAGAGAAAGACACTGGAATTGGAAAGGCGGAATTACCAAGATAAACAAAATAATAAGAGAAATGCCAGAGTATATATTGTGGAGAAGCAGAATTTTTGAAAGAGATAGCTGGGTCTGTCAGACATGTAGAAAAAGAGGTGTTTTTCTTGTCGCTCATCATATTAAACCGTTTTCTAAGATAATCAAAGAAAATAAAATTATAGACACAAAAACGGCATCTAAATGTAGAGAATTGTGGGATTTAGAAAATGGCGTAACTCTCTGTAACGATTGTCATAAGTTAGTCCACTTAAAAGCCAATAAGAAGTAACAAAATTGACTGATACCTTTTCAGCCGCTGATTTAGCCGCACTAATCCCAGAAATTTGGGGGCAGAGACTAAATGATTTCTTTAAGAGAAAGCTGGTATTGGCCAACTTCTTCACCGATAGAAGTGAAGAGTTAGCTGATGGCGGAGATACTCTGCACACCGGTTCTCTTACTGAAATGACGGCGAATGCTAAAACAAATGGTTCAGCCGTAACTCTAAATAGCCCCACCGAGTCTTCTGTGGATTTGACGGTTGATCAGTGGTATGAGGTTAGCTTCGCTATAGAAGACAAGGAAGCCGCTCAAGTTAAGAAGTCATACGCAATTCAAGAAGCATATGTGAAAAATGCTTCTTACACCATTGCCAAGAAATTGGATGATGCTATTGCGGCATTGTTTAGCGGATTCTCTCAGACCGTTGGTTCTTCTACTACCAACGTTGCTGATTCAGAAATTCGCGCCGCTATTGCTACTCTTGAAGCTGCGAATGTTGATCTTGACGAGTGTGCTTTCTTCTTCCATCCGAATGTCTTCTGGAGACAGGTGCAGGCGTTAGACAAGTTCTCGCTTGCTATCAATTCTCCGGTTCAAGACCCGGTAGCGAAGAAACCTCTTGCGGCACTTTATGGATTGCCCGTTTATGTTACTCCCGCCGTTCCGTATGTTAGCGGTACGTCCGGTAGAAGGAACCTCTTGGCTCACAAAGATGCGATTCATTTTGCAACCGCTTCTTTGCCCAAGATTTCTCCTAATACCAAGATTGGAGAGTATAATGTCAGGGTGCAGTCTAACTACATTCCTGAGTATCTTTCTACTCTTACAACCGCCGATATTCTGTATGGTGTGGTAGAAAACAGAGACGGTGCCGCAGTCCAAATTCTGACTCATGCTACCTATGCCTAATCTGGCTTAGTTGTCTAATTGGCTTAATGTAGCGAGTTAGTTCCTCTTGCCTCCTCAGGCCAGACCGATGGAGGCAAGATGGTCTGGCAGCTAACTATTATGGAAAAAGTAAATAGGTTTAATCCCCAAAACAAAACCGAACCACCGAGAGAAAATTCTGAAGAAACCCCGACAAGGGGAAGGGTTTTTATTGCCAATCGCTTGCGAAAAGAAAGTGTAAGGATAGACCGCGAGGGAAGGATAATCTCTCGGAAGATAGAAATAAAATGAGGGTATATTTTATTGGCGATAGATATGAGGGTTGTTATTATGTTCGCTGTATGCTTCCTTTAAGGGAAAATGGCTGGGATGGAATGAAAACCTCTTTATATGGACCAATCGCAAGCAATGAGCAAATGTTTAGAGGAGCGATGGCGGCGGATATCGTGGTGTTTCAGAGGCCAATGGATAGAAATAAATTGATGGCCGCTCGTCTTTTACAATTAAAAGGTAAGAAAATTGTTTTTGATAACGACGATACCTATCTTGAAAACTCAGGAACGCCAGCAACAATGATTTACAAGACGCGAAAATTGGTTAAAAAGATAAATCGCAACTTAAGAGACTTTATAAAAATTTCCGATTTGGTTACGGTGTCAACGAAATTTTTGGCGGAAGAGTATAAAGAGTTTAATAAGAATATTGAGATTTTACCAAATTGCGTTGACCCCGATGACTGGGATGAGCCAAAAGAAAATAATACCGATAGGATAAGAATTGGAATAGTGGGGAGCACTTTAACTACAGGAGATTTTGAGGTGGCAAAAGACGCTATTTTAAAACTTGTTGAAAGAAATGATGTTCAATTGGTGGTTATGGGACTAAATAGGGATATAGATAAGAACAGTTTGTCTTATAAAATCTTTAAAAAAGAAATAGAATTCTGGGACAATAAAAGCGTGGAATGGCATCCTCCAGTTTCGCACGCAGAATATAACCAATATCTTGTAGACCTAAAGTTAGATATAATGCTCATTCCACGCAAGGATAGTTATTTTAATAGGGCGAAGAGCAATTTAAAGTTTCTTGAAGCGTCTATGGCTGGAATTGCGGTGGTGGCTCAAGGATTTAGCGATGGGCAATCTCCCTATCAGCAAAATCCTGAAGATTCAAAATATATGAGAATTGTTGTGGATAATTCCAAGTGGTATAATGAGGTAGACAATCTTATTCGCAACGAGCGGGAAAGAAAAGAGATGGCTCAAAAAGCAAGAGAATATGTTTTAAAAAATTATAACATTAAGACTCACGCCCATTTATGGGAAGAGGCTTATAAAAAACTTTATGAGAGAAATAATTAAACAAGACCGAAAAATAAAAGAAGTTTTACTTCAAAGAAAAGAGCTGATAGACCAGGGAAGAAGGCTCTCGGAAGAAATAGAAAGGCTTGAAAAAGAAAGAAATAAAATTGCTTTGCAGGCGGATAAATTAAAAGACAAAATTATTCCTTGGGTAAATAAAATCAGAAAACAAGAAATGGATAAATATGAGAACGTGGAACAAGTTTTATTAGATGGCGACAATATTGTGATTAAAGTTTTTGACGCCATTGAGGAATATAAAAAGGCTTTAGATGAAAAAATAAAACAGGGTAAATGGTAATATGCGCGAAGATTTAATTCTTGTTCCCGATAATCAGGTTGAGTTTTTAAAAAATATTTTTGGTAGAAATAGGGTTTTAATAGAAATTGGTTCTTTTAAAGGAAGAACAACCTTGGCGTTGGCAGAAAATAATGTTGTTATTGCCGTTGACCCTTTTATAAAAGATTATGATTTTCAAGATACGACCTCAAAATATGTTGAGGAGGCAGAAAAAACTTTCAGTGAAGCGATAAAAAACAAGAATGTTATTTGGTATAAACAGAAGAGCGAGGACTTAATTAAAAACTGGAAATTGATGGTGGATGGAATTTTTGTAGACGGTTGCCACCAATATGAGGCGGTAAAAAAAGATATAGAATGGATTAAATTTCTAAAAGAAGGGGGTTTAATTGCTTTTCACGATTATATCGGTTGGGAGGGGGTTAAAAGAGCGGTAGACGAATTAGTAAAACCAAATTATCGCCAAGTAGATTTATTTGAATCAATAATTGTTTTTCAAAAATGAAGTTGTCTGTTTTGACAATTTGGTATAACGAGGAAGAGCTGGCGCCGTTTTTTTTCAAGCATTATAAAGATTTAGTTGATGAAATTATTGTGATTATAGATGCCGACACAAACGATTCCACACGAGAAATTTGTAAAAAAGAAGGGGCAATTATTAAAGAGTTTAAATTTCCAGATGGATTTGATGATCTTTTGAAAAGAGATAGGCTAAATGAAGAGTTAAAAAACATTAAATCCGATTGGGTAATTGGGGTTGATGCGGATGAGTTTATTTTTGCTCCTCATTCTATTGATATTAAACCGTTTTTAGAAGAGGCGGATAAATTTGGGGCAGATTTAGTAAATGTTAGTTTTGCTAATGTTTATAAACATGAGACAGAAGGAGAATTGGATATTAACAAACCAATTCTTTTACAAAGACAATATGGAACATTTGATATCCCCGAGTGGGGTGAAAATGGTAATATAAAAGCAAGCGTAGTAAAGCCGATTGTTTGTTGGAATGTTGGTTTTCATTCGGCGTTCAAGTGGAAAAGGGTTTATGATAAAAATTTATTTGGGGTTCACTGGGAAATGGCCGATCCTGATTTGGCCATTAAAAGAAGAATTTACGGGCGAAGGTTAAGAATGAGCAAGAGAAACAAGGAATTAGGAATGAGTTGGCATAATTGGAATATAACAGAGAAGCAGATAATAAAAGAGTGTGAATCTCATAAAAACGATTTGAATGTGGTAGAAGGTTTGTTAAAATAGGCATTGGAATTTATTTATGGACGAGAAAACAAAAAATAAGATATTAAAGCTTTTGGGATATGTAAATAATCCCAAACTTGCTCAATTTCAGGAGACAATAACGATTGCCGAGGCTTTAAAATCTTTAGGTGATAGAGTTGTTGGTCTGAAAGGTGATAGGGGCGAGAAGGGCGAGAAAGGAGATAGGGGTGAGCGTGGACCAATGGGGCCGCCCGGACCTCGTGGACCGCAGGGACCAAAAGGAGAAAAAGGAGATAGGGGGCCAGTGGGACCGCCTGGACCACGTGGGCCAGAAGGAAAGCCTGGACGTGATGGGAAAGATGGAAAAGACGGGAAGGATGGCAGTCCCGATACTCCTGAACAAATTAGGGATAAACTTCAATCTCTTAAGGGCGAGAAGCGGCTTGATGTTTCGGCTATTAGGGGAATAGAGCAGCGAGAATTAGCCCTATCCGACAATTTATTAAATAGGGCTATTGGAATAATTGACCAGCGAACGTCGTTTTTGATTAACAAAGTAAATAATCAAAATAAATGGGGTTCTATTACTGGCACCCTTTCAAACCAAACCGACCTTCAATCTGCCTTAGATGCTAAAGCCAACGACTCCATCGTTCTTAAAAAAGATGGTTCTGTTGCCATAACTTCTAATTGGAATGTAGACGGAGCAAATACTTTATATATTGATAAGACCAATGGGCGGGTCGGGATAGGGACGACGAATCCTTTGGCAAGGTTGCAGGTGACTGCCCCTGACACTGGAACAAACGCAACATTAGTTTTGGACGGAAGCAGGACGGATAATAAAAACACGATTTTATTTAGAAATAGTTATTGGAGTACCGCAAGCGACACGTATGGTATGGCATATATTAGAGCTGTTGATTCTGTCAGCCAAGGCGGGCATTTAGATTTTGCAGTTACAGCAAACAATAGTGGTACCACGGGAGTTCCGACATTAAGAATGAGAATTCAACAGGATGGCAACGTCGGCATCGGGACAACGAGTCCAGGTGGTAGATTGGATGTTAAAGGTTCGGGTAATACTTCTGCGACTTATGGATTTAACGTGCAAAACAGTGACGGGACAAGTTTAATGAGAATATTAAATAACGGCAACGTCGGCATCGGGACGACGAGCCCGGGAGCTCCTTTAGATATTGGTGCCACGAGCGCATCTGTTGGGAGTTTACGATTATCAGGAAATACTGTCCTTTCGGGATATGGCGGAGTTGAGCTTGCAAACGTTTCAAGTTTCGGGCTTAAAGTCGCAAGTTTAAATTATGCTTTTAATGGAGCAAATGGCACAACAAACTATATGACAATATTGAGCAATGGCAACGTCGGCATCGGGACGACGGCACCAAATTATCCGTTGCAAGTTAATGGCTCGGGTCCTTCTAATTATGGTGGCACGCCGGAAATACTCGTAAATGGCGACAATCATGCTGGCGGAGGAATATCGATTTCCGATGATGGTGGCTTTTTTGATTACAACGATGGATACGTCACCTATAATGGATCGACGGGCCTGAAGATAGCCGGCAATAATGGCTCGGGCAGCACGGGACTACTTTACGTAAACGGAAATGAATACGTTATGAACGGCAACGTCGGCATCGGGACGACGGGACCGATAGCGAAATTACATACTATTGGGAATGTTCAAATAGATAGAATTTCTGATGCTTCAACGGGAAGGTTATTTATAAATGGTGGTGGATTGGGATATAGTAGTTTAAATATTTCTCCTACTGGTGAGCGAGCACAAATCTTTTTGGGTAATAATGTAGACGCAAATGGAAATAAATTCATAAGGGTTGCTAATGGTAATTTAGAAGTTGTTAATAATGCTTATAGCGCAGTTTTGTTTGCAATTACTGACTCCGGCAACGTCGGCATCGGGTACACGCCCCCTGGCGCGAAGCTTGAAGTCCGTGGCGATTCTTCGGCGCAAAATGTTATGGTGGGCTCCTCAGTTGATGCTGAACACGGCGTTCTTGTATCTCCAAACCGGGTAACTGAAAAAGCTTATTTATATGTTACTGGTGGCAACGATAACCACGCCGGACACTTGCGGTTAACTAATGGCGACAGCGACATTACGATTGCTGATATTGTGATGCGAAACGATGCTTTGACAACCGTAAATTACATTACCAACAGCGGCAACAGCTATTTCA
>Ga0078972_1012416_pt1 | contig 14663 bp, 11 predicted proteins | sample YelNatPaOPGAMG01_FD_67568 | JGI IMG/M metagenome (GOLD analysis project Ga0078972, IMG submission 67568) | Hot spring thermophilic microbial communities from Obsidian Pool, Yellowstone National Park, USA - OP-RAMG-01 (SPADES assembly) (version 2) | ecosystem: Environmental > Aquatic > Thermal... | reverse complement strand
CCACGGTATCACACACCAAACTCCTATCAAAAGGTTCTTGCCGGGGAGATACGCAGCATGTAGCCCGGCAGCAAAGGGCAAATTGACAGGATGCGGCTAGGTAGGCAGAATAGGCGAAGGGGAACATGGGATTGAGGCTCGGACAGGGAGGATAGGTTCTATGGAGATCAAGATCGATGTCGACCGCATGGTGCAGATGCTCGTCGGGCTGCTGAACACCCCCAGCCCCACCGGCTATGATGAGGAGGCCGTGCCCTATGTGCGGCGGGCGTTGGAGGAACTGCAGGCGCCGGGCCTGGAGCTCGAGGAGACGGTCAAGGGCACACTGATTGCCACCCTGCCCGGGCGCAGCGACAGTGCTCCGCGCATTGTGGCGGCTCACCTGGATACGCTGGGCGCCATGGTGCGCGAGGTCAAGGGCAACGGCCGCCTGCTCCTCACCCAGATCGGCGGCTATGCCTGGCAGACGCTGGAGGGAGAGAATGTGACGGTGCACTGCGTGCGCGACGGCCGCCGCTACCGCGGCACGGCGCAGACCGTGCATCCCAGCGTGCACACCAGTGACGAGGCGAAGCAGGGACCCCGCGACGAGGAGACCATGGAGGTGCGGCTCGACGCCCGCACTGCCTCGAAAGAGGAGACCCTCGCCCTGGGCATCGACGTGGGCGATTTTGTGTTTATTGACCCCCGTGTGGAGGTGACCGAGACCGGCTTTGTCAAGAGCCGCCACCTCGACGACAAGGCCGCTGTGGCGGTGGTGTGGGGGGCGCTGCAGGCGCTCGCCGCAGCCGGGCTGCAGCCTGCGCAGTGCACAACTGTTCTCATGTCCATTTACGAAGAGGTGGGGCACGGCGCCACGGGCGGGCTGCCGACCGATGCGGTCGAGATGCTGGTCGTCGATATGGCTGCCGCGACCAACGGCGAGCACCAGAATTCGACGGAGTACAGCGTGGGCATCTGCGCCAAGGACTCGTCAGGCCCCTACGACCTGCGCCTGCGCCGGCGGCTGATCGGCCTGTGTGAGGCCCACGGCATCCCCTACCGGATCGATACCTACCCCCACTATGGCTCCGATGCCAGCGCTTACCTCCGCGCTGGCGGCCAGGTGCGCGCGGGGCTTATCGGCCCGGGCCTCGATGCCAGCCACGCCTATGAGCGCACGCACCGCGATAGCCTGGAGGCCACGGCAAAGCTGCTGGCGTACTATCTGATCGACGAAGGATGAGGACTCCTGGCGCTATCTCACAAAGAATCCGCACGCCTATGCCGAGCATAGGCGTGCGGATTCTTTGTGAGAAGCTATCAGTGCCTGATGACGGCGGGAGGCGGCGCTGAAGAACTCTTCGCAGGCGGTGAGCGCCATGAGCTCCTGCGGCAGCCCCTCGATGCGCCGGAGGAAGAGCACGACGCCGGCGACGAGAACGGCTGCGCTGGAGGCAGCGAGCAGCCAGGGGCTGCTCGCCGAAGCGTTCAGGAACTGGGCGACGTCGCTGGTGGCGGGGCCATCGCTGCCCGCATGCTGGAGCGGAGTGGTGATCCAGGGCAGGAGCGTCGCCAGCACGGCCGTGGTGGTAAGGGTCCTGAAGGTAGCAAGGAGCGGGTTGACGCGCCGGGGCGCCGCCAGCAGGAAAGCGGCCCACAACAGCAGGGGAAAGGCCGTCCCGGCCAGCTGGATCAGGCTGCGCTGCACAGGCGAGAAGCGGCCGAGGACCAGGGTGTGGGCGGTGGGGGAGGGAAAGCCCCCCTCGAACTCGTGCAGGGTCCCGCCGCAGAGGATCCCGGCAACGGCGTGCCCTGCTTCGTGCAGGAAGGTATAGAGAAAGGCGATCAGGAGGACGAGGAGCACGATGAGCAACGAGCGGCGGATCTGAAGAAGCATCCCTGGCGTGACTCGGTTTCTAGCACAAGCGGTTACAATGCCCGCGATTATGGCCCACAGCTGATCCTATGTCAAGCAGGTGGTCGCTATGTCTCTATAGCGCAGCACTGTCCGACGCCAGGGCAATATCCACGATCTGCCCGGGTTCAAAGAGGCTCGTGAAGTCGCGCACCGCCTTGCGCCGGGTTTCCTCGCCGAGATCGGGCAGGAAGAAGACCAGTTCGCCATAGGCGGCGATATCCTGCAGCGCCCAGGCGTAGCGGTAATAGGTCAGTGCGCAGGGGTCAATCGTGGTAGCGCCATAGCCCTCCAGGAAGCAGGCCGTCTCGTGCGGCCTGGCCTGACTGCTCCCAATGCCGCCCACGACGAACATCAGGTCCCGCTCTTTCAGGGCGAGGATCGTTTCATCCCAGTCCACGATCCACAGTCGCCGGGCCTCATCCAGCAGCACATTCCAGGTGTGCAGGTCGGCATGGCACAGGACGAGAGGCGCGGGCGTTTGGCGCAGCCTCTGCGCCAGCGCATCGGCGCGGCCCACTACTGTGTGTATGAGGTCCTGGTGCGAGCGCCAGAAGGCGGCCAATTCTCGCTCCGCCGGGCCGGCCAGGTCGTGCCGGGCGACGGCGGCCTCCAGGGGCGCGATCAGGTTGCGCCGGCTGGGCGTGAAGGTTTCCCGCGGGACGGTGCGCGCCAGGTCTGGCGTGAGCGGGCTGGTGTGGATCTGCTTCAGTGTGGCGCCCAGTTCGCGCCAGTGCTCATCCGCCAGGCCCACATCCGCGCCGGCGCGGCCGTCGATAAAGGGGTACAGGCTCAACGCGAAATCGCCTACGGGCGCCCACAGGGCCCCGGACCGCGTCGCGAGTGGGGCGATGATGTGGGGCACACCTCGAGCGTGCAGGTAATGGGGGACGGCCAGGCTCGGCGCGCTGAAACCGGCGCCGGCCCGCACTTTGAGAAAGCAGACCGCGCCATCTGCCTCAACGCGATAGACGAACGATGCCGAGTCATTGCCGATCGGGAGGAATGCCAGCACCGTGACGGCGAGGCCATAATGCGCGCGCAACGCCTCTGTGATCGCTGCCTCGGTGAGCTTGGGTGGCTCTAGCATGGGAGGCATCGTTCCTTTCATCTGGCAAGAGCTACAAGGCCACATTCTATGGCGGCGCAGCCTGAGAGTCAACTGGTGTGGCTTGCGGCCCGCTTGCCTCCTCTTTCCATTTTACATTGTTTGACAACATGCTAACATCGTGGTACCGTTAGCACTGTATCTCAAGTGCATCCAGTGGCGCTGGCTTGATCACTTGTGCCCTTGCCCTCGTCTAGTTGCGCATCGGCTAGAGGAGTACAACCACCTCAGACCACATAGTCCCTCAAGTTATGCTCCCCCTGCACCCCAGGCGTGGCTGCTTGCAGCACAGCCAACCTTATGAGCGCACCCAGCATAACATCGCGCATCAGGATTGAGGATGAGCCACAGGCCAAGTCCTCGATATTGTTCTGGCAGAAAGTGTTGGGGATATTCTATGAGTGTAGCGCGGCCGATACTTGCATACCTGGATACCATTGAGGAGAAGCCCAAAGGCCTTGCTCTCACATTGAGGACTTTTGTGCGCATTCTCAAGTATCACAAGCCCTACATCCCTCTCATGGTTGTCATAGCTTTATTAGCCGCTTTGAGATCCTACCTGTTTCTGCTTGAGCCGCTATACACCTCACAGATCATTGATCAGGTCATCACACCGCGCAATGCTGCGCCGCTGGCGGGCCTGCTATGGAGGATTCTCATCTCGGGAGTGGGATGGGCCATAGTCAGCTTCCTGGTAATGTACCTTAACGGTATTTTGGCGCAGGATGTGGTAGGCGACATGAGAAGCGCCTACTACAGATCGGTGCAGGGAAAATCCTTCCTGTTCTTTGATATGAATGCTGTGGGCGATCTTACCTCGCGGGCCACGACGGATATGCAGTTTGTCGATGGCTTCCTCCGCACATGGCTCAACATCGCCCTCAACACGCTATTGACAGTCGTTTTCAACTTCTGGATGATGTTCTCGGTCAATCCGCTCCTGAGCGTGATTGCGCTCCTGCCCATGCCTCTTGTGTTCTATCTTCAGGCCAAGGCCTTCCTGATGACGATGCCCCTCTTTAGAAAGATGCAGCTAACCCTGGGCAAAATCGGGGCATACGTGCAACAGAACATCGTTGGCATGAAGAATGTGCGCATCTTCCAGCGGGAAGATGAGATGGACAAGGGCAGTCAAGAGATCAGCGCCAGCTTCACTTCCCTGGCAATCCGGGCAGGCAAGATTCAGGCTTTATACATGCCTTCTGCGCCGAACATTCTTACGCTGGGCATCGCATTGGTCTATGTTATTGGGGCCAACTCGGTGTTGGCTGGCACACTGACATTGGGCGGCATTTTACTCTTTGCGAGGTACATGAACAGAACCGCTGGCCCTCTCAGCGACTTTGCCGCGTTCATGGGTTCTATGGTCAACGCCACATCGGCTGCCGAGAGGATGTTCGCGGTGATGGATCTGCCTGGAGATGTGCAGGATGGACCTGATGCCCGCGATATCACGATAGAGAGAGGCGAAGTTGAATTCCGCAATGTGACCTTCGGCTATGTCAAAGACAGGCCCATCCTGAAGAACATTACTTTCAAGGTCAATCCCGGAGAGAAGATCGCTATTCTGGGAGCAACCGGGACGGGGAAAACCTCTCTGATCTATCTCATCCCACGATTCTACGATATCGACTCGGGGAGCATATTGATCGATGGCGTGGACACGAGAAATTACAAGATAGGTTCCTTGAGGAAACAGGTGGGTTTGGTCCTGCAAGATGTATTCCTGTTTTCAGGCACAATCAGAAGCAATATCGCCTTTGGGAAAGATGATGCAACGATCGATGAGGTCAGGGCCGCGGCGCGCGCGGCGAGGATCGATGACTTTATCGAGACGCTTCCGGAGCAGTATGATACGAGAGTGGGGGAGAGGGGAGTGACCCTTTCTGGCGGTCAGAAGCAGAGGCTGACCATCGCCAGGGCGCTCCTGACCGACCCAAAGATCCTGATCCTGGATGACTCGCTGTCATTTGTCGACGCCAAGACTGAGCAGGCGATCCAGGAGGCGATCGACGAAGCCCTGCAGGGCAGGACCTGCTTTATTATCGCGCAGCGGCTTTCAACGATCAAGAATGCTGACCGGATCATGGTCCTTGACAATGGAGAGATCATCGAGTTTGGGACGCACAACGAGCTGATGGCCAGGGGACAGGTGTACAGCAAGATCTATGAGACGCAGTTCCTTGAGCAGGCCGGCGAAGAAACATCAGAGGCGAAGCTGAATGGCAAGCGCGCGTAGTACTTTCTCAGCTAAAGCAGAGGAAGCAAGGAGGAAAGCGCTTCCTGATCGGGTTTTGTGGGCCAGGTTCGACAAGTATCTACGGCCCTATCGCAGGAACTTGATCATAGGCTGTTTCTCGATTCTGGGTGGTGCACTGACAGGCCTCGTTGGGCCCTATCTGCATGCGATAGCCATCAATAACATCATTTCGCCGATGGCGAATACCGGCGACACCCGCTATCTCTCAGGGTTCTATTGGTGGATCCCCTTGTTTGTCCTGGTCACTGTCGGCAACTATTTCTTCCAATACGTGCAGACGTATCAAATGAGAATCCTGGGCGAGTACACTGTTCAGGACTTGCGCAATGATTGCGTCGCCAAATTGCAGGACATCTCTCTCAAATACTTCTCTGAGGGGGAAATCGGCCGGATCATGTCGCGGCCAACCACCGACTCGCAGCAGGTCAGAATCTTCCTGCGCATGGGGCTGACCTCGATGATCACGAATACGGCATCGATGTTGGGCGGCCTGGTGATCATCTTCTTCCTCAACTTTAAGCTTGCCCTGCTCGCCACCTGCATCCTGCCCGTGGCAGCCATCATGCTATGGGGCCTCGGAGGGCTGTCAAGGAAGCAGTACAGGATATCCCTCACAAACCTGGCCGGCTTGATCGCCAAGATGCAAGAGAACTGTGCGGGGATGAAAGTCACCAAGGCATTCGTGAAAGATGATGCTGCGGCCAAAGGGTTCGATGAGGTCAACGACAAGACCGTTGCAGCGTGGAAGCGCACCATCCTGATTTCCAATGCTTACTCGCCGATCGTGCAGATCATGAGGTTGGGGGGGACAATCCTCATACTCTGGTACGGTTCAGTGCTCTATCTCCACGGGCAGATCAGCCTGGGCGTGCTGGCAGCGTTCCTGGAGTACCAATTCTCCTATTTCACGCCTCTCATGAGCCTGCTGGCTGCCTATGATCAATATCAGTCGGGCGTATCTGCCCTGGAGAGAATCTTCGACCTCCTGGACACCGAGGTTGAGGTGCTCGATCCGCCGCCTGACAAGGCTGTCAGAATCGAGACGATAGATGAGGTCAGATTTGAGAACGTCGCTTTTGGATATGACCCGCAAGTCCCAGTGATAACCGATATCAGCTTTACCCTGGAAGGGTCAAAGAGATTGGGGCTGGTCGGCCCGACGGGAGCGGGGAAGAGCACGACCATAAACCTGTTGGAGCGATTCTACGATCCGATCCAAGGCCGCATATTGATCAATGGCCACGACGTCAAGAACATCAGAATTGCCGATTGCCGGGCCCATATGAGCACCGTGCTTCAGGATTCCTTTCTCTTTCCGATGAGTGTGAGAGATAATATCAGGTTTGGCAGGCCAGAAGCAACCGATGAAGAGGTCATTGAGGCAGCCAAAACAGTGGGAGCGCATGATTTCATCATGAAGCTGCCAGAAGGATATGACTATATCATCCAGGAAGGCTCGTCGAATATCTCCATTGGGCAGAGGCAGCTCATCAGTTTTGCCAGAACTCTGCTGGTCAATCCCAAGCTGCTGATTCTCGACGAGGCCACCTCGAGCATTGACCCGTACACTGAGCTGGTGCTGCAAAAGGCGCTGGAGAAGCTCCTTGCGAACCGATTGGCTATCATCATTGCTCACAGGCTCTCCACTATAAAGCTGTGCGACGAGATCCTGGTCATCGATCATGGAAAGATCGTCGAGAAGGGATCGCATGCTGAGCTCATGAAACTGAACGGGCTTTACAGCTCATTCTACAGCATGCAGTTCAGGGAAGAGCGTGGGATTGACGCTCCCGACTCAGGGTATCTCGAGAAAGGTTATTGATGGACGTTGCCCTGGGTAAGAGTCTGTTTGGCTCCTTTCCTTGCGCTTTCGCGCTCCAAATGCTTGCGCTAACGCTTGACATTTCTTCTCGCACAACCGATAATGGTGAGAGAGGCCCTGTCGCGTGAGCTCGCTTGCGACCCACTGACCATAACTCCGATCCCCTGCATTGCACTCATAGAGGAGTGGCTGAGCAGCAGTGAAAGGACCGTGAGTCATGGACAAGAGCCATATCGGGGTCCAACCGTGGTCTGGAAGGCTGGATATGGTAGACGACGGTATCGTCGCCCTGCTGAGGGCTCATGGCGTCAACGCAGAAATAGTCGAGGGCCAACGCGTGACCATCCTTGGCGTTCCCTATGTCCACATCCGTTTCCCCGATCAAGATGACCTCTATCTGACCCGGTTCGGGGAGGGCTGTATCGGCAACCTGGTACCGGAGCAGTATACCGGGAAGCGTTTTGCTAAGAACAGCCGCCGGCTCAAGGGCACCAGCTGTATCTATCATATACCCACCGAGGATCCCCAGGGCAGGCATCTGGATATCGTCCTGAAGTGGAACCGCATGGCCCAGGATGTTCCCGGATCCACGGGCCTGATTGGCGAGCCAAGGGAGTTCAACAGCCCATTCGAAGAGTTCAAGCTCGTGCTCGAGCTCAAAGAGTCTATCGAGAACTCTGTCTTCAATCTGGGGGTCCAGACGCCCCTGGCTATCTATGTGCCCAACCAAAGGGCGACCATCTCGGAGTGGGGCCGGGCGAGATGGATCATGGATCGCATCATCAGATCTCACGACAATATCGAGATCGATATGGAGCGAGGCTACGCCGTCATCTATGAATGGCTCGAGGGGATCGATGCGGTGATGGCCAGAGACAGCGGTTTCCTATCCGACGGGCACATCGAGGAACTGACCCTGCTCGTGGAGCACGAGATGCGGTGCGTGGGTTTCGAGGTCAGCGACAGGAAACCGAGCCACATCATCGTCAAGGTGCTGAACGATCATTCTCTGGTCCGGGATGAGGATGGCGAGGTCTTGCACGGGGTGGTCGACTATGAGCTGCTCCACTATACGCCGGGGAGCGAAAGGGAATTTGTGCGCGGCAGAAGGAAGGAGTATCTGGTGCGGCAGGCGGCGAGGTTCGCAGTGGAACAGCCTGCTTTCCCCAAGAACCTCTACCCGGTGACCATCATGGGCGTGGATTACGTGTATGGCCGGACCGAAAGCTCGGGCGGGGCGGCCTGGGTCGTTGGCAGAGACCCCACCCTGTTCGACTATTTCTTGCCTGAGAGGTGGAGGCAGACGCCAAAGACCCAGATTTCGGAAAGCCAGGCCAAGTATCACACCGTGACGAAGGACAACATCAACCTGGTTTGGGCCTATTCCAACGTCGGCGTGACCCCCAACAGCGATCCCTACTATGAGAACGAAGAGAAGATGCTCAGGCATGGCTATAACAGCCCATTTGAGGAATTCGCTCTCGCCATGGAACTGAGCCGGAAGGGGATACCGACTGCCTATCCCCGGGCGATCTACATGACCGGCCACGAAACGAACATCTCAGAGGATATCATCGACCGGAGCCGGTTCCGCTCTCATGCCGGCATTCTCACGCCGGACGGAGTGCCTATACTCCGGGAGGGCAGAGCTTATATCACCATCTGGGGCTACTTTAACGGGCCCGACGAGAGGCTGGCGATCGAGGACGGCAACTATTACACCGAGATCACCGCTCTGCATGCCTACAAGAGAGGGCTCATATCGAAGGACCTCTATTTCAGTATCCTGGACGAAACCAGGGATAGGCTTGCCCGGGCCGGGTTCGAGGATATTGACCTGCGGGGGAACCACGTGATGCTGGCCTTTGACAAATCGGGCCACATCGTCGGCAGCACCCCGGATAACCCGGATGTCAGAATAGGCACGTTCGAGTCTCTGAGGAGGCTTTGATGCCCCGATGCCTCCGGTACGACAGCAGGAGGGACACGGGAGCACGAGAGGCTTTGGAACACGAAGGACTCTGGAGCACGAAGGTCGCGAAGGGACACGAAGGACGCGAAGGTGGCTGGCGCTCAAGGCGCAGGCTGCCCTGGCGGAGTATGGACGAAGCGTTTCTTGCCCAAGGGCTTTTGCCGAAATTGACCAACAGGCAGACGCGATACCCTCCCTGTACGACAGCGGCTCGAAAGCGTATCCTTTGCGTGACCCTGTCCGAATCTTCTCTTCCACAGTGTCTCTCCTTCGCGACCTTCGTGCCCCTTCGCGGTCTTCGTGCTCCAGAACTCTTCGTGTTCTACATTCTTCTTGGCCGATACTGCAGCGCCTCCGCCAGATGATGCGTCTTGATCTCCTCCATCCCCTCCAGATCGGCGATCGTGCGCGCCAGCTTCAGGATCCTGTGGAAGGCCCGCGCGCTCATGCCGAGTTGCTGCACGGCCGCCTTTAACAGCGCCCGCCCGGAATCGTCGAGTCGGCAGTGCTCGCGCACCTCGGCGGGGCCCATGTCGGCATTGGTGATGATGCGGGCGGTGCGGCGCTGCTGCGAGGGGGCGCGCAGCTCCTTTTCGGTATCGACGCCAAAGCGAGCGCGTTGGATGGCGCGGGCATGCTCCACACGGGCCCGCACGGCGGCGGAGGATTCGCCTAATCGCTCGTCGGTGAGCTTGTCGTACTCGACGCGAGGCACGTCGAGGTGGATATCGATGCGGTCGAGGAGGGGGCCGGAGATGCGGCGCTGGTAGCGGCTGACAGTGGAGAGGGAGCAGGTGCACTCGTGGGTGGGGTCGCCGAAATAGCCGCAGGGGCACGGGTTCATAGCCGCGATGAGCATGAAATTGGCTGGGAAGGTGAGGGTGCCCTGGGCGCGGGAGATGGTGACGATCTTGTCTTCCAGGGGCTGGCGCATGACTTCGAGCACGCGCGGGCCGAACTCGGGCAGTTCGTCGAGAAAGAGGACGCCGCGGTGGCCGAGGGAGACCTCCCCCGGCCGCGGCCATTGCCCGCCGCCGACGAGCCCGGCGTGGGAGATGGTGTGGTGCGGCGCGCGGAAGGGCCGCTGCACGATGAGGGGCGTATCGGCTGGCAGGAGGCCCGACACGGAGTATATCTTGGTGATCTCGAGCGCCTCTTCGATGCTCAGGCTGGGCATGATGGAGGGCACGGCGCGTGCGAGGAGCGTTTTGCCGGCGCCGGGCGGGCCGGAGAGGAGGCAGCAGTGCCCGCCGGCCGCGGCGACTTCGAGGGCGCGCTTGCAGTGCTCCTGGCCCTTGATGACGGCAAAATCGGTCGCATAGGCGACCTGGTTCAGGGCATCGGCGGAGAGGGTATGCTCGTAGGGGGCAATGCGCTCCTGCCCGTTCAGATGGCGGATAAGTGCCCCCAGATCGGCGACGGGGTAGACGGTGATGCCGGGGATGAGCGCCGCCTCGGCGGCATCTTGCGCAGGGACGTAGATGTGCTTGAGCCCGCGCTCGCGGGCGGTGGCCACCATGGGCAAAACGCCGTTGGTGTGGCGGACGGAGCTATCCAGCGAGAGCTCGCCCACAAAGAGCGAATCCGAGATGTCGCCATAGAGCTGCTCGCCGGCCAGCAGGGCGCCGATGGCGATGGGCAGGTCGTAGGCGGGACCTTCTTTGCGCAGGTCGGCGGGGGCCAGGTTGATGGTGAGGCGGTGATTGGGAAAGTGGGCGCCGGCGTTGCGGATGGCGGTGCGCACCCGGTCCATCGATTCCTTGACGGCGGCATCAGGTAGCCCCACCAGGGTCAACGAAGGGAGGCCGCGGGTATTGTGGTCGACCTCTACTTCCACCAGGACTCCCTCGAGCCCTACGACGGCGCAGCTGAAGACTTTGGCCAGCATCGGCACCTCCGGGCGTAATAAAGCAATCCGTAAGGCGTAAGGTCGCCATTGCGGCGTGCATCTTGCTTTTCGTGATGTTCGTCGCGGCAGGGATTGCGCAAGTATCAGGCATGCCGCAGTGGCGACCTTGCGTATTACTTCATCACTTATTACGTTGGTCGCCTCACACGTCTCGCCGGCCCTCCAGCGCCTCGCCCAAAGTGACCTCGTCGGCGTACTCCAGGTCGCCGCCGACGGGGAGCCCCATGGCCAGGCGGGTGACGCGCGCGCCGAGGGGGGTGATCTGGCGGGCCAGGTACATGGCGGTGGCGTCGCCCTCCATGGTGGGGTTGGTGGCCACCAGGACCTCGCGCACGCCGCCGGCCCGCACGCGCTCCACGAGCTCGCGCGCCTTGATCTCGTCGGGGCCGATGCCGTCAACGGGCGAGAGCGCGCCGTGCAGGACGTGGTAGACGCCCCTGAAGCGCCGCGTGCGCTCGATGGCCAGCAGATCCAGCGGCTCCTCGACGACGCAAATGACGCCATGGTCGCGTTCCGGGTTGGCGCAGATGGGGCAGGGGCTCTGCTCGGCGATGCTGAAGCACGTCTGGCAGAGCACGGTGCCCTCACGCAGGCCGCGGATGGCGTCGGCCAGGGCCAATACCTGCGGCTCGGGGGCGCGCAAGAGAAAATAGGTGAGGCGCGAGGCTGTTTTGGGCCCGATGCCGGGCAGCCGGCTGAGCTCCTCAATCAGCCGGCCCACGGGCCCGGGAGTGAGAGACATTAGAATAACCCCGGGATATTCAGGCCGCCGGTGAGGGGCGCCATGCGCTGCTCGGCCAGCTTGCGCGCCATCTCCGAGGCCTGATTGAACGCTGCGACCAGCAGGTCCTGCAGCATCTCCACATCGTCGGGGTCTAGCACCGACGGATCGATCTTGACGGCCTTGACTTCCTGGTGGCCGGTCATGGTCACCGAGACGGCGCCGCCGCCGACGGTGGCGGTTACGGTCTCCTGCTCCAGCGCCTGTTGTGCGGCGACAAGCTGGTTCTGCAACTCTTGCACCTGGCGCATGCTGGGCGTTCCGCCGCCCATCGGCATGCGCATGCGGCCGCCTTTACCTTTGCTTCCCACGGAATACCTCCTGAAGAGCGATCAGCTATCAGCGCTCAATCGTCGCTGGCAGCCGATGCATCGTCATCTTGAATCGTGTTTTCGGTTTCAGCGCCTTTATCCGGATGGATGGCGCTGACCTGGGCGCCCAGATTGCGCACCAGGTAATTGACTAATGGGTCCTCCTGAACGGCGGGCGCCTTCTGCACCGGCTTTGCGGCCTGAGCAGGCGCCGCCCGTCCTGCGCTGGCAGGCTGGGCGGGGGCCTCGCGCACCGGCGCCACGCCGGTGTTGGGCTTTGGCGCCTCCCGTGCTGCCGGCGGGGCTTCCCCGGGCAGGCGGCACTCCACCTGCAAGGGGATGCCCAACACCTCCTGGAGCGCATCTTCCAGCGTCCGGCGATTCTCGTCCTTCATGATGCGGTCGCGATGAGAGGAGGTGGAAATCTCCAGGATCAGCCGATTGCCCTGCACCCCGACCAGCCGTGCTGGACGCACAAGCGCGGCGAACAGCCTGTTGCGCTTGCCCACGCTGTCAAGGATCTGTTGCCATCTCTGCTTCAAAGCTCCCATGTCTGCCTGGGCAACCGGCGCAGCGTTTTTCTCTGCCGGCTGCGGGGCCTGAGCCGGCATGCTTGCCACGGCCGGGCGCTCAACCGGGGCAGGCGCCTGCGCGCTCGTGGCGGCCGGCCTCTCAGCGCGGCGCACTGCGCGAGGCTCCTCAATGGAAGCCGGCCGCTCAGCGGCGGGCCGCGATGCGGGCGCAGGTGGTTCGGCTGCAGGTGCGGAGCGGCGCTCCTCAGCCGGCGCCGGCTCCGCCATGCTGCGCCCGAGGAGTACGGCCTGCACAAAGGCCATCTCCAGCGGCATCTGTGGGCGGACCTCGCCGCGCGCGACCGTCTCGCTCTGGCTGAACAGGTGCAGGCCGTCCACCAGGCGGCCCAGGCTCAGGCGGGAGCTCTGCGCACGCAGGCGGGCTGCCATATCGGGGCTCGCGCCGGCCAGCTTTTCGTCACCCCCCGCCATGAGCAGCATCAGGCTGCGCAGGTGATCGATGATCTCCAGGTGCAGCTGGCGCGCATCGGCCCCCTCATCCACCAGGCGATTGATCAGGCGCAGCCCCGTCGTCAGGTCGCCGTCGATCCAGGCATCGACCAGCTCAGCCACCGCCTGCGCTGGCACGGCCCCCAGCAGCTCCTGCACGCGCTCCAGGGTGATCTCGGCGTCGCCGGTTGCGGCCAGCTGATCCAGCAGGCTCTCGGCATCGCGGAAGGACCCGGCGGCGCGCCGCGCAATGGCCTCGATGGCCGCCGGCTGGATGCGAAAGCCCTCGACCTCGCAGATATGATTGAGCTGATGCTCCAGGTCGGCGAGGGGGATGCGGCGGAAATCGAAACGCTGGCAGCGGGAGAGGATGGTGGCCGGGATTTTCTGTGGCTCGGTGGTGGCCAGGACAAAAATGACATGCGCCGGGGGCTCTTCCAGGGTCTTGAGCAGGGCGTTGAATGCCTCGGTAGTGAGCATGTGTACTTCGTCGATCACATAGACCTTGTAGCGGCCCTCGTTAGGCGCAAAGGCGACTTTGTCTCGCAGCTCGCGAATCTCATCGATGCCGCGGTTCGAGGCGGCGTCGATCTCGATCAAGTCCAGGGCGCGCCCCTCATTAATGGCCTGGCAGAGGGCACACTGATTGCAGGGGCGCTGCTCGGGCTCGGCCAGGCAGTTGGCGGCTTTGGCCAGGATGCGCGCGGTGGAGGTCTTGCCCGTGCCGCGCGGACCTGTGAAAAGGTAAGCGTGGGCAATGCGGCCACTGCGGAGCGCATTCTGCAGCGTGCGCGTCACATGATCCTGGGCGATGACTTGCTCAAAACTCTGTGAACGCCACCTGCGGTATAATGCCTGCCCACTCATGGAATGCCTGACCCTTCGTCACTACCTGCCGGCATGCCTGCTGCGGCTTGCCGGATATCCGAATCACAAACCGGCCACTGGGTCCGGCCCGGAAACCTGGTTGAGATAGTGTATCATCTCTGCCTTAACTTGGCAAGTCCTTCTGGGACCCTATCTTGGTCAACTAGATGATATAATGTTTGGGAGCCGTTTTGGTTTCCCCTGCACTCTGCGCTATAATGATCTGGTAGGGTTGGGCGGGAATCCGCGCTTCAGCGGGGCGCAGGAGCGCCCTTGGCGGCGCTGTCTGCAGATGGCCCACTTGTCCTTGGGCGACCTTTGGTCCTCTGCAGCAAGTGTGCTATAATGGCCTCGCGAGTCTGCTGGGCCCGCAGTTGTGGTCAGTAACCAAGGAGGGCTGGAATGCCGCGATTCATCGGACCGACGGAACTGATCATCATTCTGGTGATCGTGGTCCTGATCTTCGGTGTGGGCAAGCTGGGTGATGTCGGTGGGGCGCTCGGCAAGAGTATCCGCGAATTCAAGAAGGGCATGGGCGACGACGAGCAGCCGGCGGCCAAGGAAAACGCAGTTGCCGAAAAGCCCGCTGAAAAGTCGATGAAGGAATAAGCCTCTCGCCACAGCATATTCGTTATGGCAGAGACGTCCTCTGACGGGGCGTCTCTGCTGTCATTAAGGGTAGGGGTAGAGCAGGGGGGCATTGGCCGGCTGCGC
>Ga0078972_1012415_pt1 | contig 14663 bp, 12 predicted proteins | sample YelNatPaOPGAMG01_FD_67568 | JGI IMG/M metagenome (GOLD analysis project Ga0078972, IMG submission 67568) | Hot spring thermophilic microbial communities from Obsidian Pool, Yellowstone National Park, USA - OP-RAMG-01 (SPADES assembly) (version 2) | ecosystem: Environmental > Aquatic > Thermal... | reverse complement strand
AGGATCGATCACGGCTGTTATTCCAGTATTTGCCGCTCTCAGTAGATATCTTTCCGTCTCAACAGCCCTAAATATAGAGATAGCGAGGTGTTGGTATGCCGCAGACGAACGACCATACCATGCATCGTTTGTAATATTTACGAGGAGTTCGGCACCATTTTTCACAAAATGGCGCGCAATTTCTGGAAAAACATCTTCAAAACAGATAAGAGGAGCTATCTTTGTGGTATCCCCAATTGTCAATGGATTATAATCATCCCCTCTCTTTAAATCGCCTATTTGAGATGCGATTGCCTTTGCAAAGAAGAGCAACTTTCTCATTGGAACATATTCGCCAAAAGGAACTAGGTGAACCTTGTGATACGCGCCCTTTACGGTACCGCCGCTATCTATTAGTATTGCGCTATTATAATAGCCATAATACGCATTAGAGGAGTAAGAAGAGAGCGCACCAAATAGCAGCCAAGGTCTTGGCCCTTGACTATCAAGGCCGAGTATCTGCGGGTCTATCTTATCTTTGGTAAGCAGGAAAAGAAATGGATAGGCAGATTCAGGCCATACAATTAGATCTATGCCTTGCCTGGCAAGCTTCGAAGTGACATCACTATATACTTTTAGATTTTCTTCCAGTTGCATTGAATCCCATTTCTCATCTTGCGGTATGTTGCCTTGCACAAGGGCGACATTTATCTGCTGCAGGTTGCTTTCTCTTTCTGTATAGGTGGAAGATATTAACCGATGCCACCCATACAAAATTGAAAGAAGTAGGATTAAAACAACTGCTCCTAAATTTTTTAAGAGAACCTTTCCTCTCCATCTCTTCAGAACAACTTCTGCCAGCGCTGCATTGAAGAGTATGATAAGGAAGGTGATTCCGTATGTTCCAAAAATAGATGCAGTTTGAATGAGAAGCGGATATCTGGCCTGGGTGTGCGCAATATTGTTCCACGGGAAACCACCAAATGGAAAATGACCTCTTAAAAATTCCAGCATAGTCCATGTAACAGGCAATGCCAGCACAAGTGGTATTCCGAGGCGCAAATGTAACAATTGTCCGATCGACACGGCTAAAGCCATGTACGATGCGAGAAACAGGATGAGCAAAGCGAGAATAAGGATGGATACAAATGGTGGTATGCCACCATATGTATTTAGCGCTGTGTAAAGCCAGTACAGTGAGACGGCATATAGCGGAATTCCAAACGCAAGGCCTAGCACAAAAGATCTGCGCGGTGAAGAGATAGATATGGCGGAAACAAACGGTACAAGCGAAAACCAAGCCACAAATCCGAAGTTTGGAAGCATGTAGTCCCCAAACCTCGTTGGAAATGCGATACTTGTTACAACGCCGCTTACTAAGCTGAGTAACAAAGCCTTTTTAAATGTGACCTTTTCCATAAGTTATAATTATACACAAATTACAAGGTCTCACATAGTAGTAAAAATTCAATCTCTTTCATCTTTTGAAACATATCTAAATCATGATGGTCGTAGCCAGCAAGATGGGAGATACCATGAATCACCAAAGAAATAAGCCTCTCCATCGGTGATACATTGAGATGCTTTGCGTCACTACGTGCCTTTTCAACTGAGATGATGATCTCTGCGTGATAAGCACCATCATGGAACGCAGTACCTAAGGGAAAGGCTAATACATCTGTGGTGCCCTGTCTGCCGGTATACAATTTATTTATCTTTCTCATGCGTGTATTATTGATGAATACTATACTAATAGATGAATTACGCGGCATCAACTTTGCTGCTGCATGTTTTGCCGATTTTAGAATTTTAGTCAGATTTATCTTATCCGCTGTGAGATTCTGAATTTCCATTCTCATCTTTTTTGCCTACTCCGTTTAAATCCGGTACATTTTCTATCTTATCACCTTCGCTTGGATAAGAAACTCTCTGATGGTAAATTCCCGTAAATACCTTAACAAAGGCATCGGCTATATCACTTAAGTCCTTGAGGGTTAACTCGCAGTTGCTCAGTTCACCCTCGGCAAATGTTTTATTTATTACATTCTCTACAACCTGTCTGATCCTAGTTGGGTTTTTGTCTGAAAGCGATCTAATTGCCGCCTCCGCGCTGTCGGCCAGCATAAGAACCCCGGCCTCACGTGTCCTCGGTTTGGGGCCCGGATATCGAAAATCTTTTTCATCTATCTTTTGCAGCGCTGGATCAGACGACTCCCTGGCCTTCTTGTAGAAAAAGCCGATCTGTTTGGTACCATGGTGTTCCGGTATCATGGACACTATGACTTCAGGAAGTTTATTCTCTCTGGCTAGCTCAATCCCTTCTTTTACATGCGAGGCAACTATCAAAGCAGACATATAAGGGCTTAACGATTCATGTGGGTTTTGGCCATCAATTAAATTTTCAATAAAGTATTCTGGTTTCGTGGTCTTTCCAATGTCATGGTATAATGCTCCAACCCTTGCCAATAAAGCATTTGCGCCTATGGCTTCAGTAGCCGCTTCTGCTAAAAGCCCAACCAAATGAGAGTGATTAAATGTGCCAGGCGCCCTTATCAAAAGCTCTCTTAAAAGTGGGTTATTCATATTCGCCAGTTCTAAAAGCTTGATGTCTGTGGTATAACCGAATACTGACTCAGCAATAGGCGCTGCTATTAAAACGAACATAAAGCAACCGACGCCGTTTAGTATTGCAGACACAACATACCAAATCATATTTATTATTCCGGAAGGTTCGTCGACGGACGAGACATTGACAAAGTGAATACTTAACAAAACAACTATATTGATGGCACCAATCACAACTCCAGCCTGTACAACTGCCCCTCTCCTGTCCGCGCGAGATACGGCAACTGCAGCGGCAAACGAACTCGCAAGGGTGAATGATGGGAAGTATATATTCCTTTCCATTACAATACCAGTGAACGCTGCCAATACCACGGCAAATAGCGAGGCACTCTCTGCATTGACGATAAACCTCACAAGCATTGTTCCAGCCGCAAGTGGTATGGCATAAATTAATACTGAATTTGGAATATTACTGGTGGCATGTTCTGATACGATGCGTATGATGTATATGCCAAATCTAAGCAAAAGCAGCATCACAAGCATTAATACGCCCATAAACACTACATCTGTTTTATTTGGTGCAAAACGTCTTACATGACGCTTTCCAAAGAAATAAACTACGAGATATATAGTGCATATGATAAGGAACGAACCCATCATTTCAAGCGGCAGTGATTGCTTTTCCTTCTGCTCTCGTATGCGCTCTATTATTGTCTTGTCTCTCTCAGTATAAAGAGAGCCTCCCCTCACAATGGTCTCACCGCGTTTTATGTTGATCTCAACTTTTATATTTTCTAATATGTCTCGCCTTTTCTTGAGTGTTGCACTCTCATCATATGAAAAATTAGGTTTGATAATAGATGCTGCTACCAAAGCCGCTATCCTGTCTTCGCGCTTGTCTATCTCCAATGATTCCGGAAGATAACCCCCCTTCTTCACTTCCTCTCTTATTTCATCAACTGTTTTTATATCAGCTTTTTTGCTTTGATCCCACTCTTCTTCCAAAACATTTTCTATATTATCACCCTCCTCACTCAAATTTTCGCTCAATGATCTGACAATTATTGTATCCCAGCTGGCGAGTCTTGCCTTGTCTTCATTTGCTACTATTGGATTTGACATTATCTCCTTTGTAGCAGCAATAATCTTATCCTCAATGGCTTCACTGAAATTTTCACTTATAAGAAACTTAAGCTCCGTCTCTCCTATCTCGGAATAAGGAAAATGTTCCTTCCATATTTTACTAAATATAGCTATTGCTTCTGCTTCGGTAGCTTTTCTGCCCTTATCCTGATTTGTATTGCTCCATTCCTCTATAATAGATCTTGCTTCGCTGAAGATGCTCTTCACATCATCTTCAATGCCTTTCCAGAGGAGTTTGTCGAAGGTATATACTGGTTTTGAAGACTTTAACGCCGCGTCCCTACTCTGTTGGGTGGCCACCTCATCCAATATGACGTAGTCGCGGTCGGCTCTTATGTCATATGGCACCACAGCTCCAACCTCAACGTTTTTGGGTAGTTTGCCGATTTTAAGTGAAACGAGCAATGTTGTAGCAAGGGTGAGCAAGAAAAATAAAAGCCATTGGACAGGCTTGGTTTCAGTCAGGTGTGAGATGTAGCTTGGAAAACCGCTTATTCTTTTTTCTATCTCTTCCTTTATGTTTTTGATCTTTGTTATAGTCATTTTACTATACCATTTCTTTCATAGGCCTTTACTATGTCTCTTACAAGCCGGTGTCTTACTACATCGGCCTCTGTGAAATATTGAAAATATACACCATTCACACTTTTTATGAGCTCTATTGCTTCGATGAGTCCAGAGCTTGAATTTGACGGCAGATCTATTTGAGTGATATCACCTGTGACAACGTATTTTGAATTGAAGCCCATTCTTGTTAGAAACATCTTCATCTGTTCCCGAGTGCAATTTTGCGCTTCATCTAATATTACAAAACTTGAACTCAACGTCCTTCCTCTCATGAATGCCAACGGCGCAACTTCTATTATATCATTTTCTATGAGCCGCTTTGCTTGTCCAATATCCATCATATCGTGGAGCGCATCGTAAAGAGGGCGGAGATATGGATTTACCTTTTCTTGAAGATCTCCCGGAAGAAACCCTAGTTTTTCGCCCGCCTCCACAGCAGGCCTTGTAAGTATGATCCTTTCATATTGTCCATTCATGAGGGCATTGATGGCCATTGCCATTGCAAGATAAGTTTTTCCTGTACCGGCCGGACCTATGCCAAAAACCATATCATACTTTTCTATTGCCTCAACATAGGCCCTCTGTGCTGGTGTTCTGGGATAGATTGTCTTATTTCGCATCGGAACATTTATTGAATATTTAAAAAACTCCGCAATATTTACATCCCGGTCCTTTGAGACAAGTCTTACTATTCGATCTACATCAGAGAGCGAAAGTTCGTGCCCCCCTCTAACCATTTCATACATCTGACTTATGGCGTACTGCACCCTGTCTACATCTTCAGGTTTTCCTCTTATCGATACCGTTCCACCGCGCACGGTAATTTCCACATCGTACATTGACTCGATTAGCCTGATATGTTCATCGTGCACACCCAATACATGTCTCAGCGCAGTGAAATCGCCATACTCATCCGTCACGCACTTTCTTTTTATGCCTGCCTTTGAATGATGCAACTTGCCCATTTATTATCCTTTATTGCTTCTTTGGTGTCGGTGTATCTGCAATCACTTGTATTAAAAATTCGCGCCTCCCCCGCTTCTTTAAGAAATCAAAGAGGTAAACCTCATCGCATACATCCATTATCAAATCTCCATCTTCAAATATCAAGTGTATTGATTTTCCAAGCATGATGGATTGTATTATTGGTCCAAGCTCCCTCTCCCTCTTTAATCTGTCTTTTACAATCCCACCTTCTGCGCCAAATACCTCGATGGACGCCCTTATCTCGTCCAATACCTCCTTTATAGCCGGCGCCATAACAAAGCCAACGCCATACTCCGGCGAGGTCACAGTGATCATGCCATCGGAGGACTTGGAGTCGCGGATGGCGTACCTTAGGTCATGGGTGATTGGGATGACATCCACCTCATCGGTAGTATTCACGTAACATCTTTTTAGAAAAAGCATGCAGCACTTCTATATAATAACCATCCCATTTTCAACAGATTTTTTCCAAATAAGTGGCATAGATTCTCTTCTCTCTCACTTTGCGTTTGATCTCTCCCTCTTTTCATTTGATTGTAAAAGTGATAGATTCTATAAACTGATTATGACAAGCGATTTACACAAAAAGATGGGGACAAGGATAGGAGTAGTAAGCGGCTTTACCTTTCTAAGCAGGCTTGCAGGACTCTTGAGAGACATTGTCACTGCCTATTTTTTTGGCGCATCAGGAACGGCCGATGCATTCTATCTTGCCTTTAGAATACCAAATCTCTTCAGGCGACTTACCGGTGAAGGCGCCCTCACCATCGCCTTTGTTCCTGTATTTACCGACTACTTAAAAAGATCGAATGATGAGGCAAAAAAGACAGCATCCGTAGTCTTTACGTATCTTTCCATATTTCTTTTGATAATAAGCATAAGTGGGGTCTTGCTTGCTCCTTATATAGTAAGGCTCATCGCTTATGGATTTGAGAAGGAGAGGTTTGAGCTTGCCGTCCGTCTTACACGCATCATGTTTCCATACATCTTCCTTATAAGCCTCACTGCATTTTGTATGGGGATATTAAACTCGCTCAAGCACTTTGCAGCGCCAGCTGCATCCCCCATTCTGCTAAATATTGCGATCATCTTCGGTGCTGTATTCCTCTCCAAATTCTTTGCAGAACCTACTTTTGGGCTTGCCTTTGGGGTGATAATAGGCGGCATCTTGCAGCTTGCCCTGCAGGTACCTCCGCTTGTGCATCACAATATGCTCCCTCGGATCAATGTGGATTACAGACACCCAGCGCTTAAAAGCATCTTATTTATGATGGTGCCTGCGGCATTCGGCGCAGCCGTCTATCAAGTAAATGTCTTGGTTACGACATTCCTAGCTTCGTTTTTGCCGAAGGGTTCTATCTCGTATCTTTGGTATGCCGACCGGCTAAACGAGTTTCCGCTGGGTATATTCGCTATAGCGGTGGCAACGGTGACGCTAACATCGCTCTCAGATCATGTCACAGATGGTGATATGGAGGCCTTTAAAAAAACATTCAGGTTTGGACTCGAGACTGCCTTTAGCATCACAATCCCTGCCTCGGTTGGACTTGTCACACTTGCAGAACCTATTGTAGCCACTATATTCAGGAGGGGAAATTTTTCGCACTACGACGCTGTGATGACCGGAGGCGTGCTTTCCCTAATCACACTTGGCCTTCCATTTGTAGGTGGTTCAAGAAATATCACTCCAGCTTTTTTTGCAATGAAAGACACTAAGACACCTGTAAAAATGGCGGCGGTTTCGGTTGTAGTAAATGCCTTATTTGCACCGTTTTTGATGAGGCTTTTTGGTGTCAGAGGCCTTGCACTTTCACTTGTGGCTTCAAATCTGGCGAATTTTCTGTGTCTATTTTGTTCGCTCAGGATGAAGATAGGAAAACTTGGTGGTTCCAATATAGTCCGTTCACTCATGAGAACTCTGTTTGCATCTGGGGTTATGGCGTGTGTAATTCTCATATGTAAGACATATCTATTTCAGAATCTCCTTCTCAGTAATTCTAGATTGATTGGAATTGGTGTGATCTCCTTCCTCATACTAGCAGGTGGAGTCTCATATATCCTTGCCCTATTTCTTATTGGCGCGCCTGAGGCGGAAACCATTGTCTCACTTGTCAGGAGACGGGGTCTTGGGATGCCTCCTAAAGGATGAGTGTGGCGGACTTGAGTCTCTACTCAGTAACATCTAGTGAGCATGGTGATGGAGATTTGTTGATGACAAAGTCCTTTGAGTTATCGCCTACACGGTCTACACCATACTTTCTGGAGATACTCATAGCGGCAGGCGCATCCGGCGCAGGATTTCCAAATAGCATTGGGAGGCCGTTGTCAGCGACACGGGTTGATATGTTACCATATGCAACAGCGTCTACAAGCGTCCCTTTGGGATCTATGAGTTGTACTGCATCCGGTCCATTTTGCGGATCAAAATTGGAAAAAATATCAGCGCATTTGACCTTGCTCATGCCTGCAGAATCCAGATCTGCTATGACAAATAGGTTATCATCTCCAATATAGTAATCCCCGTCTATTGGGATTGTATCGTATGTCTTGCCATCGTCCCCGTTTATGAGCGCAATATGGTAGCCCTTGATGTACCCGCCAGCCTCACCAACGAGCTCTATGAAGACATCGCCGTTTGTGTCGACACCATTAGCATCGTAAAATATTTCATTGATGTATAAAAAAGATGGTGGTGGAGGTGTCGGTTCTAGATCGCCGCCAGTACCGCCGCCTGATCCAGTACCACTGCCTGATCCGCCGCTTCCGCCTGATCCGCTGCCGCCGCCTGATCCGCTACTATCTGCGCCGCTTCCATCCCATCCGCTTAGGCCTCCATTGCCATCTTGGGTGTGGTATCCTCCATCTGATACTGCAGACCCCACCTCATCTTCTACGTAAAAGTATGTAAAGAACAATGTCCTATCGTTTAAAAACATTGAACCATCGTTTGCGCGGAGGGCACTGGTTATAAAGAGATAGTGCTTACCTTCGGAAAAGCCGCCTTCTGGTGCAAAAAACACCTCCCTTTTGTCCGGCGATATTTCATATGAACCTGGGAGCGAAGGAAGGAGATAGACCTCCTTTGTATCTACCTTAGTAACAGGTTCGTTTAGGTCAGACTCCTGAATCAGACGTATTGATTCTTGATTTACGCTATCTGCATCTATTTCTTTGGAGAACGAAAGCCTTACCATTCCATTGCTTCCCATCTTGCCACCAATCGGCGGGTATACATTAGTAAGCTGCAACACCCTCTCTTCCAGCGGCGTAGCCATGCGAGGCGGAGATCCGCACGAGGAAACAAGATGGATGAAACAAAAAATGATGGGTATGGCGATTTTTCTACTTTTGTTCACACCGTTCCTCCAGCGATTTTAGGTCGAAGATGTTAGAAAACCAGCCCTCCGTTGCGGCATCTAAGATGCCAACCAGTCTGTCAATCTCTGTCCTTAGCCATCCCTTCTCCTTTGAGTTTTGGCGGCTTATGTAGGCAGAGATAGCCCCCTTCAGTTCAGCATAGTAGGAGGAGACCTTTTCTATCAGATCTTGCCTTGACATCTCGAGCTCTCTCGCCTCTGAACTTGCTGCCAGACTATCTCTATTGAACAAGAGTTCATCTAGGTACCAAATGGCCTTTACAGAAAAATTGTTGTCGTTATTGTAGCCATTTGCCCAATCGTTTGCCGAAGGTCCTATAGTGACGCCTGCCGATGAGAGTGAGATGGAGTCCTTTATGTTTAGATCAAGGGTATTTTTGACCTTCCTTTCATAGTCGAGTTGGAGCCGCGGGAGTAGCGCGGCATACTTTATCCCCTTCCTCCACCTATAGGACTCTTTTGTATCTATACTGGATGAACGGATGGCGGCATTTATCAATTCGGCTGTGCGCGGAAGCATGTTACTTATGCAGTTTGCCGCGTGGATGTCTATGTGCAGGTCTTTTAGACCATCCTCCTTCTTTGTCTTTGCACACAGATTGCATGACACAAACAACATGACTTGTATACACAAGGCCTTCTGAATGATGCGAAACATGTTTTTACAATATAGCAAATGGTATGCCGACTATAGGCATTTTGCCTCTTCGCCTAGAAGCCACGTGCCTCGGTGGATTTTTTGAGAGAGGTGCAACGGAGGTGAGATATGATCTGTAGGTGGGGTCGTGTCGTATTTAGACACCCCTGTCTTAAAACAATACACCAGATCGCATCACTAGACCTGTATCTACTTATATTCAGTGAAAGTCCGTGCGGCATCCTCTTTGCGAACATCTCTGACATGAAGGTGCTTTTTTATGTGCTCCCCTTCCTCCTCTTCCTTTGTTCGTGTGGAGGGCCGCCACCAGATGCGCCATCGCTTGATGGTTATATCTCGAATGGCGAGGCTAGCTTAGACGGAGACGGGGCAACTGTAAGGTTTAGATTTCTGGATGTGGGAGAGGGGGATGCAACCCTCATCACTACCGCATCAGGCAAGAATATATTAATAGATGCGGGTACTGAAGAGATGGGTAGAGAAAGGGTCTTGCCCCTCGTTGTAGCTAATGGTGGAAGGCTAGAACTGATAATAGCCTCGCATCACGACTCCGACCATATAGGCGGCATAGCCGCTGTTATCAAGGGCGAGGACGGTATCTTAGGAACGGCAGATGACATAATCCCTAAAGGCGGAATTATAGACCGCGGGGGTCTAGAATCAATAAAGACACAAGCGCTCTCCAATTACAAGGTGGCGGCAACGCCGTATCTTAGAGAGATAGATGTTGGGGAAAACATCACCGTAGATAACCTCCTCATAATGTTTCTGTATAAGAATGGTAGATATATGGATGGGGAGTCTGTGGATGTGGATGATGAAAATAATCTAGGAATCTCCATGCTCATCTCGGTAGGAGATTTTAAATATCTCTCCTCAGGGGATATCGGGACTTCCGATGTGGATTGGTGGAATGGCCGATTTGTTCCAAAGGATATCGAAAGGCACATAGGTGAGTTGGCGGGTGATATAGATGTGTTGCATGTAGGTCATCATGGCTCAAAATATTCTACATCAGAAGGTTTCCTCTCCATTGCAAAACCAGAATACGCCATCATCTCAGTTGGCCCGAATAGATATGGCCATCCAAGCCCGGAGGTGATCGGAAGGCTTTTAGATGTCGGTGCTAAAATATACGCCACTTGCGACGAAACCCTCCTACCAGATGGAGATAGAGTGGATGCTGTAGGTGGAGATATATGCCTCGAGACTGATGGGGACTACATATCCATCGGGTGCAGCGAGTAAGAAAAGGGTTATTTTTCTATGAACGGCTCCCACTTTGATGGGGCTGGTGGCGATTGTATGAGCGAGACGAGCACGAGCATCCCGAATGCGAGCAGGGCAGCGGGTATCATGACGTATTCACCCAGCTCTGATGAAGGAATGCCAAAGTGTGCTTCGAAGTAGCGCTGCACAACTACGATATCGCATGCTACCTTCGCCGCGATGGTGCCAATGATCCCTCCGATAATGGATGCAAGCCCCCCACCTGGTGTCGCCCTCTTCCAAAAGAAGGCAGCAATGACAGCGGGCGTAACCCCCGCCCCTATCATTGTGTATGCAGCAATCGCCATTGTGAGGACATTTCTAAATCTTGTGAGCAAAAGATATGCTATAACTCCAAAGAGGACTACAACTACCCTGTTTATTAGGACGATCTTTTGTTTGGAATCACCTTTTACTATAAATCTCTCTATGATGTCATGCGTCAGATTGGTTGATGCAGTGAGCAGGAAGGAATCTGCAGTGGAGAAGATGACGGCAAGAGCAGCTGCCAGAAGGAGCACGCCTCCCCAGACTGGCAGGCCCTTCCTTGCAACATCTAGTATGACCCGTTCAGCAACCCCCTCCTCCCCAAGGTGAGGAAACTTTATCCTCCCAAGTATTGCAACCGTGCATATCAAGAGATCTACCAAGATGACTCCAATTACCCATCCGATGACCGCCTTCCTTGCCGTAGATTCGCTCTCTGTGGAGAAGAACTTCTGATACATGGATGGCTCACCTAATAGGAGGAGCAACACCGGGAGCATCACGGAGATCCCCCATACGAGACTATGCCCACCGAGTATGCTAAAGTGGCTCTTTGGAAGGGATGAGGTCATTCCTCCTACGCCGCCAATATCAAAAAAGAGCACTAGTGCGGCAATGCCGATCCCAAAGAGTATCATCAAACCATTTAAGAGGTCCAATGCCACTACAGATCGCATGCCGCCAAGCAAGGTAAGGACAATAACCGCAGCTCCAATTATCATCACACCTTTGTTCCACGGTATGTTTGTGGTCACCTCTAATATATAAGCGCCGCCTTTGAGTTGATATCCAACTATCGTTACACAACCTATTATCATTGCGAGCGACCCAAAGAGGCGCGCAGCGGCATTATACCTCTTCTCCAAGAGATCTGGGAGTGTGTATTCGGCTATCTTTCTCACCCTCCCTGCCCACTTATATACGATGAGTATGCCTATCCAGGCACCTACAGACATCCATAGTTCCGAGTAGCCCTGCCTGTATGCGAGCCCTGCCCCTCCGATTAGACTCCCTGCGCCAGTCCATGTGGCAACAAGGGTCATCACCATCATGAAGGTGGAGACCTTCCTCCCTCCTACCATAAAGTCCTTTTGATCCTTCACAGCTAATGCTCGTAGTGCGCTTATGACTACTGTGATTCCAAGGTAGAGGATGAGTGCTAGGATATAAGCATTTTGGTTAGACTGCATATATCCCCTCCTTTTTGTTGTCTATCCTTCTATATATCCGATATACGGGAGATTCCTGCAGAGTCCCATGGAGTCTAGCCCGTATCCTACGATATATCTCTTTGGGACCACAAAACCTATGTAGTCTATCTCCTCTCTGAGCCCGTTTCCGTCTTTATATAAGAGGGTGCATATCTTTAGAGAACGGGGTTTGCCCTGCATGAGGTGTCTTTTTAAATATTCTATCGTCCTTCCCGAATCAATGATATCCTCTACAAGTATTACGTCCTGCCCTGCGATGGGCTGAGTGACGTCAAATTCCATCCTGACTACCCCGGTCGCCTTGTCATCTTTATAACTAGACACCCTTACAAAATCGCATCTTGTATCGAGCTGAATCCCCCTTGCAAGATCTGCCATAAAGATAAAGGCGCCTTTCAGGACACCAACAAGGGTTATCTCCCTTCCTGCATAATCACGCGTTATCTCAGAAGCAAGTTCGGCTATCCTTTTCTTTACCTCTTCTTCAGTATAGAGGATTTTTATCTTTGGCTGCATGCTATTTTAGACGCGGCTCATACCACCAATTATGATCTCCAAGAGCCGCCTCTCATGCTTCATAAATGCACACCATAGTGCGGCCTGAAACTCTGCATTTTGGAAGTCCTCTTCCAATTTGAAGAGCATATCTTTATCAGAGATATACCATCCAGATGGTTCTACCGGCTGGATGGGAGGACGCGTATAAAGATCTGGCATCCTTACTGGAAACGATGTTGATATAGGACCTATCTTCATATTACATCACCATATATAACCTTGGATTAGCAAAGTCAAGTAAATACTTGGCTATATGGAAAGGCCGGCTATACCCGTTCTACATATTCGCCGGTCTCTGTATCAACCCTCACAACATCCCCTGCCTCTACAAAGGCTGGGACCCTGATCCTCATCCCCGTCTCCAAGACGGCATTTTTCATCTGCGCGGAGGCGGTCGCCCTCTTTACAGCGGGTTCTGCCTCCACCACCTTTAAATCTACGGTCTGCGGGAGATTTACGCCCACCGGATTCCCTTCAAACATGTTCATTATGACCTTTGTATTTGGCAGGAGGTAATTTATAGCATCGCCCAGGGTTTCCTTGTCTAGGTGTATCTGCTCGTAGGTAGAGGTGTCCATAAAGTAAAAGAGTTCGCCATCTGAATATAGATACTCCATCTCGCGCTGATCTAATACCGCCTTCTCTACCTTTTCTTGCGAGGCATACCTTGCCTCGATCTGATTACCGACCTTGAGGCTCCTTAATTGCGCCCTTATGAATGCGTTTCCTTTTCCGGGTGTTACATGGTCTACACTCATGACCCTGTAGAGCTCACCGTCTTTGATGATTATCATCCCAGGCCTTATCCTTGTTGCATTTATCATATAAGCGACCTCCTTCAAGGAGTCTATATCAAGCAAATTTCCTATGTTTTGGTCAAGCAAATTTAGATTTGCAAGTGTTTATTTTATCTGGCCACTTGGTACTCATCCCATGCCTTCACTAAGAGGTCACTTATATCCTTGGAGGCAATGGATTCGACAAAGCGATTTGCAAGTTGGAGGTTTGTAATAAGCGGGATGCCGAAATCTGCCGCCGCCCTCCTTATGATGTAGCCGTTAGTAAGTTCTTCGTGTTGGTAATTCTTCGGAATGTTTATCACCAAATCCACCCCCCTCTCTTTTATGAGATCCACCGCCTGTGGATGCCTATCGTCTGATGGCCAGTAGACGAGGGTATTTTCTATCCCATGCTCTGTAAGAAAGATGGATGTCCCCGTCGTCGCGTATATCTTGACCCCAATTTTATTAAGGAGCCTTGCACTCTCTAAAAAGTCAACCTTACTTTCAAACGGTCCTGTGGATAGCAGTATCTTTTTGATTGGGAATACAAAACCAACTGCAATCATCGCCTTTAGCAGCGCCTCATCAAAGTCGTCTCCAAAACATGCTACCTCTCCAGTAGATGCCATTTCGACGGAGAGTGTTGGATCAGCGCCATCCAGCCTTGCAAACGAGAATTGCGGCGCCTTTACCCCGACATGGTCTATGTCCCACAGGGGGAAGTTAGGAAGCGAATATTCGCGCCCTAACATGACCCGCGTCGCCAGGTCAATAAGGTCATATTTTACCGCCTTTGATACAAATGGGAAACTCCTTGATGCCCTGAGATTACATTCTATTACCTTTACTTCATTTCCCTTTGCTAGGAACTGTATGTTGAATGGTCCGGTGATATTGAGCGCCTTTATAACCTTTTTGGCAATCACGTTCATCTTTCTCGCCGTCTCCAAATAGGTCCTCTGCGGTGGCACGACTAAGGTTGCATCACCAGAATGGACGCCGGCATTCTCTATGTGTTCTGATATGATAGACGCAACAATCTCGCCGTCTTTTGCCACACCGTCAAGCTCCAGTTCCTTAGCATTTACTATGAACTTACTTATTACAACCGGATGTTCACCCGATACCTCCGCAGCCCTTTCTAAAAATTTGCGAAGATCCCCCTCATTGGTGGCAACACCCATGGCAGCACCAGAAAGCACATAAGATGGTCTTACAAGCACGGGATATCCAAGTCGTTTGGCCTCCTCCGCTGCCCTTTCTAGATTGCTCGCCTCGGTCCAAGCTGGTTGTTCAACGC
>Ga0078972_1012413_pt1 | contig 14664 bp, 16 predicted proteins | sample YelNatPaOPGAMG01_FD_67568 | JGI IMG/M metagenome (GOLD analysis project Ga0078972, IMG submission 67568) | Hot spring thermophilic microbial communities from Obsidian Pool, Yellowstone National Park, USA - OP-RAMG-01 (SPADES assembly) (version 2) | ecosystem: Environmental > Aquatic > Thermal... | reverse complement strand
TCCCGGAGGCGTTCGAGGTCGTCCGAGAGTTCGCCGGCCCCCTCGACTGGCGGGGCCACCATATCGACGATGCCGAGCCTTCCGCCCGTTTGGAGGACCCGGATCATTTCGGAAAGAGCCCGCGGCTTGTCCGAAAAGTGGTGCGCCGCCCGTCGGCAGGTCACGACCGTGAACGTGGCGTCGGGAAACGGGAGGGCCTCGGCGTCGCCTACGACGAAGCGAGCCCCAGAGAGGCGCCTCGCCTCCATCTCTTTTGTGAACGCCCTCTCCATGCCCGGCGTCAGGTCCACTCCCCAGACCTGGTCCACGAGGGGAAGGAAGGAAAGGGCCGTATTGCCGGTGCCGGTGGCCACATCCAGGACCCTGTCGCTCTCGTTCGGGTCGAGGGCCTCGACAAGGTGGGCGAGGTCGTCGCCGGACCGGTGGCTCTCGCTCTTTCTGTAGTCGTCGGCGTGGACATCGAAGAAGGAGCGGACCCTATCCTTTTCATCCGGCATTTTCTCTCTCCTCCACTCCACTCTCGGCCGAGGAGCGATTCGCGGCGGAGCGGTGTCGGGCCGATGCGCCTGCCGCTTTCGCATGCCGCCTTTTGAGGCGCGTTCCTCCATATCCCCTGGAGGGTCAGCCGACGTTTCCGGTCACGGCTTCCCCTCCCCTCGAACCGTAACTCCCGGCTTTGGCGAATGGCCCCCTCTCGTCCCCGACGCATCTCTGCCGGGGTGGAGCATCTTCCCCGTCTTTGGCCTTGCCCCCCGAAAGCCTCGATAGGGAGATCCCCGAAGAGGTACCGTTGCCTCGCCTGCGGCCGAGGAGCCGGTCCATATGCGCGCCGCCGGAGGGATTCCGGCGGCGCCCAGGAAGCCTAGACGTCCAGGTTCCGCACGAGGAGGGCGTTTTGCTGGATGAACTCCCTCCTGGGTTCCACCTGGTCGCCCATGAGGATGGTGAAGATCTCGTCTGCGGCGATGGCATCCTCCTCCGTGATCTGGAGGAGTGTCCGGCTCTCGGGGTCGAGGGTCGTGTTCCAGAGTTGGTCGGGATTCATCTCCCCTAAGCCTTTGAAGCGCTGGATGCGGATATTGTCATGCCCGATGTCGCCCAGATAGCTCTCGAGCTCCTGGTCGGAGATCGAAAGGGTCATGATCTCTCGTGCTTCATCCATTTGGGTCTCTCTCCTGAACCATAGAGTGAATCGGGTTGGCTCCGGCAAAGGAGCGTTTTCTTTTCGCTACTCTTTGAAGCGCTCGTACTGCTCGCGGCGCTTCTTGAAATATGGGAAGAGATTCGAAAGCAACAGCAAGAAGGCAAAGCCCAGGGCGATAGCCGAGATGGGACGGGTGAAAAAAATCGTAAAGCTTCCCTGGGAGATGAGCAGGGATTGACGAAGGGCGTTTTCGAGCATCGGGCCCAAGACGTAGGCGAGAACGAGAGGAGCGCCTTCGTAGCCGAACTTCCGCATGATCCAGCCAAAAAGGCCGAAAATCAACATCACGTAAAGATCGAAGGTGACGTTGTTCATGCTGTAGGCCCCGATGAGGCAGAAGAGGAGGATCAGGGGGAAAAGGATCCGGTAGGGGATCTCGAGGACCTTGACCCACATGCCGATCAAGGGAAGGTTTAGGACGAGGAGAAGGGCGTTTCCAAGGTACAAACTGGCAACGAGCCCCCAGAAAAGATCGGGGTGTTGTTTGATCAGGAGGGGCCCAGGCTGAACCCCGTGGATGATGAGGGCCGAGAAGAAGATGGCCATGATGGGGTTCGGAGGGATGCCAAGGCTCAGAAGGGGGATGAGGGAGCCTCCTGCGGCTGCATTATTGGCCGATTCGGGCGCAGCCACGCCTTCGATGGCGCCCGTGCCGAACCTCTCAGGATGCTTGGAGATCTTCTTTTCAACGGCATAGGCCACAAAGGTGGAGATCACCGCTCCACCCCCCGGGAGGATACCCAGAACGAAGCCGATGAGGGAACCCCGAAGGATGGCCCATTTCGCCTCCATCCAATCTTGAAAGGAAGGCCAGAGGTTCTTGACCCGGGTTTTGAAAATCTCCGTTTGCAGGCTTCCCTCGAGGTTCTCGAGGATCTCCGATATGCCGAAGAGACCCATGACCAGAGGAATGATGCCCACCCCGTCCGTCAACTCGTTAATCCCCAGGGTAAAGCGTGGAAGCCCGGTGATCACATCGAGGCCGATACTGCCGAGGATGATCCCAACGAGGGCCATCATGATGGCCTTGAGCACGGATCCCTGGGCGAGATACGTGACGATGAGAAGGCCTGCACACATCAGTGCGAAGTATTCGGGAGGCCCGAAGCTGAGGGCCGCGTGGGCCAAGGGCAGAGCCACAAGCATCAGCCCGATATTTGCGATCGTTCCCGCGATAAATGACCCCCAAGCTGCAATCCCTAGGGCCGGGCCGGCGCGGCCGTTACGGGCCATTTGGTAACCGTCGAGGCAGGTGATGACGGAAGAGGCTTCGCCGGGGATATTGACCAGGATGGAGGTGGTCGATCCTCCGTATTGCACACCGTAATAGATACCGCCAAGAAGAATGAGGGTTGCCGTGGGCGAAAACTTGAATGTGGCCGGAAGCAAAAGGGCCATGGCACCCGCAGGTCCGATGCCTGGAAGAACGCCGACCAGCGTTCCCACCAGAACACCGATGGCGCAGAAAAGGATGTTCGTCGGTTGGAACGTGACCTGAAAACCGTAGAGAATGCTGTCAACAAAAGTCACCGCGTACCCTCAAAACCCGAAAAGACCGTCCGGGAACTGACAGTTTAGCCATTTCGAGAAGACGAGATAGGTCAGGATCGTGCTGAGGAAAGAAGAGAGAAGAATCCACCCCGTCCACCGTTTTTCCAGGCTCCAGAAGAGAAACGTCATCAAAAGGAAAGTACTGATCAGGTAGCCCAGGGTGGGCATCAAGACGGAGTAGAGGCCCAGGGCCGCGAGAACCGAAAGGATTCTCTGCCACAAGATGTGGCTCAAGGGAGAACCTTCCAGCTTTTCCTCTTTCCGGAAAGAAGCCTGGAGAAAAAGGGCGATGGAGAGGATTCCAAGGAGGCCCGAGGCCCCGAAGGTCAGGAATCCTCTCCCTGGGTTCCGGAGTGTCCCGAGCCCGAGGCGAACCGATTCCGTAAAAACCACCACGGAGACAAGGAACCAGAAAAAGCTGCTGATTCGGTCATAGGTTTTCATCACTGCTGTTTCGTAATGCCGAGCTTCTTAAGCATCACCGCAAACCGATTGTAGGCATCGTCGAGATATTTTTTCAGCTCTTCGTGGTTTCGATAGGTCACAGTGAACTCCATGGAGGTAATGGTCTTGACGAATTCCGGGTCGTCCATGGCCTTGTGAAAGGCTTCGTCCAGTTTCTTGATGATCGGTAAAGGGGTGCCTTTTGGAGCCGCGATCATGAAGACCGTTTCGTTGATGAAGTCGTAGCCCAGATCTCTCAATGTGGGTACATTGGGAAAGATCCGCATTCGACTTTCACCGTGGGTCACAAGAAGGCGAAGGCTTCCCTCCTTCACATGGGGAAGCCATTCGGTGCTATCGGACATGGCTGTGACGTGGCCTCCCAGCACGGCCGAAAGGGCGGGTGCCCCGCCCGCGTAAGGGACATGGGTCCACTGGATTTTCTCCACGTCCGCCACGAACTCCATGGCCATATGCATGGGTGAACCCACGCCCGAGGTGGCGTAGCTCACCTTTCCCGGATTCTTTCTCGCATATTCCACGAGGTCTTTGAAGGTCTTAAAGGGCGAGTCCGACTTGACAACGACGCCGGATTGGACCGCGGCAAAATGCATGATGGGGACGAAATCGTCCGGGCTATAAGGCACGGATCGTAGCTGCGGAAGCCGGATGATGCCGGTGCTCGTGCAGCTTGTGATGTCGTACCCATCGGGCCTTTTCTTCGCCACCTGGCCGAGGGCTACGGATCCCGCTCCTCCGCCGATGTTCGAAACCACGAGGGGTTGCCCAAGGAACTTCTCTGCTTTTGCCGCAAGGACCCGCGTGCTCGCATCGAGGGTTCCTCCGGGTGCGAAGGTCACGATCAGGTTGATTGGTTTTGTTGGATAAGACTGCGCCGAGGCGAAGACGGGCACAAGAACAATGGCCAGAAACGCCAGATACATCCATCCCCAACCCTTCGTTTTCATAGGCAAACCCTCCTCGTATGAAGTATTGGTGAATTTTAACTTAGCTGGTTTATGAACCCGTCCGTTGTATAACGGAGCCCCAGGGAGGACGCCTCAGAGGCCTTGTCAAGCGGGTCTTGTTGACACCTGGCCGGTTATCGCAAACTGCACCGAGGGCGAAGTCCGGCAAGAGTACCGGAACTTCTATTCAACCTCCTTAAGGTACCGCTACAAGCCCTCTCTGGCGCCCTCCCCGAGGCCCTTCGGCAGGATTCATTGCAACCTTAGAGTAAAATCTCCCTTTTTTGCTGTCAAGGCGAAAACGGTTTCACCTTATACCGCTTCTCCTTTGGCCTTCGTCATCACTTCTTCTCCGTTTCTCTCGGGATCTTGAGTTCGAGGATCATCTTGCCGATCCGAGCATAAGCCTCCTCAAGATATCGCCTTGTCTCCTCAGAGCTCCGATAGGTGATCTCGATTTCAAGATCGTTCATGGTTCGGATGAACTCCGGATCGTCCATCGCCTTTCGGAAGGCCTCGTCCAATTTCTTCACAACGGAGAAAGGTGTTCCTTTGGGCGCCGCAATCATGAAAACGGTTTCGTTGATGAAGTCGTACCCCAGCTCTCTGAAAGTGGGAACGTCAGGAAAACTCCGCATACGCCTTTCCCCGTGGGTCGCCAGGAGTCTGACCGTTCCCGCTTTGATCTGAGCGATCCACTCCGTGCTTCCCGACTGTGCCGTCACATGTCCGCCCAGCAGGGCGGTCAGGGCTGGCATGCTTCCGGGATAGGGGACATGGGTCCACGCGATCCCTTCCTGTTTGGCCACGTACTCCATGGCGAGATGCATAGGAGAGCCCACGCCCGTCGAGCTGTAGGTCACTTTTCCTGGATTTTTCTTTGCGAATTCGACCAGATCCCGGAATGTCTTGAAGGGCGAGTCTGTTCTCACCACGATCCCGGTCTGGGGAGCGCCGAAGTGCATCACCGCAACGAAGTCGTCCAGTTTGTAGGGAACGGTCCTGAATTGGGGAATTCGAACCAAACCCGTGCTCGTACAGCCGGCAAGGAAGTAACCGTCGGGCCTCTCTTTGGCAACGATTCCGAGGGCCACCGATCCGCCGCCGCCACCGTTGTTGGTGATCAGGAAAGGTTGGCCCAATGTCTTTTCTGCCTTGCTCGCGAGGACGCGGGTGGAGACGTCCATCGTTCCCCCTGGAGCAAATCCCACCAGGATGTTGATGGGCTTGGTTGGATAAGAATCGGCGGCGGCCATCGCTGGGACACCGGTTAACAAGACGCCGACCAAACACACGATCGTTTCCCCCATGATTCGGCTTCTCTTTTTCATAGCCACCTCCTGCTCTTTCCCTCGCTTCCGAGAGATTCTTGAGATCTTGGGATATGACTCCACGGTCTCGCGGCCCTAAACGTGGGTCATCCGTAAGGGGAAGACGTATTGAATGGCTTCTTCCGGGCACTCGAGACGACAGGCTCCGCAGTGCCAGCACTCATCGGGATAGAGGACCCGGGGCGGAGCCTCTCGGTCGGGCCACTCGAAGACGTCTCCAGGACAGACGTCGTAACAGTTGCCGCATCGGATACAGCGATCGTTAATCTGCGGAGGCATCTCAGGTTCTCTCCCCTGCGGCCTTGTAGAGGATTGGCTTGAATTGGGTCACGATCTTTTCTCCCCTCTGAGTCACCAGCACCTGGCCACACCAGTGGAGGTTATCGGTTTCAGGGTAGTCTTCGCGATAGTGATAGGGAATAAAGCGACTTTCGGTTCGAAAGAGAGCCGCCTCGGTAAGGACCTCACCCACCTTGATCAGGCTTTCGGTCTCCATGGCCCTCATGAGCTCGTGGAGGTTTCGGGCCTTGATTTCCCGGAGGGCTTCGCGGAGGGCCCTTATCTTAGAGAGACCTGTCGTGAGGGAGGTTTTCGTGCGGTAAGGGCCCGCGTGCTCGCTCATGATCTGTCGAAGCACCTCCTCCACTTCGAGGTAGCCGATGCCCTCGGTCCTTTTTAGAGGCGCGACAATGCGGGCCATCTCCTCCCGAACCTGACGTTCAAGGAGCGGGGCGAAAGGGTTTCTTCGACTGTAGTGGGCCGCGTTTTTCCCGGCGCAATATCCACCCGCTACGGCCATGTGGACGATCTTCATCTGGTCGGCACAGTCTCCTGCAGCAAAAAGGCCTTCCACCGTGGACATGCAGTTCAGATCGATCTTGATGCCGCTTCCCACGACTTCGACGGGTCCGGTCTGCATGGCCTCGGAGACCATGATCTCGAGGGGTTCCCTCTCGATATCGATCCGACGGGCCATGAGAAAATCGTTAAGGGTTTCCTTATCCAGACCAAGGGTCTTCTTGAGATGGGAAATCCCCTCGGCCGAAAGATGCCTCGAATCGACGAACAGAGGCCCCCTTCCTGCTCTAAGCTCATTGAGAGCGCCCCAGACGAGCCAGTTGCGCGGGGCCTTCTCGCCCTTCTCGTGGTATCGAAACATGTAGCGTTCGCCCAGGCCGTTCACAAAGTAGGACCCCATGCCGGTAAAGGCATTTAGGCCCGGCGCGCTGAAGCCCTTCGGGACAATAGTCATCCGGAGAAATTCCATGTTGGCGAGGGTCGCACCTGCCTCGAGGGCGAGTCGCTGCGCCTCGCCTGTGTTATAGGGGCAGAGCCAGGTGTTGAAGGGCATGCGGGTGGGGGTTTCGTAGAGACGGTTGGTGTTACCTGTGGCAGCAACCAGGGCCTTGCATTCGATGGCGTAAAAATCCCCGGTCCTGGTATGAAATCCCACGACTCCTGCCAACTTCGAATCGGATACGATCAACTGTGTGGCCATGACACGATCGAGAACCGTGCAACCGAGCCGTCTCACCTCTTTGGCGAGATTGGGTTTCAAATGTTTGCCGTTGAAGTTGATCCAGTACGGCCCGGGCTGGCCCATGGAAGCGGTTCGGTAGTATCGGCCCGTTTTCGGATCGTAAAGGGGAGAACCGATTCTTTCGAGCCTCTGGATCGCGGCCCGTAATTCTTCACAGAAGACCTGGTTATGAACAGCGACGTCGACAATGCCATATCCTTCCTGCTCGACATATCGGAGATAGGCGTCACGGGTATCCCAAGGCTCACCCGTTTCGAGATAGGCCATGAAGTGATCCACCCCTCCGGCGATGTTGCCGCTTCGTTCGATTCGGCCTTTGTCGAGGACGACGACCTCCGCGCCTCGCTCCGCCGCCCCAATGGCCGCGTTAAGGCCGGCAAGGCCTCCGCCCATGATCACCACATCCGTTCTCAATCGATGAAGGGTCGGGTCCAAAGCACAAACCTTTCCGGTGGATTATCCCTAAGGTTAAGAAAAGAGAATCCTTTTGTCAACTGTTGCCGAAAAGGCCGAATTCCAACGAGCTGTTAGCCCTTTTAGCCTTCAGCTTTCAGCCTTCCGTAGGGCAAGCCCCTGTGGCTTGCCGTCGGCGGTCTTCGCGCAGCGTCCGCGCCCGCTTTGGAGCTCCTTTCAGTTGATTTTTGGGTGAACGTTAGGTTATAGGAGCCTTATTCAAGGCGGTTCAAGGAGGAGAGATCCATGAAGATCGATTTTCACAACCATTTCTATCCAACCGAATATCTGAAAAAGCTCGAAGAATGGGGACACCGATACGAATTCACCCACGATCGGGCCGGATTGAAGATCGTACTCGAAAAGGGTGCTCGTTTCCTTGGAATCACCCCTCAGATGGAAGATCCTGCAAAGCGGATCGAGGATATGGATCGGATCGGAGTCGATATCCAGGTCCTCACCCTTTCAACCCCCAACGTCTACTTTTCGACAAGGAAGAGAAATCTCTATCTCGCGAAGCTGGTCAACGATCGTTTTGCTGAGATCTGTCAGAAGTACCCCAAAAGGTTTATGGCCTTTGCAAGCGTTCCCCTTGGCCACGTGGATGACGCCATCGAGGAGCTCCACCGCGCGGTCAGAGATCTGGGAATGAAAGGGGTCGTGCTGGGGACGAACATCGATGGGAAACATCTCCATCGGAAGGAATTCTGGCCCTTTTACGAAGAGGTCGAGCGCCTGAACCTTCCCATCTTCCTTCACCCCATGGTACCGGCCCATCCCGAGATGCTGACGGAGATTCCTGTTGCCGTCATCGCCTTTCTCATGGATACCACCTTCAGCGTTGCCAAGATGGCTTATTATGGAGTGTTCGAGCGATTTCCCAACCTTACCCTCATCCTGCCCCATCTCGGAGGAACGATCCCCTTTCTCTTTGAACGGATCGATGACGGATATCGGGTCTTTCCCGATTTCAAAGAGACGATTCCTCGGCTTCCGAGCGAATATTTGAAACGGCACTACTATGACACGGTCTCCTTTCACCGCCCTGCCATCACGTGCGTCTATCAAACCGTGGGAGCCGACCATATGGTTCTGGGAAGCGATTACCCTCACGTTATCGGACATATCGGAAAGGCCTTCTCGATCATCGACGAGTTGGATATTCCGAAGGAGGAGAAGGAGAAGATCTTCGGCGAGAACGGCAAGAAGCTCCTGAATCTGTAGCGAGGGCACCGTTTCTACGTATCGCCCGAAAAGGAAGAAGACCATCAGGAGGCAATATGCGGCAGGTCGTCCACACCTCGCGATGTCGGATCGTTCGTGAAGAAGGGCCTACAAGAAAAGCCTTGATCGAAGGATTTTCGGGCGAGATCTACTACGGAGTTCACGGTGGGATCAAGCATTTCTATCAGGTGGAGCCCAGGGAGGAACATCCTGCGACCCTTGACCACATGGTAAGTGCCATTGCCGCCTGAATGATGGGAACACTGGCCAGGGTCCTGGCCGAAAAGGAGATACCGACTTCAAAAGATCGCTATTGGGCCGAGGCAGAGGGCGATATCGAGAACGTTCAAAACGTGCTGAAGATCACCCAGATCCGGGTCACCTATCACCTCAAGGTCGATCGGGGAAAAGCACCCAGGGCAAATGAGGCTTTGTCGACTTATCTGTCCCGCTGTCCAGCCGCCCAAAGCGTGATCGGTTGCATCGAGATTCGATCGGAGGCCCTGATCGAGGAACTGGAATAGAAACGGGATTGACCCGACCAGATGAAATGGTTCTTCAGACCGGGCAGAGGGAACGAAGCACTCCTCAGAGACTTGAGAAGGCTGGTCTCGGGAAAGGTACTCGGTGACGAGATCAGCCGGATCGTCTATAGCGCCTCTCCTTGCTCTTATTCCGTCAAACCCCTTGTCATTGTCCAACCCAAAGAGAAAATGGATGTCGTCAAGGTCGTGAAATATGCGGCGTCACGGGGCATCGGCATCACCGCGAGGGGAAGCGGCACCAGCCCCTCGGGAAACAGCGTGGGTGAGGGGATCCTCCTCGACTTTGGCCCGTTTATGAACCAGATCCTTGAATTCGAACCTGAAGAAGAGACGGTGTGGGTCCAGCCTGGCCTTCTTCTTTCCACTCTCAATCGGTTCTTGCGACCTCACGGCTTCTTTTTTCCCATCGATCCTGGGAGCGGAGAGTATTGCACCCTCGGAGGGATGATCGCCAACAACGCAAGCGGCTCCCATAGCCCAACATACGGCGCCACGGGAGACTTCGTTTGCGATCTTGAAGTGGTCCTTTCGAATGGCGAGGTCATTCCTACCGGTCCGCTCTCTCTGCGGGGAAGAGAGATGCGAGAGCTTATAGGAGCCCAGACCCTTGAGGGAGAGATCTATCGAGCCCTTCCCGACGTTCTCAAACGGTATACCAGGGCTCTAAAAAGCGAAAGACCCCTTGTCTCGATAAACTCCGCCGGGTACGACCTTTGGAGGATCAAAAAGGGCCGCTTCATCGATCTCACGCCCCTTTTTGTCGGATCGGAAGGAACCCTCGGGATCATTACAGAAGCCAAGTTGAGACTTTCTCCCCTGCCGGGGAAGTCCCTTTACGTTCTCGTTTTTCTCGACGATCTGGATCAGGTGAGCCCGGCAATCGAGGAGCTCCTTGCTCTCTCTGCGGGGATGGTTAAGATCCTGGAACGTTCTATCCTCGATTTTTCAAAGGGGCTCCTGCGCGAATTCGAGCCTTACCTGTTGGAGGGGACGAAAGCCCTTCTTGTCGTTGAGTTTGAGGGAGGTAAGGCCGCTGAAATCGAGGAAGGCTTGAGCCGTCTTTTGCAACGACTTGGCACTCGATTTGAGCCGTGGATTGCCCGCGACGACCGGGAAGAGGCCTTATTCGAAAAGGTGAAAAATATTCCCATGCGGCTTGCGGGAGAATGGAAAGGGCCGAAGCCCCTTGTGACCCTCTTGGAAGCCGAGGCTGTTCATCCAGGCAAACTTTCAGCCTATCTCAAAGGCCTAAGATCGATTCTTGAGCGGGAAAGAATCGAGGCCATCATCGACGGAAACGGAGGAGATGGCACCCTTCACGTGAGGGTTCCACTCGATCGGGCGAGCGAAGACGATGTGAAGAGGATGAGCTCTCTCAGGGATGCTTGCTCCGATCTCATTCTGGCCCTCAAAGGAACGATCACCCTCCGCCATGGAGACGGCCGATTCAAGGCCCCTTACCTCAAGAAGCAGTATCCTACCCTATATCCTGCAATGGAAGAGGTGAAGGGTCTTTTCGACCGGCGAAATATCCTCAATCCAAGCTGTATCGTGGGAGAGGGGGCTAAGAACCTGGCCTTGGAGCCGAAAATCGAGTCCCTCCCTCTTGGGAGGGAGCAAGGGAAAGGCTTGCTTGCCGATCCCATGATACGAAAGAGGATCGATGGCTGCACGGGCTGCGGAAAATGTCGCGCTTTCTGTCCCATCGCCCGAATCCTTCGGGAAGAGTGGTCGACGGTGAGGGGCAAGGTAACCCTTCTGAAAGAAATTGAATACGGGCCCTTCGATTGGAGCAGGGACGAGAGGTTTTCCTTTAGGCGGGTGATGGAGCACTGCCTCAACTGCGGACAATGCCTGAAGGAGTGCCCCATGAAGGTAAACGGAGCCTGGATCGCCCTCCAAGGAAGGGCTCTTCCTGTTAGAAAACATGGGATCGCCTTTGGACCTCCTCTTTTGGATTCGAGGTTTTCATGGAGGCTGACGGAGGTGCTGTCAAATCTTGGAAAAGGGATGGCGCCCCATTCCTTGCCTCGGACCCTTCTCGAAAAGGTGGTGGGCCTTGATCGCCGGCGTTACTTGCCGGAGACGAAAAAGCCGCGGCGTGTCCCGAGAGCGAGGGCAGGCCCCATTTCTGGCCACGGAAAGAGGGTGGTCTACATTTCGAACGATTCCCCGGGTTTCAAAAGCTCTGGAGAGGAGGCGCAAGGGACCCTCGACGTCCTGCAACGAAATGGGTTTGATGTGGTCCTTCTTGAGATTAAGGATTTTCCTTGGCCTTGTGCCCACGAAAGGTCCATTTGCCACACAAGGGAGACGATGGAGAGGGTTGTCTCTGTCCTTTATCCTTTCGTTTCAGAAGGCCTGAGGATCGTTTTTAGCGAACCCCGTATCGGTCTGGCGATCAAGTTGGTCTTTCCGAAGGTCCTCGGTTCTGAGCGAGCCCTTCTCGTTTCGGAGCAGTGCTATGATATCCATCGCTTTCTACTGGAGCTTTACGATCGAGGTGAGCTCTGTCTGGAATTTGGTGAGATCGAAACGACCCTCGGTTATCATCATGCCTGCCATCTCCGGGCCTTGGGCGTTGGGGAAGAGCCTTTGGCTTTGCTTGGGTTAGTCCCGGGCTTGAAGGTTCGCGCCTTTTCAGAGCACTGCTGTGGGATGGGTGGGACCTTTGGGATGATGCGGGAACACTTCGATCTTTCCATGGCCATTGGCGAACCGCTCTTCAAGGCGATCAAAGAGATGAACCCGAGGGAAGTCGCTACGAGCTGTGAGGCCTGCCGGCTCCAGATCTTTCAGGGGACAGGCAAAAGAGCGGTCCACCCCATCTCCCTACTCGCTTTGGCTTACGAAAGGAAGGATGGAGGAAGTTCCCTTCTTTCTTTTTCGAATTCGAGTTCGGCCGTGGAGTCTTTAAGTCCGTGGGGCCGAAGCTGATCCGGTATATAAAAGGCTCGGAAAACAGTCGATTCGGGCTTTCCAAAATGTCATCGTAGCGGCACCTGAATACTCCATGCCCGGAGGGCAGCCTCGAGCTATGAAAATCCCTCGAGCCCAATTCAGGCCCCTTGGGGGACTTCCGAAGGGTTGGTGCTTTATAAGGGCAACCCTTTGCCATTGCTCGGGGCTGGCCTGGTGCAAAGATGAATTCTTTTTAGCGTTCATGCTTTGGCCTTTAACCTCTAACCTCCAACCTTCAACGTCTGGAGGCTATCGATCTTGACCAGGGAGGAAAGCCATGGAAGATCGTCTGGTGCGTGTCACATTGGTTAAGACGGAAAATCGGAAACAAGGGGTTCAGGCCGCGCTTAAAGGGTTGGGCTCCAATCCCGTAAAGGGCAAGGATGTCTTGATCAAGCCCAATTTCAACACAGCCGATCCTGCTCCGGGATCTACCCATAACGACACCCTTGTCGCACTCGTGGAGGAGATCTGGGCAATGGGGGCGAAGTCGATCACCCTGGGAGAGAGAAGCTATCCCGTGACCTCCGAGGTGATGAAACAAAAGGGGATCTTACCTCTTCTCGAAAAAATGGGGGTGAAGGTTATCGATTTCGACCGCCTCCCGGAAAAGGATTGGGTCTTGTTCAGGCCCAAGAAGAGCCATTGGCCTGACGGTTTTCGAATTGCAAGACCGATTCTCGATTCAGAGTGTCTGGTGAGTACGTGCTGCCTGAAGACCCATCAGTTCGGAGGGGTTTTTACCCTTTCCCTCAAGCTCCATGTGGGAGTGGTTCCAACGACCCGTCACGGTTTTGATTACATGGCCCAGCTTCACGGGTCGCCCCATCAGCGAAAGATGATCGCGGAGATCAATGAACCTTTCAAGCCCGCTCTTGTTCTTCTGGATGGGGTTGAGGCCTTCGTCGATGGAGGGCCGGCAACAGGAAAGAGGGTGAAGGGAGAGATCCTTTTGGCCTCCACGGACCGGGTGGCCATCGACGCGGTAGGGGTAGCCGTTCTGAAGGTTTTGGGAAGCAATCCAGGGATTATGAGAAGAAGGATCTTCGAGCAGGAACAGATCGCGAGGGCCGTGGAGCTTGGTCTTGGTGTTTCGTCTCCCTCTATGATCGACCTTGTGGCAGTCGACGAGGGAAGTCAGTCCTACCGGAATCAGGTTGCCGATGTTTTGAAACAGGGATAAGGGCCGCGAGGTCGACGTTTCGAAGTGCGAGCCCCCCCTCGGGGTTCTTGAGAGCACGAACGTGAAGAGGGGGTTGAATAATTTTCGGGAAGGGGGCGTCTAATGGGGTAAGAAAAGAGGATGAAAGGAGGCAGGAGAACATGAAGAGGATGATCGGTTTTGCCCTGGTCTTCGGCTTGGCGGTCCTTCTGCTCGGTGCCCAACCTGCATTGGCCCACCGTGTCCACATCGGCATTGGTTTTGGCTTTTGGGCACCGCCGGTGGTCGTTGCCCCCCCACCCGTCGTTTATGTGAGCCCTCCCCCAGTCTATTACGCACCTCCCGCTGCTTATTACTATTATGACCCGCCACGTTACTGGGTGCCGGGCCATTGGGAACGAAGATGGACCCCTCAGGGTTGGCGTTACGAATGGGTGCCCGGGTATTGGCGCTACAGATATTAGATATTTGAGAGAGGGCGAAGGCCCGGCTGCAGGGCCTTCACCCTCGGAGAGGATCAGGCAAGGGGTTTTCGGCTCAGGGGAGAATGTCTCTCACCATATTCAAGAAGGGGCCTGCCTCGTAAGGTTTCATGAGATAGGAAGCGGCCCCTGAGCGAACGGCCTCCTCGGCCTGCTCGGGGACGCTTGTGAGGATGAGGACAGGGATGGTTCGGGTTCGGGCTGAAGATCTGAGATCTCTCAACAGGTTCAAGTCGCATCTTTTTGAGATCCGCACCGCGTAGATCACCAGATCGGGTTTTTCTTTCTTGGCTTTGACAAAGGCCTCGACCCCATCGGCTGCGATAACCACCTCATAGCCGTTGGATTTCAACCGAGCATGGAGGGCTTTGGCAAAGTCTTCCTCCGAATCGGCGACAAGGATTTTCTTTTTCGTCACGTTCTTTGCCATCGGGTCATATCTCCTGCTGGGCTTCTTCCTCTTCGGGACTCTGATAAAAAAGGTCTTTCATCTTGTTGTTGTAAGGATTGGGGTTGTAAGGACCCTCTGTCTTTTTCTCGGCTTCGAAGAGATAGGTGGTCTTGGAAACCTCTTTTATCCACTGCTCGTAAGTCATGGTTCTTCCTCCAGTTCCCAATTATCAAGTATGCTCATATTACTCTGGACAAACAAAGGGAAAAAGAATCTTCCTCTCCCCTTGGGGAGAGGATCGAGGTGAGGGGGCAATTCCAAGGGACCACCCCCCCCCCCCCCCCCCCCCCCCCCCCCCCGGGGGGGGGGGGGGTGTGTTTTTTTTTTTTTTTTATATTAATTAAATCG
>Ga0078972_1009793_pt2 | contig 14664 bp, 20 predicted proteins | sample YelNatPaOPGAMG01_FD_67568 | JGI IMG/M metagenome (GOLD analysis project Ga0078972, IMG submission 67568) | Hot spring thermophilic microbial communities from Obsidian Pool, Yellowstone National Park, USA - OP-RAMG-01 (SPADES assembly) (version 2) | ecosystem: Environmental > Aquatic > Thermal... | reverse complement strand
AATGTTGCATTCCACACAATTCCCCATACTATGAGAACACTTTCCAGATCAATGGTCCCCAGTGCCAGACTTACAACAGCACCAGCTATGGCCACATATCCTATTCCAATATTTTTGGGCCTTTTAAGGACGAGAACAAGTGTAACTGCAAAGATTGCTATGGATACTGGAAAAAGTATTCCCGGTTTAAACAGTATATTCAGCCCTTAAACTATAATTCGGAACCATTAGTATCCTCTTTGTCCGCAAGTTCCATGACCATTTTCTCTATGGTGTCCCTGATTGATCTCACCTCATCCAGTGATTTTCCCTTTGGATCAGGGAGATTCCAGTCCACAATTTTTTTCTGCATAGCAGCAAGAACCGGTGCAGGGCATGCATCCTGCAGTGAGCAACCCATTATTATAACCAGATCCGCCCAGTTTATCATACTATCCTCAAGCATAATGGGTTTGGAATGCGATATGTCAATCCCCTTTTCTCTCATAGCCTATACAACCTTATGGTTAACACAGGATGATGGAACGGTCCCGGCACTCTTTGCGTTCAGGCCCGCATACTTAGCAAATGCCTCGGCCATTTTGCTTCTTCCAGCGTTTTCAACACATACAAACAGATAATTTTTATCTTTCATAAATTATTCAACTCCGCAGGTTCTCTTAATGAAATCTCCAAAATTGCTGTCATTAATGCTGTAATATGTCCATTTCCCGTTCTTCCTCTTCCTGATTAAACCGGAATTCTCCAGTATCCCTAGATTTCTGGATACTGTTGATTGAGGCATCTTGAAAAGATATTCAATTTCACAGACGCACTTTTCTCCTCTCAGGATCAGAAGAAATATCCTCAATCTTGTTGCATCGGAAAGAGCTTTCATTTTCTTTTCAGCGGTCCTTATCTCACCTGACCTTACAGGATCTTCAAATGTTCTGAGAAGTTTGCTGGATCCCTCTATATCCTCCATGGAGCATATGCCTGCCTGAAGAATATGATCAAGTAATGGTTCAGCCCGGTCAGCCATGAAACACGATTGAATGGTTTGATTTAAATATTAGTATATGTGGATATGATGATTTAAACAGAATTGGAACTCTGATATCATATTCCAGAAAATTAAATAACGCCGTTGCCAATAATCTGTTATGCCACAGACAGCATTGGTCATAGTTGATGTTCAGAAAGGCATGTTTCCTCCAGAAAATCCCATCTTCAAGGGTGAGGAGGTTGTTTCACGAATAGCAGATTTTGCAGAAAAGGCCAGAGAAAAGGAGATGCCAATAGTTCTTGTTCAGCACTCAGGTCCACCCGGTGATTCCCTGGAACCCAACAGTGAAGGATGGCATCTGAGAGATGAGATTCTCTCCGGCGAATCAGAACCGGTTGTCCACAAGGATACCCCGGATTCTTTTTTCAACACTGATCTGGACCTCATTCTGAAAAGCATGGATGTCGACCGCGTTATTATATGCGGGATTCAGTCTGAGTTATGTGTTGACACAACCTGCAGATCGGCATTTTCACATGGATACAGGGTCGTTCTTTTATCTGACTGCCACACAACCTGGAAGAGAGGGATCTTAGACCCTCAACAGCTTATTTCAAATACAAACAGTATAATTTCAGACTGGTTTGGTGATGCTATGACATCGAGAGAAGCAGAAGAAAAAATTCTCGATGCAATTGCATAAGGCGCATTTTTATTTCACAAAATTTAATCTTTCTTTCTGACCGAATGATGGGCCGTGGCCATACTTCCTCAAAGGAGATCGGAGTTCATTTTTTCCTTTTGTTATGAACATGATGTATTTCTTATACTTTGGGTGAGTTTCATGTAATTCTAAAAAAATTAAGTAGTCTTACAATATATTGAAGCAATGAAAGGTGGCTTTTCCTATATTCCTTCTAAGGATTCTGTTGAAAGGACTAACATTAACTATCTTATGAAGAAGCATGGTTTCAGCACCATAAAAGAACTTTACGACTGGGCTGATAAGAACCGTCATGAATTCTGGGATGCAATGGTTAAAGAACTGAACATCACATTCTTCAGGAATTACACCAGTGTTTTTGATGAATCAGCAGGAAAGGAATGGACAAAGTGGTTCACCGGAGGCACAGTTAACATTGTTTACAACACTGTTGAGAAATGGAAAGACCATGAAGGATATGCCTTAAAGTTCGAAGACGAAAGCGGAAGAAAACGATATATAACGTTTAAAGACCTGGATGAACTCACGGGAAAACTTGCCGGGAGCCTCATTGGCCTTGGAGTAAAGAGAGGTGACAGGGTGGGCATATACATGCCTCTGAATCCGGATTGCGTCATTGCTTTCTATGCCATAATGAGAATGGGGGCAGTATCTGTTCCAATATTCTCAGGATATGGAAAGGATGCACTGCAGACAAGAATTGATGATGCCGGCATCGAATATCTTTTCACATCGGAAAGCTACATGAGAAAAGGTAAAGAGATAAGAATGGCGGATACAGCCAGATCTGTTGAAAACGTAAAACTTATCGTTTCCGGATCTGCGGATCTGAACGAAAGTGAGATCTCTTTTGAAGCACTTCTTGAAAGTGGGAAGTATACGGAATCCGTACACACCCAAAGTGAGGATCCGGCAATAATGCTGTACACATCAGGCACAACAGGGAAACCCAAGGGAACGGTACACGTTCATGGAGGGACACTGGTTAATGTTACAAAGGAAGTCAAATACTACATGGATGCACGCCCCGGAGATACTCTCTTCTGGATCACGGATCTGGGATGGATGATGGGACCCTGGGCCATAATAGGATCAAACTGTCTTGGATCATCAATATTCCTTTATGATGGCGCCATTGATTTCCCTAACCCTGAGAGACTCTGGGACCTGGTGGATGGAAACGGCATCACACTCCTTGGTGTTTCCCCGACATTAATAAGAAATTACAAATTCAAAAGTATTTCCAGATCACTGAAAGGTATCAGGGTGTTCGGTTCCACAGGTGAGCCGTGGGACGAGGAAAGCTGGTCATACCTTTTCAATGTACTCGGATCTGGAAAAGTACCTATTGCAAATGTATCTGGTGGGACTGATATAATTGGTTGTTTTCTCGCTTCCACCCCAGCCATTCCTCTAAAACCAAGATGCCTTTACAGGGGGCTTGGCATGAATGTATCTGTATTTGACGAAACCGGAAATGAGATACTTAACCGAATAGGATACCTTGTAGCCAGGGAACACGCTCCATCCATGACAAGGGGCATCTGGAATCAGCCGGAAAGATACCTTGAAAGTTACTGGTCAAAATATGGAAAAGTCTGGAATCAGGGTGACTGGGCAGAGATGGATGAGGATGGCTATTTCTATCTCTACGGCAGGGCTGACGAGGTCATTAAAACCTCAGGAAAGAGGATTGGACCGAACGAAGTGGAGGATTCAGTAATGAAGGTCCCCGATGCAAGTGAGGCTGCCGTAATAGGGATTCCCGATGAGATCAAGGGAGAAGCCATTGTTGTCTTTTATACAGGAAGAGATGGTAATGATACTGCCGCAAGCATAAGGAAACAGGTTGAGAAAAGCCTGGGCAAATCTTTTTCTCCAAAGTATATAATAAACCTTCAGACCCTTCCCAAAACAAAAAATGGCAAAATACTAAGGCGTGTTCTCCGTACAACCTTTCTTGGGCAGGATCCCGGCGATATAAGTAACATTGAGGATAAAACTGTCATAGAACAGATCAGGGAAAAGGCTGCAGAGGTCAGGGGTGATCGAAATGGAATCACGTGAATTTGATATTAAGATTCTTTCTGACGGTTCTTTCTCGCTTGATCCCGGAGCATTTTTTGGAACTGTACCAAAGCCCATCTGGAACAGCCATTTTTCTCTTGATCTCCGGGGAAGGGTGAAACTGGGCCTTAACATTCCCTTTTTCATTGGGAGAAAATATTCATTTCTCATAGATTCTGGAATTGGAAACACATTTGATCCAAGGAAGGCTGAAATTTTCCAGTTCACCAAAGACTCAGATCTTCCGGAACAGGTCAGTGGATTCTCCTCCCCGGAAAAAGTTGATTTCATAATACATTCTCATTTGCACTTTGATCATGCGGGCCACTCCATTTCCATGGAAAAGGGAAAGAGGCATTTCCCAAATGCAAGAATAGTGGTCCAGAAAGAGGAAATCCGTAATGTGAGGAGGACAAACGAGATAACCAGATCAAGTTATGGAATGACCATAAACAGGTCTGACAGCAGGTACCTTTCTCCTGTTGAAGGGAGCAGGAATATTAAGAGCGGCATAAGAGTCCTAAGAACAGGAGGTCACACCTCAGGTCATCAGGTGATTTTCATCGATGACGGGCCACTGAAAATAATGTACCCTGGAGATCTCATACCCACCGTGTTCCATATTAAGCCAAACTACATAACTGCAATTGATACATTTCCTCTGGAAACTCTCAGCATGAAGAAGAAGATCATAGATAAAGCAATCAGGGAAAATTATGTATGCATTTTCAACCATGATGTGAATATACCTGCAGGCCGCATTTCAGGGAGCGTTTCAAAGCCAGAAGTGATACCTGTGGACCTCTAAATTTTTATTGTGTCCTGCTCTGAAAGAATTAGATCCATTGCAAGTTCTGCAATATCAGTGGCATAAAGGCCGATTCTTGAGATTTCTTCAAGGGTTGCCGCTTTTATATATATATCCTTTATGGATTTGTCCTTAAGCAGGTCACTTCTCATCTTTAAGACATCATCCTTCCTGTTTATTATGTTGTTCAGATTTCCATAGGTTCTTGAATAAAACGCAGTTATTGCTTCCCTGTACATAATCTGGACAGTCGTAAGGAAACCGGTTATTCCATCTGATCCATCTTCCACACCTGCTGCGGCGTCCTTCCATATTTTTGAAAGGTTCACAGCATGATCCGCTATCCTTTCAAGTATCCTGGAAAGTATTAGGGAGAAAGTGCTGTTTGCATCTGCCTGACCACCCTTGAGTACCTCCCTGTATATGTACCACTGGTACCTGTCCACATCATCATCCCTTTTTTCTATGCTTTCAAGCAGTTCCGGGTCTTTCTTCCTTATCCCTTCTATGACGTCAGCCAGCATTGTCTCCACGTTGAGAGACATTCTTCTTACCGAGTTGTTAAGCGGGAATGTGGATGAATCCAGTACATTCTGCAGAACTATTGTGTTGGCAGACTCCTCGAATATCTCCACCCCCATCACAATCTTCGAAAATCTTCTTATCTCTTCCCTCAGATCCGGTTTCATATGTCCTTTTGTCCTTATGATCAGAGTTTCAAAATTAGAGATATAAAATGAGGTCATGGTTCTCTGCAGCAAGTTTCGATCCCTTACCTCGTCCTCAATATTTATTGTTTTGACAACTTCCCTGTGGTCGGCTGATTTACCACGAATAAGAATATTTCCGTCCTCCTCCTCAAGTACAAGTTCAGAACCTCTTTTCAATCCGTTTTCTTTAGCCCATTTTGATGGCAGGGATACTATGAATGTTGATCCTCCGGTCTGTTGCACTTTTCTTGTTACTGTCTCCATGATTCAAGAGGCGAATAATATATATTGTATTTATTGTTTTTAAAAAGTAGGTTTCTCTGTAAAGAATTATTGTTCTATAGGTTATTCAGGAAAAAGATTCCTGGATCACTTTCATTCAGAATAATCAGAAAAGTTTCTTTCTTATGACACCTGTGATTTTCTGCTTCAGTTCAGGAGAAACTTCCTCTATATTATGTGCAGCTTTTGCGTGATCCGATATTTTCATAAAGAGATCGTCGTTGCTCTTTGATGAGGTTGCAAAATCACAGTCCATACCTATATCCTTGCATTTAAAATGATAGCTTGCCATTTTTTATCAACTCTTAACAAGCAATAGAATCAATTTAAAACTTACGGCCGTAAACCAGTGCGAAATTTGAATTTAGGTCTTTATGAAAATCAAACTTTAGATATACTGCATATCTATTTTCAGTGAGGTTTGAAATGAAAGATCCGGTTACCGGGAGAAATGTTATACAGGTGCTTGGAACATCGTCCAACGCGGGAAAATCAACCATAACCATGGCAATATGCAGATTTCTCAGCAGGAAGGGTTACCGGGTTGCACCTTTTAAATCAATGAACATGTCGCTTAATTCAGTTGCAATAGAAGGTGGTTATGAGATACCACGATCTCAATGGCTTCAGGCCTTTGCAGCATCCACACCACCGTTGAAAGAGATGAGTGCCATACTGCTAAAACCTGAAGGAAAAAATGGTTCACAGGTTATTGTTAACGGAAAAAGCATGGGTGTCATGTCAATTGATGCGTATTACAGATATCTTGTTGAGAATGGGGAAAGAGTGGTGAAGGATTCCCTTGATTTTCTTTGTGATCATTTTGATGTGGTTGTAGCTGAGGGAGCAGGTTCTCCTGCGGAGATAAATATCATGGATAGGGATATTGCAAACATATATGTATCAGCCATATACAATACACCTGCAATACTTGTAGGGGATATTGAGAGGGGAGGCGTTTTTGCTTCGCTTTTCGGTACAATGAAACTCATGCCCAGATCAGATCTTGTGAAAGGAATGGTCATCAATAAGATGAGAGGTTCAAATGATCTCCTTAATACAAACAATGGCTGGCCCATTGGCGCCTATTCCAGTGCCCTCAATTTAAGAATTGAAAAGAAGGGATCTTATATAATAAACGAAACAGGCTATGAAGCCACTTCAGGAGACATTAAAAGAGCCTTGAGGATCTATTACCTCTCATTCTATGTTTTTCTCATAATATTTGTTGTTCCAGTAATGGTCCTTCTATATCTGGCACATATATGATCAACAGAAACAGAAAAAAACTGGCTAAACTTCATTATGGATCACTGATGATACAGCACTGTTGATCCTGCGTACCTCACCAAGGGGGTCCTCCGAATTGTATATGGATCTCCCTGCAATTACATAGTCTGATCCGTTCCTTATGGCATCCGCCGGATTTCCCCCCTGGGCACCTATACCCGGAGAGACAATCATCAGACCTTTGCCCGCTTCCCTTATTTTCCTCAGCATTACGAGATCGTTGCCAGGTGCAATAACTCCGCCTATTTTTTGCTTGACTGCCATTCTCAGAAGATCCATGCTCACCGGATTTATAAACTGGTCAGAACCAGGATGCGACATGGAAACAACGGCAAAAACCTTCATATCCCCTGCTGCGTCAATAACAGCACCTAAAGAATCTGAACCTGTGAATGTGTGCGTTATTATACCCCATCCCCCATTTTCCCTGACATTTGATGTTATGAGAGAGTTCGTATTTGGTATATCGGCTATCTTGAGATCACAGATCACCTTTCCGTATGAAGAAAGTTCACTGATAATTCCAACTCCAGCCACCATAAGAAGGGGCCAGTTGATTTTAATGGCAAATATTTCCCTGTAAACTTCTCTGGCCAGTTCCATTGCCTTATCTGGAGATCCAATGTCCAGGGCAACAATGAGCCTGGAGTTGTCAGTCATGTATATGTAATGTTATGGATGCATAAAAAAAGATTGTGAAATATCAGGAGACCATTTCCAGCCCCTCTTCACTTGAGTAAGGGCTGAACATCTTGCCGAGATTCCTCGCCTGTGTCTTTCCTGAAATCATGTAAGGTGATTTCACTCCTGTTATGAGCACCAGTACCTTGATCTCATCACCCATGTTTTCATTTACATTGGCACCCCATATTATCCTGGCATCCTGATCGATCTTCTTCTGTATCTCACTCATAGCGGTTTCCGCCTCGCTGACAGTCATGTTGGGTCCCCCTATGACTCTAATGAGACAGTTCCTTGCCTCTGATATATCGGCCTCCACGAGAGGGGACTTTATGGCATCATTAACTGCCTGCAGAACACGATCCTGACCGCCGTTTGATGTGCCTATTCCTATCATGGCCACACCTCCGTCCTTCATAATTGTCTTTATGTCAGCGTAGTCAAGGTTTATTATTCCTGTCTTTGTTATGAGCTCCGTTATACCCTTTATGGCTTCTGAAAGTACAGAATCCGCGTAGCCAAAAGCCTCTTCTATTGGTCTTTTTGGGACCTCTTTTAGAAGTTTGTCGTTGGGTATTGCAATGACTGTGTCCGAATACTGGGACACCTTTTCCAGGCCCCGCAGAGCATTCTCCATCCTGATGCTGCCCTCTGCACTGAATGGAAGTGTTACAACGGAGATTACAAGTGAACCTGCATCTTTGGCACATTTTGCAATTATTGGCGCAGATCCTGTGCCTGTTCCGCCCCCAAGCCCGCATGTAACAAATGTTATGTCGTTCTTTGCGACCATGTTCTGTATTCTCGGAAGATCTTCCATTGCTGCCTCTTCCCCCACCACAGGCGATGCTCCGGTTCCTCTTCCTCCAGTACGCCGCTTGCCGATCAGAAGCTTGCCCTTTGATTTTATGGTCAGGAGATGTGCAGCGTCTGTATTTATGGCAACCAAATCAGCACCGTCTATTCCTATTCTGGACATTCTGTTGATTGTGTTGGAACCTCCTCCCCCGCAACCTATGATTTTAATCCTGACTCTCAGTGAATCAGCAATTTCAGCTATCTCGCGATCCTCAGGTGAACTGTATTCGCCCAGTACGTTTTTGCTGTTGTTTTCGTTAATGTCCTCATCCATTGCTGTTTTAAACAAAAGATCAATTTCGTCTCCCATATGTCTGATAAGATATCATTGCTAATATATATTCTTTTTCTATTGCAGAGTTAATAAATAATAAGGTTTCAAAAATACATTAGTGGTAAAAAACTGTGTCCATCAAAGTCAGACGCACATATTATTTATACACTTCTGGCATAAAACGGCAATGATAAAGAATACATTGCTTGAATGCGGAGCCATAAAGACAGGAGACTTTACACTTACTTCTGGAAAGAAATCAAGGTATTATGTTGATATAAAGGAGTCAGCAACTGACCCTGCAATCCTTGCTGAAATTGCCACAGAGTTTGCCTCACGCATAAAATCTGAAATTATAGGGGGAATGGAACTTGGTGCTGTCCCTCTCACTGTGGCAACCGCTCTGGAAACCGGTAAAAGATACGTTATAATAAGAAAGGAGAGGAGCCATGGAACCAAAAAGCTGTTAATTGGCACATTCAAACCCGGAGATATCATAGATCTGCTGGAGGATGTGGTGACTACAGGAGGATCGTTGCTGAAAGCTGCACAGACACTGAGGGATGCCGGAGCAGTGGTTAAAAGGGCCATATGTGTGGTTGACAGGGAAGAGGGTGGGTCAGATATGTTGAAGCAAAATGGAATTGAACTGGTATCAATGGTTAAGATATCAGAAATACTCTGATCATGCCAGTATGTCGTCAATTCTGCCGATTTCAATAGGTGTTGTATCTTCTCCCACCAGGACTCCTTTGCTGTTGGCAACAATTGATGAACCAACATAAAGGTTCCCGAAATTTGCCGTTCCCGACTTGGCGGGAACCTTGAAAAAGTTTGAAAGGAATTCTATTTCATCGTCCGATACTTCGGGAGTTGTGAGAAGACCTTTCTGTGTTAAAACTGCTGCGCTTCCCACTGTTTTTATATCCCCAATAGTACCTTTGATGACCTCAACGCCCAGCGTATCTGAGATCTTTTTAACCGCTGCTGCAGTAAAGCTTTTATGGACCATTGCTCCATGATCGTTGGCGAGGATATCGTTTCCAACTGCGTTCATCTTATCCTTAAGCGACAGGAAATTTCTATCACCCACTGTCATGGCTGAACCATCATCGAAATCATTCTTGCCTATAATGATGCCGTTGGAGTTTAGAACCATCATTGTGCCGATCAACGGGCTGTTATTTATAAGGATCTTTCTTGTTTCAACCTTGAGAATATCTTCGAAGTCCTTTTCTACAAAATCCTCCGCATTGAATGGAAGAAAAGCTATATCCTCCCATACCCTTGAATAAACTCCGATAAAATTACTTCGGAGGATTGATATTTTTTTAATCATAATTATGGCAAAAGGACCTCTGTTGTGCCCTCCTGTAATTTTATTATCTTGAGCTGAAGGGATGATGGAACGTTTTTTCTTCCTCTCGACCAGACCATTTCATTCACCCTGCTATCAACCCATATTTTTTCTTTGGTTGTCTTTGCGTGTTTTGCCACGTGTTCAATTATAATCTGAATTGCGGTGTCCGCTCTTCTGTCCATCCTTACAAGCCTGGCTTTCCTGAGCGGTATTGTCATCATTATTTCGCTGCTTACCTGATCCTGATTCTCAACCATGATATATCACCTAAAGCTTGAGTCCCCCTCTTCTCCAGTTCCTTCTCTTAGGATTCTGGGTTACCTTTCTTGCGGTTTTGATCATTACCCATCCAGGAACCCTTCGGTTTTCCTTTATCTTCTTCATTAACCTTATCTTTCGGCCAAGTTCTTTATTTCTGCTCATTTACTTCTCCTCTCTATCTTTGTTTCCCTTTTGTTTTCCTGGAATTTTCCCAATATGTCTCTTATGTCCTTATCCGTGAGCAGCCTGTTTATCCTTCCCATTCCAGCAAGGGATACAAGCTGGTTTTCAACGTTCTCTGCAAGATCAGGCCTTACAAGCCTCACATTGGCTAATCTTTCTCTTGCATCTGGTGCAAGTATCTGCCTCAGTATCTGCTGTTTTCTGGCCCTTTCTGCTTCCTGCTGTGCACGGGCCTCCTCTTCCCTGTTTCTCTGTGAGGAAAGGTTACCCTGCATCTCCTCTAATTTTCTTCTTCTTAATTCTTCTAGTTCATCATCACTGTCCATTTCATCTCACTTACAGGAATTTTTCAAAGGTTTTGTCTTTTTCGGAAAGCGTGGTTAGTGTTTCCTTTGAAATTTTGTCAAGAAGAGAGTTGCCTTCAGGAGAAATGATTCTTCCTTCCTTTACTTTCTTTACCAGCCCCAGTTCTTCCAGTGTCTGGAGCATATGCCTTACTATGGATCTGCTTCCTTTGGCTGGATGGTATCTCTTGGAACCTCTGTCAACTCTTCCACCGTATTCCTCGCTCAATTTTGATATTCCAATAGGTCCCATTATGAAAACCTTCCTCAGAGTTGAAGCGAGCCTTGTGTAATACCAGTCAGGCTGTTCCCATGCCTTTTCCTTGTGTATACCTGCTTTAGCAAATTCAACCCACTCAGGTATCTTTATTTTCTTGTTGTTCTTGAAGCCTTCTGCAAGATTTTTAAGCAGGACATCTGTTGGTACTTTTTTAACATCTACCATTTATCATCACGAGTGCAAGGTTTATTTATAAAGCATTTATAAGATTTATGCAAAGCCTCAAGATTCATTTCCCTATGATTCTGAAAATTATTTAAAGAGTCATTCTAACAAATCTTGCTGCCATGAGAAGGCCCACAAAATTCACTGAACCATTTATTGAGTAAAAAACTGCGGGATGCCCCGCATAGGATCCAAACAGTTCGTAAGTCCCTGCTATTGAGATTGCAACTGGTAGCATGATAAGTATGATGGTGAAAAGGAAAAGAATGGCCAGCCCTATATTCCCGCCAAATGAATAGAAATTCACTGTGCTGGATCCGTCCGGGATTTTTTTGTAAAGGCGCCGCATATTGAACAGTGAAGAGAATATATATGCCGACAGAAGGTCAAATATAATTAGAAAATAGAGATAAAGAGGAGAACCTGAATAGAAAAGAAATATAACAGTTATTGGAACAGAGATAAAAATGAAGACAACTAGACCCACAATATTTTTTGAAAATATTATTTTCCCGGTTTTTATTGGAAGGGATTTTAAAACCTCAATTCCACTCCCTTCGGAGATAATCATTACCAGAGAATAGAACGATGAACATACCACCACGACCGAGATCAGGGAATAATAAACAGAGCTGAAACCTATACTCTGTATATCCCCGTAGAAAAGTACTGATATGAGAGTGGGAAGTATGAAAAATACAGGTATGAAGAGAAGTATAAGATTCTGGGACTTACGGAATATTGTCCTGAATTCCTTCATTATCAGCGATCTGTAGAACCCATATGCAGGGAAGTGAAACTGTCTCTTTTCAACACCTGTGGAGAGTTTTGCAGTTGTTGTGTTAAGATCATTGTAAATAAGCGGTCCAACCTTCATATAGAAGATATAAATTATAAAACCGTAAAACAATGTGGCCAGAATTCCGTAAATGTACTGTGAAGCATAAAAATAATGGCCGTAAATCAGATAGGGTATATTTGCAAAGAAAACAAAATAGGATTCCAGACCTGAGAGGGATGGTATTACGAACGGGATATCCTTTGGAAGGTATACACTTGTTTCAAAGAATAGAAAAATAGCTATAACCACCAATATCCTCAATATACCCCTGATTGAATTTGAAAAGGACCTCTTTTTCTCGTTGAAATGGGAACTTACAAATACTGAGATGGTGGAACCCGCAAGAAAACCAAAAACCGTTATGATAAATGCCCATATTATTCCAAATACAATTCCGGTTATTGATCCAAATTTTGAGTAAAACAGAATCAGAGGAGGGATAGCCACAAATATTGAGGCTGAACCTGTGTACCTGAACCATGAACTCCATAAAACCCCGTATCCTGATCTTATAGGAAGTGGATTCAGAGGTTCCAGCAGATTGTTTGTCTTGATTGTGTTGAAAAATATCAGGGAACTGTAAATGCTTATCATCATGAGGTAGACATATAGAAGGAAGGTCAGGTTGGAAAGCCCTCTTACAGATCCTCCCGGCCCAAAATACGGTTCAGAAAGAATGGTTGAAAATATTATGAATGAAACTGAACTGGCCACATAGGATATTTTTATAGTCTGAGAGAGGTAAGATGTTGCCTTTTCCCCTCCTTTTCTGAATCTGGAGGTAAATCTGTTTGAATTTTTAATGGCGAGGTATCTCTGCTCAATCATGATACGCTTTCCAATAAATGCCTTGGCACTCCTCATTTTAAACTACCTCAAGGTCCTTTTCAAAGTCTCAATAACAGGCTTCAGATCTTCATCTCCAGTTAGTTTCAGAAATATGTCTTCAAGATTGGACTGTTTCTGTCCCATTTCGGATCTCATATCTTCCATGGTGCCCTCTATGACTATTTTTCCGTTAAAGAGTATTGATATTCTGTTGCAGACGCTCTCTGCAACCTCAAGTATGTGAGTGGAGAATATAACGGTCTTTCCATGTGACGCAAAATCCTGCAGAAGGTCCTTGAGAATTTTTGCAGACCTCGGATCCAGCCCATTCATTCCCTCATCCAGAATAAGATAATCTGGATCATGGATTATTGCGGATATTATTGCAACTTTCTGTTTTGTCCCGAAAGAGAGAGATCCAATGAAATCATCAACCTTGTCGGATATTCCAAAAGCATCCACAAGATTCCTGACTCTTCGCTCCATAACATCCTGGCCTATGCCCCGGACTGAGCATACAAAAGAAAAATATTCAAGAGGGGTTAGTGATTCGTAAAGGGCAGGTGTTTCGGGAACATACCCAACCATGGACTTTATTTTTTCACTATCCTCAACAGGATTGAATTCACCCAGCCTTACATATCCGGATGTCATATCCAGCAATGAACAGAGAATCCTGAGAAGTGTAGTCTTTCCTGATCCATTAGGTCCGAGAATTCCATATATCTGTCCGGTGTCTATTGTTAAGTTCAGTCCGTTCAGGGCGTAATTATCTGCATATTTCTTGTACAGATCCCTGATCACTATGGGGCCGGACATAGGAGCTTATTGGCAGATCAGTAAATATACTTTTAGTATTACGATCTGGATATAGATCAACTACTCCTCACTGATGCAGTTATTTGCTGCTGCCCTGGTGACTCAAATGTTGGCTGGAGATCGGCATACATTTATCCTGCTTTGTTAAACAAATATTTAAGCAGAATGTAGCTTGAGTTTCTCAACCTCATCTTTCTCAGGTATTACTTTCCAGCATCTGTAACTTGATCTGCTCTCTTCCAGGAATTTCCTTATTATTGGAAAGTCCTCCTCCCTTACAATGAAATTTCCATCCTCATACCTGATGGATGGTATTGAATCCAGTATACCTTTCACATCATAATGATAATTCCCATAATTGGATGATGATCTGTAGCCGTAAAGCTCCCTGTATATCATGAAACTTTCCTGGCACCTTTCCTTGAACTGCCATACTTTGATGTTGCAAGGTATAGAGAGTAATTCCCATTGAGGAGTTTTGGCTCAAGGTGTATTCCTCTCTTCTCTTTCTCCGACCGGACAATGGCTTCAACCCACTCCGGTACTGGCATAATCCATATAGAGATTAATATAAAATAAGCGTTCCCATAAGGATAAATGGAAATAAAGCGGTTTTCATTGTTCTGTCATGGTATATTCCCTATAATTTTGTGGTATTAGGGGTTTTAACCTATAATTCATTTTTTAACTACTTTCCTTTGAAATAAATAGGCTATTAAATTTGTAACCCACGCTATTAAAAGGCCAACACCAACCCCTCTAAAGTAAATTTTTCCTGTTATGTAAGACACTATAAGAAACACCGAACTTAAAATCAATTCAAATGCAATTAACACTATAAGTAGATGATTTTCTAGAAGTCTTCGCCTCCATTCTGGCAAAATTATGCTCTTTTTTTCCACTC
>Ga0078972_1012412_pt1 | contig 14666 bp, 10 predicted proteins | sample YelNatPaOPGAMG01_FD_67568 | JGI IMG/M metagenome (GOLD analysis project Ga0078972, IMG submission 67568) | Hot spring thermophilic microbial communities from Obsidian Pool, Yellowstone National Park, USA - OP-RAMG-01 (SPADES assembly) (version 2) | ecosystem: Environmental > Aquatic > Thermal... | reverse complement strand
GTTCCGATAGGCCATACGACGAAGCCGTCGGGCCGAAAGGATCCAGCCTCTCAGTCCGACCCTCAGATTGCTTCGCTCCGCTCGCAATGACAAGAAGGGGGTCATTGCGAGGCTTTCCCCCCTCGTCATTGCGAGGCTTTTCCCCTCTGGTCATTGCGAGGCACGAAGTGCCGAAGCAATCCCGGGTTCCGATAGACCATACGATGAAGGCCTTGGGCCGAAAGGATCCACCCTCTCAGTCCAGCCCCTCAGATTGCTTCGCTCCGCTCGCAATGACAAGAAGGGGGTCATTGCGAGGCTTTCCCCCTCTCGTCATTGCGAGGCACGAAGTGCCGAAGCACCCATTAAAAGGCCCTTGTCAAGAGACAAAAAACCTCCTTTTACAAGAATCTGAACCTTTCTTGCAGACGAAACACGCTTGCTTTCCATTCGGGTCAAACCGTTATCCTTACCTTTGCCATTGCCGACTTTTTCACTTCGAAAATGTCAGCTCTTACTGCACCAAGCACCCATCAGGATCAAGGCCACTGGGGGAATTCCCCTTTCTTGAATAGCGATTGCGACCGGAGAGCCCATCGGACGTTCTGCGAGCCATCCAATCGTTCGACTATTCGGGCCCCTTCCGTCCCCAAAAGAACGGACCAGAAAATCGTCGGTTCCATGCCGTGTCCAAAAGGAGATCACAATCCCATGGTTTCATGACCAGCTTCGGTGTGGCTCACGGCCTGGGCAGCAAAGCCAAGGATCACGGTATGGCTCGGTGGAAGGGTCGGCCAATCAATCTCCTGGTTGATCCAGCTTCGGCACAGGGCTCGACCCTCCCAGCCAAACCCTCTCTCAACCAAACATCTTCTTCTCCTCAAAGGGCACGTGATCACGCATAAGGTAATAAGCCGCCCTCGCCAGTTTATGCGCCAAGGCGCTATGGGCCACCGCCTCGTTGCTTTGGCTCCGTTTACGATTATAAAACTTCCGGCTCGCCGGATCAGAGCGTCGTGCATGCTCCGCCGCCTCCGAAAAGGCCCACGCCAGATAGCGATTCCCATTCCTCGGATTCCCTTTCCCTTTGGGCTTATCGTTGCTCAGCCACCGGCTGTCTACCTTTCGGCAATAAGAAGCATAATTGCCTACTTTCGGAAACCGATCCACAGGACCCGTTTCCAACTGAATCGTCAAGGCCAGAATTTTACCCACCCCAGGAAGAGACAGCAACTGATCATAGGACGGCTTCCCCTTGACCTCTTGCAGTACCCTCGACTCGATCTCCTCAATCTGTACCGTCAAGAAATCGATCGACACTTTATTCGTCCGAATCACCAGGGTTAGAGGATCCTCCGGCGGCAGCGACGAAAGAAAAGAAGGTAGCGCTTGCTCCTTGATCCGAGAAGCGCTCAAGCGAATCCCAAAACTGCGAGCCAGGATGTTCTTTAAACTGATCACCAACGAAGTCCGAAGTTTGACCAGATGCCACCGCTTCCTCAAAAGATCCCGCAACGGACGCTCTTCTTTCGGATAAATATAGCCCTCTTTCAAAATCCCCAGCCGAAGCAGATCGGCCAACCAAAAGGCATCATGATCGTCATTGAGATGCTTCAATCCATTGTACCGTTGGATCGCCGAAGGATTTGCCAGGTGAACCCGATACTCATGCTCCATCAGAGCATCCACCAACCAGTACCAGTTGTACGTGGATTCTACCACAATGCCCACCAGATCCTCTCGGTAAGGCTCCAGAAGATTCAGGGTCAACTCAGCCTCGTTCACCAACCTCTTCTTCAACACCCTCTTCCCCTTCTCATCCACGATCCCCACTACATGATTGTTGGCATGAAGATCAATTCCACTGTACAATCCCATAAGGCACCTCCTGAGTTGGATTTCACTCCTCACTTAATACTACAGCGACAAGTGAAATACTGGACAAATGACATGGAATCTGTTATACCTTTAACCAGGACGTATGAGAGAGGCTGCGGCTTAGACACCGGACTACCGGAGATCTTATGTTCCGGTAGAAGCGCCTTGGTACGCCTATTCGAGAGCGGCGTTTTAAAGGACAGCAGACTCATGTCAAATGTCACCGTTCCTTTCCTAAAGGAGCCGCCCGAAGCGCTCTTCGGGACTTTAAAATCGTTACGCCCCGTCATCTTGGAACTGGTCAGCGGGACCGAATTAGAACCAGTTTGGGACTATCTGGTCAAACAATATCATTACCTCGGTTATCAGAAGCTTTTAGGCCATCGATTAAAGTATCTCGCTCTCGTGGGAGAACATCCCGTCGCGGCCCTTTCCTGGAGCGCGGCTGCCCTTCGAGTAGGCGTTCGAGACCGTTTTATCGGATGGTCCGAGGAGCAAAGGAAGACCTATCTGAGCCGAATCGCCAATAACAGCCGATTTCTCATTTGTCCCTGGGTTCGGGTGCCTCATTTAGCTTCCCACGTCCTTTCCCTCAATATTCGCCGATTGGCCCGAGACTGGAAACAACACTTTCATCAATCCCTGTGGCTGTTAGAAACCTTTGTCGATCCCTCCCGCTTTGAAGGAACCAGCTATAAAGCAGCCAACTGGATCTTCATTGGCCGTACCCGAGGGTACAGCAAAGAAGGCATGGGCTATGTCTATCACGGTTCGATCAAGGAGGTCTATCTCTATGTCTTAGAGCCTCGTTTTCGAGAGATCATCGGTTGCCAGCCTCTTCTTCATCGTCCTCCCTTATCCGTTGAGAAAGAGGAGGAACTCAAGATGATCTTAACCCATACCCACTGGAATCCGGAACTGCTTCCGGAGGTGACCCTTACTGAAAAAGAGGTCAAACGGATGGCCCAAGAACTGGTTCAATTCCATGAACAGTTTCATGACTGCTTGGGACGAGCCGAGCAACATCGATTAGGTTTGACCTACCTCTCCGGGTTGATGAGCAATCTCCCTGCCAAGTCTGTAGAACCTATCGCTCTGGAATTTCTGGGGCAAAAGGAAGTTCGCTCCTTGCAGCGATTTATGAAAACCTACCACTGGGATCATGAAGCAATGCAACGGAAGCATCAGAGCCTGCTTGCCCCTCTGATTGCCGATCCCCAAGGCATGATCACCGTGGATAGTTCGGAGTTTGTCAAAAAGGGCAAAGAGTCTGTGGGGGTTGCCCGCCAGTACTGCGGCGCCTTGGGTAAGGTGGAAAACTGCCAGTGCGGTGTCTTTGTCGGCTACTCGAGCCCAAAAGGCTATGGACTCCTCGCAGGCCGACTCTATATGCCTGAGATCTGGTTTTCTCCTGAATACGCACCCAGACGCAAAGAGAACCTCGTACCCGAAGAGCTGAGTTTTCAAACCAAGATTGAGATCGCTCTGGAGTTGATCGGTCAGGTCCTTCAAACCCAGCTGTTTCCCGCTCAGTGGATCGGTTGTGATGCAACCTTTGGCTCCGATGCCCATTTCCTGGAATCTCTCCCCAAAGGGGTCTACTACTTCGCCGATATCCGCTCCCATACGCAGGTCTTCCTAAAAAAACCTAAGGTCCGTGTGCCCCCTTACTCGGGGCGGGGACGAAAACCCAAACGCCCTCGACTTTCCCCCGGCCAACCCAAGCCCAAAACGGTTGCCGCCCTTGCCCGCTCTCGCAAATGCCACTGGGAATCTGTCATCCTGGCCCAGGGGGCCAAGGGCCCCATCATCGCCAAGGTGACCCGCCTGCGGGTCTACCCTGCGAGAAATGGTCTGCCCCAAGAAGAGTCGGTCTGGCTCTTTATCCGCATTACTCCGGAGGGGAAGACCAAATTCTCCTTCTCCAATGCACCCACCGATATGCCTCTTTCTGAAATGTGCAAGGCATCCCTCATGCGCTGGCCCATCGAGCAATGCTTTCAAGAGGGAAAAGGCCAACTGGGAATGGATCATTATGAACATCGCTCCTGGCCCGCGTGGCATCGTCATATGATCTATGTTTTCCTTGGACTTCATTTTCTGTTGCGACTTCGAATCCGCTTAAAAAAAAACTCCAGCCCTCACGCTACCTCAAGCCCAGAGGCTCATTGCGGCAACCTTTTCATTGACTTCCCTCAGTTTGAAAGGAGCCATAGAAATTGTCAAATACCACACTTTGCGTAACCATATTGCCTATATCTCACACAGGAAGAAGGCGGTCGCCAGGGCGAAAGCACTCAAAATAAATGTGTCGCTGTAGTACTAATAGTCGAACCAAAATGAGGCTTTTGTAAGGCGGTCGGCTCAATCAGGACCCGCAGGGGAATGACCTTTTCCCTATGAGGTCCTTGGTCCAATCGATTGGGATTCGTCACCGACGAATCGTCCCTTAGCTTCAGCCTCCGCTCACTCTGGGAACGAAGGAAGGGTCCGCCTTCCCCATCGATGCATCACGAAAGAGGGCCGGTGTCTCCTTCGCATAGGGAAGATCAAGCGGTTCCTCCAAATCGCCTTTCGTCGTTGCGAGCTGCCAAAGCCTTTCCTGATTTCCGAACCCTGAGGGCTTCTCATCCTTCCCACAGCCCAGGACGAGAAGCAAGCTTCCGAGAAGAAGCGCTGAAAAAACCCCTTTCCTTCCTCTTTCCATGAACCTCAATCTCCAATCTCTTTCGCTCTGTCGTAAGAAAAAGATCAACGACCTCGATGGCGCTGCGATAAAAAGGATGGGGCCTAAGCCCTTCGCAGGACTCCCTGAGCGAAGGGATCCAATCGAGGTGCCCTTCGATGAACGATCGGACCTCTCTGTCCGTCGCCCAGCGATACAAGTACGAGAGGAATTCAAGCTCCAGCACCAGATGATCCGGGCACCCCCTGAACTCCTCTTTCACCTCCAAGCCACATTGCCGGTAGATCTCGAGGAGATGAAGAGCCGGATCTCCCATCAAGAGCCCCTTTTCCAGAGCAAAGGGAAGGCCACAGGTGGGATCTTCGGTCCAGGGCTTGTACCACGATTCAACCAAAGAAACGGCTTCTTTGGTCCATCCGGCGAAGAGCCGATCGTATTCAGCCTTTAGAACAGGAAGAAGAAGCCTCCCCTTTCCCTCCGGCCTAAAGCCGTTTAGCGTTGTTTCATCCCCACCAAAGAAGTGACCATACTTCTCGAGAACGGTATGGAGACTTCCGTCCTCGACAAGGTCGACAAGACGCTCATCGGGCGGATAGAATAATGAGGCCGCGATCTGACAGAATGTCTCCCTTTCCTGACTCATCATCTTAGGCTCGCTTGTAGTAGATTCTGGGTTTCGTGTTCAGCTCAGCCTTCAACTGTCTTAGACGATGTTTGGTGATATAACGAGAAATTTCACTGTTCGGGTCATCGAGGTCTCCGAAGATCCTGACTCCGGTCATACAAGTTGTCACACAGGCCGGTTTCTCCCCTTTTTCGACGAACTCGATGCAGAAGCGGCACTTCTCGATGTAGCCCTCTTTCTTGATGATCCTCACGTTGTAAGGGCAAGCGGCGATGCAGTATTTGCAGCCGATGCAATCGTCCTTATTGACCAAAACGACGCCGTCCTTTCTCTTATGAGATGCCCCTGTTGGGCAGACCTTGACGCAGGGCGGGTTGTCACAGTGTTGGCATTGGACAGGGAGAAACTCCCGTGTATAGTTTGGGAAGTTTCCGTACTCCCGCTCCTCAAGATGGTTATAGGCCTCCTGCTCCCGAAGGCCGTTCTGATTCTGGCAGGCCACCCGACAGGCATGACAGCCTACACACTTCGTCTCATCGATCACCATTCCGTACCGAGCCATATTGGCTAACCCGTTGCAACCCTTTTCGGTTCGTCTAAAAAGTTAAGGTGGCAGCCCTTCTTTCTCCTCTCATCGCGAGGCCGTCCTTTTCTCATTGCGAGACACTCCCTCTTTGCCATCGCGAGGCCCCCCTTTTGGTCATTGCGAGGCACGTAGTGCCGAAGCAATCTCAGCTCTTATTAATCTTCTCAAAATAGAAATGACAGACATTTCCCTCTTCCGCCTTGGCGGGAGAGGGCTGGGGTGAGGGTGTTCCCTTGGCATTGCCCCCTCACCTCGATCCTCTCCCCAAGGGGAGAGGAAGATTCTTTTTCCCTTTGTTTGTCCAGACTAATATGAGCATACTAATAACGAGGCGTTCTGCCTCCTTTTCGCTCTTTGTCTTTTCGCTTTTTACCTCTTGCCTTTCTGTTTTCTGCTTTCGCCTTTTCCCGTCACCCCTTACACCTTACCCCTTTCCACTTTCTTGATCTTCACAACCACCTCCGAGGACATGGCGTGTCCCACCGTCGGGTCAAAAAGAGTGGGGAGGAAATCGTTGTAGGAAAGCCCCACATCGAAGGCGGTCTTAAGATGCTTCGAAAAGACACCATAGCCGCTGGGAAGCCACACGCACGAGGGATGGATGCCTTCCGTCAGACGGACCCGAATTCGGCCTTCCCCCACGACCGAGCTCATCACGACCCAGTCTCCATCCTGAAGCCCTAACTTCGCCCCTCTCGCCTTATTCATCCAGAGCCGGATCAAATCGTAGCGTCGGCTAATGGCCATGAGGTATGGCTGATTTGCGGTCATGGCATGGGTGTGAATCGCCTGTTTCCCATGAAGCAATCGAAAGGCGTGGGGGTCGTCTGCATCAGGCGAGAAGAGAGGGTCCTGCCACCTGGGGATTGGAGGGAAACCCAGGTCTTCAAGCGTTTTGGAATAGATCTCGACCTTTCCTGAAGGGGTTTGAAGCTTCTCAAAGCCCTCTTTCCATTTCTCGCCCACAGGGACAAGGCCTTTCTCCTTCAGTTCCTCCAGGGTGACGCCAAAAGGTTTCAATCGGAGACGGTTCGCCTCCTCGATATCGAAGTTGAAGTACTTTCCAATGCCCAGATGTCTTGCCAGCTCGATGATGATCTGGGTTCCAGGCCGGGTGTCAAACATGGGCTTGACCACCTGCTGTTGGATCGTTACCTGGGCCCTCTTCCCGCTATGCTTCGTATCGACCGCCTCGTCTCGTTCAAGATAGAAGGATTCCGGAAGGACATAGTGGGCGATCGAGGCCGTCTCGGAAAGGACCGTATCGATCACCACGAGAAGCTCCAGCTTCTTATAGCCTGCAATGACTCGTTTCGGGTTCGGGTTGGTCCGAAGGGGATTGTTGTGGTAAACAAACCCGGCTTTCAGCTCTCCCCGGAGGGCCAGCTCTGGAATGGCGTGGGCAATCCCGTCGCCATAGCTTCCCAGCGGATAGCGGCCGGGAACACCGGTTCCATCTGCTTTGCCGATCGTTGGAAGAACGGGAGCAGGATGCTTGGGCTGAAGCTCTCCAAGCTGAGCCGATTTGGGAAAGTAGATACCGCCCTCCCGATTGATGTTCCCCAGAAGGCTATTGGCAATAGCCAGGGCCCTAACCGTTTGGAAGCTGTTCAAATACTGGGAGCCAAATGCTCCGTGATATCCCCGATGGAGAAGGGCTCTGGGCTTTGCTTCTCCCATCTCCCTCGCGATTTTCACGATCGTCTTTGCAGGAATCTCACAAACCTTTTCGGCCCATTCCGGAGGATAATTGATGATCTCGTCTTCGAGCTGGGAGAATCCAACCGTTTTCTCAGCGACGAACTTCTTGTCGTAGAGCTCTTCCTTGACCATTACATTGATGAGGCTGAGCAGAAATGCCAGGTCCGTTCCTGGTTTAATGGGGAGCCATTCGTCGGCCAGGATGGCCGTCTCGCTGTGCCTCGGATCGACTACGACCAGTTTTGCACCCTTCTCTCTTGCCTCGACGATCTTCTTCACCTGGGCAAGATCGATCCCTCCTGCAGGATTACGGCCAATGATCACGATGTAGCGAGCGTTCGCAAGGTCGTTCGATGGAAGCTCCCCCACCGTCGTCACCCAACCCGCATTTCGCGCCGTATAACAGGTCGAACCATGGGTGAAGTAATGGGGGCTTCCAAGGGCGTGCATCAAACGGAGGGCATAGGCGCTGTTCGACTGTGGGTAGTTGACCCAGAATACGCTCTGAGGCCCGTTGTTCATGAGGATGAGGTTCAGTTGTTGGGCGATCTCCTTGTAGGCTTGATCCCACGAGATAGGCTCAAAGCGATCCCCGACCCTCTTCAAAGGGCTTCTCATCCTGGCGGGATTGTAAAGCTCATGGACGTAGCCATGTCCCTTTGGGCAGACGAGACCAAGGTTTCCGTTGGCCTCGGGGTTGCCCTCGATTTTCCATATCCTTCCGTTTTTAACAAAAACGAAGATGCTGCAACGGTTGCCGCATCCGTTGCAAAAGGTGGGAATCCTTGTCACGCTCGCTTGAGAAGCCGCTTCGGCCCATCTCCCCGAATCAAGAAGGTCGGGGTTCAAAGCGAGCATGCCGATACCCGCCGCCGTGGCCTTAAGAAATCCTCTTCGAGTCGCCCTCAAATCGTCAAGACTCATGCCGGATGTCCCTAAACTTTGGGGGGCACGTCGAGGTGTACCCCCCGATCGACTACCTTTCGACTGGATAACCTGCTTTGATCCAATCCTCAAACTGAGCATCCATCAGAACCGCATTCTTGTAGCCAAGATCGTTCAACGTCTTGGTGGCAAGGGCGGAGCGGCCCGCCGTCTTGCAGTAGACATAGATCTTCGCGTTCTGGTCCGGTACCTTCGACCAGATGTTGAATTCGAGAGTTCCTCGCGAGACATTGATCGCTCCGGGCAGATGGCCAGCAGCGTATTCCGCTGGATCCCGAACATCGAGGATCACCGCTTTCTCCTTCTTGTCGATCGCCGCCTTCACATCCGCTGCAGAGACCACCTTGATCGCCGCCTTGGCCTTCGCTACCATGTCCTTTACCACCTGTGGAGGCCCGGCAGGGGCTTGGGCAGGCTTCGTCTGAGCCAGAGAAAGACTCAGCGTCGACAGAATCAAGGCAGAGGCCACCATCAAAGCCGACATTCTTCTCTTCATGCTTTCTCACCTCCCTTCCTCGTCATATTGTCTTCAATCAATGGTGAAGAGCCTTTCAAAAGATAGGGGCTCACCCACTCGTATGCTTGATGTAGTTTCCAAAACTGCCAATAAGCAGCGCCTCTTCAAGCTGTTTCAGGTCGAAAGGCTTGACCAGGTATTTCCGGATTCCTGCCTCGATCGCCTCTTTTCGCAACGACTCATCATCGCGAACCGTCATTAGGATGGAATGGACCCTTGGGTTCTCCTTCAGGAGCTGCCTCAACACCTCTATGCCATCGCCATCGGGTAAGCGGTCGCTGCAAAGCACGATGTCGCACGGCGAGGTCTTGAAAAGGGAGAGGGCCTCCTGTCCGGAGGAGGCGAGGAATACGTCAAACGGGCCCCGCCCCACGAAATAGGAAAGGGACTGAGCGACGATCTTCTCTTGTTCGACGATGAGCACTTTCATCAACATTGGGGGAGTAGCAAGACGGATGCCAAGAATTTTTCCTTGGGACGACCGGCCGGTGGCCCCTACACCGGACGATGGGTACGTGGCTTCAGAAGGCCTGATGGCCGATGAGAGAAAATTGGAAGCGTATCTCTGATCTGTTTTGTTCGATGAATCGAGGAAGGTCTTAACTGTATGAAAACGGACGGTTCGTCTGAAAACAGACAGACACTGTCGTGCCGGCTCCATTCAGATCGACCACCCCATGGGCACGACCGACCACCCCCGGCGGGCGACCAGCCGATCTCCCCTATCTCGAACCGGTCGCCCGCAGGACCTCGGCCCTCTCCGTCCTAAGCCTTGATGCCATGCTTGTCCATGCGGTAGAGAAGGGCGGACCTCGAAATACCGAGAAGCCTTGCCGCCTGGGCCTTGTTCCCCTTCTTCAAACGGAGGGCTTCGAGGATGAACTGCTTTTCCAACTCGTCCAGAACAATCCCCTCGGGTGGAATTTCGACGCGAAAGGCAACCTTATCCTCACCCGGTGCTTCATCCCAGCCCAAGAAAGAGAGGTGTTTCGCCTCGATCGTCTCTCCTTTTTCGAGCAGAACAATTCTTTCGACGGCATTTCGAACCTCTCGGGCGTTTCCGTACCAGGGATAGGCGAGAATTCTCTCCCGGGCTTCTTCCGAGATTCGAACAAACTCTTTTCTGAATTGTTGGTTGAATCGATCCATGAAAAAAAGAAAAAGGGCGAGAAGATCCTCCTTTCGCTCTCTTAAAGGGGGGATGCGGACCTTCACCACATTGAGGCGAAAATAGAGGTCTTCGCGAAAACCTCCCTTCTTCACTTCCGAAGCAAGCTCCTTGTTCGTTGCCGCAATAACGCGAATATCCGCTTTCTTCTTCTCCGTTCCTCCAACCTTGAAATACTCCTTCTCTTCGACGACGCGCAAGACCTTGACCTGAGCCGAAAGCGGAAGTTCCCCGACCTCGTCGAGAAAGAGCGTCCCTTTCTCCGCTGCTTCCACCTTTCCCATCTTCCCTTTTTCGAGGGCTCCTGTGAACGCACCGCGCTCGTAACCAAAGAGCTCCGTTTCGAGAAGATCTTTGGGGATGGCTCCGCAGTTAATCGGGACAAAAGGGAAGGTGGACCGGGGGCTCCGGAAGTGAATATACTCAGCCAGAAGCTCTTTGCCCGTTCCCGTCTCTCCTTCGATGAGCACGGTCGTCTCGGGGCTTTCGGCGAGTTTTTCCGAAAGAGCGATCACCTTTTTCATGGCCTCGCTCGCGGCGATGATCCCGCCGGAGCGAAACTTCTCCTCATACTGCCGACGGAGCCACGCCACCTCTTTTTTAAGTCGGACACGTTCGAGGGCCTTCTCGATCACCGCCTCAATCTGATCGAGGTCAAAGGGCTTGACGAGAAAGTCGAAGGCTCCCATCTTCATCAGTCTGACTGCCAGATCGATAGAACCCTGAGCTGTCATGATGATCACAGGAACGTCGGAGTCCTCTTCTTTAATTCTCTTGAGGACCTCGTCTCCGTTCATCCCCGGAAGCCAGTGGTCGAGAAGGACGAGATCGGGCCCTTCCCGCAAAAAAAGCGCCAAACCCTCTTCCCCTGTCCTTGCCGTCAACACCTCGTAGCCCGAGTTCTTCAAGGCCACGTCGAGAGAATCTCTGAGAACGGGTTCGTCATCAATAACCAGGATCCTAAATCGCACCTTCCCCTCCAGGAAATTCTTTTCTTCGGTCTAACTGTTGTTGAGACGCTTCCTTAAATGGCCGGAAAATGGATTGTGAACGCGGAGCCTTTGCCTTCCTCGCTCGCCACATCGATCGTCGCTCCATGATTCTGAAGGATTTTCAAACTGATGGAAAGGCCGAGCCCCGTACCCTCCGATTTTGTGGTGAAAAAGGGATCGAAGATTTTCTTGATATGGGCGGCAGGGATACCGATACCTGTATCCTTCACTTCCACCCCCACCCCGTTTCCGTTTTCAAGAAAGGTCCTGATCGTGAGGATGCCTCCTTTTTCCATGGCCTGAATGGCATTGAGCATGAGATTGATCAGGACTTGTTGAATCTGGTGGCCATCGATCCGAAGCTGGGGCAATCCCTCTCCTTTTTCGAAGACCGAGGCGATGTTGGCCTTCTTGAGCTTCACCTGGAGCACGGCAAGACTCTGCTCCACCACATGATTGATGTCCTCCTCTTCGAAACAGGAAGGTCTGGGCTTCGCAAAATGGAGCATATCTTCGACGATCTTTTGGATCTTCTCGATCCCTTCCTGAGAGCTGACAAGGAGTCGTCGCTCCATCTCGGGAAGATCCTTCTTGCGCAAGAGGATCTGGGTGTTGAGCTTGATCCCGGCAAGGGGATTCCGAAGCTCATGGGCCACGCCAGCAGTCAGCTCCCCTAAAGAAGAGAGCCGTTCGGCCAAGACCAATCGTTCCTCGGCTTTCTTCAGATGGGTAATGTCTTTGCAGATGCGCGACGCCCCGATAATCTTCCCTTCCGCATCCCTCAAAGGAGAGAGGGTCATGCTGGTCAGGATCTCCTTCCCGTCCTTCGTCCAGCGCCTGACCTCCAGATTTGGAATCACCTCTCCCGCCTTCACACGCTCCATCAGCTCCTCGTTCCGTTTTTCTTCAAGAGCTTTGCCTTCTTCGCCGGGGGGATGGAGGATCTCCGTGAGCTTTCTGCCCAGGACCTCCTCTCTCCGATAGCCGTAGATGCGCTCGGCTCCTTCGTTCCAGTAAACAGCTTTCCCGTCCAGGTCGACAACAGAGATCGCATCCCCTGCCTTTTCCACGATCGATTCGAGAAAATTCTTGGTCTCGATCAGCTCCTTCTGAAGCCGTACCTTCTCCACCATGAGGCTATAGCCTTCGATGGCCCGATGGACAACGAAGGGAAGGGCCTTTGCGCATTCGGCAGAGCGATTGATATAGTCGAAGACCCCCTCCTTCATCGCCTCGATCGCCATCTGCGGATCGCCTTTCTCCATCACAAAGATCGTGGGAACGGAGATCCCTTGCTCATGATAACGCCGAAGCCAATCCAACCCGTTGCCGTCGGGGAGGGAATGCCCGAGGAGCAGAATGTCGAAAGGGGTCTTCTTAAGCCGCTTCAGACATCTCTCCCCCGAAGAAACCTTTTCAACGTGGTAAAGGCCTCCCGCATCTCTCAGGGAATTTTCGACCATTTCCAAAAAATCGCGATCCTGCTCAGCGATGAGAATACGAATCTCCCGTTCCACCCAACCCTCTCCTTTCGTCAATCGCCGATGGCCGAAACCATCCTTTGGAATACCTTGCTTCCACGCCTGGCCATTTCAAAATACCTGGCACATTCTTTCTTTGTTTCCTCCATTGCTGGTTTCCTCGTTTGATTCGGGGCTTCTCTTGTTTTCTCTCTTCCTTTATTCCTGCCTTCCTTATTGATCTTCTCAAAATGGAAATGACAGACATCCCCCTCTCCCGCCTTGGCGGGAGAGGGCTGGGGTGAGGGTGTTCCCTTCGCCCCGACTTTTTCCAGATCCGTAATCGCACTCTTTTCGAATCGGACAGGCTTCGCAAAGGGGCTTTCGCGCGACGCAGGTTTTTCGGCCGTGCCAGATGAGAAGGTTCGAGAAATGGGTCCACTCCTCCTTTGGCACGATCTCCATCAGATCGAATTCGATCTTAACAGGGTCCTCGTTTGAGGTCAGGCCAATGCGCTGGCTCACTCTCTGAACATGGGTGTCGACTGCAATGCCCGGAATCCCAAAGGCATTTCCCAGAATCACGTTGGCTGTTTTCCTCCCCACACCCGGGAGCGTAACCAGATCCTCCAGGGTCTCGGGGACCTTTCCTCCAAATCGGCTCACAATCTCTTGACAACACTTCTGGAGGGACTTGGCCTTGTTGCGATAAAAACCCGTGGGTTTGATCATCTCCTCCAGCTCCGAGATATGGGCCTCTGCATAATCTTTCGCTGAACGGTACCTTTTGAAGAGCTCCACGGTCACCTCGTTCACCTTGACGTCCGTGCACTGGGCGGATAGGATCGTCGCAATCAGAAGCTCCAGGGGGTTCGAAAAGCGAAGGGCGATTCGAGAATCGGGAATCTCCTTTGATAGAGCTTGGATGATTCTTTTCACTCTTTTCTTGTCCGACTGTTTTTCCATTTTATTCCTCCTCGATCGAGAAGTCATCCTCTCTTTCTGCAATCCAGAATAATGCTTGACAAAGCCATCCATTCTGATAATATCAAGCTATCAAGCAGAGTTCAAGCCTTGACCCTTTTACGTCTTGGTGGTTTAAGAAAGGGAGAAGGGGGTATTTCAATGAAAACGCGCTCTTTTTTGACGGCGGTGATCATGGTTTTGTGGCTAGTGCTTCCCAACTCTTCATTTACATTGGATCTTTACGAGGATTTTTCCGGCACCTCGATCGATCTCACCCGATGGAGGTGGGGTGAATTCATCCGTGAGATCAGAGACTTCGGCGGAGACAAGAAACTTCTCCTCGCAAGATCCCACATTAGCCCTCTCGCCATTGGGAGTTACAATAATTCGCAAACGAACAACCTCTCCTTTGCTGATCCCAATTCAGTTTCTTCGATCGAGGCAACGGTGACGCTCCTTGAAGGAAGTGTGTCTGGAGCGGGTACAGCAAGGGCACGCCTCGCTGGGAGATGGTATAACGATGGCACACCTGGAGGAGGATTTGCAGGAGACATTTGGGCAGAGATCAACCTCTGGGCCGCTCCAGGAGTTCTTAAGGGTTGGTGGTACGTCGGTAAATACACCGGAGAAAGTGAAACGACGCTTACCCAACTCGCAGCAGGGGATTTCACACAGCCGATCACCATGGGAGTTCCTTATACCCTTTATTTAGGATACGATGGGGTAAATAAGTTCACCTTTCGAATCGGTGCCGAGGAGATCACGTATAACGCCCCCCCTCGCTCGGGGAATCCCAATAATCCCTGGAAAGCGTTAGGAGTCAGGACTCAGATCAACAATGCCAGCTCGTCCTGCTATGTAGCCGCCACCTTTGACAATGTTTACAAGAACGAGAACCTTTACGACAACTTTTCCCTGGGAACCATCGACTCCTCCAAATGGATGGACTATGAATTTGTGAGAGAGATCTCGGGAGGAAAGCTAAGATCCAGGTCGAGAAACAGCACCACTTTCACTTCACCTCCCAATAACACCCTCGAAATCGCGTACCCCATGGGAATCAGCACCATCGAGGCAAAGGTGACCCCGCTGGTTTTCGAGAACCCTCAGGGCCTCTTCCAGGTAGCGGATCTTTCGGGGGCCTTCTTCAACGATGGCACCGA
>Ga0078972_1012410_pt1 | contig 14668 bp, 19 predicted proteins | sample YelNatPaOPGAMG01_FD_67568 | JGI IMG/M metagenome (GOLD analysis project Ga0078972, IMG submission 67568) | Hot spring thermophilic microbial communities from Obsidian Pool, Yellowstone National Park, USA - OP-RAMG-01 (SPADES assembly) (version 2) | ecosystem: Environmental > Aquatic > Thermal... | reverse complement strand
CCATGCTGACAACCGTATGCGGTTTATGATTCTTCAACAACCAATCCCTATAAGCATCCCAATCAATAGACTCTAATCTGCCACGCTGACGACCCGGGTTCAAATCCCGGCGGCCGCACCACTGATCAGAACCTTGCGGTTCCGATACTTCCCTTTTTGTTAAAGCGGAAGGGTTTTGGGTTATTTTTTGGTTTGCGTTTTCTATTGCGGTTATGTAGAGGCGTAAAGCGTTTTCACAAGCTTGTGAAATGTTTAGTCCTAATTGTTTTGCTTTTTCGAGGATTTGAGGGTTGATTCTAATCGTAGTCATACGCTTCAAGTATATCATCCGCCATACACAGTATATAAATTGATATGCGCTTGTGCTGACTATGGATAGGTTTTCCTTTTGATTTGACCGTCCTCTGTGATAATCCATCCGTTCCGTTCTAATGCTGTTTGCACTTTAGGAATTGTTAACGCGTAATGCACATGTTCACAGTCGGAACTTCTGCAATATTCGCAAATAATAACTGGACCCATGTCTTTTCGTCTAAAATAAACGTCAGCTATTATGCCAAGCTGATAATCCCTAACTCTAACTATGCCTTTTTCAACGTCTAAATTGAAATGGGAAAAACGCATGTTATACAGGTATTCTCTAATTGCAGCTGTAACAACATCCACCACATGGAAGAAACCGGCGTTCCGAGCTGCTTCAGATTTAAGGTAGTCTTCTATCGCCTTTTTCATTGTTTTAGGTATGCGGACGGTTGTAAATTTTTCTTCACGTTTTTTGGGATAACTCATGTTACATCTATGTGACACATTTCTGTTAATCCAATTATAAAGGTTGCGAATTTTTTGTGATGAGGGTGTCACAAAATTTTAAATACTTCTTCATGTGACAATGGTGTTACACCCAGAAAGGAGTGTGAGGATGTTGTCACAAAATGAGAAGTGGGCGAATGTTAGAATCCCCGTGGAACTGCTTGTAGCTGTTGAAAAACTTGTTAAAGAAGAGAAAGACGAGTTTGGCATGCCGAAATACCGTAGCAAAAGCGAGGTTGTCACAGAAGCAGTCAAGCAGTTTCTGCAAAAACACAAGGAGAGTGGAGCGCGTTGATGGAGTTTTGTTATAAGCTTGAAGATTTCAAGAACCGCGTGGACTTCAATAAACCGTTGCATCATGATTTTTGGCGGGAAGCGTTAGACAAGGAAGGCATCTTTCACCAGCTGATTTTTCGGATTTATGGAGTTGCCAAAGACAGCAACCATGTAGTGGCGTATGAGACAAGGTTGAACGTTAGCACGTTGGACGTTCCCAAAGAGTATCATAAGACAAGCAATGCTTATGAAAATTTGCGGTTGTGGGTTAAGGATCTTGCTGAAAAGATTAGCAAGGAAAAAGCGGAACCGCTTGGTTCAACTCCCGGGAGATGGGAACCATGACAAAAATTAAAATAAGTAAATGTCCTATTTGTCGCAAATCATTAAGTCATCCGGTCAGCACAGGGTACATCTTCCTAGAAAATGGTAGATGTCAGTCTGGTGTGCCTTTCTGCAGCATAGATTGCGCCAACGTGTTCATGGAGAAGTACGCTAATCCAGCTTTCCAAAACCGGAAAGCATACGAACTGTTCAGAAAACTCCATCCAGGAATATTCCGCCAAGAGGTAGAGGGGAAGAAGGTTCTATTTATAGAAAAAGGTGAAGTGCATTGAAGGATTTCGTTGTTAAGGATTTGGACCGTTTTATTGAGATTGCGGATACTGTTAGCACGCCTTTCAAGTTTGTGGAGACAAGTCCAAGCGATGTTGGGAAGGATTACACGTTTGTTGAGGCGAGGGTTTGGATGCGAACCGCCTATCTAACATGGGAATCTGATGTTAAAAACGAAGAGGTTGAAGGCATCCTAAGCAATCTTAAACGCCACGGGTTCAGCGAGGCGGAAATCCGGGAAACCGCTATTCCAATAAAGTGAAGGGTGGGTTCTGAACTCACGTGCGAATGGGAATTTCAGAGGTTAAGAAATAAAGAGGCGAAAACCATGACTGGTAAAGTTGAATTTCCATGTTTAAAATGCCGTAGAGAATGTCCCTACGAAAATCCATGCTCGTCTGACAGTTGCAGAGATTTCCTCGGGTATATTGAAACCTGCTTAAAGGAAGAGGATCCTTGTGAAGGATGCAAGGACTTTGGTTCTTGGTATTGTAAAACATGTTGTCCATGTCGGGCGGACTGGGAAGACGAAGATGAAGAAGATGAGCGGTAGGTGGAGGTTATGCCTCGCTGTGTGGACTGTGGAAACTATCGCGTCCAAGACGGTTACTGCAGCTGGTACAACGCCTACATAAAATTGAACAGCGCCAAGAAAAGCATGCGATGCGAAGGGTACGTTCCCGCGGAAAAGCACCATAGGATTCCGGATTACAAGCTTGTGAGGGTTAAATAATATGCCGTTGTATAAGAGAAAATGGAACTGTGCAATATGCAATAAACCGGTCGTCTGGGATAGCGACAAAAAGACGCTTACATGCGGATGCAGAACAGAAACTAATGTAACGTTTGTCAACATGGAAGCTTTTGAACCTTTGCCAAAGTTTGATCGCAAAATCTGGAGTGAAACCCTTACGGTTCCAATTGATTGCGCCAAATTTTTAAGCACGGAAATCCTGCTTGACGGTTCCCAGGTCTTGTTCATAAGCGACCGGGAAAGCATTTTCCATGGAAACGAAAACCCAATGATGCGTTTAAGATGGATCAACTATCCCGAGAAAAACAAGGTTCAACTTTGCCTTGAAATAGATGGAGAATTTCACACGGAGAAAATCAGCTACAACCGTAAAAACCCAAACGAATGGAAAGGACGCATGTGGATTTTCCTGGATCCACAGGTGCTGCCTAAAATTGTTGAATATATGAAGCGGGATCCCCGCTTGATCCATAATTGGATGTAGGAGGTGACGGTTTTTGGAGAAGGTTGTTTTGGTTAAAGTTTCGGAGCTTGTGTTTGACGATGAACTGTACCCTCGGAACAAGGTGGACTGGTTAACCGCCTACAGTTACAGTCAAGCGATGCGCGCCGGAGAAGTTTTCCCGCCGATTAGGGTTGGACTGTTCCAGGGTAAAAAGTATGTTGTTGACGGGTGGCACAGGGTTGAAGCTAAACGCCTGCTTGGAGAGGAACATGTGGAAGCTGTGGTTAAACGTTACAGCGATTTTAAAGAAATGTTTGTGGACGCTATCAAATACAACATTTCGCATGGCAGACCTTTAAGCGTCCAGGAAAAGGTACGGTTGATACATAAGCTTGAAGAGTTTAAATTGGACCTGGCGGAGATAAGCAAGATTGTAAAGATTCCAATCGACAAAATTGAATGTTTCAAAATGCGGGTGGTTTACGGTCCCAACGGTAAACCAGTCTTTTTGAAAAGCGTGGTTGCCAAAGCGGATATTCCCGAGGAAGTTAAAGTTAGGGTGGACCAGGACAAGTTTAACGTTCGGGACGCTTATGGTCTGCTTAGTCAGCTGGCGGAACTGTTGGAAAGTGGAGCTTTAGTGTTCGGGGATGATGACAGGTTGAAGGAGTTGGCGGTTAAAGTTTACAGTTTGCTTGGAGAAGCGTTGAACCTCACAGTCGCGGCAAGGTGATTCGAGGTGAGGTTTGGTGCGGTACGGTATGGTTTGGTAAGGTCCGGTGAGGTATGGTATGGCATGGCGATTCGTGGCGTGGCGTGGTGTCGTCGGGTGTGGTGATGTGGGGTTTGATGTGGTCAGGCAAGGTTTGGTGCGGTACGGTACGGTCTGGTCAGGCCTGGTAAGGTATGGCAAGGTGATTCGCGGTATGGTCTGGTAAGGTATGGTTTGGTAAGGTGAGGTCAGGCAAGGTGGGGTATGGCATTTCGTGGTCAGGCAAAGTGTGGCATGGTTTGGTCGGGTAGGGCGGGGTGCGGTGTGGTATGGCATGGCAATTCGCGGTTCGGTCTGGTAGGGTTCGGTACGGTTTGGTAAGGTAGGATCAGGTTGGGTACGGTTAGGTGTGGTATGGCAAGGTGATTCTTGGTGCGGTAAGGTTTAGTTGGGTAAGGTTAGGTGATGCAAGGTATGGTAAGGTATGGTGGGGTTGGGTTTGGTAGGGTTTGGATTAAGAAGGGAGGTGATAAAGTTTGGAGAAAAAGTATGGGAGAATCCACGTGAAAATTAGGGGTTTAACGCCTCTGCTTATGAACCGTTTAAACCCGGAAAGTTTGAAAAGGCAGAGCAGAATGAAAACCGCTGACATCAACTTTGAACAGCAGGCGAGAGAAAGCGCCTACATAACCGTCATAGACGGGAAAGAACAGCTTTACATTCCAGGATACGCCGTTTACAGCATGATAATACAGACAGCGAAACAGTACACAAGCAGGAAAACAAACCTTGCAAACATTTTAGCTGGAACAATCCGGATTGAACCGGAAGAAATCCCGTTGGGACACTGCAACTACGAAGTGGACGTGCGCCCGGTAAACATTCAGAAAAACAGGGTGTTGAAGGCGAGACCGAAAATTCCAAAATGGGAAGTGGAATTCGACATAATCTACAACAAAATCCTGCCAGAAACAGTCATCACAACTTTAAAGCAGATTCTTGAAGACGGCGGAACCAGAGTTGGACTGTTAGACTACCGTCCGCAGCATAAAGGATGGTTTGGAACCTTCGAACTGGTGGAATTCAAAGTGGTGGAGTAAGCATGTTTAACTGGATTTATCACGGCAAAGACAAAAAACAGTGCTACAATAAACCGCGATGCTTGGTCTGCCTTGCCAAAGCATTCTTCGAAAATCATTATTGCCGTTCATAAATATGGGAAAGGTGCCAAGTGATGCTTGAACATTTCATTATCGGTTTCCTGCTCGGCATAATGAGCATGCTTCCAATTTTCCCAAGCGAATATGAAGAGTCAAGAATCAACTTCTGGAGATGGACCTATGAAAAGCTCCGCCGACACTAACTTACAAAACTCACTACTTAGTTACTTACAGTTACTTACAGTAGCTAACTACCTACGTACGGAAAGTCACTACAAAACCAACCAAAACTTCCACCAAAAGAAGTAAGGAGAGTTACCTTCTTGAGAGAGTTTCAGCAGCATAAATTTCTCCTTTACCTTGATTCCCCGTTATATTTGGCGGTTGTCAAGTTTCAGGCGGAAAACGAGCTGGGCAGAAGTTATGCTGCCCTCCGCATCTTCATTGAAGGTTTGAAAGCGTTGAATCTTATTTCTCAAGACTTATACGAATACTACAAACAAAAATACAGCGAACCGCTTAAACCGGACTTCATACTGGAGGATAAGCGTCCAAAATGTTTCATCTGCAGTCAACCCGCCGGTCACAAAGTGTATAACGGCGCCGTCATAAGGGATGTTTGCAGCAAACACCTGAAAGATTTTCTTGAAAGCGGAAAATGGAAATTAATAGAATGAGGGTTAGCGTTTTTTCCATAGGATGATTATTGCTGACACTGTTATGGTTATTGCGCCTATCAATATTATGAATGGGAAACGGTAAAACTCAACTGTTGCCGTCCAAAAAGCTACCGTGTGCCACCCTAACGTTACAGCGTTGAAAATCCAACTGGCAATTGTATGCCATGTTCTTGTTAAGATGGTTGCGGTCCAGCTTGTGATGTCATGCCAAAGTTTAGGGATGCCGGTTGCCAGTTCCGCTGTCCACGTTGCAATCGCTTGCCAAATTCTCGTTATGATGTTCTGTGTCCACGAGGTTATTGTTTGCCATGTCCGCGTTTGCATGTTCAGATTATAAGAGGCGATGTTTAACCATACTCTGGACTGAACGTTTATTATCCATGATGTTATCGTGTGCCAACCGCCTGTGATAAGCAGGCAACTCCATAATGCGATATTGTTCCACGTGGAAGTATTCAGGGTTAAACTGTAACTGCTTATTGGGTTCCATTTGCGTGTTAAAAGCGTTAAACTCCATGATGCGATGTCATGCCATGTTTTTGTCACTGGGGGTGTCCATTGGAAGTTTTCAACCCGAGTATTATGGTAACTGTCGCCCCAAAGGATTATCGCTGAACTTGCAATCTTGCTTACAACCGCCTCTGTGTAAACGTAGAAAGTCCACGTTGCAGAAGGCAACTGTCCAGCACCCAACTGTTCAGTAATAAATGTAGCAACCGCTGAACCGCCATGATTCCTTGCTCTCAAACGCACAACAATAGCGTCGGTTGGCGAAAGCGATGTTTGCGGACAAGCAAAATTATAGGTTTGGTAACCGTAACCGCTTGTGCCTCTGATCGCAAACCGTGTCCAAGGCAAAAGCGTTGTTTCTGTCCCATCAGCATGGCGAACAGCAATCTGAATGTCAAAATAGGCGGTTGCGCTTCCCTCATAATCAACGTCAACAAATTGTTCTGCAGTCGTTTGCGTTAAACCCAACTTGTAAGCAGTCAAACCGTTAACCGTATGCTGGTCACTACGCATATAGCGGATTTCAGTTGGGTCATGCCACCAGAAAGTATGAGTAAAAGTGAACTGCAACGGGAAGTTTCCATAAGTGAAATCTGCTTGGATATTATAATTGTCCCCAATAAGGGTCACATTTGCCAAGTATTGCTGATCATTAATGGTATAATTCCATTCCCAAACATAATCGACAAACTTCCATGTAACGTTGTCATAAATAAACAGATGATTCATTGATAAAGTCGTGTTGGCGACGGAGTATTGGAAACTTGCAGGTAAATAATATGTGTAAGTTTCATTGTTAAACAGGAAACTGCAGAAGTCGTTTCCAACTGTTCCACTTATGTTTATGTTTTCCATTCGATAATGCAGAACCACGTTGGAAACAGCATATTTCAAATTTGCAGAAAGAATCGGCATAATCTTAATGTAACTGCTGTTCCAGTCTAAATGGTAATGCATGATGAATGTTAATGTTCCATATTTTCCTGAGATCAGAGAAACTGTCCCGTTCAGTTCTGCATAGTTGGATCCGTTGAAAGCTGTCCACGTTAAAGGCAACGCGTCCGTCCAGAAAATGTAGTTTTTCCCTCTAAAAGTGAAGCTTACGCCAGCAACGATATGCGCCCACGATTCTGACAGGTTATTGTTTATTTGTAAACCGCCCTTGCTAATGTAAAAATCGTCAAAATAGTTGTGGATGTGCCAAACGTTGCCTAAATCCCTAACATAAACGGGTTCTTCCTCCGCATATTTGCATAAACCGATAGGGACAGTTTGCAAAATCAACGGGGAAAAAGCGAGGATGCAGATAAAAAACTAATAGTAACCTTGATACTTAAACGTGCACTCATAAGACTGTCCCTCACTTAAGGTTCCAGCTGCAATTACATATTGCTCCACCAATATATAGAAACCGCCAACTGGACCAGAAACCTTCACATTCGTTAACTCAGCGTTAGTCACTATTCCAGTAATGTTTAACAACACTTTAGTATAGCTTACAGCTTCACTTTGACTGCTCGCCAAAGTACTGTTAAACCATATTGTCACGTTAAACGTGATCGCCTTTGAAGCGTTAACCCTAACAGAACCGCCGCTTGCCGAAAAATTCGCCTTAAGCGTATTGCCCTCCCAAACCTCAATAAACTTAATATCGTTACCGTAAACGTCTCCTGGACTGGCATAAACAATTAATTTAGTTCCAAAAATTCCGGAGTTGAAACTGGCAAACAAGAGCAGCAGCAGGATGGCGAACACGCCGGCAATTAGGAATAAACGTTTACGCATGCACCTTTCACCTTTCCACCATGTCATAGACTGTTTTGAAGAAGAAGATGGCGAAAACAATCATCAGCATGATTATGCCGAAAACTGTTGGGTCGTCATACCACATTTTCACCGCCACCACCATTTAACTAAACCGATAAGCACGAAAACCATCACAACTGGAATCCAGTAAACAGGGTCCGTCAATATTTGTGTTGGACTGTCAAGATGTGTTTCAACGGTTGCATCTTCCAACATGACATAATCGACAAGCAAAGTAAACGTGTGGTTTGTTTTAGAATATGCTCCAATATAAAAGCTCATTTCCTTGTTTGGCATGATCCAATTGTTTAACAGTCGGACGCCGTCAATGGTTATGTTCGCCGAACCTTTCCAGTCCACCCTCAACGTGTGCCAGTCTGAATCGTTGAAAAATCTTGGAGCATTAACCCATGTTGGCACATAATAACTGTCGGAGAAAGTTGCGATTTTGACGTTGCGGATATCCTCGTAGAATCCAAATTCAACGTCAAATTCCGCTGTGGAGTCACGGTAGAACCAGAACGCCCAAAACGTGCTTTCCAACCCCGTCCAGGTGTAATTGACAAGTTTAAACCTCACTTCAAAAGAGGCGTCTTTCCATGTTCTGATGGTTGCCACTGTGCATGTGCTTACATTGTCTCCGTTAACGTCGCTGGTTGTTGTCAGGTTTAAGCATCCATCGCTGACTATGGCGTTGTTGTCGTTGGCGTAATATTGACTCCAAACCGCATAATCGAACGTGTCAAAATTGTCTAAAATTCTTATGGCGTAACATAATGGCATGTTAACAAGAAGCAACAAGAGAAAAAAGGGGAGATAGAAAAGTACGCATCGCTTCATCGCATCCCCCTCTTGATGAAGCTTAAGCAGACTCCAAGCAAACCTAAAATGACAAACGCTGGGATAAACTGCCAAACCATGTTCAACGTTGTATCCATCACTGAAGGATACAATATTGAGAATGCAGGATCGCCAGGCGCCACTGTCAACTGTAACGTTGAATAGGCAGCATCCCAAATCCAACCGTCAAGCTTAACAGCTGAACCGTTTTCGCTTGTCTTCCAGACTTCTTTAGGTTGTTCTGGAAGTTTAACAACAATAATTAGCGGCGTGTTAGTGTCAACTGATAAACCGTTGAATCCGCTTACATCTTTGAACTTGCTCCAGTAATACGTGTCGCCGAGACTTTCAAAAAGCTGCTGCATGTCAAAGCTGATGTAGGTAACGTTTCTGGCGTAAATTTCAACTCGGGGATGGTATGTGCGCAAATGCACACTCACTTTAAGATGCGCTGAACCGCTTGTCTGGATGGTGAATAATCCGTCGAAGATTAATCCTGAAAACGTTGTGTTAGTTGAAAAATCAAAAGTGTATATATAACTCATTTTAAGCATGTTGCATCCTTCAATCGTAAACGTCGAATCTTTAACCGCCCCCTTGAAGTATAGGAAAAGTTCGTCGTTTAACTTCATAAACGCCTTGACATCATCCGAATCGTTTACAAGATTGGTCACATCCACTCCGTTTAACAAAGCTTTGTATGGAGATTTCCCGTTTAGATATACTGCATCAATATAGCTTTCGCTTATGCTGTATTCTGGACTTCCCTCTACCAGCTTTAACACTATATATTCTCCGTTCCAAGCTTTAATTAACAGCGAAGCTGGAATATTGACGGTTCTAATCACGTCCTGGGAAGCGTGAATGTTTATGAAACCTAAATCTGTATCGCCTACAATCAGTCTTGGACAAGGAAATACCTCTCCGCCACTGTAAGTGATGGGTGTCAGCGAAACAGAAATGGTTTTAGACGTTTGATCTAAGTTCACCGTTACAGTCTTGGCGTAATATCCGGGAGAATCAATCTTAAATGTCCAGGTCCCTCCTTTTATCCAGAATATTTGTGCAGGACCCATATTGACTTGTTGCCAACCATTATCGTAAACATATACACTAATTGACGGCAACACTTGACCTGTCTTAGCATCAGTCGCCGTAACAGCAACTTTACATGGATAAAAGAAGGCGTAGAAATTGGTCCAGAAGGGTTTTCCATCTGCTGTTGCATTTAAATATACGTTTATTGACCTTGACGCAAACTCCACCATGCTACCATCATATTTCCTGCCCCACCATTTTATGAAGAAGTATCCTGGATACGGCGTTGCTGTCAAGTTCACTGTCGTTCCAAAATTGTAGGTTTGCGTCCCGCTGGGAATCGTATATCCTTTGACGTTGTCAAGTTTGTAGTTGTAAGTCTGCATCAATTTAGCTTCAATAGCATCTGATGTCCAGGTTGCAGATGTGATTGTGTAGTTATATTCTGCTACATTGCTCTGGAAAATCGCTGTTATTTCAGCATCATAGTCCAAATATGCCGACACATCTTTTGCGGTCACGTTGATGTTCTGTGCTCCTTTTTTGATGTTCCATACAGTGTAATATGTTGAGTTAGTTGGAAACGAATAAAACGTTGGACTGCTTCCCTTCAAAGCTAACAGTATTCCCGGTTCAGGAAAGATTGTTCCTTGTCCAACCCTGTTCAATTTAACGGTGACAACATCCGTTAAAAGTGGATTAGAGTCAACGGTTATGTCGTCCAACAGAACTGTGGCGCTCCATCCGCTGAAGGCGACCGTTCCAATCGCTGCTATACTGTTAAGATTTGGAAAAGACACAGATCTTACAACGTTTCCACCAATTTTATATGTGAAGACTGTTAGCTCTCTGATTAATTCAAAGTTTATCCAGGTGTTAAGAGGCAGCGTTATTGAATCAACATATTGCGATGTTCCATCCCATCTGTAGAATGTTAAAGATGAAGTGAAACTTGTTCCACCCTTATACTTAAGCGACATGGAAACGTTACAATACTGCGGCATTCTAACCCACATTGTAACGTTGCCGTATCCTGCACCAGCAGACTCAAACTTCATTTTCCACCTGAAACGGAAGCTTGTTGCAGGAATGCAAACGTCTTGTATAAACCAGAAAGATGTTCCCGTAGATTTAGCTTCTTTGTCTCCGTCGCTGTCGTAGTCGGCAGCTGCAAAATTTGAGTATCCCCAACTGTTCATTCCGTTTTCAAAGTTGCCGTTGTCAAGTCCATCCATCCAATAATAAACTTCAATGTAATCGATCAGAATATAGGATGTTTCAGTAGGAACACTCGCCATCCATGCTGGAACACTTATGCCTACAAAAAGTGTCATGGGAAGCGTCGGAACAGAAGTTAAACCATACAATCTGCAAACCAGGTTTCCATCAACATACGTGATTACGTATTTATGTGTAGCGTTTATGTATCCCACGTCCATCTCAAAAGTATGATAACCGTTAATCCAGAAGTTGACTGAACTCTTCGCCATTCCACCGTGCAAGTCGCCTTCGCCTTTCAAAACATGATGAACGCATCCGTCTCTGCATGTCCATGTCACTTCATTGTTAGGGTCATAATGAACATTATAGTATATGCTTATGAACTCCTGCAAATCCCAATCCGCATATCCGCCTGCCTGCACTCGCCATTCAGTAGTAACCTCATTTCGCCCTTCTGGCGTGTCATGGCATAACCAAAGACCAATCATTATTCCTTTTTTGTAAGCGTTTTCAAAGTTTGCCCGCATCTTCAATTTTAAGCTTGGAGAATAAAATTCTTTGGATGACAACCAGACAAAGTAACTGCAATCCGGATGCCTCAGCAAAATATTGCCAGAAACGTTCAGAGGTGGAACTGTCAACTTCAGCTTATCATCCGTTGTTATGCTTGGATTCACCATTAAATGGTTAGGAGTTCCGAAGATGCTCCATTCATTTGTGTTTATGCCTTGTGTATGGTCAAAAGTGTAACGTTTAACGAGACTCCATCCTGGACTTGCTGAAGCTTTAACATTCAACGGTAAAAAAGACAGGATCAAGACTGAACAGAGAAAAAGGGGGAAAAGAAAGCGGAGTCGCCGCCTCATTTGACTACACCTTGACGAATTTTAACGCTGCGCCAAGCATTCCAACGACAAGGAGCAAACCGACAATGGGATAGATGTATTCTAAACTGGTTCCGTAGTATCCGCCTGGAGCGCTGAACTCAGCGAAGTCAACATAGAAATATTCTGTTGTGGCGCCTGATGTTTGTGCATCTACAAAGATTCCTGTTGCCCATAATTCGCTGCAGTCATACCTAACGTTTGTAGTGTTCCACGTGTAACATTGCGTCTGGTTGGCGTCTCTCCAGATTTTAACGCCGAACCATGCTGGCGTCTTGTAGGTGAGGTCCACCCAAATCCAGTCGCTATACTGGTAAGTTCCCAGCGACACAACGCTTTCTTGTCCAGACATGTTTCTGTATGAAACGCTTATCCCCGGTTTGTTTGCTGAAGTGTCCCATTCAAAACTTACATAATAATGTAGGACATTGCCGTCGGCGGTCAAACCTAGACGGAATGGTTTAGCATCGGTTTTCGCGATTTTATAAAGCAAATGTATGCCGTATTCGTTTTTGCTGGTTCCACGCCAAATCCTCAAAGCTTGATGTGGCGCCGCCCCAGCTGTTGCATATTTGATGGTTAAAAGTCCACTGGAAACTGAAACCGTGAAGTTTTGGGTTTCAACGTATGTCCAGTTGGCGTTGAAGATTTGGGTGGACGGGTAAACGTCTGCCTTGTCGAAATAGTCAACCCAGTAAACGGCAGGGTCTGGCGGCAAAGCGTAAGCGTAAGCGAACGTTGAAGCTAAAAGGTAACCGACTAAGCATAGAGTGAAGACTAACTGTTTCTTGTCCATCGCTGTTCACCTCGCATTGCAGTGCCGTCGCTGAAAGTCTCTAGAATTTGCCGAGCTTCTTTAGCATGCCAAGAAGCATTCCAAGTATTGCAAACGTTATGATGACAGGCATCCACTGCAACACTATGTTGGTTATATCGTTTGCAGACGACATGACTAAATCACTCGAAAATTTAATTTGCCGACGTTGATGTTTAAACTTATCTAATATGTTCTAATAGAAGTTATTATATATAAAGAAAAGTTCTAAAGTTTAAACGTGATGAAAGCTTACAACATAAGCATATACATCGACAAGGAAACCCATGAAAAACTGAAACGGAGAGCAATGCAGGAAGACTTGAGCTTAAGCAACTATGTCCGCCGGGTTCTGAAACGCCACCTGCAAGAAACGGAGGCAAACCGCCATGTATGTGCAAATGGTTCTTAAAGACTGGCAAGGCAACCTTCACGAAGTCAAAGTTAAAAACGGATGCAAAATTGTCAACCCTAAAAGTTTCTGGGAACAGCTGCAGTATGGAGTGGCAACTATCGATTTACTTGGAAAGTTTGCCTTAAAGTTTGCCTTAAAGTTCCGGAAATACGCCAACCCAAACTACGCATTAGTTGAAATTCACACGGACAACGCTTTGCTTGCCAAGAAGCTGATGGATGAAGGATACAACGTTGTTTTTGACCCTTACCCTGAAGAGGAGATGATAAAAAATGAAGCATAAACGTTTACTTTTCCTATTTTCCATATTTTTCATGTTTTTCATACTTGTTAATTCGGTTTATGCTGACTGGGTTTTATTTGCCAAAGAAGGATATTGGGAAATTGAAGGAAGAACACATTATAAGAGTGGATGGCAAGATGACACGTGTTTTTTGACGTATAACATTACAGTAGCTAATTTTACAGCGTATCTGGTGGAAATTAACGGGAAAGTTGAAACTTCCGCGACATGGGTGACAACATATTGGGAAGAATTGGTTATTTTACATTCTGAAACTACGGGGGAAGAATGGGGGTTAAATTGCGCTACATGGAAAGATGTGGGCATGAATTTCTTTGGAATTCCATGGGTTGGATATGGATGTGAAGTTTGGTTATGGGATGGCGCTAAACAAGACGAAACCGTAAAAATTAGAGGGGGAAGTGGATTTGTAACTTATTGGAAAATTAGAGTTTTCAAATATCAAGATAATAAGTTAAAACTTCAAGCAGAGGGGTATAATGATAAGAACAATTGTATTTTATCAGCGGAAAAGGTAATAGATGTTAACCCCGCATTTTGGGAAAGCGTCACAATTCAATTAATCCACATGGAAGAATCTCAATCTATTTGGTTCAATCTGTTTGATGGACAGATTGAGGGATGGGTTACCAATGAAATGATTTTGAACAATTTAGGAGCTTTGAATTTTAATTTGACAAGTGAAGCGGAATGGAAACAGCAGATAGCGGATTATCTTTGGCAGGTTCTAACTGGCGCATTTAAACCATTTGAACCAGTTGTCAGTTTCTTCGGCAACCTATGGAAATACATCACTTATGCATTGCAATTTCTCGGCAATCTTTTTAATACTGCCGTCTTATTCATTCCCCTTCTTTTAGAGATTTTCGGAATCTGGATACTACTATTCACCCTCGTCAACATAGGTATAGGAAGAGTGGATACTGTTGTCGAGATGTATTTCAAAATCTACCAGTTTTTTGCAAACTTGATCAGCATGTTTGTCAACGTAATCGAGGCGATATATAATAAAGTAAAGTTTTGGTGATAAGATGAACTCAATAGGAATCCAAACAGGTCACATGGAATTTCAAATTTGCAGTTCCCTTGTTGTTCTGGTACTTCTGGTTCTAATCACTTATTACGTCTATAAAAAGGTGAAATAGAATGGAGAGGTTTCCAGTTGAAATTTACGTTTTCGACAAACACTTACTCCTGCCAACCAGAGGCATTTATGATCCTGAAACCCGCCTTGCCACTGTCCGCCGAGGTTGGCGGGAAAAGTCCAGCATCAAGTTTTACGTGGATCCAGACCACATTTACCGCCTAAAAAGGGGCGGCAAAGAGAAACGTGTAATCTTCGTTGACAACGCTACAAGGCGGACAGTCTCAGTTAAAGGCGTTA
>Ga0078972_1012408_pt1 | contig 14670 bp, 12 predicted proteins | sample YelNatPaOPGAMG01_FD_67568 | JGI IMG/M metagenome (GOLD analysis project Ga0078972, IMG submission 67568) | Hot spring thermophilic microbial communities from Obsidian Pool, Yellowstone National Park, USA - OP-RAMG-01 (SPADES assembly) (version 2) | ecosystem: Environmental > Aquatic > Thermal... | reverse complement strand
TTCATGCCAAAACCAATATATGGAATAAATGGAAGTGGAATGCATACACATCAATCATTATTTAAAGGAGATAAAAATGCATTTTTTGACCCAAAAGATGAATTTTTTTTAAGTGATATTGCAAAGAAATATATAGCAGGTCTTCTTTATCATTCAAAAGAAATAACACTTGTATGCAATCAATGGGTAAATTCATATAAGCGACTTGTTCCTGGATATGAGGCACCAGTTTATATATGCTGGGCAAGAAGAAATAGAAGCACATTAATAAGAGTTCCAATGTATAGACCTGGAAAAGAAAAATCAACAAGAATAGAATTTCGTTCACCAGACCCTGCCTGTAATCCATATCTTGCTTTTGCATGTATGGTAAGGGCAGGAGTGGAAGGAATTGAAAAAAATTATCCTCTTCCTGAACCACTTGAAATTGATGTTTATCATTTAACAGAAGAGGATAGAAAAAAATTAAATCTTGATGTTTTGCCTGGTAGTTTAATTGAAGCAATTGAAATAGCAGAAAAAAGTAAGTTATTAAAGGAGATACTAGGTGAACATATATTTACAAATTTAATAACTGCAAAAAAGATTGAATGGGATGAATACAGAAAAAGAGTCCATGAATATGAAATAAAAACATATTTACCAATTTTATAAAATGGATGATAGATATATAAAAATTCCATCTGGATGTGGTTTAAGTGGAATTATGTCAAAAAATGGAGGATTATTTAGTGGAGAAAAAATAATTATTTCTATTTGTAATATGAAAGAAAGGGGGAATGGACTTGGTTCTGGTTTTGCATCTTATGGAATATATCCTGAATTTAAAAATTACTGGTGTTTTCATATTATGTATAATGAAGAAAGAGCAATAAATATAACTGAAAATTATCTAAAAGAAAAGTTTAAAATTATTCATTCAGAACCAATACCAACAAAAAAATTAAATACACTTTCTTTTATACCTCTACTTTATAGATATTTTTTGGATTTTAAAGAAGAATTTATTGAAAATGGGATATCTGAAGAGGATTTTATAATTAAGGTTGTTATGTTTATAAATAGAAACATTGAAAATTCTTTTGTTTTTTCATCAGGTAAAAATATGGGAATATTTAAAGGAGTAGGAGAACCTGATGAAATTGCTGAATTTTACAGAATTTATGATTATAAGGGATATATTTGGGTTTCACATAATAGATTTCCAACAAATACTGTTGGTTGGTGGGGTGGAGCCCATCCTTTTGGTATTTTAGATTGGTCAGTTGTGCATAATGGAGAAATATCAAGTTATGGTATAAATAGAAGGTATCTTGAAAATTTTGGTTATTTCTGCACATTATTTACAGATACTGAAGTAATTACATATCTTTTTGATTTACTTCATAGAAAACATGGACATAATTTTGAAATAATTGGAAATATTCTTGCATCACCATTCTGGTTTCAGATTGAAAGAGTTGAAGATGAAGATTATAGAAAATTTTTGAAGATTTTAAGGATTATTTATGGGCCTTGCCTTATTAATGGTCCCTTTTCAATAATAGTTGCAAATTCTGAATATATGATAGGTATGACAGATAGAATAAAATTAAGACCTCTTGTTTATGGAGAAGATGAAGAATTTTATTATATTTCTTCTGAGGAGGCAGCAATAAGAATTGTGAGTAAAGAAATAAAAAAAACTATAAATGCCGAAGCAGGAAAACCTGTAATATTTAAAGTAAAATGGCAAAAGTAAAAAGGATATCGGAATTTTTTGTTGATAGAGATGAAAGTAAATGTATTAGGTGTCAGGCGTGCGTTCGTATGTGTTCAAATGATGTTCATATTTATGATGAAGAAGGAGATTTAATAAGAAGCGATGATTTAAAATGTGTTGGATGCCATTTTTGTGAGGAAATATGTCCAACAGGTGCAATAACAATAAGAAGGAATCAATCTGAAATAAAAGAAAATTATCACTGGAAGAAAGAATATGTATATGACATTATAAAACAGGCAGAAACAGGTGGTGTTATACTTACAGGAATGGGTTGTGATAAATTATATAAAAATTACTTTGACCATATTCTATTAAATGCATCACAGGTTACAAATCCTTCAATAGACCCATTAAGGGAACCAATGGAATTGAAAACATTTATAGGGAAAAAACCAGACAAAGTTGAATATAATATTGAAAATGGGAAAATTTCATTAAAAACAGAAATTCCTCCTCAACTTGAACTTGAAACACCAATAATTTTTACCGCAATGAGTTTTGGGTCAATATCACTTAATGCTTTAAAATCACTTGCCATTGCTGCAAAAAATTTTGGAACTTACTGGAATACTGGAGAAGGTGGACTTCCGGAAGAACTCTATCCATATGCTGATAGATGTATTGTTCAGGTTGCAAGTGGAAGATTTGGAGTTAATATTGATTATCTTGAAAGGGCAGCAGCAATTGAAATAAAAATAGGACAGGGAGCAAAACCAGGAATAGGAGGTCATTTACCGGGAGAAAAAGTAAGTGAAGAAATAAGTAGGACAAGGATGATACCTGAATCAACTGATGCTTTATCTCCAGCACCACACCATGATATTTACTCAATAGAAGATTTAAAACAACTTATATTTGCTTTAAAGGAGGCAACACAATATAAAAAACCTGTTGGAGTTAAAATTGCTGCAGTTCATAATGTTGCTCCAATTGCAAGTGGGATAGTAAGGGCAGGTGCTGATTATGTTGCTATTGATGGAATAAGAGGAGGGACAGGTGCAGCGCCAAAAGTTATTAGGGATAATGTTGGAATTCCTATTGAAATAGCAATAGCAGTTGTTGATACAAGATTGAGAGAAGAGGGAATTAGAAATAAGGCATCAATTATAGCAGCCGGTGGATTTAGAAAAAGTTCAGATGTTATAAAAGCAATTGCTCTTGGAGCAGATGCTGTTTATATTGGAACAGCAGCACTAATTTCACTTGGATGTCATCTATGTCAGAAATGTTATACAGGAAAATGTAATTGGGGAATAGCAACTCAGGACCCTTATTTAACAAAAAGGTTAAACCCTGAAATTGGAGCAAAGAGGGCTTATAATTTGTTAAGGGCCTGGTCACTTGAAATAAAGGAAATGCTTGGAGGGATGGGAATAAATTCAATTGAATCATTAAGAGGAAACAGGGAACAATTAAGGGGTATTGATTTAAGTGATATGGAATTGAAATACCTTGGCATAAAACATGTGGGTGAAGCATGGTAAAGAAAAAAATTATAATAAGGGAAGAATATTGTATGGGTTGTAGATTATGTGAAGTTTACTGTATAACACAGCATTCAAAAACAAGAGATATAATAAAAACATATAAAGGCAAAGGACCAAAACCATTATCAGGTTTATATTTCGAAGAAATTGGTCATATTTCTTTTGCAATTCAATGCAGACATTGTGAAGATGCTCCATGTATAGAGGCGTGCTTGACAGGAGCAATGTTTAGAGAAAAAGAAACAGAAGCGGTTTTGCATAATAAAGAAAAATGTGTTGGATGCTGGATGTGTGTTATGGTATGTCCATTTGGAGTTATAAAAGTTGATATTGAAAACAAGAAGGTTGCTTCAAAATGTGATCTATGCATAGAAAGTGAATTTCCTGCATGTGTGGAAAATTGCCCAAATGAAGCGATAATACTTGTTGATGAAAAAGGAGAAAAAATTGAAAAAAAATAAATATATAATTATAGGAAATTCAATAGCAGGTGTAAGTTGTATTGAGGGCATAAGGGAAATTGATAAAGATGGTGAAATATTTGTTTTTTCGGATGAGAATATATTTAATTATTCAAGACCTTTAATTTCATATTATCTTGCAGGAAGATTAAAAGAGGAACAATTAAATTTTAGAGATGAAAATTTTTATATAGAAAAAAATGTAAAACTATTTATTAAAACTCCTGTGAAAAAAATTAATACAAAGGAAAAAATAGTTTATATTGATAAAGGGAATTTTGATTTTGATTATTTATTTATAGGAACAGGGGGTAGTCCAATAATTCCTCAAATAAAAGGAATTGATAAAATAAGGGAGGGAGTTTTTACTTTTACAAAATTAAATGATGCAAAAAATATAAAAAATTTTATTGAAAAAGAAAAGATAAAAGAAGTTGTTGTTCTTGGCGGTGGATTGATAGGTCTTAAATGTTCAGAGGGTTTAATTGAAAGGGGGATTTCTGTAATAATAATTGAACTTTCTGACAGGATACTCCCAAATACATTTGATTATAATGCCTCAATGATAATTGAAAATAAATTAAAAGAGAAGGGATGTGAAATTATAAAGAGGAATACAATTGAAAAGGTAATCGGTAAAGATGGAATAGTGAAAGAGATAATTTTGAAGGATGGAAGAAAAATAAAAACAAAAATACTTATAATAGGAGTTGGTGTAATTCCAGAAACAAAAATTATAGAAGGAACAGAAATAATAAAAAATAAGGGAATAATTGTAAATGAATTTATGCAAACAAATCTTCCATTTATATTTTCTGGCGGAGATGTGGCTGAGGGAGAAGATTTAATTTTAAATAAAAAATCTGTTATTGCTATATGGCCAGTTGCAGCAAGAATGGGTAAAATTGCTGGATATAATATGGTTGGAGAAGGGAAAAAATATGATGGGATGTTTATAATGAATTCAATTGAATTTTTTGGTATACCTACAATTTCCTTTGGAATAACAAATCCGCCTTTAAATGAAAATTATGAAATAATTGAAAAAATTGATTATGAAAAAAATTTCTATAGGAAGATTGTTATTAAAGAAAATAAAATTATTGGAGCAATTTATCTTGGTAAAATAGAAAGAGTTGGGATTATATCAGGACTTATAAAAAATAAAATTGATGTTTCTTCTTTTAAAAATTTGCTAATTGATGATAAATTTGGACTTCTTGTTCTTCCAGAAACTTATAGAAAACATATTGTTAAAGGAGAAGGTATTGAGGTATGAGAGAAATAAAAATTGATGCAAATGGGCTCCATTATAGAAATTTAAATGAAAAAATAAGAAATTTAATTGAAGAGGGCTATAGAAAAATTATTATTGAAAATGTTTATGGCCAGAGGTTTATAGGTGCTGGATTAAAAGGAGATGTTGAGATAGTAATTAATGGTGTTCCTGGAAATGATTTAGGATGTTTTATGGATGGTTCAACAATATATATAAATGGAAATGCACAGGATGGAGTTGGAAATACTATGAATTCTGGAAAGATTATTATAAATGGAAATTCTGGAGATATAACAGGACATTCAATGAGAGGAGGGGAAATTTATATAAAAGGAGATGCAGGTTATAGAGTTGGAATTCATATGAAAGAATATAAAAATTTTTATCCTGTAATAGTAATAGGAGGAACTGCAAAAGATTTTCTTGGAGAATATATGGCAGGAGGTTTAATAATTGTTTTAAATATTGAAGAAAAAAATAATATAGTTGGTGAACTTACAGGAACAGGAATGCATGGAGGAGAAATATATATAAGAGGTGAAATTGATGAAAGGATTCTTGGGAAGGAAGTCAAAATCTTTAATGTAGAGGAAATTGAAAAAATAAAAAAATATATTGTAAATTTTTCCAACTTTTTTAATATAAGAGATAAAAAAATATTAGAAGGCAGGTTTATTAAATTAATTCCTGTTTCAAAAAGACCTTATGGGAAAATTTATTCTTATTGAAATATTGATTAAAAATAAAAAATTTCAGACCTTTGGTTACCAAGGGTTATAAAATTTTACTTTATAATTCCAAACAGGGTTGTATAAAAACAAAGGCGTTTTTCTCTCAAAGGAGAAAAGCGCCTTTTTTATTTTATTGAGGAGAAATATAATGGGAAGAAAATTAATTTTATTATCTACAATGAATCTTCTGATGGCAATTTCTCATTTTGCATATGCTACACCCTCTACTCATATATGGGCTCCTTCTACAGATATACAGCCATTTGGCAAATCGCATTTTGGAATTGATGTTTATATCCCTGTAGAAGATGTAGTGGGTGGCACAAGCCCATCTCCTATTACTGATATTGGATTGACAATCGGAATCCTACCTTTTAAAAAATTCAACACGGAGATAGGGATTGACCATAAGTCAGGATTTGGTGATTTAGATAACTATCCCTGGTACTTCAATACAAAGGTTGGAATCCCTGAAGGTGCTTTTGAAAAATACTTTCCTGGGATTGCTTTAGGTATATATGATATTGGAACAGAACATAACAAGACGAATTATAATATTTCCTATGTAAAAATAGCGAAGACATTTATATACCTGGGTAGATTTTCCATAGGATATTTTAGAGGTAATTCAGATTTATTACTGGATAAAGATGGGAAAAGTGATAATGAAGGTATATTTTGTGCGTGGGAAAGAACAATGAGTGAGATTTCCGATAGATTATGGATTTGTGTAGAGTATATGGGAACAGATAGTCCTTATGGGTGTTTTAATTTTGGCTTCTCTTATAAATTTACAGATAATATATCGGTTATTGTTGGATATAACATATACAATAATGATGATTTAGCCAATACAATTACAGTTCAGGTAGATATAGATTTTTAAACAAGGAGTTAAATTATGGATTTAAAGATAGTTATTGATACTATATGGGTTCTTGTAACAGCAAAACTTGTTTTTTTATGAATCTTGGTTTTGCTATGGTAGAGGGAGGTTTTACAAGGGCAAAAAATTGTGTGAATATTATGTCTAAAAACTTCATTGTTTTTGCAATTTCTTCTTTAGGTTTTTTATTTTTAGGCTGGGGACTTATGTTTGGAGATGGCAATGGATTCATAGGATTGAAGGGATTATTTTTCTTACAAGGTCCTGATAATTCTCCTGCAGTTGGAGAGGCATATAGAGGTGTTTATTCAGCAATCTCATGGACAGGCGTTCCACTATTTGCAAAGTTCTTTTTTCAACTTGTCTTTTGTGGAACTGCAGCGACGATAGTTTCTGGAGCAGTTGCTGAGAGAATAAAATATAAATCATTCATTGTTTTTTCTTTTCTCATGACCATGTTTATCTATCCAGTTGTTGGCCACTGGATATGGGGTGGAGGATGGTTACAAAAAAGAGGCATGTTTGACTTTGCTGGCTCAACTGTAGTCCATTCTGTTGGTGGATGGGCTGCACTTGCAGGAGTATTACTATTAGGGCCGCGATTTGGGAAATATTATAATGATGAAATAGTTCCAATACCAGGGCATAACCTTTCTCTTGCTACCCTTGGAACATTCGTTTTATGGTTTGGCTGGTTTGGGTTTAATCCTGGTTCTACTATGACTGCAGACCCAGTTGCAATAAGCCATATAGCAGTCACTACAAATACTGCAGCAGCGGCAGCGATAATGAGTGCAACCATTACATCTTGGCTCATATTCGGAAAGCCAGATTTAGGAATGACATTGAATGGTTGTCTTGCAGGACTTGTAGCCATTACTGCTCCCTGTGCCTTTGTGAGTATTGGAAGTTCTTTGATTATAGGGTTTATTGCTGGAGTTTTAGTTGTCTTATCAGTTATTGTATTTGATAAACTAAAAATAGATGACCCTGTTGGTGCTCTATCTGTTCATCTTGTTAATGGTATTTTCGGCACTCTTTGTGTTGGTTTATTTGCACAGGATAAAATTACTGGGATATCCACTGGAAATGGTCTTTTTTATGGTGGAGGATGGTCTCTATTTTTAACTCAATTAACTGGTGTTATTAGTGTTGGAATATATACATTTGTAATCTCATTGTTAATATGGTATTTATTAAAGGTTACCATGGGAATTAGAGTTAGTTTGCAAGAAGAGATTGAAGGATTGGATATAGGAGAACATGGTAATAAGGCATATCCTGAATTTTTAACACATAAGCCAGCATATTCATTATTGAAAGTTAAAGAAGAATAAATATAAGGAGGTATATTATGAAAAAGATTGAAGCAATTATCCGTCCGGAAAAACTTGAATCTGTAAAAATAGCACTTGAACAAAATGGTTGTGAGGGATTGATGATTAGTGAGTAGAAGGATATGGTAAACAGAAAGGAGTTATTCAGCAATGGCGTGGCGAGAAATATAAAATAGACCTTATACCAAAAATAAAAATAGAAATTGTAGTTTCTGATAAAGATGTTGAAAGGATTACTAAAGCGATAATTGAGAGTGCAAAAACAGGAGAAATTGGTGATGGAAAGATATTTATTTATGATATTGAAACCGCTATAAGGATAAGAACAGGAGAAAAGGATGAAAAGGCAATTAAATAGGGTATAAAAAATGGTAGGAATAATAAAAAATGCAAAGGATGAGGAGCCTGGAACAATAGAAGATTTCTTGATTGAAAATTCTTTCCCCTATCGTATATTTGAATCTCATAAAGGTGGATTTCCAACAAATATTGAAGAATATAATAGTTTAATTATAATGGGTGGACCAATGGGTGTATATGAGATGGAAAAATATCCATTTTTAAAAATAGAGGCAGGCATTATTGAAAAAGCAATAAATAAAAATATAAAAGTTCTTGGAATATGTCTTGGTGCTCAAATGATAGCCCATGTATTAGGAGCAAAAGTTTATAAGGGAAATGTTGAAGAAATTGGTTGGCATGAAATTGAAATTACAGAGGATGGATTAAAGGATAATTTAATCATTTCTCTTTCTAAGGATTTATCAGGAAATATATGCAGGAAATTTAATGTTTTTCACTGGCATGGAGACACTTTTGATTTACCTTCTGGAACAATCCATCTTGCAAAATCATATCTTTATGAAAATCAGGCCTTTAAATTCAAAAATAATGTATATGCTTTTCAATTTCATATAGAGATTAATAAAAAATTACTTTATATGTGGTTTGATTTCCATAAATTAAAAGAAGAAATATTAAAAAAATATGAAGAAATTAAATCTGAATATTTGAAAAGGAGTAAAAACTTCTATAAATCATTTTTTGCTGTTTAATCCAATTTTTAAACATTTCTTAAATCCAACCCCAAATCAGTTCCATTTGAAAGAAAATTTTTTTTGATGTATAATATAATAAGATAGCAAAGAAGCTATCCATAAGGGCAAGGGGGCCTATCTGACAAAGCCGGTCTTTTAACTCAAAATTTTTTTAAATTTTTATTTTTTTATTTAAAAAAGGAGGGAAAAAATGTCTTATAGTAGATATAATTCATCTGGAGCCAACTTTACAAAAAATAGGATTGAACCATCACCAATATCTGGGATCTGTATTACATGTCTTGATGGATGTCCAGGTCCATGTGAAATAGGGAAATCAGCGATAAGGGGAAGAGAATTAATATATCCTCAACCTTTTGGTAAAATAACAGCGGGTTGTGAAAAAAATTATCCTGTTGACCTTTCACATTTCAATATTCATGGAAGTTGTGTTGGTGCAGAAGGAATAGAAGCAGATTCTGATAAGGCGATTTTCCCGAATGTAAATATTGAAACAGAAATTGGAAAAGATGGAAGTTTAAAATTAAAAGTTCCATTTTTTACAGGAGCACTTGGTTCAACAGATATAGCAAAGAATAACTGGGACAATTTTGCAGTTGGTGCAGCAATATGTGGAACAGTGGTTATTGTTGGAGAAAATGTTTGTGGAATGGACCCAAATCTTGAATTTAAAAATGGTAAGGTTAAAAGGTCTCCTGATATGGAACACAGGATTAAAGTTTATAAGGATTGGTATGAGGGATATGGGAATATTCTTGTGCAACTTAATGTTGAAGATACACGACTTGGTGTTGCAGAATATGTAATTGAGAAACTTGGAGTTGAAGCAATAGAACTTAAATGGGGACAGGGAGCAAAAGATATAGGTGGAGAGGTAAAACTTTTTTCAATAGAAAGGGCCCTTGAATTAAAGAAAAGAGGATACCTTGTTCAACCAGACCCAGAAGACCCTGTAATTGAGGAAGCATATAAATTAAAGGCAATTACAGAATTTGAAAGACATTCAAGACTTGGTATGGTAACAGAAGAGGGTTTTTTAAAAGAAGTTGAGAGATTAAGGAAGATTGGAGCAAAATATGTTACTTTAAAGACAGGAGCATATAGACCAAGAGACCTTGCACTTGCACTTAAACTTTCATCTGAAGCCAAAATAGACCTTTTAACCATTGATGCTGCTGGAGGTGGAACCGGAATGAGTCCATGGAGAATGATGAATGAATGGGGAATACCTCTTGTTGAATTAATCTCTTTAACTTATAAATTTGCGAGGAAACTCGCGGAAAAAGGTAAATACATTCCTCCAATTGCTTTTGCAGGTGGGCTTGCATTTGAAGACCAGATATTTAAGGTTTTTGCTCTTGCAAGTCCATATACAAAGGCAGTTTGTATAGGAAGGGCAACAATGACCGCTGGTATGGTGGGTAAAACTATAGGAGAGATGATTAAAAAAGGAAATGTGCCAAAAGAATATAAAGAACATGGTGATAAAATTGAGCAGATATTTATAAAAGGCGAGGAATTGAAGAAAAAATATGGTAAAAGATTTGAAGAAATACCTGCTGGAGCAATTGGAATTTATACTTATTATGACCGCCTTTCAACAGGTTTAAAACAACTTATGGCAGGTGCAAGAAAATTTACATTAAATAACATCAGAAGGAATGACATATTTGCTTTAACAAAAGAGGCAGCAGAAATTTCAGGTATTGATTTTGTCATGGATTCAGATAAAAAAGAAGTTGAGAAAATACTTGGCTAATTAATGTAAAATGAGAAGGGGAGAGGGCTTGAAATTTTATTTTCTGCCCTCTCCCTTTATATTCTGAGATATATCCAGCAATACAAAATAATTTGATTTTTAAAATTTCTGAGGTAAAATATATGGGAAAAAGTCCATATTTTTCAAAAAATGAAAGAAAATTGTGGAGTAGTGGGTATATATAATGTAAAAGAAGCAGGGAAAATTTTATACCTTTCTCTTTTTTCTCTTCAGCATAGGGGTCAGGAAAGTTGTGGTATTGTCCTTTCTGATTTTAAGAATATTATTATTCATAAAGGAATGGGTCTTGTTGAGGATGTTTTTTCAAAAGTGAATTTTGAAAATTTAAAAGGAAATTTTGGAATAGGACATGTAAGATATTCAACAACAGGTAGTTCTTCAGAAAAAAATATTCAACCATTTGTTGTTGAATATAAAGGTAAAACATATGCAATTGCTCATAATGGAAATCTTGTTAATAGTTATTCTTTAAGAAAAAAACTTGAGGAAGAAGGAACTCTTTTTCAAACAACACTTGATACTGAAATAATTATGCATTTAATTTTTAAATCAAAGAAAAATGAATTTATTGAGAAATTGATTGATGGACTTGAAGAACTTAAAGGTGCTTATTCTCTTATTATTTTTACACCAGAAGGGATATATGCAGTTAAAGACCCAAATAGTTTTAGACCTTTATGTCTTGGAAAATTGAATGATGGATATATTGTTGCCTCTGAAAGTTGTGTATTTGACCTTGTTGGAGCAGAATATTTAAGAGAAATAGAAGAGGGAGAAATTCTTTTTATAGGGAAAGATGGTTTAAAAAGTTATTATTTAAAGAAAAATAAGATTTCAAGATGTATATTTGAATTTATTTATTTTGCAAGGCCTGATAGTAAAATTTTTGGCAAAAGTGTTTATATTGCAAGGAAAAATCTTGGAGAAAAATTAGCGGAAGAATTACCATTTAAGGGAGATATAGTCATTCCAGTTCCTGATTCAGGAAATATTGCCGCGATTGGGCTTGCAGGAAAATTAAATATACCATTTGAAATGGGCTTTATAAGAAATCATTATGTTGGAAGAACATTTATTAAACCCTTTCAGCCATCAAGGGAACTTGGAGTAAAAATAAAATTAAATGTTGTTCCTGAAGTCATTAAAAATAAGGATATAATTATTGTTGAGGATTCAATTGTTAGAGGGACAACAAGCAGATTAAGAATAAGAGAATTGAGAAAAGCAGGAGCAAAGAGAGTTTTTATGGCTATAAGTTGTCCCCCAATAAAATATCCCTGTTTTTATGGCATTGATTTCCCATCAAAAGAAGAGTTAATTGCATCTGGTAAGGATATTGAAAAAATTAGAGAAACGATAGGACTTGATGGTCTTTATTATTTATCTCTTGATGGGATGCTTTCTTCAATTTCTTTACCACCAGATGAATTTTGCACCGCCTGTTTTACAGGTAATTATCCGGTTGAAACTGTTGACTTTAAAGGTAAGGAGCAATTTGAGATATGAAAGGTTATCTTGTTATTGAGGATGGGACAATATATAAAGGTAATACATTTGGTGTTGAAGGTGAAAGATATGGAGAATTGATTTTTAATACAAGTATGACTGGATATCAGGAAATAATTTATGACCCCTCATATAAAGGACAGATAGTTGTTATGACATATCCTCTAATAGGGAATTACGGAGTTAATAGCCAGGATATAGAATCATATAAAATTCATATTGAAGGTTTTGTTGTAAAAGAAAAGAGTAAGATATATTCAAACTGGAGAGCAGAAAAATCTATTGATGAATTATTTAAGGAGAATGGAATTATAGGAATAGAAGATGTTGACACAAGAAGAATTACTGAAATTTTAAGGGATAAAGGAGCACAGAAAGGAGGGATTTTTACAGGAGAACATGACCCAAAGGAGATGCTTGAAAAAGTCAGAAAATCACCTTCAATTGTTGGAAGGGATATTGTTAAAGAAGTAATAAGAGAAAAACCATATATATGGAAAGAAGAAGGGAAATATAAAGTTGTTGTTATTGACTGTGGTGTTAAATATAATATTTTGAGATTACTTTCAAGATACGATTTAAGAGTTATTGTTTATCCTGCAACCGCACCATATGAAGAAATTGAGAAAGAAAAACCAGATGGAATATTGATTTCAAATGGTCCAGGGGACCCTGAACCTCTCACATATATAATAAAAAATGTATCAAATCTTGTTGAAAAATACCCTATTTTTGGAATATGTCTGGGGCATCAAATTTTAGGCCAGGTCTTTGGAGGGAAAACATATAAATTAAAATTTGGTCATCATGGAGCAAATCATCCTGTAAAGGATTTAAAAACAGGGAAAATTTATATAACTGTTCAAAATCATGGATTCTGTGTTGATATAAATACAATAAAAGACCCTGAAATTGAAATTACTCATATAAATCTTAATGATTATACACTTGAAGGAATAGAACATAAAAAATTGCCGGCATTCAGTGTTCAGTTTCATCCAGAAAATGCACCCGGTCCAAGAGATGCTGAATACCTATTTGAAAAGTTTTATAAATATATAGAAAAATATGGGAAAAAGGACTGATATTAAAAAGATACTTTTAATTGGTTCAGGTCCAATTATAATAGGTCAGGCATGTGAGTTTGATTATTCAGGGTCCCAGGCATGTAAAGCATTAAAAGAGGAAGGATATGAAGTTGTTCTTGTAAACAGTAATCCTGCAACAATTATGACAGACCCTGAAATGGCTGATAAAATTTATCTTGAACCATTAATACCTGAAATAGTTGCAAAAATAATTGAAAAAGAAAGACCTGATGCACTTTTACCAACACTTGGAGGTCAAACTGCTTTAAATATAGCAACAAAACTTTATGAAATGGGAATAATTGAGAAATATAATGTTAAACTTATTGGAGCAAATTACTATGCTATAAAAAAAGCAGAGGATAGACAGTTATTTAAAGAATCAATGAAAAAAATAGATTTAAAAGTCCCTGAAAGTGGTATTGCTCATAATCTTGATGAAGCAATTGAAATAGCAGAAAGTATTGGATTTCCTGTAATAATAAGACCTGCATATACTCTTGGGGGGACAGGAAGTGCTGTTGCTTATAATATTGAAGAATTTGAAGAATTTGCAGAGACAGGATTGAAAGCAAGTTTAATAAATGAAATTCTAATTGAAGAATCTCTAATTGGATGGAAGGAATATGAACTTGAGGTTATGAGAGACCTTAAAGATAATGTTGTTATAATATGTTCAATTGAAAATTTTGACCCTATGGGTGTTCATACAGGAGATAGTATTACTGTTGCGCCTGTTCAAACACTTACTGATAAAGAATATCAAAATATGAGGGATGCAGCAATTAAAATTATAAGGGAAATTGGAGTAGAAACAGGTGGAAGCAATATTCAATTCGCTATTAATCCTGAAAATGGTGATATGGTTGTAATTGAAATGAACCCAAGAGTTTCAAGAAGTTCAGCCCTTGCCTCAAAGGCAACAGGATTTCCAATTGCAAAAATAGCAACAAAACTTGCGATTGGTTATACACTTGATGAGATTCCCAATGATATAACTAAAAAGACACCTGCATGCTTTGAGCCAACAATTGATTACTGTGTTGTTAAAATTCCAAAATTCAATTTTGAAAAATTTACTGGAGCAATTCCATTTTTGTCAACATCAATGAAATCTGTTGGAGAGGTTATGGCTATTGGAAGAACATTTAAGGAGGCATTACAGAAAGCCTTGAGAAGTTTAGAAGAAAATTATTCAGGACTTGAAGATATAAATTTGAAAATGGAACTGGAAAAGGGTTTAAAATATCCAAATCCTTACAGGTTATTTTATATAAAAGAAGCGTTTAAAA
>Ga0078972_1012407_pt1 | contig 14671 bp, 13 predicted proteins | sample YelNatPaOPGAMG01_FD_67568 | JGI IMG/M metagenome (GOLD analysis project Ga0078972, IMG submission 67568) | Hot spring thermophilic microbial communities from Obsidian Pool, Yellowstone National Park, USA - OP-RAMG-01 (SPADES assembly) (version 2) | ecosystem: Environmental > Aquatic > Thermal... | reverse complement strand
ATTGAGGAGTAATTTCCTCAAAAAAATTACGGATTATATACCCTTTGGTCTCTAATGGCTTAAGGGTAATAATCCGCTGAAGGCAGGAATTCTTGGGAATATCTGGTTCCCAAGGAGCACCCAACATGTCAAAAACTGAAATCCGCACTTGAATCTCGCTATTCCCAGCATTCGCCACAGCGAAGCTGGGATCTTCAAAATCTGAAAAATCCGGCGGTTGAGTAGAAAGGTCTCCACTCACGTTGATCGGCGCAGCCCAGCGTGAACTGAGCTGATCAACGAAATAACCCGGCTCGCTGACTTGCCATTCAACTGTCCCGTCTGGACGACGGGACAGAAACGTAAGTTGGGCGTAGGCGAAATTATCCCAAACCTTATTTACTACACAGGGGTCGCTTTTCTCCCCTGTATAGAAATCAAGGATAATCACGCCCACGTCAAGGTCGTTGGTGGGGTTGAAAGTATAATTACTTCCTTCCCACACCTGCCAAGCGAATTCGGTAAGATGTAATTCCATCCGACTCCCAAGTCGCAGGAAATTCCCAAATGTTCCGCCTGCCCAGGCAGTAAAATGCGGTTGTTGTCGAACATCTGTTTGCTTTAAATCTGCCCCGTAATTCCAGGCGGGAGTACTTCTCATCGTTTTATACTGAATGAAATAGTTCCCGCCCAGAAAATCTGGGGGTGCTGGCACGGCCGCGAGACCGAAAACCAGCCTCGTTTCCCACCGGCTGCCGTCTGGGTTGGGCCCGACGGCGTACCAGGGAAAAACAACCCTACGCCGGTAGTAGCTCGAGCCGTTGCCGATTGGCGGCGGCTCATTCACCAAATATTTTTGGGAGCAGTCTTGCGACTGTCCCATCGCCGGAGTCGCCGTCATAAAAATAACGGCGAGCATGAGGAGCAAAATTTTTTTCCGCCCCATTTTCAATCTCCTACAAATATTATACCAATTTTTTATAAAAATAGCAAGAGTAACTTCTCTTGGCTACAATGATACTGAACACTTTTTGATAAATTTGAAAGATCTCGTCAAACAGATAATTTTGAATTTTATATTCCTCATCTTTTAAAGGTGGAATCAGAGTTAGATTTTATAAGATTAGGAGCTTGGTGGCAAAAAGTTTACAATTTAGTAAGGCCTCATATGGAGCTTAAAGATATGACTCCTTATGAAAAACTAAAATCTTTGGGTTATGCTACTTCCCAAGAATTTTGTCTTTTCCCCACCTTAATTTTAGATCGCTTGGTTGATCTTCCAGAGATTGTTAATTACCAAAAAAATATTCAGGAACATCTTGATTATGATCATAAAAACATTGACAAAATTCTAATAATAATACAAATTATTAATAGATCTTTAAAAACACAAAACGCAAGAAGAGGAGGAAAAGTATGAAACTCAAACAAAGTCCATTTCTGCATATGGTTTCTGTGGACGACGAATACATTGCCCTTTACAACAGCCTAAATCTGGAAGTCGCTTTTCTGAAAAAGAGCTTTATCGAGCAACATCAACATGGACAAGTATTTGTTAGTTCTGACACTCTCTCGGAGCACATACTCGACCAGCTGAAAAAGCTCGGACTCCTCATTGAGGAACAATCCGACGGCTACGAGCAGTATTATAAGTATCAAAAAGCTCTCAACGAACCAGCAATCAACATTCTTTACCTATTACTCTCCGATGCCTGCAACATCCGTTGCCGTTACTGCTATTTCTTAGCACCTATGCCTAACGGCTATCGATCTTCCCTTATAAAGAAAGAAACCGCGATTAAGGCATTGGATCTTTTTGCTCGTTGCGTGAAAAAGAGTATCGCGAAAGGTCACCCCGAACAACACATCGTAATCTACGGTGGAGAGCCGACGCTCAATAAGAAAGTACTTCTCGAAGTACTTAGGTATATTGATGTGTTGAAGGCAACGGGACTGCTTCCTAAGACGGTTTCGGTCACGGTGAATACAAATGGCATTCTTCTTGACGGTGAGATTCTTGCCAAGTGCAAGGAGACCGGAGCAGTGGTGGCTATTTCAATCGATGGGCCAAAAGAAATTCACGACCAGATGCGTGTTTACTCTTCCGGGAGGGGCACATTCGATGAGGTAATTCGCTCATACCAACTCGCACAGCAACACGGCGTCAAAACCGGGGTTTGCGTAACTATTGATCAACATAATCTCTTCCGAATGAAGGAAATAGTGCAATGGCTTGCTGATGAGCTCGGTGTGAAAGGAATGGGGTTTAACATTCTCATCGAGAACACAGCAGGACAGGCAACGGACGACCGCAACCGGTATGCGGAAATAGTCGCTCAAGAACTCATCGAGAGTTTCAAAGTAGCACGGGCAATAGGCATTTATGAAGACCGCATGATGCGTCGGGTTAAGGCTTTTATCAACAAAGAACCGGTGCTCTCCGATTGCGGCGGTTGCGGTCTTCAAATAGTAGTGAGTCCGGACGGCAAGATCGGTGTTTGTCAGGCCTTCTGCGGCGGGAAAGAATTTTTCGTCACAGAGCCATTCGAAACGTTTGAACCGGAATCTCATCCATTCTGGAAACAGTGGAGGAGGCGCTCGCCGTTTACCAACGAAACATGCAAAAATTGCATCGCTCTTGGTAACTGTGGCGGAGGGTGTCCATATAACGCCTATCGGACAAAGGGATCTATTGACGCCCTTGACGAACGATTTTGTGCTCACGCAAAAGCAACAACCCACTTTTTGATACGCGACTTGTGGGATAAACAAAAAGAAAAGCAAGCCGCGAGTAAGTAGTGAATCAAGCGGGGGGGGATAATCTCCTCCCGCTATTTTTTTGCGCTTATGATAGATATGCCGTGTCTAATAAATTCTTCAGCATTTTGAGAAATTTTATATACTTTTTGAAATTGACGAATATAGTGTTGGTGATCTGGATAGGGAATTACAAATTTTTGATTAATAATATAACGATATCGCGGGGATCTAAGTACAACCACATTAAATATCTCTGAAAGATCCCATAACTGGTTTTCTGACAAATTTTTTGTTTCTTTACTAAATTTCTTTTCAATAAAATCAAAAAAAATAAAATGGAGAAGCTCGTGGGCAATAGTATAAATAATATCGGAAATTGTCTTTTTGTAAAAAAATTGAAATGTTTTTGATTCCAAAAAACGAGGATTACAATTAATTATAGAGGCGTAGGCAATATATTTTCCTTGTGGAAATTTAAAATCTCCAAAAAAATCTTCTGTTATAATAATATATTCTTGCTCTTTTTTGTGCCAAACTTTTTGTACTTTTTTTATTTTACGAAGTATTGCTATTTTATGTGTCCGATAATAATTATCAAAATAAGTATGAATAAATTTTTTTCTTTGAACAACATCTTTTAATAATTTAGCTAATTTAAGTTTTGGATGTATTTTTATAATTCCTTTACCAAAATCTATTCCTCCTCCTTGTATATTAAGAAATTCTTCAGTTATATGTTCGTCAAGTTTTTTATTTAGATAAAAACGTAGTTTGTTCATGGTCTTGTAATTATCAAATTATAATTATTTTATTAAATTTTCAGCAAATTTACAATTTATTTTAAAGATAGTTATAAATAAAAATGAGCAGTTTATAGACATGCTCAGGTCTCTATTGGTCTGGTGCTACTTGCACGGAGTGCACCTGCATGAACTGCAAGCGGTGCAGTCGCAAGGCTTCATATCAACCTCATCTTTGAGGTCAATTTTATCCGCGATTTCCGTGCGCATCTTTACATCAGGAATAACGACGACTTCGTCCATACTCCCGCCTCCTTTTTAGGATCTATTAATAAGATATTTCTTAATTAAAATTTTGTCAATACTCTATAGAACTCGTCGGGTGCATGGGGTACAATTAGTGTCTATCTATTTGCTAAATAAAAAAGAAATATTAAAGTTAAAAATTAGATTGTGCTTTTGTTGAAAAACTATATTCTCTTTTTAAATAGAATTTATTCTGATTGATTTGTTTTAAAAATTTAAAATGGAATTGTTGTAAAAGCTTGCATTTTAAAACTTTTTAAAATAAAATTTTTTAAAAAAAATGAATAATAAAGAGTTTAAAAGCAAATATTATGATATAGATGCTTATTATGAAAATGTAGCTTCAAAAGAAGGATGGAAAAAAGAAGACTTTATTTTTGTTTTAAGTGTTTTAGAATCTTTGCCTAAAGAAAAATTAATAGAAATATGCAAAAGTCCAGAAATTCAATTAAGATTTAGTGGAGAAAATTGGGAAAAAATAGTTGATGAAGAAGAAATAATAGGAGCTTTAATCTCAGATTATCCTCCTGAGGATTTAATTTGGGTTGCAAAAAAATGGAGCCTTGATAGGCCCCGATAATGAGGGATAGGGTTGCGGGATTACTTCCCACCAGCCTTCCCTCATTATGTTTTCTCCTCCCCCAGATAAATCATTCTGGGTTGGTAACTTTTTGACTAATCATCGTCTGTACCCGTATCTGTGTCTCCCCACCCATTGGTTTTTGTTTCGCAATGTGTGAGGGTACCTGCCTTTAAGACTTCTTCTTGAAGTCTTTGGGCGTTTTCGTTATATCTTGTGTCTATTTCGCACCCTGCTTGATCTGAAATAGATTCAAGCGCTAACATCGGGAATGGAACCGTTATTTTTTGATCCATACGGACCTCCATTTTTAATTTAAAACTTCTAATTATATTATATAATTTTAATTTTTTATTTGTCAATATTTTGTAGGTATATTATCTAATTTATAAAAATTTAAATAATTAAAGCATACGACAAAAATTAATAAATTATAGTTAAAATAGGTTAAATATATTAATATTATGACTAATTTTTAAAATTTTCTTCATTTTTTGTTTTAATCCTAACATATTATTTTTCTTGTTAGTGTTTGATAGGACAAGGCGGGCATATTTTTTTGCTAATAAAATTTTTCCTTGTTTTAAGTAAAGTAAAGCTAAGTTTGTAAAAACAAATGGTTTTAACTCTTTTTTAATTAAAGCTTTCTTGTACCATTTTAAAGCAGTTTTATATTTTTTTAATGCTTGATAAACATTACCAATATCAATATATATTGAATATTCTTTGGGATTTAAAGATAAAGCTTTTTTATAAAAATAAAGAGCTTTATTTAAATTTCCTTGATGAAGCTCTACAAGTCCTAATCCTTTTAATGCTTCAAATGAATAAGATTTTTCTTTAAAAAGCATATTAAAGTATGATTTAGCTTTTTGTTGATATTTTTTTCTTTTAAAATTATCTTGTATTGAAAGAGCGTATTGATCATAAACAAGACCAAAAAGTTTTAAAAATTTAGGTTCATTTTTAAATTTTTTAAAAATTTCTCTTTCTTTTTTTAAAATTTCACTAAATTTTCCTTTATTAAAAAGATTCCAAAGTTTTTTAATCTCTTTTTCTTTATTATTTTCCATAGATTTTATTATATATTTTTTTGAAAAAATGAAAAATAAGATTGTATTTAGATTTTTATGTTAATAATTTAAAAACTTTTTACATTTAAGTAAGAAATAAAATTAGAGTCTATTCAAAATATGATTTATCTTATTATTACAGAAACCTTATAAGATTATAGCCTTATAAAGTCTGAGATATATCTTTTATATAATATTTCGGGAAATAATATTCATATTTAGATTTTAAAAGAATAGATTTATTACGAAGCATGTTTTGGTTCACGGCTCTGTTTTCTCGACATAGAGAAACGAAAGATGATGTTAATACTATTAGATGGAATAATGTTGCAAATTTTTTATTTGTTTATTTATTGTGTAAAGTCCATCTAAAGATAGATTATTTTTCAAGTTAAAATTAAGTATTCCAATTGCTGCGATTATAGAGTATAAATTAATACTTTTTTTCTCTATATTATTAAGTGGTCTATTTAAAAATCCTTTAATAAAACCACGATAGATATTTTCATTTTTATGATTTGTCTTTAAAATTGCTATATCAAAGATGGGGTCACCTAATATTACATTTTCCCAATCAAGTATATATATCTTTTTATTTTCGGGATTAAAAATAATATTTTCTGGTTTTAAATCTCTATGAATTAAGCCAGCGCTCATTAAATTTGGTAAGATTTCTACTTGTTTTAAAATAATATCTATATCATTTTTTTCTAAAAGATTTAATTTACACAATCGCAGGCCATATTTTTGTACAAAATCGCATAAGTATTCTTTCCATGTGGAAAATTCTCCCTCTAAAGTCTCTGGATTAATCCAACCAAAACTTTTAAATTCTAATGGTATCTTTCTAAACTGGCTCCCAATATCTTTGTAAATATTAAATAGACTTATAGGTAAATTTTTTGAAGTAACAACTTTTCCATTAATTAATTCTGTCTTCAAATATTCTCTGCCATCAATGAGGTGGCCATAATCTAAAACTTTTGGTACAGCCAATCCGTATTTCTCTAATTTTTTCATTGCAAATCCTTCAATAAAAAGTCGTTTGGGTCTAACGCTTTCAAATTTTTCTCCGATTTTTAAAACATATTCTGAATTAATTTCTACAATATTTCTTTTTCCTATGATTTTTTTCATATTAATTTCATGTCAGTCTTTTGTTTTTTTGTAATGTTCAATGGTTGCCCCGATAATAAATGATAACTTTCTAATTATATCTAAAAAAACATATGGAATATATAACGATAATTTAAGATTTTTTTTCTTAAATTCTGGTAACGAAACTGTAAAAATCCTTTTAAATACATATCCTAAATATTTGAAAAAATTTAATAATGTCGGTTGATAAAATTTTAATAATTTAAAGTCTATATTATTTAATTTGCATGCAAGATAGGTTCCTTTACCATATAATATATGTTGTTTTATGAGGCCATTGAGCGAACTTCTATGATTGTGGTATACAATAGCGTCTTCGCAATATCCTATATCTCCAAATTTTCTACATCTAAAAGATAGGTCTAAATCTTCTCCGCCGTAATTTTTAAATTGTTCGTTAAAACCTCCCGTCTTCTCTATAACTGTTTTTCTGAAGCACGCATTTGCGGTAATAAGAGTAATAATGTTCCCGTTCGTATCTCTTACTGGTTTACGAAGCAGATTTTTAAAATCAATATATTTTTGAATAAATGTTCGTGGTGGGATGGAAAGAATGGTACCACCGGCTCCAATTATATTTTGTTTATTATTCATATAATTAACGAACGAAGTTATCCAGTCACTTTTAGCCTCGCAATCATCGTCAATCATTAAAATTAAATTACCCCTTGAAAGTTTTATTCCATAATTTCTTATACCCGCTACCCCTCTATGCGAGACCTTTTTAAATTTAAAGTTTCTTATTTTATCTGCGTATTCTTTGATTTTACTTTCATTATAATCACAATCAAGTCCATCGTGGATGCTTATGACCTCATAATTTTTTTTATCATAATCTTGATTTGACAAAGATTTAAGACAATTTAAAAACATATTAAATCTTTTATAGGTTGGCACAATAACTGAAACAAATTGTTCTTTTCTTTTTATGGTGTCATCAAGAATCGTATCCAGTTTTTTGAAAACATTATTATCAGACTTAAGTCGATAACATTTTTCATTTTCCCGCGGTAACTCAAGCTGACTTTTAAATGCAGCGAATATTTCTGGTGAGCATCCGCTTGAAATTGCCTTTAAATTACTATAATCTTTTCTTCGTGAATTCGCACGCCTTAAAGCAGTAGCATCATCTATATATAGATAAATTAAAATGATTTCGGCTAAATTTCCTATAGATTCATATATTTGTCTTCGGAATTCATATTTTAAATTAGTACCATCTATAACAACGTTGTATTTTTGCTTTAGTAAGTCAACCATTAAAAAACGGAGTATTTCGTATGCCTCTTTATATTGAGAAGCGGTACATTTTTCGGTTTTAAAGATTGAATAAGTAATATTTTCTCCAGATAAAATTGTAAAATGATAACGTTTATGAAGATATTGAGATATATAAGATTTACCTGTTCCTGGTAAACCCATTAAAATAACTGCTAATTGTTTTTGATTTTTACGTCTACCATATTTTATACTTTTTTTCGCTATTTTAATATATTCTTGATTCATAATATCCTTAACTTTATAAAGACCTTTGATTTTTGGGTTTTCTAATTAAATTTAAAAAGTTATTTAAATTAAGGGTATTAACAATCTTATTTGTGTCTATGCCACTAGTCTCAAGTTGTTTCATTATTTTTATTAATTTTTTTAAAACACTAAATCCAATTTGTTCTTTGAAATATTCTTGTCTTAACTTGATAGCCATATCCGCTTTGCTTAACGCCATCTTTTTTGCCTCGGCGAAGTCAGTAACAATTTCTGAAGCTATCGGAATTCTGTGTTTTAGTCCTTGGAAGGTGTGAAAGTCTATTCCTATGGTATATAGTAAGTTGTATTTGGACATTATTTGGAGTATTTTTGGCATTGGTGGTGAATCCAAATTAATTTCAATAAAGGTATTTGTTTCTTCGGCTTTTTGAAAAATTAAATCCCAATTGATTGATGCTATATCGATGTAACGGTTAATATGTCCAATTGTATCAACATTGGGATTTTTTATAGCTGAAACTAAATTATTAACTATTTTGTTCGGTTCTTCATTTCCCCAAGGAAAATGTCTTGAGGCAATAACAAAGTCAATTTTTTCCAATAAGCTATCGGGGACATCTACGCCGTCAGTGATAATATTAACCTCAATACCGCTTATACATTTTGGCTTGCTGTGCGAATTATTATAATTTTGTACTTTATCTATCATTTCTTCAACTTTTTCCCGAATCTCTGCTTCTGAATACTTTTTTTCTTTATAAGGGCTTGTTAGATGATCGGTGATAATAAAATATTCCGCTTTCATATGTTTTTCAATATATTGACCAATTTCATCTAATCCCAAAATGGCATCTTTACTTGCTTCGGTATGAATATGAGATAAACCACCTTCTATAATATTTTTTTTATATTTATAATTTTCTTTCATAAAGAATTGTAAATTTAATATAATATAATATTAGTTATATTTGAAATCGTCAAATTCGGTGTTTAAAAAATATCTGTAATTTTTCGAAATCCACCACGGCTTTTCTGAAAAATAATTTATTTTTTTTATTATTTTTTTTCAAAAAAATCATATTTCCTTGTCTATCAAAATTAAATGAATATTTTTGATTTATAATTTGTTCTAATTGTAAAAAGGTGTCTCTGAACTTAAGGATTTTATGATCCGAATATATATTAAAAAATAATTGACTAATCTCGCCTTTAGTAATAAAAATTTTCTTGTCGAGTAATTTATTTATCATAAAGCAGTGAGCTGAATTTAGTAATAATTCTAAAGCAATATTTATTAATTGATTTTTGTGTAACAAACGCGCTGCCTGTAGATAATAACCGGCTAGTTGGAGATAGTGGTTTTTAAAATGTTCTTTAAAATTTGTATTTTTAATATACCAAGATAAACGTCCCACTTTTCGTTGCTTAAGTATTCGGAAGTGATTTTTCAATATCTCTTTAAAAAAGTTGTTCTTATCAAAATAAATTTTATATCCTAATTTTATAGTTAATACAAACCATGCATTGTTTTCTAAAATTTTAATAAAATTATCTCTACTATAAATATTAAAAGCAACCAATGGAAAAATGTTTCGTAATTTATTTTTTAAACTCCTCGAAATTTTATCTTGTGGTTTTTTTAGATTTTTTAAAATTATAATATAATCTAAATCAGATGTAATTCTAAATTTTTTTCTTCTACAAGATGAACCAAAAATAGCCAGGGAAACAAGATTTTGACCAAAATAATTTTTTATTAATTCATTAATTTTATCAATATCATTAGACATATTTTTTAATGACGTGATTTAATTTTTTAACAGCAATAGTAAGATGGATATTACTAATAGAACTGACACTTATCCGTATAGCGTTATATTTATTATCTAAAAAATAAATATCTCCCGGGATAACTAATATTCTATTTTTCAGCAACTCAATAAATAATCTTTTTATATTAATATTATTAGGCAATTTAAGCCAGTAATAAAATCCTCCTTTATTATATTGTATTAATTTTTTAATCTGGGGAGATAATAATTTTTCAAAAATTTTACGTCTTGAATTCAAAATTTTAGTTTTACTTTCTATTTCACTGTATATTTTATTAGTTTTCAAATAATTTAATAGTATCAATTGGCTTAAAATATTTGGATGGGAATTATAGTATTTTTGAATGGTTTTTAATTTATCAACAATGTTTTTATGAGCAATTATATAACCCATTCTTAATCCGGGGAAAATATATTTTGAAAAGGAACTTACATATAAATACTTTTCGTTATCTATTATGTTTATTTCGGCATCGTTTTTTAATAATCCGTATGAATCATCTTCTATTAAATAGCATTTTTTTAATAATTGATTTTTAATCTCTATGCTTCTATCTTTTTCAATATATATGCCCGTTGGATTTTGGAATTTAAACATTAAATAGGTAAGCTTAAAATTTCTATTTTCAATATTATTAAGGTTGGGGTTAATTGTTTGAATGTTATAGTTTTGGGATCTAAAAATATTTATAGCTGTATCATAGGTTGGATTTTGTAATAAAATTTTATTAATCCCAATAATTTTTTTAAAAAAAATAGCTTAGTAAAAAAATAGCATTAGTGGCTCCATTGGTTATAAGTATGTTTTCTCTCTTTATTTTTGTATCAGATTTCCTACTGATAAATTTAATAATTTCGTCTACTAAATCCTGCACCCCTTCTGGTTTACTATAACGAGACACTATCCTTTTATTAAAATTAATTTTTGGAAATTCAAATTTTATCATTTTTTCATCTAAATTACCCCATCCAAAATTATAAAAGTTATTATCTTTTATATATTTATTTATATAATCTGCTATATAATTATCTCTAAAATTCCCAATATTATTTATTATAAGTTTTTTCTTGTTCATAAATTATAATTTATAGTTATAATTTATAAATTGTATATATAGCCTTACTAGAATTTCTTATTTGTATAGTTTCATCAGGTTATTTCCAAGATAAAGATCGAAAACGACCAATCTACCTGTCGCCCGTCTGGCCCTGTTTGCCGACAGGCAGGCGGCGAGCAGGGCGGGCAGGCTCTTTTACAAAAATGCATATGGTAGGATGATAATAAAGGTCATATTAGTAAAATTAATATACTACCAATATGCAATATCATTATAACATAAAAACAAATATTGCGCAATGTTACGTATTGGGTCATCTAAAATATAAGTGAAATAGTATTGGTTAGGACATTTAAAAGGTAAGCGAAATAAATTAGGTAAAATGAGATAAGGGGTCGGGAATTAGGGTAATTTATCTCATTTTATCACTATTATGGATATGAGAAAATCAAGTTTTTAAAATCTGTTTCATTTTTTGTTTTAATCCTAACATATTATTTTTCTTGTTAGTGTTTGATAGGACAAGGCGGGCATATTTTTTTGCTAATAAAATTTTTCCTTGTTTTAAGTAAAGTAAAGCTAAGTTTGTAAAAACAAATGGTTTTAACTCTTTTTTAATTAAAGCTTTCTTGTACCATTTTAAAGCAGTTTTATATTTTTTTAATGCTTGATAAACATTACCAATATCAATATATATTGAATATTCTTTGGGATTTAAAGATAAAGCTTTTTTATAAAAATAAAGAGCTTTATTTAAATTTCCTTGATGAAGCTCTACAAGTCCTAATCCTTTTAATGCTTCAAATGAATAAGATTTTTCTTTAAAAAGCATATTAAAGTATGATTTAGCTTTTTGTTGATATTTTTTTCTTTTAAAATTATCTTGTATTGAAAGAGCGTATTGATCATAAACAAGACCAAAAAGTTTTAAAAATTTAGGTTCATTTTTAAATTTTTTAAAAATTTCTCTTTCTTTTTTTAAAATTTCACTAAATTTTCCTTTATTAAAAAGATTCCAAAGTTTTTTAATTTCTTTTTCTTTATTATTTTCCATAGATTTTATAGATTTTATTATTATATATTTTTATTAAAAAATTGCAAATAAAAAATAGACCCCGTTTAGGGGTCTAGAGGTATGGGTTAATAAGCAAATCAGCAATGGCTTCTGAAATTGGAAGGTTGGTTAATCTTTCTATCCAAAGCCATTGACCATTTGGGTTTAGCTCCAAAAATATGTATTCATTTTTCGGTGTTACTATCATATCGATAGCACCGAAAGCTAAACCATAATAAGAAACAAATTCCACGCAAGCTTTTTGAATTTGTTCAGGGAGCTTGTGTGGGAAATGCGGAGTGTTTTCGAGATCGTATCTTCGCCAATCGTCTTTTGTTCTGGGACTGTTTTGCGAATGAATTTCGGCAGCGAATACTTTTTTGCCTACAACAGTGATTCTTAATTCGAATTTTTTTTCTATTCGCTCCTGAAAAACACAAGGGACGCATTGAATTGATTCTGTGTGACCAAGATCTGTATCGTTGATTCTATGTGTGTAAATTGTTTTAATAATTCCTTGGTCTTCAATAAATCCCGTCCCTAGAACTTTATTTACAACATTCCCTCCGCATTCTCTATAGAAGCATCTTGCTTCTTCTGGATTTGTTGTGATTAAAGTTTTTGGAATAGTGAAACCGAACTGATTAGCTATTGTTAGTTGTTTAATTTTTGATTCTGCTTTACGAATACAGCTCGGTTTACTAATCCAAAAACATGGAAGTGCTTCCCAAAGCCAGTTTAGGTAGAACCAACATTCTGATTCTACAAAATTACGATAGTGGTCATTTTGAATATGGTCTGCTTCAGTCTTTTTCGGCCTTCGATAGAGCACACTTTTTATTTTGGAAAATTCTATCTCTCTTAATTTAGATTTGAATTTTCCATCAAAATGACCATTCTCTATCTTGAGAATTGTCTCTATGTTGGTGCAGAAATCTTCCGTATTGAGACGAAAAACTTCTGCTTTTTTGTTTTGTAAGATTTTAATTACTTCGTCACTGTGTGGATCGATTTTGTTTGTGATAACCAAGATGCTCATATCTTTCTCCTTTTTATATTTCAAACATCTAATTATATTTATAAATTAAAATTATTTTATTGTCAAGTATAGTGAGAACTCGTCGGGTACACGGAGTACAACTATATATTTTTATTTAAATATACAATTATCTTCATTTATGTTATGAATTGTCTTGTAATCCTCCCATAATCCAAGATATGCTTTTGTAATGCGCGGCCGATTAGAAAGATTAAATTTATCAATATATTTATTTATTACTTCTGGTTTTGCTTCAAATTCAACAAAAAAACCAAAAGGAAGTTCATCAAAAGAAATAATTATATCATCTTTTATAATATTTTTTCGTTTTTTTTCAAAAATAATTTCTTTATTAAAACCCAAAGATTTAAGTATTTCTCTCAATATTTCAACATTTTCTTCTTTTTGTATTTTTATCTCCATTTCTTCTCTTTCAAAAAAATGAGTATTGTCTTTTGTCTTTCTTTTTACAGTTAAAATAATTTCTTTATTTCCGTTTTTATCTTCTATATATTTTATTCTCGGGAAAATTCCTTCTTTAATATTTGAAAAATCTTCCTTAAAATAACCAAAAGTTCTTTCAAAATAAAGATCATTAAGATTATTAGTAAAAATTTTAAACTCTTCTGGCGTTAATTCAATTTTAACTTCTATTTCGTTTTTCATTTTTTTTAAAGTATTTTTTAATTCCTTTTCGTAAGTATAATAAGTTGGGAAATTTTTAGACATCGGGAAAAAATATTTACGTTTTAAAATTATAATTTTTTAATAATGCCTGTCAAATATTTGCATTAAGTCATTTAAAATGTAAGCAAAAAATAGTTGTTAGAATATTTAAAGGTAACCAGAGTGGGAATAAAATAGTATCAACATCTATCAATGCCTCCATTAAACTAATTTTGCGACTGGATATTTTGGTTTAATAAATAAAAAATTAAACACAAAACAACATTCTAACATTCTGCAGAATGTTAGAATGTTGTTTATAAAAACCAAACAAGTCTATCTACTAACCGTCTCTAAACAGACAAGTTTCAAAATTTAGTTAACCCGGCAAAAATTTCTAAAAGAAATTTTTGCTGAGCTATAATTATTTTTCCGCCGAAGGCGCCTGCTTGCCTATCGGAAGGTAAGCGCCTTCGGGAGAAAAATTATGAATTTTGAATAAATTTTGAATAACTGACATTAGAAACGTTTTAAAATTATAAAATTAGAATTTTATTCAAAATTAAAAATTTAAAATTAAAAATTAAAATTATTCATAACGCGAAATTATTCTTAATTCATAATTCGCATCATTCGTATTATGATTTTTAAATAGAACTATAGTTTATTTTTAATTATTATTTTTTACTTATTAAGCGATGATGGACAGTTGCTTATAGAACCTAAAGATGTATCGCTTAAAATACATTGAATATTATCTATTACGCTTCCAATGTCTCCAATGTTTTGAACTATAAAAGGAATTTGAATTGATTGACCTTGAGTTATTGTTTTTTCAATGCTTTGAGAATTATTTTCTTTCCAATAAGCATTTAATTTAGCTTTTGGTACTGGGGAGCAAACCCCTGGCGCTGTTGGAATATAATTTGGCCTTCCGC